>ERZ1034626.2276-NODE-2276-length-11628-cov-17.233129_pt1 | contig 11628 bp, 10 predicted proteins | sample MGYA00520652_ERZ1034626 | MGnify/ENA primary metagenome ERZ1034626 (study PRJEB33766, sample SAMN09781765) | gut metagenome | biome: gut microbiome | host: Homo sapiens | place: Madagascar | study: EMG produced TPA metagenomics assembly of the PRJNA485056 data... | reverse complement strand
AGTTCATGCCGATGCCGCCGAACAGCTGCTTGACGATGACGATGGCCACCAGATCGCCGATGATCAGCTGGCCAATGGGCATACCCACGGGCACGTTCATGGCCAGAATGATGCCGGTGACCACAGCGGACAGATCGCTGATGGGGTTGGGCTTCTTGAGCAGCTTGCAGTACAGCCACTCAAAGGCCACGCAGGCCATCACGGACACGGCTGTTACCAGCAGTGCACGCATACCAAAAATGATGGCAGAGGCCACCACGCAGGGGCACAGGGCGACGATCACGTTGGCCATCAGGCTCTGGGTGGTCTCTTCGCTGCGCACATGCGGGGAAGCCGAAACAATAAGCTTCGTATCCATTACTTATTGCCTCCTTTTTTGATTTCACCAAGGTAGAACGCCTTTGCCAGACCCATCATCTGAGTGCAGGGGCGCTTTGCCGGGCAGACGAACGAGCAGGAGCCGCAGTTGAAGCAGTAGTCCACATGCAGCTTGCCCAGCTCCTGAACATCACGGGCGGCGTAAGCCTGATTGACTTCCACCGGCTCCAGACCCATCGGGCAGTACTCGACGCAGCGGCCGCAGCGGATGCAGGGAGAGACGGGGGCGGGCTGTGCCGCAGTGTCGCTCAGCATGATGAGGCCGGAGGTGGTCTTGGTGGTGGGGTAGCTCAGGTTCTCGACAGCAGGACCCATCATGGCACCGCCGGCGACCACCTTGCCCAGCGTGACGCCGCCCTTGACGCCGGCAGCGTTGATGACATCCTCATAGGCAGTGCCCACGGGGACGATCAGGTTCTGGGGCTTGGCGCAAGCGTCGCCGTCCACGGTGATGCAGCGGCTGACCACCGGCATACCGGTCGCCAGATACTTGCCCAGCGTGGAAACGCTGGTCACGTTCATGACGATGGCACCGGCATCAGCGGGCAGACCGCCGTGGGGCACTTCGCGGCCGAGGCACTTCTCGATCAGGATCAGCTCTGCGCCGGTGCCGTAAACGCTGGGCAGAGGCTTGACCTCGATGGCGGGCTTGTCCTTGGTCTTCTGGCACAGCAGGTCGATGCACTCCGGCTTGTTGTTCTCAATGCCGATGACGCACTTCGGGATGCCGACATACTTCAGGACGGCCTCGATGCCGCGGATGATATCATCGCTGCAATTCAGCATCTCCTGCGTGTCGCTGGTCAGCCACACTTCACACTCGGAAGCGTTGATCAGCAGGGTATCCACCGGCGGCTTCGGCTGGAGCTTGACGTCGGTCGGGAAACCTGCGCCGCCCAGACCCACCAGACCACACTCCCGCACAGCGGCGAGGAAGCTGGCCTTATCGGTCACTTCCGGGGCCTTGACGGCGGGGTCAACGGTCTGCTTGCCATCGGTCTTGATGACGACGGAGTCGCACATCCGGCCGTTGGACAGACGGAAGGGTTCCACGGCAGCAACGGTGCCGGAAACGCTGGAGTGGATATTGGCAGAGACGAAACCGCCAGCTTCGCCGATCTTGGTGCCGACGAAGACCTCGTCGCCCTTTTTGACCAAGGCTTTCGCCGGGGCGCCGATGTGCTGGCTCATCAGGATGCGTACCTGCGCGGGCAGAGGCATCGGAACTGGTTTGCTTGCAGCAGTTGCTTTGTCATGCGGCGTATGCGCGCCAAGCGCCGCACGTTTCAGCTTGTTCAACATGGACTTAAATCCCCCATTCTGACTTGAATTGCCGCCCCCGGCCCTCGTACAGGCGCACGGGTGCCCAAGACGGCAGCTGCTTGACACGCTTATTGTATCATTTTGTACCCGGAAGTTCAACGACAACTGAGCGAAAATGATGCAAATTCCTGAATTTTATTTGCCATTTTTGATGATTAGGCACAGCTAACCCTTGATATTTTTGTAACGTTTCCCAAAAAATATGGATGTTTGCCTTTCGGCGCAGAATATGTTATACTGGGTATCATAACTCAGGGGAGCCCCCCGTGCACCCTTTTTACCCCGGTTTGCAATTACCCGCCAAGGAGGATAAAACGATGAAAATTCTCAAAGCTCTGCTTGCTGTGTTCACGTTCTTAGCTGCCGCGCTGACCTGCGCTCTGCTCTTTGTGCAGGACAAGCACGCCCCCCGCTATATCCAGATCTACACCGGCGAGCACGATTGAGCTGCCGCTTCCCGCCAGAATTTGCAGACAAATACAAAAGCCGCCGTGCAGTGTTCAAAACTGCACGGCGGTTCGTGTTTTATTTCAGAACGATCTCGTCGTTCTCGGCGTCCACGGTCAGGGTGGAGCCGGAGGCGAGGGTGCCGTCGATGATCTTTTCGGCGGCGGGGTCTTCCACCGCCTTGCGGATAACGCGGCGCAGGTCGCGGGCACCGAACTTGCCGCCTTGGCTCTTGGCCACGAGGGCGTGGAGCGCGTCGGGGGTGTAGCTGTAGTGGATGCCCTTGGCCTCCATGCTGGGCTTGTACTCGTCCAGCATCAGGGCGGCGATGCCCTCCAGCGTCTGCTGATCCAGCGGCTTGAAGGTGATGACCTCGTCCACACGGCCAAGGAACTCCGGCCGCAGGAACTGGGCCAGCGCCTTGCGGGTCTTGTCCTCGCTGAGCTGGCTCTCGCTCTTGTTGAAGCCAAGCCCGCCGGTGGACTGGTCGCTGCTGCCCGCGTTGGAGGTCATGCAGATGACGGTGTTGGAGAAGTCCACCGTCCGGCCCTGCGCGTCGTTGATCTTGCCTTCATCGAGGATCTGCAGCAGGATGTTCATGACGTCGGAGTGAGCCTTTTCGATCTCATCGAAGAGCACGACGCTGTAGGGGCGGCGGCGGACTTTTTCGGTCAACTGACCGGCCTCCTCGTAGCCCACATAGCCCGGAGGCGAACCGATCATGCGGGAGACCGCATATTTTTCCATATACTCGCTCATATCGAGGCGGATGAGGGGGTCCGGGCCGTCGAAGAGCTGGGCGGCCAGCTGCTTGACCAGCTCGGTCTTGCCGACGCCGGTGGGGCCGACGAAGATGAAGCTGGCGGGGCGGCGGCGGCCGGACAGGTCGGCCCGGCTGCGCTTGACGGCCTGTGCCACCAGATGCACAGCCTCATCCTGCCCGATGATCTTCTTTTTCAGCTGGGACTCAAGGCCCGCCAGCTTCGCGTACTCGGTCTCGCGGATCTTCACCGCCGGGATGCCGGTCCACAGCTCGATGACCTTGGCCACATCGTCCATGGTCACCTTGATCTCGCTGGCAGCGGCCTGTTTGGCGGGCAGCTCGCTTTCAAGCTGGGCCATCCGGGTCTTCCGCTCGGCCACCTGCTCGTAGTCGATGGGCTCGTTGACGTCGGCGTTCTCCATCTCGGCCTCTTCCTGCTTCAGGGCGTCCAGCTCCTTCTGCATGGTCAGGTACTCCGAGATGGCCGGGTGGGCCAGATTGCAGCACGCACAGGCCTCGTCCAGCAGGTCGATGGCCTTATCGGGCAGGTAGCGGTCGGTGATATACCGTTCACTCAGGGTGACGGCGGCGCTGAGCACATCGGCGGGCACCTGCACATGGTGGTGCTCCTCGTAGTAGTGCTTGATGCCGTTCATCACGGCCAGCGTATCGGAGACACTGGGCTCCTCGACCCGGACGGGCTGGAAGCGGCGTTCCAGCGCCTGATCCTTCTCGATATACTTGCGGTACTCGTTGAAGGTGGTGGCGCCGATGACTTGGATCTCCCCGCGGGAGAGGGCGGGCTTCAGGATGTTGCCCGCGTTCATGGCACCTTCGCTCTCACCGGCAGAGGTGATGGTGTGGATCTCGTCGATGAACAGGATGACGTTGCCCGCCGCCTTGACCTCACTCAGCAGACCCTTGACCCGCTGTTCGAACTGGCCGCGGAACTGGGTGCCCGCCACAAGGCTGGTCAGGTCCAGCAGGTAGATTTCCTTCTCCTTCAGGCCCGCCGGAACGTCGCCCTTGGCGATCCGCTCCGCAATGCCCTCGGCGATGGCCGTCTTGCCGACACCGGCTTCGCCGATGAGGCAGGGGTTGTTCTTCTGGCGGCGGCTCAAGATCTGGATGGTGCGGTAAATTTCCCGGTCCCGCCCGATGATGTCATCCAGCTTGCCCTCCTTCGCCTTGCGGGTCAGGTTCTCGCAATAGGTATCCAGAAATTTGCGGCGGGGCGGCTTTTTGCCGTTCCTGCCGGGCTTTTTATCTCCCTTGGGGGCCTCCTGCGTGCCACCGTTCATGCTCAGCGGGAAGGTCGCGCTGGAGCCGGGCATCAGGTCCTCGTCCCCGTCGTCCTCCTGCGGCTGGCCCATGTTCATCATCATCGAGAACGGATTCATGGAGCCGGAGCCGTCGCCCAGCTCCTGCATCATGTTTTCCATCCGGTCCTCCATGTTGTCCATGTCCTCGTCCGACATGCCGAACTGCTTCATCAGGTCCTCCACGGGCTTGATGTGCAGTTCGCGGGCACAGTGTAAGCAGTACCCCTCATTTTTCATCTGGCCGTTCTCCATGCGCTGCACGAAGATGATGGCCGGACGCTTTTGGCATCGAATGCAGACCATAGTTCCTCCTTCAGTTCCGCCCCGTTACAGGAACGGGTTGAACAAATTGAATGCTTTATAGTAAAGGCTGCCGCTCATCACCGTATCGTTGAGAACGGTGAGATTGCCGCCGGTGATGACGATGAGTGCCCAGACCACGCAGAGCACCAGATAGATGTCCACGAGGCTGGCCAGTGCGCCGACGCTCCAGCCAAGTCCGTGGTTGACGGCTCCGATGACCGGGAGCTTGTTCACCAGCCCCAGCACCGTGACCAACAGACTGACGAGCATCCGCAGCAGGGCAAATGCCACGAAGAACAGCACCAGCGAGATGACGGGCGTCAGCAGCGGGGCCAGCACTTTCTGGACGATGACATCCGCCAGCACCACGGCGTTGTCGTTGAGCACCGCCGAGATGGAGCGCTCACAGGCCTCCACGATGGACGCGCGGAAGCTCTCCGGCAGGAAGCCCGCGTACTTGGCCGCGATGCCGGAAAGGCTGACCGCCCCTTCGGCGGAGATGCTGGCCGCGATCTGGTCGCGGAAACTGTTTGCAAAAACCTGCTCGAACACCTGCCCGGCTGCCCAGCCGGAAAACTGCCGGGCCCCGAACAGGCTGACAAGGTTGCCCGTCAGCTGCACGACCGCCGCCAGAAACCCCTTGCGGGCATAGCGGACCGCCAGCAGCAGCCAGACCACCGTACAGATGATATCAAAAATAAATGACGGATTCTTGAACATACAGTATTGTCCTTGTTATTTCTGCGGCACTTCCAGCACCTGCGCGGTGTTGCCGCTGAAGAGCAGCAGCTCCTTGGTATCGGCCAGCAGCGCTTGGGGCTTGGCTGCGAGGGTCTGGCTCCACTGCTGCTGGCCGGAGGTGTTGTAACACTCCACCCCGCTGTCGCTGAGCAGGTAGAACAGGCTCCCCGCCCGGACGATGGAATTGGCCGAGGACACCGTGCCGCTGAACTGGACATTCAGGCTCCTATCCAGCAGCACCGCCTGATGCAGCTGGCCGGAACCCAGCAGCAGGGCCACATTCCCCGCCGCGTCCACCGAAATATCCTTCAGGGTGTTTCCCGCAAATTCGTAGGCTGCGCGCTCGCCGCCGCCCGCATTGTAAAGGACAGCGCGGGAGTCGTAGACCGCCAAGATCGTGGAGGCCGAGGTCCACCCCAGCCACTGCGGCACGCCGCTCTGGTTGGCAAGGCTCACGGGGTCGCCCGACGCCAGATTGACGAGGTAGAGGTTCGTCATCATCTGTCCGCCGCCCGCCGTGACCGCTGCCGCCGCCAGCTTCCGCCCGTCGGGGGAAAAAGCCATCCGCAGCGGGGTGCCGTCGTTGGAGCTCATGCTCCAGCTCAGCACCTGCTCCATATTGGAGTTGTAGATGAGCAGCTTTGCCATGGCGCTGACGTCCTCGGTGACCACGGCCAGATTGCCGTTGTCCGCCATGGCGCAGAGGAAGATGCTGTTCTCCAGCTGCTTTGTGTAAAGGTTCTGGGTGCGGCTCTCCACCCGCAGCTCATTGCCGGAGCGGTTGTAGAGCACAAAGCGATTCTTCCCCGCTGCCAGTGCCGGGCGGGCGTAGCCGCTCTGGATGCTGTTCAGCTTTTTGCCGCTGCGGGAGTAGACGACGCAGCCCTCCTTGCCCAGCTCGACGAAGCTGCCGGTCAGCGATTCCACCTGCGTCACTTCCGAGACACCGGTCTGCTGCGGCCAGCCCGCGCCGGGCAAAAGGGCGATGCGGGCCGTGTCGATGAAATCTTTCGCCATCGCCACCGAGCTGCCCACAAGGCCGGTGGCGAACAGCACGATGCCCGTCAGCAGCACCAGCAGCACCGCCGTGCGGCGGACGCGCTTATTGCGTGCCCTCTGCCGTGCCTGTTCGAGGTATTCGACGCGCCCCGCCGAAAGCGGTTCGTCGTTTTCTGCCCGACTGCGAGTAAATTTCCTCATTGGTTTCGCCTCTCAGTTATAATTCACGCACTTCAAAAACAGCCCCTGTGCGGGCAGGGTAGGCCCCGCCTTGCTGCGGTCGCGGCTGGCGAGGATGGCGGGCACCGTTTCGGGGTCCAGCCGCCCGGCCCCGGCCTCGCACAAGGTCCCGGCAAGGATACGCACCATATTGTAAAGGTAGCCGTCCGCCGTCACAGTGATCTCCAATTCGTCACCTTTCCGCACAACATTACAATCTGTAATGGTGCGGACAGTGTCGCCGTGGGCCGCAGCCGAGCTGCCCGCCGCGCAGAGGGCCAGAAAATCGTGCTTCCCGACGAAGAGCCGGGCCGCTTGCTGCATCTTTGCCTCATCCAGCCGCCGGGGCACGCGGGTGTAGTACTTCGCGTCGAAGGGCGAATCGATGGGGCTGTTGTGGATGCGGTAGAGGTAGGTCTTGGTGTGGGCCGCGTACCGGGCGTGAAAATCCTCCGGCACGATGCGGGCCGACAGCACCCGGATATCCGGCGGCAGATGCTGATTGAGGGCCAGCGGCAGCTTTTCCGGCGGGATGCGGGTGTCGGCGTGGAAGTTCAGCGCGAACCCCAGCGCGTGCACCCCGGCGTCGGTGCGGCTGCAGCCCTTGATGTCGGGCCGGGTGCCCAGCACGGCTTCCAGCCCATCCTGAAAGGTCTGGGCTACGCTCCGCCCGTTGGGCTGGACCTGAAAACCGCAGTAATTGGTGCCGTCGTAGGATAGAATGAGTAGGTAGTTCATGGATACTCCTTCCGTCATCGCTGCGCGATGCCACCTCCCTCTAGGAGGGAGGCTTCACAGCTTTCCGGTACGCTAAGGCTCCCTCGCCGAGGGAGCTGTCTGCGAAGCAGACTGAGGGAGTTCTTAAAAATTCGGGAACACCAGCCGGGAGGACAGGATCACCACAAAGCAGACGATGCAGACGGCAAGGTCGATGTAATCCTGCTTGGTGCAGCGCAGCACCTTCAGGCGGGTGCGGCCGTCGCCGCCGCGGTAGCAGCGGCACTCCATGGCCATGGCCAGCTCGTCGGCGCGGCGGAAAGCCGAGATGAACAGCGGAATCAGCACCGGGACCAGCGCCTTGACCCGCTCGGTCATGGTGCCGCTGTCCAGCATGGCGCCGCGGGCCTTCTGGGCGTTCATGATCTTGTCGGTCTCCTCGATCAGGGTCGGGATGAACCGCAGGGCGATGCTCATCATCATGGCCAGCTCATGCACCGGGAAGTGGAGCTTGCCCAAGGGCTTGAGCAGCTGCTCGATGGCATCGGTCAGCACAATGGGGCTGGTGGTGTAGGTCAGCAGACTGGTGCCCGCGATCAGTGCCATGACGCGCACCGCCATCAGCACGGCGTAGCGCACGCCCTCGGCGTAGATGTTCAGGATCCAGAAATGCACCAGCGGCTCCCCTTCGCCGGAGACGAAGAAGAGGTTGAGCACCGCTGTGAAAATGATGATGGGCAGAATGGGCTTCAGGCTCTTCAGGATCATCTTGAAGGGGATCTTCGCCACGGCGTACATCGCCACGAGGAAGAGGATGGACAGCGTCAGGCCCAAGGGGTTGGACGCCGCGAAGAGCAGGATGATATAAACGATGGTCAAAACCAGCTTGAGCCGGGGGTCAAACCGGTGCACAAGGCTGCTGCCCGGAAAGTGCTGGCCGATGGTGATATCTCTCAGCATTCGGACACGCCCCCTTTCACACCCTCTTTACGGGGCAGGATGAGGCTCTCGCCCGCGTCCCGCCGCTTCTTGGCCTCCAAGATCATCTTGACGGCGTAGGGCACGGTGTACACGTCCGCCGGGACATCCACGCCCATCTCCCGCAGCTTGAGGAAAATTTTCGTCACCTGCGGCACGCTCAGGCCCAGCTCCAGCAGCTCCGGAGCACGGGCAAAGACATTCTCCACGGTGTCGTACATCGCGACTTTTTTATTGGACATGACCAGCACCCGGTTGGCGTACTTGGCAATGTCCTCCATGCTGTGCGAGACCAGCAGCACGGTGGTGCCGGTCTTTTTATGATAGTCCTTCACTTCGGACAAAATTTCATCCCGGCCTTCGGGGTCGAGGCCGGCAGCGGGCTCGTCCAGCACAAGGATGCGGGGCTTCATCGCCATGACGCCCGCCACGGCGACGCGGCGCTTCTGGCCACCGGACAGCTCAAAGGGGCTGCGCTCCAGCAGCGCTTCGTCCAAGCCGACGAACTCCGCCGCCTCATGCACACGGCGGTCGATCTCGGCGTCATCCAGCCCCATGTTTTTAGGGCCGAAGGCGATATCTTTATAACAGGTTTCCTCAAAGAGCTGGTATTCCGGATACTGGAACACCAGCCCCGTCAGGAAACGGAAATCGCGGATCTTTTCCGGCTCGGCCCACAGGTCGCGGCCATCAATGAAAATTTTGCCGCTGGTGGGCTTGTTCAGGCCGTTCATGTGGGTGATGAGGGTGCTCTTGCCGGAGCCGGTGGCCCCGATGATGCCCACGAAATCGCCCTCTTCCACCTCGAAGCTCACATCGTCCAGTGCAGTGACGGCGTTGGGCATACCGGGGTTATAGACATAGCTCAGGTGCTCTACTTTGATGATGCTTCCCATTTCGTCCGCCCTCCTCACTGCAGCAGCTCATACAGAGCCTGTGCGCATTCTCCGGTGTCGATGATGCCTTCGGGCATGGGGATGCCGGCCTTGACCAGCTCATCCCGCAGCTCAGCCGCTTGGGGCACATCCAGCCGCAGGGCGCGGACCTTCTCGGTCTGGCTGAACACCTCTTTCGGGGTGCCCTCCATGACCACATTGCCCTTGCTCATCACCAACACCCGGTCGGCCTGTGCGGCCTCTTCCATGTAGTGCGTGATGGCGACCACTGTGATGCCCATATCCTGATTCAGGTGGTGGATGGTCTGCATTACCTGCTCGCGGCCCCGCGGGTCCAGCATGGCGGTGGCCTCGTCCAAGATCAGGCAGTCGGGCCGCATGGCGACCACGCCCGCAATGGCGACGCGCTGCTTCTGGCCGCCGGAGAGGTTGTGAGGAGCCCGCTCCCGGTACTCGTAGATGCCCGCCATCTTCATGGCGTCGTCCACGCGGCGGCGCATCTCTTCGGGCGGGACGCCGAGGTTTTCCAGCGCAAAGGCCACATCTTCCTCCACCACGGTGGCGACGATCTGGTTGTCCGGGCTCTGGAACACCATGCCGACCTTCTGGCGGATATCGTAAATTTTGTCCTCGTCCTTGGTGTCCATGCCCTCCACCATCACGGTGCCGCTTTCGGGCAGAAGGATGGCGTTGAAGTGCTTGGCCAAGGTAGATTTGCCGCAGCCGTTCGCGCCCAGAACGGCCACGAACTCGCCGCGCCGGACCCCCACCGATACGCCGTTCAGGGCGTAGACCGGCTTTTCCGGGTCGTAGCGAAATTTCAAATCATTCGCTGTCAGGATCGTTTCTTTCATTTGTGTTTTCTCTTTCCGGTGGTGCGCCTTCCCAAAAGGCTGTACCCCATTCTCAGAACTCCCTCAGTCTGCTTCGCAGCCAGCCCCCTCGGCGAGGGGGCCTTTTTGCCTCCCTCCCAGAGGGAGGTGGCATCGCAAAGCGATGCCGGAAGGAGTTAGTTTTCTTCCCAGATCGCGGTCGCGCCGCAGGGCACGACGCCGCCGGTGGCGGAGACGGGCAGACCGATCTCGTCGCAGCTGGTCTTGCCGCCGAAGCGGGGCACCAGCGTCGTTTTGAGCATATACTCCATGACGGCGGGCGACAGGCCGGTGGTGTAGCTGTTGACCGCGAAGAAGAGGGGCGTGTCGCTCAGCACCTCTTCGCACTGGCTGATGAGGTCGTAGATGCAGTCTTCCAGCTTCCAGATCTCGCCGCCGGGGCCGCGGCCATAGCTCGGCGGGTCCATGATGATGCCGTCGTAGGTGTTGCCGCGCCGCTTTTCGCGGGCAACGAACTTGGCGCAGTCGTCCACCAGCCAGCGGATCGGCCGGTCTGCAAGGCCGCTGGCGGCGGCGTTGTCCTTGCCCCACGCCACGATGCCCTTGGAGGCGTCCACATGGCAGACGGTGGCCCCCGCCGCGGCACAGGCCAGCGTTGCGCCGCCGGTGTAGCCGAAGAGGTTCAGCACCTTGACGGGACGGCCCGCCGCGCGGATCTTCTGAGCGTACCACGCCCAGTTGACGGCCTGTTCCGGGAACACGCCGGTGTGCTTGAAGCCGGTGGGGCTGACGATGAGGGTCAGCTTGTCCTCCCCTTCGCCGCAGGAAATTTTCCATTTTTCGGGCAGACGGCGGCGATACTCCCACTCGCCGCCGCCCTGATTGGAGCGGTGGTAGATGGCGTCTGCCTTGGCCCAGAGCGGGCTCTGCTGGGGCGTCTTCCAGACCACCTGCGGGTCGGGCCGGACCAGCAGCGTCTCTCCCCAGCGCTCCAAACGGTTGCCGCCGGTGGCATCCAGCAGCTCATAATCCTTCCATGTATCTGCGGGGCGCATAAGCGTCCTCCTTTCTCGTCAAAACAGGCTCTGCTGGCCGTTGTCCTCCGGCGAGGCGGACTCCGGGGCCTTCAGGCCAAGGTGTTCGTAAGCAAGCCGGGTGGCGCAGCGGCCCCGCGGCGTGCGGGTCAAAAAGCCCATCTGCATCAGGTAAGGCTCGCAGAGGTCTTCCAGCGTGACGGCTTCCTCGCCGAGGGCCGCCGCCAGCGTTTCCAGACCCACCGGGCCGCCGTTGTACATCTCGATGATGGCGCGGAGAAGGCTGCGGTCCAGCTCGTCCAGACCCAGCGCGTCCACGTCCATCCGCTTCAGGCTCATCAGGGAAACGTCCCGGTCGATGACGCCGTCGCCCAACACGGTGGCAAAATCGCGCACCCGCTTGAGGAAGCGGTTCGCCACGCGGGGGGTGCCGCGGCTGCACTTGGCCAGCTCGTAAGCGCCCTCCGGGGTAATGGGCTGATCGAGGATGCCCGCCGACCGCTGGATGATGCGGGACAGCTCATCGGGGCTGTAGAGTTCCAGCTTGAGCAGCACACCGAAGCGGTCGCGCAGGGGGCCGGTGATCTGGCCCGCGCGGGTGGTGGCACCCACGAGGGTGAAGCGCGGCAGGTTGATGCGGATGCTCTGGGCGCTGGGGCCCTTGCCGATCATGAT
>ERZ1034626.2268-NODE-2268-length-11663-cov-5.025672_pt1 | contig 11663 bp, 9 predicted proteins | sample MGYA00520652_ERZ1034626 | MGnify/ENA primary metagenome ERZ1034626 (study PRJEB33766, sample SAMN09781765) | gut metagenome | biome: gut microbiome | host: Homo sapiens | place: Madagascar | study: EMG produced TPA metagenomics assembly of the PRJNA485056 data... | reverse complement strand
GAGCTGGACGCTTTGACTGCCCGTGACCGGGAGCTGGATATGCTCTTTGAGCGGCTCTATGAGGACAATGTAGCGGGAAAGATCGACGATGCCCGGTTTGCCAAAATGTCCAAACGCTATGAACAGGAGCAGGGCGAGAACGCCAAGAAGATCAAGGCGCTGCGGCTGGAACTGAAAAAGGACGAGAGCAAGCGCATGGACATTGACGATTTCCTTGAAACGGTGCGGCGGTACACAGACGCGACCACCATTACAAAGCGTATGGTCGCAGAGCTGATCGACCACATTGAGGTGTACCACGCTGAAAAGCAGGACGGCGTTACCAACCAGCGTGTCGATATTCACTATAACTGCATCGGTGCCTTTGATGTGCCGGATCGCCGGAAGATCCCGGAGGCCGACATTATCATGGAAACGAGAAAAGGCGTAGCACTCAGCTACGCCCCAGAACAGGTTGCGGTATAGGAGGTACGACACGATGAAAGCCTATTTCTATTGCCGCGTCGCTCACGATGATAGCTTTTCTTTGGAACGGCAGGCCGAGGAGCTTCGCCGCTATGCGGAACAAGCCGGGTACACCATCGTTGGTGCTGCCGCCGAGCATGGCTCTGGAATGACCCTTGACCGTCCGGCTCTGCAAGAGGTGATGGAGGCCGTCCTTGCCGGAAAGGTGGATGTGGTGCTGATAAGCAGCCTTGACCGTATAGGGCGGGACTGGGGCATGACAAAGCAGTACATCGACCTGCTGACCGAACATAAGGTCAAGCTGCTGTGCCTGCTGGAACGAGTTAGCAGCGACAGCTCCGGCGTTTCACCATTCTCTACATAAAAAAGCAGAGTGTCCATTACAGGATACTCAGATCCTATAAGGACACTCTGCATGGTCCGAGTGGCGAGATTCGAACTCACGGCCTCATGGTCCCGAACCATGCGCGCTACCAACTGCGCTACACCCGGATATGAAGTTGTACGGCTCACGTCGCGAACAGTAGTATTATATGAGCTTCCCTCCGTTCTGTCAAGAGGGAAATCCACATTTTTCAAAAAGCCCCGCGGCACACGGCCGCGAGGCTCTGGCGGGAGCATGTGAGGATCGAACTCACCCGAGAGGCTCTTCACCCCTCTCACCGGTTTTGAAGACCGGGGGGCACACCAGCACCCATCTACTCCCATGTGAGAGGCGACAAAAGCCGCCTCATTTTTCTATCTCGCCAAACTGCGCGCCCGGCCTGCGGACATCACCCTCGCGGCGAAGAATCCCTCGCCGGTCGTAATACTCCAGCACCAGCAGCGCGTGGTCGCGCGAGGTGCCGAGCGCGTCGCGGAATTCTCCCAGCGTGAGCGTGTCGTGCGTTTCGAACCACGCCTTCACCCTTGCGTCGACCGCATCCAAAACGCTTTTTTCGACGCAGAGCTCTGGCGCGAGCAGCACAAGCTCGCCGGTAGATAAAAGACTCTCAAGCACGCGCGCGCACTCCATGCGGTCTTTTTTGTCGAACAGCGCACAGAGCGCGTCCTGCTTTTTGCCAAGAATTCCCGCCGCGCGGCAGGTGCGCAGCAGCTCTTCCCGGATGGCACTCTGCCGCTTGGTCAGATGCACGGAAAAGTCCGCAAGCGCGCAGTGCTCTGCCGTCAGCGTGAGTTTTCCCTCGCGCGCAAAGCAGGCGAGGATCGCGTCCGCATTTTCCCGTGCTTTGCCGCGCAGAAGCCGCTGCCGCGCCTCGGCGAGGCGCATGCCCGCGTGCAGCGGATGCTCGCGGTGGTACTTTGTCAGCATCGTCTCACAGTCTGTCCACAGCCTGTCCAGCGTCGACGATGTAAGATAGCGCGACGGCGCGATCTCGACGAGCTTTCCCCGCGCACAGAGCACGGCGAGCATTTCCACCAGTTTTTCTTCCGGTTCATCGAAGCACGCGGCAAGGTCCGCAAGCGTCATGCCATCCGCGCCGCGCTCGCCGACGGCCTGCACGAGCTTTGCCTCGTCCGATCCGCTCTCGCGCACGGCGAGCGCGGCGATCACGCGCGCGTCGTTTCGCTTGTGCCGGTACGGATGCTCGTCCAAGATCACCCCGCCGCCGACGGTCTCGAGCGGCGAGTAGAAGCGCACGACAAAGCGGTCGCCCTTCCGCGCGGCGAGCGCTTCGCTCAGCCGCAGCTGGGCATAGCAGCTCTCGCCCGGACGCAGCGCGTCGCGGTCCAGCAGCACCGCCTTTGCAAGGCGCACCGCCGCGCCGTGGTAGAGGTGCAGGCGCGAGCCGCTCTCGATGATCCGCTTAGAATCCGGCAGATTTTGCAGTTTCACGTCCAGCATCAGCGACGGCTGCATCGAATCCGTCCTGCACAGCACATCGCCGCGGCTGATGCTCTCTTTTTTGATGCCCGCTAAGTTGACCGCCGCGCGCTGTCCGGCGTACACCGCCGACACGTCGCGCCCGTGCACCTGCAAATTGCGCACGCGGCACTGATTCCCGAGCGGCATGAGCTGCGCCTCGTCGCCGACGGCGATGTGCCCGTCGATGAGCGTGCCGGTGACGATCGTGCCGAAGCCGTCGACGGAAAACACGCGGTCGATGGGCAGGCGGAACGGCGTGCGCGCGCTCTTTTTCTCCGCGTGCAGCGTCAAGTCGTGCAGTGCTTCGCGCAGTGCCTCAACGCCTTCGCCCGTGCGAACCGACGTGCGCAGGATCGGCTTATCCTCTAAAAACGTGCCCTTGACGCGGCTTTTGACGTCCTCTTCGAGCATGTTCAGCCAGTCCTCGTCGACTAAGTCGGTCTTTGTCAGCACGATGAGTCCGTCCTTCACACCGAGCAGCTGCAGGATATCCAGATGCTCAACTGTCTGCGGCATGAAGCCCTCGTCCGCCGCCACGACAAGCATCGCAAGGTCGACACCGCCCGCGCCGGCGAGCATGTTCTTGATGAACCTCTCGTGCCCCGGCACATCGACGATGCTCGCACAGCTCCCGTCCGGAAAGTCGAGGCGCGCAAAGCCGAGGTCGATCGTGATGCCGCGCTTTTTCTCCTCGGCCAGCCGGTCGGTGTCCACGCCCGTGAGCGCCTTGACGAGCTCGGTCTTGCCGTGGTCGACATGACCCGCCATGCCGATGATAACATGCTTCATCGGATGGTCTCCGCAGCCGCCGCGGCGATCTCGGCAAAGTCTTCCTCTCGAATCGTGCGCACGCACAGCAAATATTGCCTGCGGTGGATACGCGCGACGATGGGCTTGGCGCGAAGGCGCAGCTTCTCTTCCAGTTCATCCACGCTGAGCCTCCCCGGCTCAAGCGCGACGGCCCAGCCGGAAAGCTCCTGCGCCGGAGCGCTGCCGCCGCCGACAGCGTCGCCCGTCCACACGAGCTGCGAGGAAACGCCCGTGTCCGCGAGCGCCTTTTGCAGCCGCAGCGCCTTGGCGTGCAGCTTATCCTCGCTCGCCGACAGCATCGCGAGCGTCGGGATCTCTCGCACGGCGATCTCGGCATCCAGATAGGCGCTGAGCGTCGCGTGCAGCGCGGCAAGCGTCATCTTGTCGAGCCGCAGCGCCCGCGCAAGCGGGTGCTTTTTGATCCGTTCGATGTACTCCCTTTTGCCGACGATCAGCCCCGCCTGCGGCCCGCCGAGCAGCTTGTCGCCCGAAAACGACGCAACGTCCACACCAGCGTGCAGACTTCTCTGCACCGTCGGCTCGCCGCGGATGCCAAACGGTTCGAGGTCGACGATTGCCCCGCTGCCGAGGTCTTCAATGAGCGGCAGGCCGTGCCCATGCGCGATCTCCGCCAGCTCCTCCCGCGGTACGGATTCGGTAAAGCCCACGATGCGGTAGTTGCTTGTATGCACCTTCAAAAGCGCTCTCGTCTGCTCGCCGATGGCGGCTTCATAGTCGCGCCGGTGCGTCTTGTTCGTCGCGCCGACCTCGCACAGCGTGCAGCCGCACTGCGTCACGATCTCCGGAATGCGGAACGAGCCGCCGATCTCGACGAGCTCGCCGCGCGAGGCGATGACCTCTCCCCCGCCCGCGAGCGCGGACAGGATGAGCAGCACCGCCGCGGCGTTGTTGTTCACGGCCATCGCCGCCTCCGCACCCGTCAGGCGGCACAAAAGCGCCTCCACGTGCTGATAGCGCGAGCCGCGGCAGCCGTTTTCCACATCGTATTCAAGCGTCGAATAATCCCTCGCCGCCTCTGCCGCGGCGTTCGCCGCGCGCTCGCTCAGGCAGGCGCGGCCAAGGTTCGTGTGCAGCGTCACGCCGGTCGCGTTGATGACCGAGCGCAGCGTCGGCAGCTGCTTTTCCTCTGCACGTGCCAGAATGCGCGCGCAGAGTATGCCTGTCTCCGGCAGCGCGGAAAGGCCGCCGCGCACTTCGTCTCGCAGCGCGTCCAGCTCCTCGCGCACGCTCTCGCGCAGCAGCACCGGCGGCAGCGCCGACACCTTGAGCTCGTCCCGACCGAGCAGCTCGTCCACCCGCGGGATGGAACGAAACAGATTTTCTTCCACGCTTTTCCCTCCCCGTGCCCGACACGCAGTGCGTCGGGCGCCAGTTCTCCAGTTTGCCTTTACCCTATCAGAAAGGCCTTCGCCCGTCAAGAAAAACCAGAACCGTTCGCTGAATCAGCCATGCAGTTCTGGTTTTTCTATTGTCCACAAGAGCACGGATCGTCCCGTGGCCGCAAATTTTCAATTCTTGAAAATTTCTGTCTCTTCGGGACAGCTTCCTGTCGGGGCGTGCCCGCCTCAAGCCCTGTTGGGATCAAGTACGGCAAACTGGAAGTTGTAGATCTTAAAAAATGGTTTTCAAGTAATTTATCCAGTCGGATAGTCCTTCTTGATTAAACTCCAACAAGGCTTTCGAATATATATGAAACGCTTCTGAATCGCTTTCTTCCATAAAACGTAATGCTTTTTTGGGACCATAATAGTGTATGCCTTTTATATCAAAGTATATTTCAAGGCTGTCACACAATACCCAATGCCAACGATAGTAACCTTCAACATCTCCTCGCATTGTGCGTAACAGCATCTTTTCACACCATTTAATTTCCTGCGAAATATCTTCTTCCGTTTTTAATGGAATACGTCCTATATAGTCAAGTACATTCTTTTTTAGTCGTTCACCCATTCCGTTTTTATCCAGTATGATTTTCCCATCCCACACCTGTGCAAACTCAGCCGGGTCGTACTCCGACAGGAACTGATCCGGTGGATAAACAAATACATCAAGAACAACGCCATCAACAAAAGATGAATCATGCAGTTTTTCTTTTCCGGCAATAATAAGTGCATCAAAGTCACTATTCAAATTTGCACTTCCGTCAGCAAAAGAACCATAGACAATTATCGATTCCGGTTGATAAGTCTTTTCCAAATAGTCTATTATTTTATCCGTACTTCTCATTACATTCGCCTCTTCAAATTCCGATTTGTTGAGCCGAGTATACCATATTTCTCAACGAAAGAACATTCTTATATACGAGAACCTGACCGTTTTACTGCGTACAGAACCCCGATCTGCAAAAAGCCCCATGCGCGACACCTTGACGGTGCAAACATGGGACTTGAAGTTTCCCTGGCTTATTCGGGTACTCGTAACCGATCCTGGCAGGCGGCTGCCGTGTCATCTCTCGAAAGCTGTTTTACGAACGCCCGGCTTAGGGAGAACCGCTTTTTTATTTTACCGCGCTGAGCAATTTATCCTCTTTCCGCTTTTTGAGCATGATTGGCACGTCCATCAGCGCGAACACCGCCACGAGCAGCACGGGGAAGCCGATCCAGTGGTAGCCGACATGGTCGCGGAACCACGCGAGCGGATTGCCGTCCGGCGCGTACATCAGAAACATGAAATTCGTATCGAGCAGCAGGTTGACGCAATAAATCGGCACCGCCATCGCCAGCAGCAGCAAGAAGCACTTGCCCATGTACCTGACGCTCGGTCGGATATCACCGCCCGAAAACAGCATGATGGGATAGGCCGCAAGCAGAATGTGCACGCTCGTCGAATGCCAGAACATGAAGTTCGCCGCCGGAAGCGACGTCCACGTCGGGAACAGCAGTGCCGCCGTCGCCGCGGGGATACAGATAAAATAGAGGAAATTGTCGAGCAGCCTGCTCGGCTTCCATGCGTACAGCGCGATAAGGAAAATGTTGATCGAGCACAGGTGCAGCGGCAGATAGTCCCAGTTGAAATTCCCGCCGATCTGCAAACCGATCTGTTTGAACGCCTCGTCCGCGAGCAGGAGAACGGCAAAGAGCCCCCGCAGCTGCGCCCGCTTCTTCTCGTCCGCCGCCTTGTAGAGCTTGCAGCTCAGCGCGGCAAAGCCGATATACAGCGCAAGCGTCACTAAGTGCCGCGCGCCGAAGAGCGAAAAGCCAAAGCCCTCGCCGATCGTATCCACCGTATCCCAAAAGTGCTCCACTTGATCCAGCCTCCGCAAATTTGTTGTCCCTGCCAGCATATCATACGGCGGTGAAAATACACCTGAAAATTTCTTTAAGATTTCAGTATCCCATCCGCGCTCCCAGCATCTCGCCGCTGCTGCCGCCGCGGTACACGCCGTTTTCGATCACGCGCTCGCCGAGCACGAATACCTCGTCAAAGCCTGTCGCAGGCAGGTTGGGCCGCGCGTAGGTACCGTGCTCGCGGACGTTTTCGGGCGAGAAGAGTAAAAGGTCCGCGTCCATGCCCGCCGCGATGACGCCCTTTTTCTCAAAGCCGAAGCGGTCCGCCGCATGCCCCGTCACCTTGTGCACGGCCTGCTCAAGCGTGAGTACACGCTCCTGCACGACGTATTTTTCAATGAGCCGCGCGAATGTGCCGTACACGCGCGGGTGGACACGCCCGCCGCTGGGGTACGTCGCATCCGAAATGACGCCCGAGAACGGCGCGCGCAGGATATCTTTCACGTCTTCTTCGTCCGAGATGTAGTCGATCATCCCCGTATTGCACTGTTCCGCCGCCAGCAGGTCAAAGAGCGTATCGAACGGGTCTTTTTGAAGCGTCTGCGCGATCTCGGCGACGGATTTTCCCTCAAAGCGGCGGTATTCGTCCATCCGGAGGCCGATGGCTACTACATTGTCAAAGCCGACGAGCAGCGTGATGTTCTCAAAGTCGCTGCCCGCCTCCATCCGCACGCGCATTTCCTTTCGCGCAGCATCGTCGAGCAGGCGCTTGGTCAGCGCCTCCGTGCCGCCCTCCTGGAATTCCGGCGGCAGCACGTGGATAAGCTGTGTCGAGCCCGCAGTGTAGGGGTACACGTCGCACATGACGTCAAGCCCGTCCTGTCGCGCCTTTTCAATGAGCGAAAGCATTTCCGGCACGGCCTTTCGCGCGTTGCGCCCTCCGATGGCCTTGAGATGACTGACCTCCAGCGGCGTTTGCAGCGCGCGGGCGACCTCGAGCATTTCGCGCAGCGCATCGACCACGCCGTCGCCCTCCTGCCTCATGTGGACACAGATGGGCACGCCGCTCCGGTGCAGCGGCGCGAGCGCGCGGATGAGCCCGTCGGTCGAGTAAAAGATCTCCGGCGCGTAGCCAAGGCCGAGCGACACGCCGCACGCGCCGTCGGCCAGCGCCACTTCCATGTGATAGTGCAGATCGCGCAGCTCGAGCGGTGACAAATCTCCCGTCGTGAAGCCCGCGGCAAGCGTACGCAGCGCGCCCATGCCGATGAGTTCCGCGCACGAAAGCGGCAGTCCCCGCCCCTGTGCCGCCTTGAAATAGCTGTCAATGGACGCAAAGCGCAGCTCCGGCGGGATGTTCCCCGTGATGGGCGCGAGGTATTTCGCGCACTCGTCCGCGTGCGCGCCCGAGAGCGGCGCGAGCGACATGCCGCAGTTGCCGTTCACAAGCGTCGTGAGGCCCTGGCAGAGCTCCGCCTCGCCAAAGCCTTCGCGAAACAGCGCCGCGTCGGCGTGGCGGTGCATGTCGATAAAGCCCGGCGTCAGGACGCGGCCCGCGGCCTCGATGGTCTCGAACGCCTGCGCGTTTGACAAATTTCCAACCTCTTCGATCATGCCGTCCAAAATGCCGACGTCCGCCGTGAACGCCGCCTTTCCCGTGCCGTCGACGATCTTCGCGCCGCGGATCAACGTATCCAGCATGTATATCACCTCTTTTTTGCAGTCTACCACACCCCACGCCCGCTTGGCAAGGTCATTTCCCCTTGCAATCTGCCGTGCCGCAGGGTATACTGTGGAAAACGCAAAAAAGGAGCGCTTCCATGAATAAGAAAGACCGCATCCACGACTGGCGCAAGCTCAAGTGGCCGTTCACCGCCACGTTTTTATATTACTCTCTTCTCTCGCTCTACACCGGCACCGCCGAGCAGAGCGAGCAGGGCTTTCTCGTCATGTTCCTCACGGTTTTGATCGTGGACGCCGTGGCGTATTTTTCCTACTGCTATTTCCTCTGCAAAAAAGAGGAGAACATGCAGAAGCTCTGGTTCGTCTTCATTCTGGCCTATGTGCTCATCTCCACACAGCAGCTCTCCATCCTCTGGCAGATGATGACGGCGCATGTGGTCGGCGCATAAACACAATTTTTCTTTTTTCATACCGCCTTTTGAACGTCCTTTCCATCGGGAAAGGACGTTTTCTTATATTTTGTCTTCTGTGACATTTGCGTGCCACTGTCTGAAAATCTGATACGCGGCTCCTTTTGTCCATAGTTTTCGGCAGTTTCCTTTGTTAAGTTGGTGTTAACGAGGGGAGCGTCCCCTTCTCGCGCCGTGAACAAAAAAGTTTACACCCTGCCCATTGAAAGCGCGGCGCTTCTTTGCTATGCTTTTCCTGCAAGCCCGCATTTTTCCGTGCGGGACAAGAAATGCTAAGTACAAAGGAGCTGATGACAGTGCCGATCCGTCCGCTTGTCGATCGCACTTATCTTGAACAGGTGCTGCTCTCCCGTTTTTCCCACGGTGAGGTACAGCAGTGGGTCCAGAAATACTTCCAGCCCTACCGTGAGCTGATGAGCTATTACCGCTGCGCGATCATGGAGGTCGAGACGAAGTTCAACGTGCTCAACGAGGAGCTCTCGCTGCAATACGACCGCAACCCCATCGAGACGATCAAGACCCGCCTCAAGTCCCCCGAGAGCATCATGGAAAAGCTCAGCCGCCGCGGATATCCGCTCACGGTGGAGAGCATCGAAAAGAATTTGAACGACATCGCCGGTGTGCGCGTGATCTGCTCGCACCCTGCCGACATCTACAAACTCTCCGAGGCATTTTTGCGCCAGGACGACATCACACTCTTAGAGCGCAAGGACTACATCGCAAACCCTAAGCCCAACGGCTACCGCAGCCTCCATCTCATCGTCGAAACGCCCATCTTCCTGCATGACCAGAAGCGGCTCATGAAAGTCGAGGTGCAGTTCCGCACGATCTCGATGGATTGGTGGGCCAGCCTTGAGCATAAGATCCGCTACAAGAAAAATCTCCCCGAAATGGAATACGTGGAGCGCGAGCTCTATGAGTGCGCCGAGATCAGCGCACAGCTCGATGCGCGCATGGAAAAGCTCCAGAAAATTGCCGCACAGGCAACGGAGGGAAAGGATCTCGCCCTTTCCTCCTGAATTTTTAGGATGCCCGCACCGCGGGCAGGGAAAGGAATCGTGACACTATGAACGCAGCAGAAAAAATCGCCCACGCAGCAGAGCGCAAGGCCTTTGAGGCCATGCTCGACTCGCTCATCAGAAAAAGCCAGACGAAGGACGTCTGCACCGTCGCAAACGACTTTGTCAACATGGTCCAAAAGATCCACTCCAGCGTCTGGACGCCGGAGACCTTCGAGATGCTGCACCAGATCGCAAACGACCCCGACAGCAAATGGACACACTACGCCGAGCGCCTGCTGCGCGAGTGCGACCCCTACCTTCTCAGGACCTTCCTGACGGCCGCCGCCTACGAGGGCGGCTTCCGCGGCTTCCAGCAGGCACGGGCAAACTCCGAGAAGTATGACTGCAATATCCCTTGGATCGTCCTCATGGACCCGACGAGCGCCTGCAACATGCGCTGCGCGGGCTGCTGGGCGGCGGAGTACGGCCACAAGCAGAACCTCACCTTTGAGGAGATGGACCGCGTGCTGACCGAGGGCGCAGAGCTCGGCACCCACGCCTGCCTCTTCACCGGCGGCGAACCGCTCATGCGCAAGGCGGACATCTTCCGCCTGTGCGAAAAGCACCGCGACATCGCTTTCCACGCCTTCACGAACGGCACGCTCATCGACCAGGCCTTCTGCGACGAGCTCAAGCGCGTGGGCAACTTCATCGTCTCGGTCAGCATCGAGGGCTTTGAGGACGCCAACGACGGCCGCCGCGGCGCGGGACATTTTGAAAAGGCGCTCGCCGCGATGGACCTCATGCACAAAAACCACATCCCGTTCGGCGTGTCCATCTGCTACACGAGCAAGAACTACAAGGTCGTCACGAGCGATGAGTTCCTCGACCTGCTCATCTCCAAGGGCTGCTTCTTCGCCTGGTACTTCCACTACATGCCCGTCGGCATGGGCGCGACGACCGACCTGCTGCTTAATCCCGAGCAGCGCGCCTATATGAAAGACCGCGTGCGCGAGATCCGCGGTCTCACCGGCGGCAAGGAGATCTTCGCCATCGACTTCCAGAATGACGGCGAGTTCACAGGCGGCTGCATCGCCGGCGGCAAGCTCTACTGCCACATCAACGCCGCGGGCGACGTTGAGCCCTGCGTGTTTATCCACTATTCCGGCGCGAACATCCGCGAAAAGAGCTTCCTCGAATGTCTCCAGCAGCCGCTTTTTAAGGAGTACCGCAAGGGCCAGCCGTTCAACAACAACCACCTGCGCCCCTGCCCGATGCTGGAAAATCCCGAATATCTGCCACAGATGGTCGCGCGCAGCGGCGCGCATTCGACCGACCTGGAAGCGCCCGAGAGCGTGGAGCACCTGTGCAACAAGTGCGAGTCCTACGCCGCCTGCTGGCGCCCCGAGGCCGAGAAGCTCTGGGGCGAGGAGCACCACAACTGATCGATCCCGCCCATATAGGAAAACAGCGCCAGCCCGCTTTCGCGGGTCGGCGCTGTTTTTATCAAATGGTCTCACAGAGTTTCGTGCCGCGCACGGCAGAAAACACTTTGCGCGGAGTGGAAAACGGTGAAGCGCCGCCTGCGGCGGAAACAGCAAGCCGTTTTCGAGGAAGCGGCACGATTGGCGCGCCCTTTCGGGCGCGCCAATCGTAATGCCGCGACGGTGCAATGTCGCAGCCGCCCTGCGGGTGGCAAGGCGCAAAACGCAGCGAAACTTTTTCGAAGACGGGGCTTTGCCCCGTCTTCGATTGCTCTTACTTCAGTGCGGCGAGCAGGGCGTCGACGCGGTCGGTCTTTTCCCACGTCACGCCGAGGTCCTCACGGCCCATGTGACCGTAAGCGGCAAGCTGGCGGTAGATGGGACGGCGCAGGTCGAGGTCGCGGATGATGGCGGTCGGGCGCAGGTCGAAGACCTTCTCGACGGCCTCTTCGAGCTTACCGTCATCGACCTTGCCGGTGCCGAACGTCTCAACGAGCACGCTCACGGGATGCGCAACGCCGATAGCGTAGGCGAGCTGGACCTGGCACTTGTCGGCAAGACCCGCGGCCACAATGTTCTTAGCGACATAGCGCGCGGCGTAAGCGGCAGAGCGGTCGACCTTCGTCGGGTCCTTG
>ERZ1034626.2264-NODE-2264-length-11671-cov-39.168561_pt1 | contig 11671 bp, 9 predicted proteins | sample MGYA00520652_ERZ1034626 | MGnify/ENA primary metagenome ERZ1034626 (study PRJEB33766, sample SAMN09781765) | gut metagenome | biome: gut microbiome | host: Homo sapiens | place: Madagascar | study: EMG produced TPA metagenomics assembly of the PRJNA485056 data... | reverse complement strand
TATCCCGTGCTGCACTTCGACCTGAGCAAGGGCAAGCACATGGAGAAGGAGCAGCTGAATCGTTATTTGTTGGATATTATTGAGAAGCAAGAGGCAAGGTTTGATTGCAAGAGCAATAAAATAGATGTTAATATTCGTCTTGACGCTTTGATAAATGCCGTTTACCAGAAAACGGGCAAGCAGGTGGTGGTGCTCATTGATGAATATGACGCACCACTGCTGGATGTGGCGCATGAAAAGGAAAAGCTCGATGTGCTCCGTAATACGATGCGCAACTTCTATAGTCCTCTGAAGGGAAATGAGTCTATGCTCCGCTTCGTCTTCATGACGGGCATCACGAAGTTCTCGCAGCTGAGCATCTTCAGCGAGCTGAACAATATCAAGAATGTGAGCATGGACGAGCCTTATGCCGGTATCTGCGGTATCACCAAAGAGGAACTGTTGACCCAGATGAGCGATGACATCGACGCTCTTGCCGAGCATCTGGAACTGAGCAGGGAGGAGACCATCCAGGAACTGAAAAACCATTATGATGGCTATCATTTCTGCTGGCCATCGCCTGATGTCTTCAATCCTTACAGTCTGCTCAATTGCTTTGCTGATGGCAGAATGGATGATTACTGGTTCGGATCGGGCACACCTACCTATCTCATCAATATGATGAGAAAGTATGAATTCCTGCCTGCAGACCTTGGCGAGGCCATAGAGGTGGGCAAGAAGGACTTTGATGCCCCCACAGAAACGATGACCACCATCGTACCTTTGCTCTATCAGAGTGGATATGTCACCATCAAGGGATATGACAAGCCTACAAAATTGTACCTGTTGGCATTGCCTAACCAGGAGATTAGGGTGGGGCTATATGGAAGTCTCTTGCCTCATTATCTGACGGATAAGTCGGCGAAGGCTAACACGACCATCGCCAAGATGTCGGTATTGGTGAAGAAGGGGGATATGGATGCCGCTTTCTGCCTGCTGAACGACTTCCTGGAGACGGTGCCTTACTGCGACAACACCCACTACGAGGGGCATTGGCAGCAGACGCTCTACATCATGTTTGCCCTGCTCACCAACTATGATATCCTCGTGGAGCAGCATACGGCGAAGGGCAGAATCGATATCACGATGGAGACTGCAGATACCATCTACGTGATGGAGCTGAAGTTCAACAAGAGTGCCGAGGAGGCTCTCGCCCAGATAGAGGCAAAACACTATGCCGATGCTTTCAAGATGAGCGGCAAGAAGGTGGTGAAGATAGGCTTGAACTTCTCGGTGAAGGACGAGGTGAACTGCCTGGAATGGAAGATATAATGAATTGATGCAGAGATTGAATTAATATAATAAATTGATGCAGAGATTGAATTGGTATAATAAATTGATGCAGAGATTTAATTGGTATCATGAATTGTATAATGTAAACAAAATATGAAGATGAAAAAGAAGAGAATGAGAGTTTGGGCGCTGGGAGCGATGACAACTTTGATGTTGGCTTCCTGTGGCACCACACAGACCGTGCCTCTGACCGGTAGAACACACCGCATCTCGGTTTCGGATGCGCAGGTGTTGAGTTTGTCGAACCAGGAATATACCAAATATATGGCTTCTGCCAAGAAATCTACCAATGCCACGAAGACGGCGCAGGTGGAGAGAGTGGGCAAGAGGCTGGCGGCTGCCGTGGAAACCTATCTCAAGGAAAACGGATATGCCAGTGACTTGCAGAACTACTCCTGGGAATTCAACCTGGTGCAGGATAATAGCGTGAACGCCTTCTGCATGCCGGGTGGAAAGATTGTGGTTTACGAAGGACTGCTCCCAGTGGCTTCGAGCGACAATTCGCTCGCCATCGTTCTGGGACACGAGATAGCGCACGCCGTGGCTAAGCATAGCGCCGAACAGATGTCGAAGGCGCAGAACCAGCAGGTGGGCACCAGCATTCTGGGCAGTGTGCTCAACCAGACTGTGGGAAGCGGAGTGGGCGACATGGCGAGTGCCGTGGCAGGACAGTATTTCTCTTTCCGCAACCTGAAGTATTCGCGTGAAAATGAGACGGAGGCTGACTACATGGGTCTCATCTTCGCCGCCATGGCAGGCTACGACCCTCAGCAGGCGATTCCTTTCTGGGAGCGCATGGCTGCGGCTTCGGGCAACAGCAACAAGAGTGATCTCTTCAGCGACCACCCTTCGGATGCCAAGCGAATCGCTGCCCTGAAAGCGGCGATGCCTACTGCCCTGAAGTATTACAAGCCGCAGAATGGGGCATATTCTACTTCTGGTGTATCTTCAAAGTCTTCAAAACCTTCGAAGTCATCGAAATCTTCCAAGACTTCAAAGACTCCGGTAAGAACCGTCAAGGCCAGTTCTCTGAGCGGTTTCTCTTCTACCAAGAAGTAGAAAGAGCGGGTTTTCTTCCACAAAGAAGAGAATAGGGGTTAACACTTAAGATATCTCCCCAAAAGGAGTGTTGGATGCTATTTGTAAAATCTCAATAATAGAATTCATATTATGATGGACTACATCTCTCAAAACCTATGGCTATTCTGGACAGTCATCATGTTCATTTGCCTGATTCTGGAGTTGTCTTCGGGCGACTTCTACGTAACTTGTTTTGCCATCGGTGCGCTCATCAGCATACCGGTGGCGGTGATGGACGCTCCCTTCTGGGTGCAGGTGGTGGTATGGGCGGTATGCTCCGTGATGAGTATTCTGCTGATCCGTCCGCATCTGGTGAAGGCTATCCGAAAGGGTGCCGATGAACGCAAGAGCAATTCGGATGCCCTGAAGGGACAGATAGGAGAGGTGACCCAGACCATCGTGGCTGGCGGATACGGAAGAGTGAAGCTCGATGGCGACGACTGGAAGGCGGAGGCACCCGGATGCAGGGAGGATATCGCCGAGGGCGCACGCGTAAGGGTGAAGGGACATCAGTCTATCATCCTGCAGGTTGAGGAGTTCTAGCATCTTGCCGCAACTCGAAGAAAGTTATAGGAAAAGTATTAATTAAAATTATAAACATCATGGAAATAGGACTTTATGTGTTAATCGCTCTAGTGTTACTTGCACTGGTTGTGGTGAAGAAAACCATCGTGATCATTCCCCAGAGTGAGACCAAGATTATCGAGCGATTGGGTCGCTACTATGCCACCCTGAAGCCGGGTATCAACATCATTATCCCGTTCATCGACCAGGCGAAGACCATCGTGGCGATGCGTGGAGGTAGATATACCTATACCAACAACATCGACCTTCGTGAACAGGTGTACGACTTCGACCGACAGAATGTGATTACCAAGGATAATATCCAGATGCAGATTAATGCGCTGCTTTATTTCCAGATTGTGGATCCTTTCAAGAGCGTGTATGAGATCAACAACCTGCCTAACGCCATAGAGAAGCTGACCCAGACCACCCTGCGTAACATCATCGGAGAGATGGAGCTGGACCAGACCTTGACTTCGCGCGACACCATCAACACCAAGCTCCGTTCCGTATTGGACGATGCTACCAACAAGTGGGGTATCAAGGTAAATCGTGTGGAGCTGCAGGACATCACACCTCCTGAGAGCGTGCTCATGGCAATGGAGAAGCAGATGCAGGCTGAGCGTAACAAGCGTGCCACCATCCTGACCAGTGAGGGTGAAAAGGAGAAGCAGCGTCTGCTCTCAGAGGGTGAGAAGGCTGCCATCGTAAACAAGGCTGAGGCTGCCAAGCAGCAGGCTATCCTCAGGGCTGAGGGTGAGGCTACGGCGCGCATCCGCAAGGCTGAGGCTGAGGCGATTGCCATCCAGAAGATTACCGAGGCGGTGGGCCAGAGCACCAACCCTGCCAACTATCTGCTTGCACAGAAGTATATCACCATGATGCAAGAGGTGGCTCAGGGCAAGGACAACAAGGTGGTTTATCTGCCATACGAGGCTACCAATCTGATGGGTTCCATCGGTGGCATCAAGGATTTGTTTAATAGTAAATAAACTTTTGTTTAACAGTAAGTAAACTTAGAAATAAGTAAACTTAACAGTAAATAAACTTAGAATATGAGTAAGAAAATTTGTATTGTAGCCGGAGCGAGACCTAACTTCATTAAGGTGGCTCCGGTGATTAGAGCGATAGAGAATGCCCAGAAGCAGGGCGAAGGGGTGGAGTATGAACTGGTGTTCACGGGTCGTGAGGACGACGAGACGCTGGAAGACTCCCTGTTCTCTGATCTGGACATCAGGAAGCCGGATGTATATCTGGGCGTGGACTGTGAGAACATGAACGAGCTCACCGGACAGGTGATGGCACAGTTTGAGCGCTATTTGCAGCAGCATCCTACGGATGTGGTCATCGTGGTAGATGACCTGGCTTCTACGATGGCCGTGGCTATCGTTACCAAGAAGCAGGGCGTGAAGTTGGCGCATATCGCAGCAGGTACCCGCAGCTTCGATATCACCATGCCTAAGGAAATCAACCGACTGGTGATTGATGGTCTGTCGGATATCCTCTTCACGGCGGGTATCTCGAACAACAGCATCGCCAACAAGGAGGGAGCCGAACTCTCTAAGGTATATATGGTGGGCAATGTGCTCATCGACAACATCCGATTCCTGCAGCAGCGCATGCAGCGCCCTGCCGTGATGGACCAGGAGCATCTGGAGGAAGGCAAGTATCTGTTGCTTACCTTGAACCGCAAGGCGATAGTGAACAACATTGAGGAGATGAAGAAGCTGATTTCCACCATCGATGGGGTGGCAAGAAAGGCGGGCATCAAGGTGTTGGCACCTCTGCGTGGCAAGGCATTGGGATTCGTTTTGGCATTCAAGGCTTATCAGGATGTGGCTGATCATCAGTCGGGCATTATGGTGGTGCAGCCTCAGGGCTATCTCGACTTCTCTTATCTCGCTGCCCATGCCATGGGTGTGATCACGGATTCGGGCAATGTGGCTGAGGAGGCTACCTTCAATGGTGTGCCTTGCATCACGCTGAACAGTTACACCGAGCACCTGGAAACGGTGACTGTGGGTACGAACGAGCTGGTTGCTGAAGACCCGGAGAAGCTGCAGCTGGCGATGGAGAAGATTGTGAAAGGCGAATGGAAGAAGGCCGGCATTCCTGACAGATGGGATGGCAGATCGGCTGAGCGCATCGTTCAGATTATTTGTGGGGAATAAGAAAATCCAGACGCCCTGAAAGGGCAGAAGCTCCTAGCCCAGGGCAACACCCTGGGTAATCATGAGCGCAAGGTTGTCGCCCTGTAAGGGCAAAAGCTTTGTGTATGAGAAGCTTTTGCCCTTACAGGGCGATTTTGCTATATACCTTGTAAACCCAGGGTGTTGCCCTGGGCTAGGAGCTTCTGGGCTTTCAGCCCGTGTGGGGCTTTCGTTTATTTCACCGGATAATCGTATTGTTTATAATAGGTAGGCGTCTTTGGGGTGTTATACCAGTTCCCCTCAACACTTACGCCGATGGAGAAATTCTTGTTGGTGTATCTCACTCCGGCTCCCAGCACGTTGGCACCAGCGGCACCCATGCCGTATCCGCCTGGCATCACACCCATGCCCCAGGCTCCGGGATACATGCCGTAACCAAACGGACCATAGCCAGGACCATATCCATATCCTCTATAACCATAGGGACCATATCCGGCATACCTATTATATATAGAGTTATAATTATTAGCCACGCTCACCTGACCATAAACAAAAGCCTCCCAATGCTCGTTGAATTTATACCCCAGCATGCCATACACGCCACCATCGTGGAAGTTGTCGCTTCCGTAATTGATGTTGTTGATGTAGGTGCCCAGCGCCATCCACAACTTGTTGTCCTTGGTGAGGGGTGTGAGATAGGTGGCGTTGATGGTCTGGGTGAAGCCGCCCCAGTGAGGGGCATTCTTGCCGAAAGTGGCGAAAACCGAGAGGTCTATCGAAAGATTCAATCCCTTGTGAAGTCCCCAGCCGTAGCCATATCGGTTCCAGCCATATCCATTTCCATCCCCAAAAGTCCCGCTGTTGGCTAGATTGGAGATCGGATTATTGTAGTAATCGCTATCCTTCGGATTCTTTAGGGCATTATTCAATCCATCCCCTAAACAATCCTTCATTCCATAAATCTCGTCATTTAATGAACCAGAAGCGATATGCCTCAGTGGGGTATAGGTATGCTTCATCGGCTTGCCGCCATAAACCACGGTCTTTCCGTCCTGATAAACGGTGTCGCCAGGTAGCAGCCAATCCTCACGCGGGCTGTCGGGACTATGCAATGGTCCGAAGCTCACGTGCTGCGCTTGGGCTTTCATTCCCAGTAGAGCGAAGCCCAAGAGAAGAAGATATAATCTCTTTTTTATCATCATATTATAATTTTCCTTATTTTGAACGCAAAGATATAAAGAAAGTTCGAGAAAAGCATAACTTTTTAGAATAAAATCATTATCTTTGCAATCGATAACAATTGATTCGATAAAATTCATAAGAAAATGAAAAAAATACTATCTTTCTGCGCAATCTTGCTGATGGCTTGTTCGGTAAATGCGCAGGCTCAGACGAATGCACAGCAGAATGCTTCGGATGCAAAGGCAGGTCAGGCACAGCTTCTCCCATGGGAGACTCCTCGCGACACCACCTGCCACGAAGTGCTGCTCGAAACCACATTGGGCAACATCCGTGTGGCCCTCTATAATGACACGCCGCACCATCGCGACAACTTCCTGAAGCTCGTGAACAGCGGTTACTACAGCGGCTGCATCTTCCAGCGAGTCATCAAGAACTTCATGATTCAGGGTGGCGATTACTCCTGCCGAAAGGTGACTCCGGGAAAGGTGGAGAAGTTTGATGTAGACTATACCGTGCCTGCCGAAATCATCTATCCTAAGTACTACCACAAGCGTGGACAGCTCTGTGCGGCTCGCGAGGGAGACGATGAGAACCCAACCAAGGCTTCGGCTTCCACCGATTTCTATATCACCTGGGGCAGAAACTTCTCGCCACGACAGATGGAATACTATGTGGAGAAGGAGGAGAGAGAGGGCAAGTCGTATGCCATCCCATCTGCAGAATTGCAGCAGGGATATATTAAATATGGTGGCGTGCCGCATCTGGATAACGGATACACCGTGTTCGGAGAGGTGCTGGAAGGCCTTGACGTGGTAGGTAAAATCCAGAATGTTGCTACCAACAAGGAGAATAACGATCGTCCGCTGGATGATATCGTCATCAAGAAAGCAACTCAGGTGAAATAAATAATTAACAATTTAATAACCAAAACATTATAGACGAGACGGATATGAAATCATTAAAGGAATTGTACAGAATAGGAAAGGGACCATCGAGCAGTCATACCATGGGACCTCAGCGTGCAGCCAAGCTCTTCCTGGAGCGATGTGGCAATGCTTCCTCTTACGAGGTGACACTCTATGGGGCCCTCGCTGCTACCGGCAAGGGCCACATGACCGATATTGCCATCGAGGAGGTACTGAAGAAGCATATCGTGCACATCAACTGGGAGCCTCAAACCTTCCTGCCTTTCCATCCTAACGGAATGAAGTTTGTGGGCAAGGACCTGAATGGCGACGTCATCGACGAGTGGACGGTGTACAGCATCGGCGGCGGTGCCCTTTCTGATGGCACCGAGGGTCACGAGGAGCTGGGCGCAGAAGATGTCTACGACCTTCATACCATGGCTGATATCCAGAAATGGTGCTACGAGAACGGCCGTGCCTTCTGGGAATACGTAGAGAAATGTGAGGATAAGGACATTTGGGATTATCTGCGCAAGATATGGGAAACCATGAAGCAGTCTATCCGCAACGGTCTCAACCACGAGGGTGTGCTGCCTGGTCCGTTGAAGCTTCAGCGCAAGGCTGCCACCTATCATATCAAGGCAAAGGGCTATCGGGCTTCCCTGCAGAGCCGCGGCCTGGTTTATTCTTATGCCCTGGCGGTGAGCGAAGAGAATGCTTCGGGCGGAACCATCGTTACGGCGCCTACCTGTGGTGCCTGTGGCGTGCTTCCTGCCGTGCTCTATCACATGCATACGGCGCATGACATGAGCGAAGACCGCATCCTGCGTGCCCTGGCTACTGCCGGACTGGTGGGTAACATCGTGAAGAACAATGCCTCTATCAGTGGTGCCGATGTGGGTTGCCAGGGCGAGGTAGGTGTGGCTTGTGCGATGGCTTCGGCTGCGGCATGCCAGCTTTTCGGCGGAAGTCCCGCCCAGGTGGAGTATGCTGCCGAAATGGGATTGGAGCATCACTTGGGTATGACCTGCGACCCTGTTTGCGGCCTGGTTCAGATTCCATGCATCGAGCGCAACGCCTTTGCTGCCGCCCGTGCCCTGGATGCCGACCTCTACGCCTCCTTCTCTGATGGTCACCACAGCGTATCCTTCGATAGAGTGGTAGAGGTGATGAGACAAACCGGTCACGACCTGCCATCGCTCTACAAGGAAACTAGTGAGGGCGGCTTGGCAAAAGGCTTTAAAGGAGAATAATCGCCCTGAAGTAGAATACTCGGACTTCCCGGCACGCCCTGAAAGGGCAGAAGCTCCTAGCCCAGGGTAACACCCTGGGGAAAAATAGCAGTTAGCAATGCGCCCTGAAAGGGCAAAAGCTTTTTATTAATTAGATGATTTATAACAGATTAAAACGATTTAGTTTAAGTACTTTGGTAATAGCAGTCTGTCTTCTTCTGGCTTCTTGCGGCTCGGAATCATCTTCCGAAAACAGAAAGCAGATGAAGACGAAGGCGGATTTGCAGGGCGCCGTAATCGGCGTTCAGCTTGGCACCACCAGCGACGGCCTTGCCACAGAGTTGGAAAAGAAGGGGGATGGTACCAAGGTGGAACGCTACAACAAAGGAGCCGATGCCATCCAGGCACTCCTTCAGGGTAAGATAGATTGCATGGTGACCGATGAAGCGCCTGCCAAGGCATTCCAGCGGGTGAACCCATCGCTCCAAATCCTGCCCGAAACCTTCGATGCATCCTCTTTCGCCATCTGCGTGGGCAAGGATCATGGCGAGTTGAAGCAGTCTATCAACCATGCCATCCGCATTCTGAAAGCGAATGGCGTCATCGATTCCATCGTAAACCGACATCTGGAACGGGGCATTGCCGTGGCATATACGCCGAAGATATCTGCTGGTAAGCTGAACTCATCTTCTGATGCCTCGCACCCTTCTGATGCGAAGAAGATGGGACCGGAAGCCTTGCAGAAGCTGGGTTTGAAGAAGAGCCTTCGCTTCGCCACCAATGCCACCTTTGAACCTTTCGAGTATTACCAGAATGGTAAGATAGTGGGCATCGATGTGGATGTGGCGAATGCCATCGGCGATGTGCTGGGTGTGGATGTGGAGATTCTCGATATGGAGTTTGATGCCATTATCACCTCGGTGCAGGCGGGCAAGGCTGATGCCGGAATCGCTGGCATCACGGTTACGCCGGAACGAGAAAAGAACATCGGGTTCACGGATTCCTATGCCGATGTGCGTCAGGTAATCATGGTGAACTCGGGTGATGCGAAAGTAGCTGATGCTCAGCATGGATTCGTTGATAAGTTCAAGTCATGCTTTATCGACGACAACCGCTATCAGTATATGCTCCAGGGCTTGGGCAATACCCTCATCATCACCTTCTTCGCCATCATCCTTTCCGTGATTCTCGGAACGCTGATAGCCATCGTCCGTGCCCGCCACGAGCGCAAGGGCGACTGGAAGATTCCTAACATCATCTGCCAGCTTTACCTCACCATCATGCGAGGCACGCCAACCATGGTGCAGTTGCTCATCATTTATTACGTGGTGTTTGCGTCGGCAGATGTCAACAAGATTTTCGTTGCCGTCATTGCCTTCGGTTTGAACTCAGCGGCATATATTGCCGAGGTAATCCGTTCGGGCATCATGTCGGTGGATAACGGACAGATGGAGGCGGGCAGGAGTCTCGGTCTCTCTTATGGCAAGACGATGCGTCTCATTATTCTGCCGCAAGCCTTCAAGAATGTGCTTCCGGCAATGGGCAACGAGCTTATCACCCTGCTCAAGGAAACGTCTATCAGCGGCTACATCGGACTGGTGGATTTAACCAAGGGCTCGGACATCATCCGAAGCATCACCTACGAGGCTATGATGCCATTGGGCGTAGTAGCGCTGGTCTATCTCTTCCTCGTCTTGGGTCTGAATGCCGGGGTAAGGAAGCTGGAAAAGCGATTAAGAAAGAGTGAAAGGAAATAGTGCCCTGAAAGACAATTTGCAAGTTTTTTCGCAGCACGCCCTGAAAGGGCAAAAGCTTTAAATGATATGGATAAAAACGAGATAATCAAGATAGAAGGACTTCGCAAGCGCTTCGGCGACAACGAGGTTCTCAAGGGCATTACCACCTCCTTCCATCAAGGCGAGGTGGTAGCCATCATTGGCCCATCGGGTTGTGGCAAGAGCACCTTCCTGCGCTCCATCAACCTGCTGGAGCAGCCTACCCATGGCAAAATCTACATCGATGGCGTGGATATCACCGCCTGGGATGTAGATATCAACAAGATGCGCCAGCGTGTGGGCATGGTGTTCCAGCAGTTTAACCTCTTCCCCAACATGACCATCCGCCGCAACATCATGCTGGCACCGGTGGAACTGGGCAAGATGACAAGGGAAGAAGCCGATGAGAAGGCAACAGAACTCCTTACCCGCATCGGCTTGCTGGATAAGGCAGACAGCTATCCCGACAGCCTTTCGGGCGGACAGAAGCAGCGTGTAGCCATCGCCCGTGCCCTGGCTATGAATCCAGAGGTGTTGCTCTTTGATGAGCCTACGTCTGCGCTCGACCCCGAGATGGTGGGTGAGGTGTTGCAGCTGATGAAGGATGTGGCTGCCGAAGGCATGACCATGGTGGTGGTGACGCACGAGATGGGTTTTGCCCGTGAAGTGGCGAATCGTGTGCTCTTCTTCAGTGATGGCTATATCACGGAAGATGGCACGCCTGAAGAAGTGTTCAATCATCCGAAGTCTCCAAGACTCCAGGAGTTCCTGGGGAAAGTTTTATAGAGTTAATAGTTTATAGTTAACAATTTATAGTATGGCTATTTATGTTATGACTATAAAATAAAAATCCGATGCATATCTTTTGATAGATATCCATCGGATTTTTCAACTGTTATTGTTATTGTTATCAATTACTTCTTATCATGATGATTTTTCAACTGTAATTGTAATCGTAATCAATTACTTCTTATTCTCGATAATCTCCTCAGCACGCTTCAATGCCTTGCTGATATGATCCGTGATGTTCTCCTTGCCGAGCATATTGTAGAAACCAGCCTTCTCCAACTGCGCGTTTACCTTCTCGCAAACACCAGAGAGAACCACCTGGATATCCTCTTTCTTACTCATCTCGCAGAGATTCGTGAGGTTGTGAATACCCGTAGAATCAACAAACGGAACCTTGCGCATGCGGATTACTCGAACCAGCGGACGGTCGCCGAACGCAGCCATCACCTCCTCAAACTTATTACCCGCTCCGAAGAAGAACGGACCGTTGATCTCGTAAACCTCCACACCCTTAGGAATCGTATAGTGCTCCAGGTTGGTAGAAAGGAAGTCATACTCCTTGTTCAAGTCAATCTCATCCTCAGTAACTGCCGTAACATCAGTGGTTTCGCTCATTCGCTTCATGAAGAGCAGACAGGCGATGATCAGACCCACCTCGATGG
>ERZ1034626.2263-NODE-2263-length-11701-cov-3.688047_pt1 | contig 11701 bp, 9 predicted proteins | sample MGYA00520652_ERZ1034626 | MGnify/ENA primary metagenome ERZ1034626 (study PRJEB33766, sample SAMN09781765) | gut metagenome | biome: gut microbiome | host: Homo sapiens | place: Madagascar | study: EMG produced TPA metagenomics assembly of the PRJNA485056 data... | reverse complement strand
CGCGGATCGGGCTTGAAAACAAACGGTTTACATTAGGAAATACCGTATCCAGCAACGAGACCAGATTGTTCTTCAGAACCGTCTGCACCTTGGAATACTGTCGGTACTGGCGGCAGCAGTTCTTCAGCAGCAGCCGGGTATCTTCCTCCGGAACATACCTCGGCAAAGTAGCCAGCGGTCAAGGCCGTAGTTCGCCAGCTTTACGGCATCCTTTCGGTCTGTCTTGACCCGCCTCAAATCGTTGTTCCCGTAGCCATGCACCAGCTTTGCATTGACGACGGAAACATACAGCCCTGCGTCGTGAAGCAGCTTTGCAACCGGCGCATGGTAGTTCCCTGTGGCCTCCATGACCACGCGAGTTTCACCGTTCAGGCTTTTGAGCCGCCTTGCCAGCTCGCTCAGTTCACTGTCGGTGTGACGGACTTCAAAGGGTGAGATGACGACCTCTCCAAAGGGACGCATGACGGCAACCGTGCTTCTTCCTTTGGAAATGTCAATGCCAACAGAGTTCATTTGCATTCCTCCCATCTGTGAATCGCAACCGGAATCCATCTTTTTCTCATTGCCGATCCAATCTATTGGGTGACGCGAACTCTATTGTGTCAACGTCTTTTCAATATTTTTACCGTTTCCAAACTGTCTTTTGCAAATTCCCCCAGTTTTTTCGTCAAAAATAATGCCTTCTCCGTGGTCGGCAGTTTCTTCACCGCGCTCACGAAAAGGGCATTGCATTTATTATAGGTAAGGGTGATAATTATTTCGCAGAGTTGGGTACTCTGCGAAATGGTTTGAAAAATTGGCGAAAATACAGCGCGTTTTGGCCCCAAAAGCCAATAATACCCAAAATGACGGCGTTCAGCAGACCACCGTGGTTTTGCTGTGGCAGCCTGACGCCAGCAGTATCATCACAAAATGCTGTTTGTACTCCGACTACGCATCTGACTGCGCAAAATTCCGGAATGACCTCCAAAGCGCAGTACACTGCTGTCAAAAAATGGCAGTGGCACAATAATTATCCAAAATTTTTACGTCAGCCGGTTAAAAGTGTTGATTTCCCATGGCAAGTGTGCTATATTATGAATACTGACGCAAAAGAATATTTCGCAGAGTACCCAACTCTACGAAAAGCATGCGGTTTTGACAGGATGTTTATGGCACTGTGCCGGAAGAGGCTGCCGGAGGGCTGCGCTTTCTGCGCGCTGCTGTCAGTATTCCGTCGGGCAGGTATGTCTATACATATGTCTGGCACGCGTCATGAACACACGCAAAATATCTGCCCGAAACAGAGAAAGAGAGAAACACAGAGTACTTATGAACCGATCGTTGAAAAAAGTCTGGAACATCGTCAGCACCGTACTGGTGGCGCTGGTGGTGGTTCTGGCATTGCTGCTGGCCGGAGCGCGGCTGCTGGGCATGCAGGTGTTCACCGTGCTGTCCGGCTCCATGGAGCCCACCTATCACACCGGCTCGCTGATCTATGTGAAGAAGATCGACACGGCGGATATCCAGCCGGGCACGGTCATCACCTTCATGCTGGACGAGGATACCGTGGCCACCCACCGGGTGACGGCGGTGGTGCCGGACGAGGAGGATCCCACGGTGATCCGCTTCCGCACCAAGGGCGACGCCAACGAGGCGGAGGACGGCAGCCTGGTCCACTACAAGAACGTGATCGGCACGCCCATCTTCTCCATTCCCGGCCTGGGTTATGTGGCCAATTACATCCAGCATCCCCCCGGCACCTATGTGGCCATCTCCGCGGGCGCGGTGCTGCTTCTTCTGGTGTTCCTGCCGGACGTGCTGGCGCCGGAGAAGGATAAAAAGCAGGAGAAAAAGCCGGGCAAGCGCGCCGCGGGACAGGCCGGGCCGTCAGACGACAGCGCGGCGGCAGACGAAACCGACAAGTGAGAAAAATTTGCCGAGAGAGAAAAATTGCGTATGACTTCGGCGCCCCGCCGATGACATAAAAAAACAAAAACGACATGAAAGGAAGCAAATCGAAATGAAGAAGAAAATTTTGGTGGCATGCCTGTGCGTGGCCCTGGCCGTTCTGACCATCGCCGGTACCACGCTGGCATACCTGACCAGCAAGGACGAAGTGACCAATACCTTCACTGTGGGTAATGTGACCATGACCTTGGACGAGGCTAAGGTTGATACTAATGGTGACGCAATCACTGGCGAAGGCGCTGATCGCGTCAAGACGAATGACTACATGCTGTATCCCGGCCACGAGTATGACAAGGATCCTACCGTTCATGTTGCTGCTGGCAGCAGCCACAGCTGGATCTTTATCAAGGTCAAGAACGAACTGGCTCCTCTGGAGAGCACAGCGGCGGGCTACAAATCTATCAATACTCAGATTACCGAAAATGGTTGGACTGTATACACGGATGCAAACGAGACCGGCTATACCGTGTATTACAAAGAGCACAACACCGCAGAAGCAAAGGATTACACTGTGTTCAATGGCTTCACTCTGTCTGATGGCGCCAACAATGTAAAGGTCACTGGTTCCGAAACTACTGTTTGGAGCACCATTACTGCAAAGAAGGAACTGGTTACCGTTACCGCTTATGCCATCCAGTATGACGGCTTTGAGACTGTCGCCAAGGCTTGGGCCCATGCAAAGACTCTTGGCTAATTCTAACCCCGTATGACGCTGGCTTTTTGCCTGTGACATAAATACAGTATACCAAAAAAATAAAACGAGAGGAAGACAACTATGAAGAAAAAAATCGTGGCACTGTGCCTGTGCGTGGCACTGGCCGTCGTCGCCATCGGCGGCGCTACCCTGGCGTACTTCACGGATACCACGGGTGATAAGGTCAATACCTTCACTGTCGGTAATGTCGACATCGACCTGACCGAGCCCAGCTGGAATGAGAAAGATTCCCACACTTTGATGCCTGGTACCTCTTACGATAAAGACCCCACGATCACTGTTGCTGAAAATAGCCAGGACGCTTATGTGTTCCTGAAAATCGACCTGAATAAGTATGTCAGCCTGATTAACCTGGCTGGTGTTGACGCTTATAAAGATACCCTGGATGGTCGCCTGACCGGTTCCTATCCCGGCTTTGGTGCGTTTATGACCAAGTTGCTGGATGACAATCGCCTGCGCGAGGACTTCGTGGATCGCTGGTTCACCGGCATCAATCACGCTGATTGGAAGATCATGAATCTGGAAGAGATCAAGGCTGCTGTTGCTGGTACTGCTGACCAGTCCAATCCTGGCCATCTCGCTATCATTCTGGGCTACCAGGGTGGTGAAAAGGGCGGCATTGTCTCTGCCAATACCACTATTAAGTTCATGACCAAGTTTGGCATGCCCAATACTGTCACTGAGGCTATGTTCAATGGTGACGAAGCTTATTATATCGATGGCGTGTCCAAGTCCAATTTCAACACTGCGAATGCACCTTTCAAGATGACCTTCACCGCTTATGCCATTCAGGCCGCTGAGATTGACAGCCTGGCTGATGCTTATACTGCGCTGGGCATTAAGTAACTACCCCCATGGCCCTGCACCCTTCGGGGTGCAGGCCATATGAGGGCACCCGGCCGCGCTTTCCGGATGCCCTCATATGGCTTGACAGCCGCAAAAACCGTCAAATATCCCCACAACGGGAGAGAAAATATCAGTGTGAGAGAGGAGCACGACTATGAAGCGAAAACTGTTGATCCTGTCGGTGCTGGTGATCTGCGTCGCCACCCTTGCCGCGGGAACGCTGGCCTTCTTCACGTCGGACGAGATGGCCCACAACGTGATCACCACCGGCAAGGTGAAGATCACGCTGAGCGAATGGGCCGACAAGGAGCAGACCAAGCCCTTTGTCGATCAGACCGGCGTGATGCCCGGCAAGACCATCAACAAATATGTGGTCATTTCCGGCGACCAGGGCAGCGCCAGCGCCTGGGTGCGCGTGAAGTTCGACATCAACATCCAGCTGGACAAGAACAACCCCAAGATCCCCCAGGGCTTCACCCCTGACACCAAGCTGGTGAAGTTGACCACCGGCGAGGATTGGGTACAGGGCACGGACGGCTGGTACTACTACACCAAGCCGCTGACCGCCGGGGAAAAGGCTTCTCCCGCGCTGGAGACCGTAACGTTTGAGCCCACCATGGGCAACGAATACCAGGGCGCGGTGGCCACCGTCACCGTAAAGGCCCAGGCGGTGCAGACCGCCAACAACGGCAAGACCGTGCAGGACGCTCTGGGCTGGCCCAGCACTGACACCGGCGTGACCGGCTGAGAAAGGAGGAACAGCAAATGAAAAAACGTATTGTTGCGCTGCTTTTGTGCTGCGTGATGCTCCTCACGCTGTCCCCCAGCCTGATCGCCACCGCCACGGCGGATGATGAGACGACCCCTGCGCAGACAGAGGTCACAGTTTCTCCCGCCAAGGCCGACCTGCCCCGGAACAAGAAGGTCACCCTGACCGCTCAGGCCAAGGACGCCAAGAGCTATCAGTGGCAGATCATGGCCGAGGACGATCTGTGGGTGGACATCTCCGGCGAGACGGAGCGCACCATTCAGGTCAGCTATGCCATGGTGGCCAGCCTGCTGAACGGCAGCAAGGCCCAGCTGCGCTGCAAGACCGACCTGGGCACCACCGATCCCGCCACCGTAACGGTGACCGAGGCTCAGGCTGTCGCCGCTGCGCCCGCCAAGGCCGCGCCCAAGGCCGGCACCGTAACGAAGGAAGCCGAAGCCATCAACAGCGCGGTGGTACAGGCCAGCGAGGGCGATGTGCCCACGCCTACGACCTATACCATTCTCATCAATTATCAGTTCACAGACGGCAAGCAGGCCGCTCCCTCGTGGAGCGCGCAGGTTGCCGCCGGCAGCACCTATGTGCAGGACATCCAGAGCCCTGTAGTGGTCGGCTATGCGCCCGATCAATCGGTGGTTCATGTGAACACCTCCGAGGCCAAGACCTACACCGTTACCTATCAGCCCGCCGAGGTAGAGTTTACAGTCAAGCACTACCAGCAGAACGTCTCCAATGACCAGTACACGCTGGTCGATACCGAGACGAAGAAGGGCTACACCGAGGCTGCGGTAGGCGGAAACCTCGCCAAGACGACCTACGAGGGCTTCTACTCTCTGCTCTACGATACCACCACCAAGATCGCCGCGGACAGCAGCACTGTGGTCGAAATTTACTATGACCGCTACTACTATCTGATGAACTTCGATCTGGACGGCGGCTACGGCGTGGAACCCATCTACGCCCGCTACGGTACGCCCATCAACGTGGTTGACCCCACCAAGCCCGGCTATACTTTCACCGGTTGGGACAAGGAAATCCCCAAGACCATGCCTGCGGAAAATACCACCTTTAAGGCAAACTGGAAAATCGGAGAATCCGGCTTTACCGTTGTGTTCTGGTACCAGAACGCCAACGACGACGGCTACAGCGTAGCCGGAACGTATACGCCCGACGACGTGAAGCCCGGCACCGAGAAGAAGAGCGACGATTATAAGAATCAGAATTTCACCGGCAGGGATACCAAGCATTTCACCTATAACGCGGACAAGGCCGAGACTGTCACCGTCAAAGGCGACGGCTCCACAGTGCTGAATGTGTATTATACGAGAAATACCTATACGCTGACGTTTAAGGACGGAAACATCGAAATCACTTGCGGAAAGGTTGAGCATACTCACTCACATGCGCAATGTTGCACCAAAAAAGATGACCATTGGGGGCGGTGCAACACGAATAAATGCCCGGTTGGTTATGAGCATGAACATACGACGGGAGGGTTATTCACTGCATCCTGCTACACAACTTCTGACCTGACCATCACGGCAAAGTATCAAGCGGATATTCATGGCAATTTCCCGATAAAGGACGGAAACGACACCATTTGGTGGAAGGTACCGCAGGGAACCGAAACGTACGGTGATTCAGATAAGCAGCGCTATCTCGGCAGTATTGATACCATGCCGGGAGAAAATATCACGTTTAAGAAATATGACTCCGAATCCGGCGCAAAGATTTACTACTATGTGGAGACGATAAACGGAGCAGCAGGCGATACCACTTATAATGGCAGAAACTATAAACAATACAAGGTGATCGACCTCGATTACAGCGGCAGTACCAATTTGACTTACAGAGAGGAATTTCATCCCATTACCGGTTTCACGCAGGGAGATTCCAATCCTTATCTTCCGATGGACGGAGAAGTGAGGATGCAGAAAAACAACTACCTCTACTACACCCGCAACAGCTACAACCTGAAATTCTACAACTACAATGCGTATGTAGATGGCAAGGGCGGCAGCGTGCAGTTTGAAGCGCCGCTGAACGGCTACGACTTTAACCCGACATACCCCGCCAATCTGGAAAAGAACGCCTATGTTTTCGCCGGTTGGTACACCACGCCCGACTGCTATGAGGGTTCCGAGGCTGACCTGAGCACCATGACCATGCCCGCCTCCGATGTGATCCTCTACGCCAAGTGGACGCCCAAGACCCACACGGTCAAGACTTACCTGACCAAGGATGTGCTGGATGACGACGGCAATCCGCTGGACACTTGGAATGAGGTTCCCCACGGCACAACGATAGCGAATCCCCCGGCAGACCCCACGCGAAAGCCCTATACGTTTGTCAGCTGGTTCTACATCAGCGACACCGGTGAGGAAAAAGCGTTTAACTTCTCCATGCCCGTCAACCGTGATCTGAACCTCTATGCCAAGTGGCGTTCCGATTCGTTGATGGAATACACCATCCGGTACGAACTGGCGGACGGCACGGAGATCGCGCCGCCCACCACCGGCAGCGCCCTGGCTGGCACCACCAAGACCTTTAACGCCAAAACGGGCACACAGTTGAATAAAGACTATCAGTCCGGCTATTTCCCCAATGTCAGCAGCCATTCCATTACGATTGACATTGAGGATACCTCAAAGAACGAATTCACCTTCGTGTATGTGGAGAAACCGAAAGTGGAATACACCGTCAAGTATCTGGAGAAGGGTACGGAAAACCAGCTTGCCGATCCCAAGACCGTAACAACCAGCGATGCGGTCGTCACCGAGACCTTCAAGCAGATCAATGGTTATGCTCCCGACGCTTACCAGAAGCAGCTGGTGCTGGCCGCCGAGGGCAATGAGATCATCTTCTGGTATGTCAAGGATGACAAACATGCCCCTGTGCATATCGTCCACTGGATTCAGAACATTGAAGGCGACGGCTATACCGAGTATCAGAGCAGCACGAACCTGAACGGCGTGATTGGAACGGAATATTCCGAAACCCCGCTGAATATTCCCGGCTTCAAGTACAATGGCGCCAAGAGTAATCCCAGCGGCGAACTGACCGCTGCCGGTCTGGTACTGAACCTGTACTATGACCGCATCGAGTATCCCTATGAGTTCCGCTTCCTGGAGCAGGGCACGGACAACGTGCTGGCTGCCCCCGTGACGGGCAACGCCCGCTATCAGGCCCAGGTGACGCAGACCGCCGAGACCATCCCCGGCTACACACTGGTAAGCGCGGAGAATCAGGCCATCAACATCGCCATCGAGGATCCTGCCAATGTCGCCAGCAAGAACGTCCGCACCTTCTACTACACCGAGCAGACAGTGACCATCAACTACAAGGTCGTTGGCCCCGACGGCTGCGGTATACTGGACAACTATCAGGAATCCCAGCTCAAGGTCATCACCGGCACGCCGAAGGGTTCCACGCCTGACGCTGCGGACGGCTTCAAGTTCGTCGGCTGGTACAAGGATGAAGCCTGCACGCAGCCTGTGAATGCCGACTGGGTCGATGCAAACAATAAGCTGACCCCCGGAAAGACGGTGAAGTACGGTGACAAGGACGGCTACGAAGCCGCGACCTACTACGCCAAGTTTGACTACGACATCACCGACCTGACCATCACCAAGACCTACGAAGGTGGTAAGCCTCTGGACAAGAACCAGTCCGCGGTATTCACCGTGACCGGCGACGGTACCTCCATTGATGTGGTCATCCATGGCAGCGACAGCGTTACCATCAAGGGCCTGAAGGTCGGTACGACCTACACCGTCACCGAAAAGACTTGGACATGGCGCTATACGACTGCTCCGACCAGTCAGAACAGTCGAAGCATCCAGTTGGTTGCCGGTGAGGAAAATAACACCATCACCTTCACCAACACGCTGAAGGAAAACAAGTGGCTGACCGGCGGCGCGTGGTGCGACAACGTCTGGGGCAAGAGCCCCAACAAATCCACGTCCACAGATTACAGCGGTAAATGAGAAAGGAGGCCATGAAACATGAAAAACGGTAAGCACGCCGCTTACGGCGGCATGAAGCGTTCCCTCGTGCTGGTGGTCTCTCTGCTGGCGCTGCTGCTGGTTGTCGCCGGCGGCACGCTGGCCTGGCTCACCGCGCAGGACAGCGTCAGCAACACCTTCACCCCCGCCCATGTGACCTGCGACGTGGAGGAGACGTTCAACGGCACTGCGAAGTCCAACGTCTCGATCAAGAACACCAGCGACATTCCCGTCTACATCCGGGCCAGCATCATCGTCACCTGGAAGGATTCCAAGGGCAACGTCTACGGCCAACTGCCGGTAGCGGGTACGGATTATACCATGGACATCGCTGCGGACGGCTGGGTACCGAACGGTGGCTATTACTACTACACCAGCCCCGTGGCCGTTGGTGCTACTACCGGTACGCTGATCAGCAGCTGTACCGTGAAGGCCGGTGCGACGCCCCCGGGTGATGACTATAAGCTGTCCGTAGAGATCATCGCCGAGGCCATCCAGAGCCAGCCCGACCGGGCGGTAGCAGATGCCTGGAACGTGACCGTCAGCAACGGCAGTTTGAACGTTCCGACGAGCGGTAACTAAAGGAGGGTGCAGAGATGAAAAAGACTTTCAAAACCGCGCTGTCCCTCCTGATGGCGCTGGCCCTGGTCATGAGCCTGGCCGTGACCGCCTTCGCGCAGACTGCGCAGAGTGCCGCGGACATCGTCTATCAGGGCGAGAAGAAGCTGGTCATCACCCCCAAGGACGGCCATCACACCGATACCGACCTGTTCGGCCGCTTCAAGGGCGTCATGCCCGGTGATACGCTGACCGAGACCATCACCTTCAAGAACGAGAGCACCACCTCCCGCACCGATTATGTGAAGCTGTACATCGTGGCGGTGCCTCACGGCCAGGATAACCTGCCCGTGGACAAGGAGCACATCACTGATGTGGACGCCATGAACGAGTTCCTGGCCAACTTCACCATGACCGTGAAGCAGGGCGACACGGTGATCTTCACCGGCAAGCCCAACGAGGTGGGCACCTTCGGCGGTAGCGGCTGCCTGCTGGGCACCTTCCGCAAGGGCGAGGGCACCACGCTGACCGTGACCCTGGCGCTGGATATCAATGCGGATAACACCGTATCTGACCGCGAGGGCGAGGTGGACTGGAAGTTCATCGCCGAGGAATACACCAGCACGCCCGGCAAGCCTCCCGTTGTCACCCCCAGCTCGCCGAAAACCGGCGACGAGACCAACCTGTTCCTCTATGCCGGCCTGTGCGCGGTCAGCATGGGCATGATCGCGGTGCTCGTTCTGAAGCGTAAGGAAGCAAAGGAATAAAGGCGAAATACGTATGGAGAAAGCCCCAACCGCTGCGCCTGCGGGCGCCGGAATGGGGCTTTCTCCATACCGTCCGGCGATAGGATCTCTGCCGCCGGACGGCATGGAATCCAACATACCAAAAGATCGCAACAAGGGCGCCCTTGTCCATTCCCTGTATTCACAGGGAATGAGGGGCCTTCCATGGCGCGCGATAAACCGATTCCGCAGGGAAAGCGGGGGTTGGCGGTCAAGGGGACAAACGCATGCAGTCGACCAAATCAATTCAACCTGAAAAATCACATAGCATCCTGAACAGCAACGCGCTCAAGCTGATCGCGATCCTGGCCATGACGGCGGATCACCTTGCGTGGCTGCTCTTCCCCGGCTATGATAAGCAGCCTCTGCCGATCCTGATGCATATCATCGGCAGGCTGACCTGCCCCATCATGTGCTACTTCATTGCGGAGGGCTTTCACTATACGCGCAGCAAAGCGCGCTATGCGGGGCGCTTATTGCTGCTGGCGGTCGTGTCGCACTTTGCGTACCTGTTTGCCTCAAACGATTTTGTGGGCTGGCGCTCCTTTATCCCCTTCTACTACGGCTCCTTTCTGAATCAGACCAGCGTGGCCTGGTCGCTGCTGGGCGGGCTGCTGATGCTGTGGCTCTGCGACAGCAAGACATTGAAAACACCCGTAAAGGTCGCGGGCGTCCTGCTGCTGTGTGTGCTGATGTTCCCTGCGGACTGGAGCTGTATCGCGTCCCTCTGCATCCTGTCTATCGGCTCCAACCGCGGAAATGCCAGAAAGCAGATCGCATGGTGCGTCTTTTATGTGGCGCTCTACGCGGCCGTCTACTTCTTCGCACTGGATCGGATCTATGGCCTGCTTCAGCTATGCACGGTACTTTCGATCCCCCTGCTCTTCCTGTACAACGGCCAGCGAGGTAAGAACGCGTCGGTCAACCGTATCATGAAGTGGTTCTTCTATCTCTACTATCCCCTGCACCTCTTCATTCTTGGGCTGATCCAACAGGCATTGCGCAGTTGATAGATGGTCGTATGAATCAAAAAGCTTAAAGGATTTGGACTCTTTCCAATCACAATACACGTCCGTCGACGCGCAGAACTGCTTCCGTAAGAGCATGAATCGCATAACAAGAAAGCTCCCGGTTTGACGACCGGGAGCTTTTCTGTTTAAAAACTATACGACCGGCCATCTGTAGAGATGGCCGGTCGTATAGTAAAGAAGAGGAGAAAAATGGAAGTTACAGTAACCACGCCAGATAACCGGATTTATTTAGCCGCCGGTAGTAGGAGCCTGACGCAAGGTCACAGATACATGAGAACGCGTTGTGTTACTTTTTTTCAGCCAACGTTTTTGCTTCATCGTAAAGTTTGGCGAAGAGAGGAATAGAATCCTCAACTGTCTGACGGGAAACACAGAAAGAGAGTCTCAACCATTCTGGGCAGCCAAAGCTGCCGGCAGGAACCACAAACACATGATGCTCGATGGCCAGATCCATGAATTCCTCTGCCGTTATGCCGAACGGGGCCTTGAAAAACAGGTAAAAAGCACCGCTGGGGTCGGCAAAGGTATAGCCGATTTTGCCAAATGCTTCGCGGAGGATCTGTCGATTATGTACATAGTCGGCAATGTTGGGTGCAACATCAACGCAGCGTTCCACCACCATTTGGAAAAGGGTGGGGGCGCAAACGTTTGCCAGGTCGCCGGATGCACCGCGCAGCCCGGCCCATACATCGTTGAAGTCATCGATATCATTGTCGGTCGCGATAAAGCCGATACGCTCACCAGGCAGGGATAGCGACTTACTGTAGGAGTAGCAGATGATGGTATTATTATAGTAAGCAGGAATGTAGGGAACGGTATCATCCGTATAAACCAGTTCCCTATAAGGTTCATCACAGACAATATAGATGGCATGGCCGAATTCCGCACTCTTTTTCTTCAGCAGTGCCGCCAGCTTTTTAATAGTTTCCTCACCATAAATGACGCCGGAAGGATTGTTGGGAGAATTGATGATCACGGCCTGCGTGTGCGGTGTGAGACGGGCCTCCATCTCTTCAAAGTTGATTTGAAAATGCTTTGTGTCG
>ERZ1034626.2262-NODE-2262-length-11702-cov-19.801408_pt1 | contig 11702 bp, 8 predicted proteins | sample MGYA00520652_ERZ1034626 | MGnify/ENA primary metagenome ERZ1034626 (study PRJEB33766, sample SAMN09781765) | gut metagenome | biome: gut microbiome | host: Homo sapiens | place: Madagascar | study: EMG produced TPA metagenomics assembly of the PRJNA485056 data... | reverse complement strand
TCCCGTAATCTGACAAATTTTCGACATTTCTATCTGCTTTTTTGTATTCGTTTTTTGATACCTATTCCAAACAGGGTGCAAAATTAGCTACTTTTTCTGAGAATACAAAACATTCGCATAAATAATGTTACTTATTTAATGTTTTTTTTGTTTTCAACAGCATCCGAATGTCCACCACCCCTTATCCTGTTACTATTCTGCGACAGGGATTACAGGCATCTTACCCTCACTCTTTACCTTAGGAGCGTGTTCCTTAAGGAAGCCTATAAACATCTGGAGAGCCTTGCTCGTAGCAATGGCAAGGTTGATGTCACGACCGTAATCCTCTGTAAGCTTCAACGTTTCGATGTTCTCTGCATTGCCACATGCAATCCAGATTGTACCAACGGGGATTTCAGCTGTGCCGCCACCAGGACCGGCTGTGCCTGTTGTAGCAATTGCAAAATCAATGCCAAGAGTCTTTATAGCTCCCTGCACCATTGCCTTTGCCACTTCCTCACAAACAGCAGTCTTCTCCTCAAGAAGCTGACGGTCAACGCCAAGCAGGTTTTCCTTCACCTCATTGGTGTATGAGATTACACCACCCTTGAAATAGTTTGAAGCACCTGGTACGGCAATAATAGCTTCGGCAATACGACCGCCTGTGCAGCTCTCGGCTGTACCTACAGTAAGGCCCGACTCATATAAATACTGCTGGATTTCACGGCTAAGTACTTTCTTTTCAAATTCCATTTTCTATATTTTTTTATGAATGTTTCGTGTGTAGTCAAGATGTCTGTCCGACACAATTTACTTGAACGTTACCTTGCTGAATGCCGGCTTGTCGATTGAGCAGAAGTCCTTGTCAAGGAACTTGTAGTAGCCAGTTATGCCAATCATTGCAGCATTATCGGTAGTGTAGCTGAACTTCGGAATATAGATAGTCCAACCATAACGCTTGGCGTGATCGTGGAAAGCGTTGCGCAGTCCGTTGTTGGCCGAAACACCACCAGCCACAGCCACATGCTTTATGCCTGTCTGTTTAACGGCAAGGCGCAGCTTCTTCATCAATATGTCGACAATAGTGTGCTCAAGACTTGCTGCAAGGTCGTTCTTGTGATGCTCTACAAAGTCAGGGTCGTCTTGAATCCACTTGCGCAGACTATAAAGGAACGAAGTCTTCAGTCCGCTGAAACTATAGTCGAGACCAGAGATGTGCGGTTCGGCAAACTTATAGGCGAGCGGGTTGCCCTGACGTGCCAAGCGGTCGATAATAGGGCCACCAGGATAGCCCAGTCCCATAACCTTCGAGCACTTGTCAATGGCCTCACCAGCTGCGTCGTCAATAGTCTGTCCGAGCACCTCCATATCGTTATAGGCGTTCACCTTGACTATCTGCGAATTACCGCCCGAAACGAGCAGACAGAGGAACGGGAACGGAGGTGTAGTATCCTCTGGTTTCTCCTTGATGAAATGCGCCATCACATGACCCTGCAAGTGGTTCACGTCAATCATAGGAATGCCCAGACTGCGGGCAAATCCCTTGGTGAAGCTCACACCTACAAGCAATGAGCCCATAAGACCCGGACCACGTGTAAAAGCCACAGCCGACAACTGTTCCTTGGTAATGCCAGCACGCTTTAGCGCAGCACTCACCACGGGCACAATATTCTGTTGATGGGCACGCGACGCAAGTTCAGGTACTACGCCACCGTATTCAAAGTGAACGTCCTGCGAGGCCGTCACGTTGCTCAGCAATATATTATCCTGGAGAACTGCTGCACTCGTGTCGTCGCAGCTGCTCTCAATACCCAATATGTACATTTCTTTAATTAATAAGTTAACACTTCAACGCCGTGCTCTGTCATTACGAGGGTGTGCTCCCACTGTGCGCTCGGCTTCTCGTCGCCAGTGATTACCTCCCATCCGTATTCGTCGTCGGCATCAATAAACACCTTCCATGTACCCATGTTCACCATAGGTTCGATAGTGAACACCATGCCAGGTACGAGCAGCATACCTGTACCCTTATGGCCGTAGTGCATAACGTCGGGCTTTTCATGGAACTTCAATCCTACACCATGTCCGCAAAGGTCGCGCACAATGCCGTAGTGATACTTGTCCGCATGCTTCTGAATGGCGTGACCAATGTCACCTACAAAGCTGTAAGGCTTGGCAGCCTCCATACCAATCTCCAGACACTCCTTTGCCACGCGCACCAGCTGCTCCTTCTCCGGAGTAGTCTTGCCGATGATGAACATACGTGAAGCGTCAGCATAATAGCCATCGAGAATTGTGGTGAAGTCGACATTCACGATGTCGCCCTCTTCCAGAATGTCGTCCTCCTTAGGAATACCATGGCATACCACCTCGTTGATACTTGTGCACACACTCTTCGGGAAACCCTCATAATTGAGGCAAGCTGGTATAGCACCATGCGATGTACAGTAGTCGTAGCAAATCTTGTCGATTTCAAGAGTGCTCATTCCGGCACGAATGTTCTTTGCCACCTCGTCGAGCACACCAGTATTCACCACACCGCTGCGGCGAATGCCTTCTATCTGTTCGGGAGTCTTGATAAGATCGCGCGACGGCACCTCCTTACCCTTGTTTTCCCAGTACATTACTTTCTTGTCAAGTTCAGTTGGCTCCTGACCAGGAAGACAGTGCCAAACTCTCTTTTTTCTGAATACCATAATAATATAGATATTTTAAAACAATTCCAACTTATTCTTTCTTGCTTCGTCGAGCGACGAGAGCTTCTGCTGATGAGCAGCATATTCTTCGCGCAGCTTGGCGTAGCGCTCTTTCAGTTCTGCCTCAAACACAAGGCGCTCTTCAGGGTTCATGAGTCGCTGTGCAATCATAGGATTCTGAGCAGCATCCTTCACCCACACCACTATTCCACTATAGATAGGGGCTATTTTCAATGCCACGTGCATCTCAGACGTTGTAGCGCCGCCCACCATGATAGGAATCTGCAGTCCTGCGTGTTCAAACTCCGTAGCCACATTGACCATCTCCTCAAGACTCGGTGTGATAAGACCGCTCAGTCCAACCATGTCAACATTCTCTTCAATGGCCTTCTTCAGTATCTGCTCGGCGGGCACCATCACCCCGAGGTCAATCACCTCGTAGTTGTTGCACGACATCACCACATCAACAATATTCTTGCCTATGTCGTGAACGTCGCCCTTTACGGTTGCCATAAGCACCTTACCCGACGAAGAGCCGCCTTCCTTCTTGTCTGCCTCGATGTATGGCTGCAGTATTGCCACAGCCTTCTTCATGGTGCGTGCTGTCTTCACCACCTGTGGCAAGAACATCTTGCCGCAACCGAACAGCTCGCCCACCTTGTTCATACCGTCCATCAGCGGCCCCTCAATGATGTCCACCGCCTTAGGATAGACAGCAAGGGCTTCCTGGATGTCCTCCTCCATATAGTCGGCAATTCCCTTTTGCAGGGCTGTAGCGAGACGTGTGGCAACGTCAGCCTTACGCCATTCGGGTTCGGCAGCAGCCTGTGTTGCGCCAGTACCTGTCGCCATCCCGTTCTTCAGAGCCTCCTGCTTTTGCTTTATCTCGTCGGCAAGCTCCACAAGACGTTCCGAAGCGTCCTTCTTTCGGTTGAGCACTACGTCTTCTATAATCTCCAACTGATCGGCAGGAATATCGTCGTAGGTAACCTTTGTTGCGGGGTTTACAATGCCGAAGTCCATTCCCTTGCCAATGGCGTGATAGAGAAATACCGAGTGCATTGCCTCGCGTATATAATTGTTGCCACGGAACGAGAACGAGAGGTTGCTCACGCCACCGCTCACGTGTGCTCCTGGCAGATTTGTCTTAATCCATTCGACAGCCCTAATGAAGTCTACAGCATAATTGTCGTGCTCTTCCATACCTGTAGCTATGGCGAGCACGTTAGGGTCGAATATTATATCGAGCGGGTTCATACCCACCTTCTCTGTGAGGAGCTTGTAGGCACGTCCGGCTATTTCAATGCGTCGTTCGTAAGTAGTGGCCTGTCCTATTTCGTCGAAACACATCACCACTACAGCAGCACCATAGCGCATCACGTCGCGAGCGTGACTCAAGAACACCTCTTCGCCTTCTTTCAGCGAGATAGAGTTGACGATACACTTGCCCTGTACACATTGCAGTCCGGCAGTTATCACGTCCCATTTAGACGAGTCAATCATCACAGGCACCTTGGCAATGTCGGGTTCCGAAGCTATGATATTTAGGAAGGTGCGCATCTCCTCACGTGCGTCAAGCAGTCCGTCGTCCATGTTAACGTCAATCACAAGCGCTCCATCTGCCACCTGCTTGCGTGCTATGCTCACAGCCTCGTCGTAGCTCTTCTCCTTGATAAGTCGAAGGAATTTGCGCGAACCAGCCACATTGCATCGCTCGCCCACATTGACAAAACGCACGTTGGGCGTAACGTCGAGCAGTTCCAGTCCGCTCAGCCACATAGTCTGCGGCTTGGGTTGCGGCACGTGCGGCTTCTTGCCTTCGGCTATTGGCACATACTTGGCAATGAATTTCTCGGTAGTACCGCAGCATCCGCCTATGATGTTCACCAGTCCCTCGTCTATGAATTCCTGTATCTGCGGAGCCATCGACTCGGGAGTCTCGTCGTATGCGCCCAGACTGTTGGGCAGTCCGGCGTTGGGATAGGCGCTTATATAATAAGGTGCGCGATGAGCCAGCTGCTTCAGGAAAGGCTTCATCTGGTCGGCACCAAACGAGCAGTTGAGTCCGATAGAGAAGATAGGATAGCTGCTCACACTTGCCAGCACAGCATCGAGTGTCTGTCCGCTCAGAGTGCGTCCGGCAAGGTCGCTTACGGTGATGCTCAACATTATTGGCAGGTCTTTGCCAGTACGTCGACCCACCTCCATTGTTGCATCAATAGCAGCCTTTGCATTGAGCGTGTCAAAGACAGTCTCAATCAGTATTGCGTCAGCTCCACCCTCTTCCAGCGCCTCAATCTGTTCCACATAATCAGTATAGAGCGTCATGTAGTCGAGGTCGCGTGCAGCAGGATTGCTCACGTCAGGACTCATTGAGCACGTCTTGTTGGTAGGGCCAACCGAGCCTGCCACAAAGCGTGGACGTTCCTCTGTCGAGAATTCGTCGGCAGCCTTGCGTGCCAGTCGTGCTCCTTCCAGCGCCATTGTCCTTGCCGAATCCTCCAGATGATAGTCGGCCTGACTGATGCGCTGTGAGCTGAATGTATTTGTGGTGATGATGTCAGCACCAGCCTCAAGATATTTTCTATGAATGTCGCTTATCACGTCGGGGCGTGTGATATTGAGCATATCGTTGTTGCCCTTCATCATACCCGGAGTCTTGCGGTAGCGGTATCCTCGGAAGTCTTCCTCCTCAAGTCCGTACTGCTGAATCATGGTGCCCATCGCACCGTCGAGTATTATTATCCTGTCTTTAGCGACTTCCCTTAAAGTCTTCTTCATTTAATAATATTTAGCCGCACCTTATTCTTAATAATGCTTCATCATTCTTAATAATGCTTCATCGCCCTGTCCATCTCTCTTCTGTCTTCCTTTTCCTTCAGCGTCTGTCGCTTGTCGTATTCCTTCTTGCCTCGACAGAGTGCTATGTCCACCTTGGCACGTCCATGCTCATCGATGAACACGAGAGTTGGCACTATGGTGTAGCCAGGCTGCTTGGTAGCGTCCTCAAGCTTGTATATCTCGCGCTTGTTGAGCAACAGCTTGCGGTCGCGTCGTGCTTCATGGTTGCTGAACGAACCGTAGAAGTAGGGCGAGATGTTCATACCCTTCACCCATACCTCGTGATTGTTTATATAGCAGAAAGTGTCGACAAGACTCGCCTTTCCGAGTCTTATCGACTTTATCTCGGTGCCGGTAAGCACAATGCCTGCCGTATATGTCTCCACAAAGAAGTACTCAAACGAGGCCTTCTTGTTCTTTATGCTCACCGGACTTTTCTTTCTCTTCAGTTCCTGTTCCTTATTCATTGTTTTTGCTATTGAAGTCGCGGGGAGTTGTGCTTATTCCTCCACCACCACAAATTCCTCTATATGCTCGTCTACATAGTGAGCCACACCTGATGTCCACGCCTCCTCGTTTTCCACAAACTCGTCGTCGTAGTCGTCAAACTCAGAGAATTGCTCAAACATTGCCATAAACTCCTCGTCAGAGCAGTCGCGCTGTATCTTCGGTCCATACTCCTTGTAGAGTTTGCGCACCGAAAAGAGCATCTTGGCAAGGTCGCGCAGCCCCCAGTCGCGCAGCACCTTGGCAAAGGGGTTGTCAAATATAAAACCGCCGTAGCCGTTGTAGATGAGCTGTACAAAGCCGCCGTCCATCACCTCCTCGTGCAGGATGTCGTAGGCAAGCAATGTTATCTGCGACACGCTCAACTGCTGCATATTCTCAGCATTAAGCTCGCCGCCAATTGCCTCCTTAATGGCGTCGACAAACACCTTGAGGAAAGCATCCATATCTTGCATAGCCGCCTCACGAAGGGCAGCGTCTTTCACTTTTACCTGTATCATAGCCTGCAAAGTTAGTGGAAATCGAAGACAATACAAAATAAATACATTTATTTTTAATATTCACCTTCTTATGATTTACTGCATTTTGCCTCGCAACACCACTTTTTTCACTATTGGCGTAGTGTAGGCATAGGGAATGAAGTCTACAGACGGCAGCGGATGGGTAATGAAGAAATTTGCCACCTTGCCCTTGGCTATGCTTCCGTATCCGGCACTCTCCCCCATGGCACAGGCTCCGTTTATGGTAGCTGCGTTCAATGCCTCGCTTGGCTGCAGGCGCAGTTTTATGCAAGCCAGCGAAACCACAAACTTCATGTCGCCCGAAGGTGTAGAACCCGGATTGTAGTCGCTCGCCACCGCAACGCCAAGTCCTGCATCTATCATCTTTCGGGCTTTGCCGTAAGGCATATTCAGGAAAAATGATGTGCCTGGCAGCACAGTAGGCATTGTGTCGCTCTGGCGCAACAATTCTATTTCCCCTACGGTCATGCTCTCCAGATGGTCTACTGATAATGCTCCGTGCCTTACGCCCACCTCTACTCCACCCGACGATGCCAGCTCGTCGGCATGTATCTTCGGGCGCATTCCCCATGCGGCAGCAGCGTCGAGTATGCGTGCTGCCTCTTCGGGCGTGAAGAATCCACGGTCGCAGAACACGTCAACGAAGTCGGCAAGACGCTGGCGTCCCACCTCGGGTATCATCTCGTCGATGATAAGCCTCACGTAGTCGGCCTGTGTCATTCCACGCGCCACGGCATGCGCTCCAAGAAAAGTAGACACAATCCGAGCATCCGATGTCTCCTTCATGCGTCTTATCACTCGCAGCATCTTCAGCTCGTCTTCCATATTGAGTCCGTAGCCGCTCTTTATCTCTATGCAGCCCGTTCCCTTCTGTATCACCTCGTTCAGCCGACACATCGCCTGACGGTAGAGTTCGTCTTCCGAAGTATTGTGCAGAAGGTCAGCAGAGTTGAGAATTCCTCCGCCACGACGGGCAATCTCCTCATAACTCAGTCCGTTTATTTTGTCTACAAACTCGCGTTCACGACTGCCGGCAAAAACAATGTGCGTGTGCGAATCGCACCACGACGGCAGCACCATTCCGCCCTCTGCGTCAATGGTTTCGTCTATGTCGGCTAATGCCGGCATACCGTCTGCCACACTGCCAAACTCGGCAAACCTTCCGTCTTCCACCAGGAGCCACGCATCGTCAATGGTGTTGAACTCAGCCATCTCCTTACCTTGCAGCCGGAGCTTAGGCTCGTATTCCACGCCAGCGAGACAGCGAATATTTTTAACAAGTTGTTTCATAATTAATAAAAGCCTCTCCCCCGACCCCTCAATAGGGAGGGAAAAAGCCCTACCCCCGACCCCTCCCCCGTAGGGAGGGGAGTGATGTGATTTTGTGGGGTGTGAGGGATAGTAAGGCTGTTTGGTTATTGTTTATTTTGGTTATTGTTTAAAAATTGTAAGTAGTCGGTTCATACCACTCCCCTCCCTACGGGGGGGCAAGGGGATGGGGCTTTCTGGTGGTTTCTATTTACATTTTAAAAACTCTACCGACTTCGCAATATGCGGATACATCACTTCGTCGTCCACGATAAACGGCACTACCTTTCGGTAACTTTCGTGCACCGCCTCCACTGCTGGCGACGACTTCAGCGGACGGCGGAAGTCGAGTGCCTGGGCAGCGTTGAACAGCTCAATGGCAAGTACACGCTCCGTATTGAGCACTACCTTGTAGAGCTTTATAGCAGCGTTGGCACCCATACTCACGTGGTCCTCCTGTCCCTGGCTCGAAGGTATGCTGTCTACCGACGATGGAGTCGACAGCGTCTTGTTCAGGCTCACCACCGAGGCAGCCGCGTATTGCGTTATCATGAATCCACTATTCACACCCGGGTTGGCCACAAGGAAACTGGGCAGTCCGCGTGTTCCGCTCACAAGCTTGTAGATGCGACGCTCCGAGATGTTGGCCAATTCGCACAAGGCTATTGCCAGGAAGTCCATCGGCATTGCTATCGGCTCACCATGGAAATTGCCGGCAGAAATAATGAGGTCATCATCAGGACATACGGTCGGATTGTCCGTAGCCGAGTTCACCTCCACGTCAACCGCTGATGCTACATAGTCGATAGTGTCCTTCACCGTACCGTGCACCTGCGGAATACATCTGAACGAATACGGGTCTTGCACATACTGCTTCGGCTTCTCCACAATCTCGCTGCTCTCAAGCAGTTGGCGCATGCGTGCCGCCGTAGCTATCTGTCCCTTGTGTGGACGCACCTGATGAACGGCATCTATGAAAGGAGCCGTCAGTCCGTAGTAAGCGTCGAGCGACATTGCTGCAATCCTGTCTGCCCATTCGCTCAGCCTGTGCGATTGCAGCAGCGCCCATACGGCAAAGGCACTCATGTTCTGCGTACCGTTGAGCAGCGCCAGCCCCTCTTTCGAGGCAAGCTGTATTGGCTGCCACTCCAGCTTCTGCAACAACTCGGCTCCCGTTATCACCTCGCCCTGGTATTCCACCTCACCAAGTCCTACGAGCGGAAGCGTGAGATGAGCCAGCGGTACCAAGTCGCCCGAAGCTCCGAGCGAGCCTTGCATGTACACCACCGGATAGACATCATTATTGAAGAAGTCGATGAGTCGGTTGACGGTGACGAGCTGACAGCCCGAAAAACCGTAGCTCAGCGACTGAATCTTGAGCAACAGCATTATCTTCACGATGTCGTTGGGCACACGGTCGCCCGTACCGCAAGCGTGCGACATCATGAGGTTTATCTGCAACTGCGCCAGATAGTCGGGACCGATGCTCACGTTGCAGAGCGATCCGAATCCGGTAGTCACGCCATAGATGGGCGAAGTGGTCTCTTCTATCTTTCGGTCGAGATATTTTCTGCATTCCACTATGCGTTTCTGTGCGTCGTAGCTCAGCTGTATCTGGTAGCCGCCGTATACTATTTCACCTATGCGTTCAATCGAAAGGTGCTCGGCTGAAATCTTGTGTATCTTCATATTGCTTCAGTTGATAGATTGTAGTGTTGATAGGTTGATGTATGGTTTAAGGGTTGGCATATTTGCTGATGACTTCGTCGTCAACGATGTTGGGCATTGTCACCTGCAGTCCGTGCGAACGCTGCATTTCACGCTCTATGCTGTGTATTGAGCCTTCGTTGCGAGCCCATGCTCGGCGTGCTATTCCGTTGTTCACGTCCCAGAAGAGCATTTCGCGTATGTGGCGGTCGCTCTCCTCGCTGCCGTCAATCACCATGCCGAAACCTCCGTTTATCACTTCGCCCCAGCCTACTCCGCCGCCATTGTGCAGCGACACCCATGTAGCGCCACGGAACGAGTCGCCTATCACGTTCTGCACAGCCATGTCGGCACAGAACTGCGAGCCGTCGTATATGTTGCTTGTCTCACGGAATGGCGAGTCGGTGCCCGACACGTCGTGATGGTCGCGTCCCAGCACCACAGGGCGTGTTATCTCGCCTCTCTTTATTGCCTCGTTGAAAGCCTGGGCTATCTTCGAGCGGCCCTCAGCGTCGGCATACAGGATGCGTGCCTGCGAGCCTACCACAAGGTTGTTGCGGCTTGCCTCGCAAATCCAGTGGATATTGTCTGCCATCTGTCCCTTTATTTCGTCGGGCGCATTCTGCATGATTTCCTTCATCACACATGCAGCAATCTCGTCGGTCTTGGCAAGGTCGGCAGGAGAGCCCGATGTGCACACCCATCTGAACGGACCGAACCCGTAGTCGAAGAACATCGGACCCATAATGTCCTGCACGTACGACGGATAGCGGAACTTGCCATTCTCCTGACAGATGTCGGCTCCTGCACGTTTCGACTGCAGCAGGAAGGCGTTGCCATAGTCGAAGAAGTACATTCCACTCTCGGCAAGGCGATTGATGGCAGCCACCTGTCGGCGCAACGACGCCTGCACATGCTTGCGGAACTCATCGGGATTCTCAGCCATCATCTGCTTCGACTCCTCCAGAGTCAGGTCGGCAGGATAGTAGCCGCCCGCCCACGGATTGTGTAGCGAGGTCTGGTCGCTGCCTATGTCCACGTGCACTCCTTCGTCAGCGAGTCGCTCCCACAAGTCCACCACGTTGCCCACATATGCCATCGACACCGTGCGCTTCTCGTCGACGCTCTTTCGTATGGCTGGTATCAGTTCGTCGAGGTTGTCGTGCAGCTCGTCTACCCATCCCTGGGCGTAGCGCTTCTTGGCTGCCAAGGGATTGATTTCAGCCACCACGCTCACCACACCGGCTATGTTGCCTGCCTTGGGCTGTGCGCCCGACATGCCGCCCAATCCCGACGACACAAAAAGCATTCCGCTGATGTCGTGGGCCTTGCCCTTGGCGCTGAGCTGCTTGCGACAGGCGTTCAGCACGGTTATGGTAGTGCCGTGCACAATGCCCTGCGGACCGATGTACATATATGAGCCAGCCGTCATCTGTCCATACTGGCTCACACCGAGAGCGTTCATGCGCTCCCAGTCGTCGGGCTTCGAATAGTTTGGTATCACCATTCCGTTGGTCACCACCACTCGCGGAGCGTTCCTGTGCGATGGGAACAGGCCGAGCGGATGTCCCGAGTACATCACAAGAGTCTGCTCGTCGGTCATCTCGCTCAAATATTTCATTGTTAGCCTGTACTGTGCCCAGTTCTGGAATATGGCTCCATTGCCGCCGTACACTATCAGTTCGTGCGGATGCTGCGCCACCTCGGGGTCGAGGTTGTTCTGAATCATCAGCATTATAGCGGCAGCCTGCTCCGAATGGTGCGGATATTCGTCGATGGGTCGGGCGTACATCTCATAACTCGGACGGTAGCGATACATATATATACGACCATACTTGTCCAATTCTTCGATAAACTCGGGCGCCAGTTCCGCATGCAGATGCTTGGGGAAGTAGCGCAGAGCGTTGCGCAGAGCAAGCTGTCGCTCCTCATGTGTCAGTATCTCCTTGCGCTTGGGCGCATGATTTATATTGTTGTCGTAGGGCTTCTGCTCGGGTAAGTAGTTAGGAATGCCCAGTCTTATTTCATCTGTAAAAGTCATAATATAAATTATTTCAAAAGCCCTACCCCCGACCCCTCCCCAGCAGGGAGGGGAGTGATGTGACTTTGTGGGAGGGGAGTGATGTGATTTGTGTGGTGTGAG
>ERZ1034626.2261-NODE-2261-length-11706-cov-18.336366_pt1 | contig 11706 bp, 8 predicted proteins | sample MGYA00520652_ERZ1034626 | MGnify/ENA primary metagenome ERZ1034626 (study PRJEB33766, sample SAMN09781765) | gut metagenome | biome: gut microbiome | host: Homo sapiens | place: Madagascar | study: EMG produced TPA metagenomics assembly of the PRJNA485056 data... | reverse complement strand
ATTCAACTTGAAATAGATGCCAACGGTGGCTTTTTCTCCCGTTTGTGTGCTGACGCACTCACCGCTGTAGTGGACAAAAGTCACTCCGTCCTGTTCATAGTTTTCCCACGTTCCATTTGCAAAAAAATCGTCCAATACCTCGCCAACCGTTGCTCCTGCCGGAAAAGCACTAAAGTATCCGTCCGAAATTCCTTTGGAGCGAGCATTGTCTGAGTAAAGCACAGGATATAACATATATACCGCAAACGCGACAAACGCCGCCGTAATCGCCAGCTCAATCAACAACGGCATCTTGTGTGCGCCGAACAGCTTCCGAACCGCTGCCTTTTCTTCTTCCACCTGCTCCGCAGAAATTTTTTCAGGGTACAGGATGGCGATCACCTGCGACAGCAGAACGCTGCTGAAAACGGCATACAGATATTCTTTCTTACTGCTTTTGGACGGTTTGGTCAGGATGGTCATTTTCAGACCATCGGCTGTGTTTTTCAGTTGATAAGTACCACGCTTTTTGCTGTAAAAGGTCATGGCATCCGCAGTATCTGTGACCTGTTCAACGTCCGGGTTGGCAAATCCACGGCGGATGCGGTCTACGGCTTCCTCCCAGCTCATTCCTTCCGGCAACGGCAGCTGGCCTCTATCATGCTCCGGGCCGTATACTTTTTTGTAGACATCATCCCGGAAGCCGAAGTAGATCACTGCGACGATCAGAAGCCCCAAAAGGACCGACACTGCTCCGGCACCGGTTGCAACACCTGTCACCACGCCCACAACGAACCCCAGCAGCAGCCAGATCTTTAAGGAATCCAGCGCAATGCTTCTGCGGGCAGCTGCGGTAAACAGCGGATGAAAGCCGCTCAGATTTTTGGATTTTCCTTTGGCTTTTTTAGCTTCTGCACTGCCATCATAGATTTCAAATCGTTCTTTCATGATGTTTCCTCCCATCTCAATGGATGCGTAACCTTTTCCGTTCGGAATGATTCAAATGAATCATTTTGATGCTTTTATTATAAAGCGTTGATTGGACACCAATATTGTCCATCCGGCATACTTCCATTAGAATTTTTCTATAATATAGCTTTGCATAGAAAAACCGCCCCGGCTTCCTACTATGGAAACCGGAGCGGTTCGTTTACTTTATAGGTGCTTTTGCAGGCACTCAATGCCTACCAACTGGCATTCAGTTTTTGAAGTTTTAGTCATATCTGTATTTAGAGGACTTTCCATACACCTTCCGGAGCGATTTTTTCAGGCTAACCACCGTTTCTTTGATGATCTTTGCCTCATCGGCAGAGCAATCTGCAAGCTGTTCGGTCATCCAGCTGTCGAACACCGGCTTTGCTTTTTTGATCTCAATGCACAGCAACTCGTCCGCTGAACAGTCCAGTGCGTTGATGATGTCGATCAGCGTTTTCAGGCTCGGCACGGAGTTGCCTGTTTCGATATGGCTGATGTGCGTGACCACCACGCCGACCTCATTGGCCAGCTGCTCCTGCGTCATGCCCTTTGCAAGGCGGCAGGCACGGATGCGTTTTCCGATGTCGGCGTAATCCACCATAGTACAAGTACCCTCCGTTTTGTGAAGTGATACTTGTATTGTATGTGCAATCGACTCAGATTGTAATAACCTGAAAGTGCAGTAGACTTTTTAAGGCATTTTAGTTTAATACTTCCTGCCGCCAACTTTTTTTGATTGGATACAGACGGCATGTTTTTTGATCCTGTGAAAACTCCAGTTCTGCATTTTCATGCCATTTCACGATATTCATTTCAGCCGCACTAAACCGAGCATCATTTCGCACAGCCTCGGCCACCTCTTTATAGAGGTTATCCATAAAGCCAGCTTCCACAGCATTGCATTCCACCATCTCGTTAGACTGCATCCGCTTTCCATTACAGGTTCCATAGAAAACAACTTCGTAGCTGGTGTCCGATACCAATGCCAGCAGTTCCACCTCTCGAATCTTCTTTTCCTCTAATACCGCCATTACCTCTGCAATTGACTTACTCATTTTAGCCCTCCTGTTTTTCAGTGCTGCCTATGTTGAAGGTTCTATACATTTTTTCTCCTATCGTTTCGTTTCGCAGCCCTACACAAATACTTTGTAGCAGGCCATTTTCGTAAGACCTCGACACCGATGTTACCGAAACTGTATTTCCGTCTTCCACCATATCGGTCACTTCATCCATAAGACTCTGATTGTCTTCAGGCGATAACACATCTTTCAGTCCTTCCAGCAGATCTCTTGAGCCTTCTACATTATCCACTACCAATATTTTACGGATATTTTCGTAGGCATATTCTCGCACTATTTTTGTGGGGCGAGAATCGTTACCCTCTCGAATAATAAATCCCTCATCTTCTACTTTCCCCCCTCGCTGTAGCACCCCCGCAATTTCATTTTCGGCACATTTCCAGTCACCGCGATTTATGGTCGAACGCATCGCCACAAGATTTTCTTTTCCAGGTGCGCCGCCAAGGATTCTCGCCTCCAGATGGCCTCCATCATCGTTTTCCAAACGATCGCTGCCGCCTGCTGCTATCTGTGCGCCAATATTTCGCTCGTTTTCCGGATGATAAGACGGATCTCCTTTCCATGAAAGTATTTCACCGTTTTTGTCTGTCTGGTATATAATTCCATTGATTTCATATTGCGATTCCGGCACAAGATCTCCATCAATTTTGAAAATATTTCCATTATCGTCCGTTTCACACAAAATGCCATCAATTTCAACCGTCGTGTTCGGTCCATAGAGTTTATCTAGGTCAGTCAGAATATCGCCAAACTGCTTTTCACAAGAATCCAGCATTCGGTCTGTGAGCCAGTCAAATCCCGCTTTCAATATTTCCCCTGCTGACATCTTTGTTTTTTCCGCATTCCCCAAAGAGCCCAAAACAGACTCGTCAACCTTTTCTATGTGACCCTCAAAAGAATCCAGAAGTGAACCATCCAAGCTTTCCAAGCCCCCGTCCAATGACCCCCAAATAGCATTCTCTGTCTTTGAAGGCTCGCCTTCCAGTATCTCCAGAATAGAACAGTCTGCATTTTCAGTACTGCCCTCCAGCCAACTGGACATTGATGCTTCCAGCTTTTTATCAGAACGCTCAAGGGATGTCGACCCGTGTTCATCCAGCCTTTCACTGCCACCTTCCAGTAGGTTCAGGTGGCCGGTTTCCATTTTTACTGTTCCTTCATGGAGTCCTTCCAATCCTCGAAAAAAATCGTTCATACCATTTTTTCCTCTTTTGTTTCGTGATTCTTAAAGCTCTCGCTCAGATTTTCTGCAAACTTACGGTTAGGGCATTCTTTTACAAAGGTTATTACCGCTTGATGAAGAACCCATTTCGCAGTTTCCGGTTCCAGTCCATACTGGTTTTCAAGCCTGTACCACACCTTACGGCATGGATCATCCTTCAACGCTCTCAAATAAGCCCGCACACACTTTTCGCCGTCTATTCCGCCAAAGAAGTTCTTTACGATTCTTTCAGTACTGCTTTTATCGATTGGCTGTCCTTCAGCTGCTTTTTGGAGTGCCTGGCAGCACTCCACACCAAGAACACCCTCATAGCGATTTAACCATCGGGCAAACTGTTCAAACTCCCTTTTGCCGTTGAGTTGGATCGGTTTTCCTTCACGGATTTTCTGGAATACAAACTCTGTATTTATCACAGTTTCATACGTCTCTGGTTTATGATAACGTGCCTGCACCTCCGGATATTTTTCTATTTTGCAAAGGACTGCCTCTGGCCACTCGTTCTGGTAAACAGCGGCCACACCCAGTTCCAGTTTTGCCAGTTCATTGATCTGTTCCTCTTTCAGACTGGCCGATGCACCCACCAGCTTTCGATCTTCTTCATCCGGCAGACGCAAAATGATCTTCGTGTTGGTGTTTCGGATGACCGATGCATCCAACAGTCCCGGGGCCTGATCGGCAATAATAAATCCCTCGCCGTAAGTACGCATTTCCGCAATGGCATTGGCCAGCATTTCCACCGACTTCCCCTGCAGGTTTGCACTCTCTTGTGATTGTTCTGCTGCAGTGCGGCGCAACAGATTATGGGCTTCTTCCAAAACCGTAACATGGCGCAGCCGACTATTCATTCCACTGCTACACATCCGGTATTCCTGCAACTTCATCACCAGAATACCCATCAGCAGCGACTTTGTCTCCATCGAGCTCACACGGCTCAGGTCCACAATGACGTTCCGGTCGAACAGTTCAGCATCGCTCAGCGCATCCTCTGCGCAGAACACACTGCCATAAATACCATTCGTCAGCGAATTCACACGAGTACACAGTGCTCCCACATAGTTACTCTGCACCTCGTTTGAATAGTGCGATTTCTGAATAATGTCTGGCAGAACGTCCATCAAATCGAATAGGGTCGGAAATGTCCCCCTTGTATTCACAGATCTTCTCAAATCCCATCCTGCATTCTGATAGCAGCATTCGATGGCATCTTTCAGCACCGCAGGCATAGCCGCATACATCGGCCAGCAGGCATTGAAGATTTCAGTCAGTCTGTCAACATGTTCCAGAACGTGGATTTCTGCCGGAAATTCAAAGGGGTTGATGCGCAGCAGTGGTGTCCGGGCCGGATTTGTACCATACACAGCAGCTTTGATCCTTGCTTCATCGCTTCCAAACACATGCTTGTACTCGCCTTTAGCCGGTTCCACCACAAGGAATGTTGTTTTTCCGTCCTTTGTGATCTGATCCAGCAGGTGGTAGACTGCATTGGACTTGCCCGCACCGGTGGAACCGGTGATGAACGTATGGGAAGCCATCGCCTGCCGGTTCAAGAGCAGTCCTGCCGCTTCCTCTTTGCCCATGTGATAGATTTTGCCCAAATTTATCCTGTCCGCATCACTTATGCAGCTGTCCGGCACATTGCGACCAAATTCTGCATGTTCGGTCACAAGCAATCCGTGGACAGAGCGATTCGGCAAACCAAGATGCATTGGCAGTTCCCGACCGCTGACCATAGTGCCCGCTGTATAGAACAGGCTTTCTTCATCGTCTGTCCAAAGCCGCCGGGCAAAAGCCGGATGGGTGAATCGTCTGAGATACTCTTTCATCGGTTCGACATCAATCGGGTCGCGCCAAAGGTTGATTGCTCCGCTTTCTACCGAAGAGCCTTCGCCTATCATCAGCGCACGGTATGTATTGGCTGCAAGAAGCGCTTTGGAAGGTCTGGACGACAGGAAATACGCTGCACAGCTGTAGCAGCCATAGTCCTCACTTTCTTTTGTACGCTTGATTTGTTCGTCGATACGGTTCAACAGTTCATCGACCGACTTGTTGCAAACCTCGATCTGTCTGGTTTTACCTGTACCATGTGTCTCGGTGGTTCCATTCTGATGCTGTCGGCTTTCTCCCTGCATTTCATTATGACTTTCCGTATGCATTTGGGTAAAACCTTTACTCAGCCCGATTCCAAACGATTTACCAATGCTCTTTGCATTACTCCATGACTCACCATTCGTTTCTCTCGGGATAAGTTCTCCCAGCAGCGGAGACTTTGCAATTGCCGTTGCTGCCGTTGCTGCTCCAGCCTTTACAGCAGCAACTACCGCTCCTGCCGGCGGGAAGACCACAGAAGCAGCAATGGCACCTACGGCAAGAATTCCAGCACCTGCCGCAACACCAAGCACTTTTTCTTTGCTCGGCAATTTCAGTTTTGTCACCTCATGGGAGCCACCCCTTGTATTTGTCGTGCTGCTATTTATTCCGGCGTTCATGCTGAATGTTGTCTGTGTTCCCTTCGAGTCACTAGTACCGTCTGTCACAGAAGCGGATGTACCTGTGCAGAATGTTTCCATCACTGCGGCACTGTCATTTTCGCTATAAGACCATGTTGTTTTACGGAAAGGGGAAAGCGCGCTGTACAATTCCTCATATCCATTACGGATACCTGCCTGTGTTGCTTCTGTGACAGGCTCTGCCAGAAATAGCGCCGTATAGGTGTTTCCGTCCATTGCGTCTATAAAACGCTCTATACCCTGAATAAAATCCTTATTCTCTGTTTTGGACTTATCACGGCTTGACGCAACACAAGAAACAGAAGCAATCGCGGATTGTGTGGTACAGAACGCACCCTCTGCACCGCGCAGCAAATTGCGAAGTTCTTTTGTCTCCAGCTCTTCCAATTTCAGTCCGGGGAAGTTGCTTTCCATTCCTCTTTCAAGTGCTTCTCCGGATGCTGTCAGGTCATGATTATCGATTCCCTGACTTGCCGGATTCTGCCGCACGCCCAGATAAATATTAGCCGGTGCCTTTTCATCTGAAACGTCAATCAATACTGCCAGACCACACCCAAGCGCCATACTGGCATGGTATACGGTAGAGAGCTTTTGGAGCATATCCTCGCCCTTTTTCAGCGTCAGGGCTTCCAGATGAAACATCTTGATGCACTTTTCAGGATCCAACGTTTTTTTGAACTCTTCCGTGGGTTCCACCAGCAGATAGTCCTGAAGTTCTGGCAAATATTTTTTGTACACCAAATGGTCTGCAAGCGTCAACTGGTTTGCAAGAGCGGCTATCGGCGGCACTTCCAATGCACCCTGCTGCGTTGTCTGCATATCGCTCATAATTATCTCCCTTCAAGATTGCGCTTTATCCGATTCATCCAACTCGTCGTCAAACATATACCTATCCTGGTCAAATGGTAGCGGTGTTCTAATTGCTTGTATTATGCACGCTGTTGACTCAACTACCACTGCCGCACATTTTATCGTCCCTACCACTATATCATCTGATAGCGACTTTGTTTTTACTGGTTGATTAACAACCTTACCTGCTATAACAATCGTTTTATCAATAACACTGTCAATAGCTTTATCAACCTTACTTCTTTTCTTTTCTATTTTGCCGCTGACTTTCTGGCTGCCGCTTTTTTCCCGCTCACATTGTTCCTGTTCAAGCCGCGCTTTTTCTTTCTCATTTCGTCTTTCCTCTAATTTTCTTCTCTCTTCTTCTAGTTTTCTTTCTTCTTCCAGAGCCTGTCTGCGTTGTACCAATTCTTTCGAAGCATCTTTTTGGCCCTGTTCAGCGGCATTTCGATACCAGATGATTGCTTCTTCCTCATTTTTCGGCACACCCATTCCGGTTTCCAAGCATTTTCCATAGCGGTATTGTGCATCCGCATTTCCCTGCCGCGCCGCTTTGCCATAATATTCTGCAGCCGCATCCATATCGCCCAGGATGTTTTCACAATAATTACCGTATAAGAACTCCGCTTTTGCCAAATGATACCAATCCGCTGCAATACAGCACGCCTGCACAGCGCCTCTGCTATCACCGATTGCTTTCTGCTGCTCCGCGATCTCCATATATTCCTGTGCTGTTTTCTCTATTTCAGACAGTTCTGCCATTCTGCCCATTTTACTGTCCGATATGTTTTTCTGGAACTGCTGCCGCAGTTCTTCCGGGCCATGGAATATAAAGCAGTATGTTTTCTCCATCCTGCCGCTTTCATCCTGCTCTGCAATTTCTTCTTGCAGTCCCTTCCAACTGGCGCGTCCTTTTATAGGGCAAAACCACTTTTCAACCGGCTTGTCTTCAAGAATAGCGGTTCCCTCCATCTCCCGATGATTGATGCAGATAGAGCGCAAGCCGTCCTTATAAAAAATCTCTACCTTGACCACATACATTTTAAAGTTCTCCTCCATCGCCATCTCTGAGATTTTAATGCAAAGGTTCAACGCCCACCAAATAAAATTTTAGCCATGATAGCCAGTCCGCCCAGCGCTACACCGGCAGTTGCGACACTGGCGCCTGTGCCTTTTTTCAATTCTTCAATTCGCTTTTTCGCTTCTTGCCTTGGATCAAAGGATACCCAAACCACCCTTGTACTTTTTGCCCATCCTTCTTGTAGTTCTTGCTGCCGTTCGTATGGCTCCAGAACGTATCCTACGTCCGTATCGTAATTCGGACTATTCTCAAGCACTCTGTTGTAGCACTTCAACGCTGCTTCTTTATTTTTCTTTACGTTACCGCACCCAGTCTCATAGTACCATCCTAGATTAAATATAGCTTGTCTATTTCCTTTTTTCTCTGCCTTTAAGTACCATTTCAGTGCTTCTGTTTCATCGGGCTGGATTCCGGCCTGTTCATCTTTTATGCGGTTACACTCAGCCAAACCGATATAGCCCTTTACACTGTCCTGCTCTGCTGCTGCCAGGAACCATTTCTTGGCATTTGGGATATCACTCCACCTATAATAAATTTTCCCCAGTTCTGCTTTAGCATCTGCATTTCCCTGTTCAGCCGCTCGTTCATACCATTTCAGTGCCAGTTCATGATTGAAATCACCACAAAGGCCAAGATTATAGACCTCGCCCAATTTCATTTGTGCTTCAACATATCCTTGTTCAGCAGCCTTTGTGTACCACTTTACCATTTCCTCCTTGTTATCTGAAATGCCGTTTTCACTATCTCCCAAGTAATAAAATTCCCCTAAGTCAAACTGAATTTTCGGGTCGCCCTGTTCGGCTGCCTTGTGATAACACATCAAAGCCCTACCCGCGTCTTTTTCCACCCCTTCTCCTTCTCTATAGCAATCGCCTAACATCCACTGTGCTTCTGCATCTCCACAATCTGCAGATTTTCTAAACCATTCTGCAGCTTTCGCTTTATCTGCAAGAATACCACCTTCTCCAAGGTAGTATATACAGCCAAGAAAATATGCAGCCCTTGCATGTCCCTGTTGCGCCGCTTTTTCAAACCACTTGACCGCTTCAATGTCATTTTCATCTGCACCACTGCCACTCCAATAGCAATCGCCCACTTTGAACTGAGCTTCTGCACGTCCCTGATTTGCAGCTTTATAGTACCATTCAAATGCCTGTTTTGGATCCTCATAAAAGCTGGCCAGACTTTCCTGTGCCGCCGCACATCCCTGATCGGCGGCCGCTTTAAATAGTTGAAATGCTTTCTTCAAATCTTTAGGAATGCCCTCGCCAGAGGTGTATTGCAGTCCCAGCCGATATTGTGCTTCCACATTTCCCTGTTTAGCCGCTTTTTCAAACCACTCGACTGCGGTTTCCGAGCTTTCAGGCACACCTTTCCCAAGGGCATAACAAATGCCAAGTTGAAGCTGCGACTCTGCATCGCCCTGATTTGCAGCCTTCCAATACCATTTGACAGCATCCTCCATGCTAGAACTTTGCGCATAAAGAGCTCCCAACATTCGCTGTGCCGTTGAAGATTGATAATCTTCTGCCGCCACATAGTAGGCCTTGACTGCATCATTGTAGTCACCGTTATTTTGGCATCGTTCTGCAATGTCCAGATATTGTTGCAGCAATTTTTTTCGTACGCTTTCCATGGCTGCTTCTTCCACCACGCCGCCAAGTTCATATTTTCTGGCGCATTCTTCAAATTCAAGTCGATTTTTTAACGGACCAATGAAGATATACTCGTATCTAGCTTTCTCGCCGGAATAGCTCTGCTCTTCAATCTCCCTTTTTAATCCTTTCCAGCTTGCACGCCCTCCTATGGGTAGAAACCAATCCGGAATCGGCTTATCCACAATGACATTCAGATTTTCAAGTTCCCTTCCGTTAACACGAATGGTCCTCAGCCCATTTTGATAGGATATTTCGACCTGAACTTTGCTCATGTTACAATCTCCTTTTTGTCTATGGAAGAAGCTTTACATAGTCTCCCTGACTTCTCACCCACATTTGAATGCCCGTGCCAAACACCTCAGCTTCCACGATCCAGCCTTTTTCCGTCACCTGCAAAACTTTTGCAGTCGGCAATCTATCCAATACCGATTCCAGACTCGGTCCGGTGTACTCAAACCGGATGGTCTGCAACTCGCCGCCGTACATGAACTGGATGCGCTTGCGCATTTCGCCCTCCTGAAAGCGGTCGGTATACCGCTGGGCAAAGTGTCGGTCGAGGGTCTTATAGTTCTGGATACGGTCGATGCGGTAAATGGTGGGGGAGTTATCCTGCGGATTCTGGAAGTGTTTATCCTTGTCGATGCCCTCAATAAACGCAGCCAGATAGAAATAATACTCGCTGAACAGGATGCCCACCGGTTCAATGGTACGCACACGAGTCTCGCCATCATGGGTGCGGCAGTAGGTAATTTCCATAACATTGTGATTTTCTACTGCCGTACCGATTTCCCACAGGCTCTCGATAAACTTCCGGCCATGCTGCGGCTCGACATAGTGAAAGCGCTCGTTGCTGATGAGGTCTTTGACCTGATTCAACCGGTCCAGCGGCGTGCAAGCCAAGATCAGCTTGTCCAGAATCGGGAACATTTCCTCCTTGACCATGGAGCGGCTCTCCAGCAAAATCTTGCACACTGCCAGAATCTCGCTGCTGGTGAGGAAGCGCGAAAGCGTGTCATCCAGCAGATAGCCGCCCTTTGCGGAGTTGTATAAGATCTCCCGGCGCGGCTCGCTGTCTGCAAAATGATTGCGCAGGGTGTCAAGATCGCGTTGGATGGTTTTCTCACTGACACCGAAGCGATCAGCCGTTTGCTGTTTGTTCAGCACACCGCCCTGTACCAGCACCTGTTGGATATAGAGTATACGGTCCAATCTACTATTACGCACAGTTCATTCTCCTTCTCTGCTCATTGTAACACAACACAACTATCACTGCAATTCTTTGTGTGAAGTTTTGTCGTTTCACGGAATTACAAAAAAAATTTTGTCTCTTTTGCACAACTCCAGTATACAAAAAAAGATGGACAGACTGCCTGTCCATCTCCTAAAAAGTCAAGGTAGACTATTCTTAAATTGCCAACCTCTTTTAAAGCGATAGGCACTGTTCATCAGTTCATCTGTGATGGTGTAAAGCGCCCGCCGTGGTGAACCATATCCGCCAATCAGACCAATCACAATCGCAAGATTCAGCACAAATGCAATGCTCAGCAGTACCATCAAAAACTTTTTCATATGCTTTTCTCCTTCTGTCTTATGATTCCGTCACTTTTCTGCCCTCATTATACAGATTTGGCTGGACGGTATGGTTGTCCATCCTACACAAGCCACAAAAAAGGAACACGGCATTCTCATTTTGAATGTACCGTGTTCCTTCTGTCTGCTTTTGCAGCACTTCTTCTACATAGAAGTCAATCCTTCATTTCTGCGTCCTCCCGGATCTGCCTCTTATACTTATAATAGGTATTCCGGGCAAGCCCAGTCAATTTCATGCACTCCATGTCATCCAATGTGCCGCCAAACGCCTTACAATGGATACGGATCTTCTCCTTGGCTGCTTTGGACTTTTTGGTTTCAAAGCCAGTGCCTTTCTTGCGACCAACCTGCTTGCCGTTCAGCCGGGCGGTCAACAGTCCCTCACGGGTGCGCTGGTGCAGATCGGCAACTTCTTTTTCGGACTGCTCAAAGGCCAGCTTGATCTGCTCCTTTGCCAAGGCCATCAGATACTCGTTGATGCCCTTCAAGATGAAGTCCACATTTGTCCCTGTCATGGCAATGCTGCCGGACAGGGCTTTTTTGTAGGTCTCGGTGTCGATGTGATGTTCTTTCAAAAACACCAGCCGGATGCCCTTGTGGTAAAGTTCTTCGTACAGGGCAAACCCCTCTTCTGCATTTCTGGACATCCGGGACACCGAATCGAACACCACCGTATCTCCTGCTTTCAGAACCCGGTAGAGCTTCAGCCACTCCGGGCGAAAAATGGATGTACCGGTGTAAGCTTCCTGCACGATATGGGCAGTCG
>ERZ1034626.2258-NODE-2258-length-11714-cov-98.200446_pt1 | contig 11714 bp, 10 predicted proteins | sample MGYA00520652_ERZ1034626 | MGnify/ENA primary metagenome ERZ1034626 (study PRJEB33766, sample SAMN09781765) | gut metagenome | biome: gut microbiome | host: Homo sapiens | place: Madagascar | study: EMG produced TPA metagenomics assembly of the PRJNA485056 data... | reverse complement strand
AACATTCCCTTGAATAGCTTGAAGAAGTCACGGTAGAAGCCTTGTGCATGAGTCAAGGAGTGATACACAGCTTCTCCTTCCTCACTCAGGATGTTGTTGGTGAAGTTGTCATACTCGTCGATGATAAGGTAAAGTTGCGTACCTTTTCTCTTGGAATAAGTATTCAGTGCATTTAGCTTATAGGAGGCACTTGTAAAGGAAAGATATTCCTTAATATTAAAGCTCTCATCGTAATAAGTTGCATATTTTTGGATAAAATCGTCCAATATGGTACAGCAATAGGCATTGAAGTTCTCCTCCAAGCTACCTTGTCCTGCTACAGCTCTAGAGAAGTCGAAAAACAAAACCTGATATTGTCCAAGTCCTTCGGTTGGGTGCGACTCAATCCAAGTATCCTTGAATGTGGTATGGAACGAGTCTTTCTTCTCGATGTCGTAGTAGGCTTGAAGCATCGTGAGGAAGACACTCTTGCCAAAACGGCGTGGGCGGATGAGATAGAGAAAGTCTCCTGCTTCCTCCATCTTAGGTATAAACATAGTCTTGTCAGCACAGTATCTGTTCTGACTCTTAATCCAGGTATAATCGGCAACGCCGTATGGTAATCTCTTGTAATCCATATCTTCTTCGTTTTATCGAGTACAACTAATTCAATTGCAAAGATAGTGGAAATAATCGGGAATAGCAAGGCTTTTCCCAAAAACTTCCTTAAATGATGTTTTTTCGTCCAGGAAATTTAAATATCCACAAAGCTGGTATATGCAAAAGGGTCTATACGCCACCTTTTCTTCGTGGCATATAGACCCTTGTATTTTGCCGTTAGGCGTTATAATGACTGTTACTCAGCCCAATACCAGCCATCAGCATCTTTTGCTGGACTACTACCGCTATCAGCACTTCCTTGCCCCATAGTAGATGCTGCGAGGAGGGTGCAAGAGGTGATATTTACCACCTGCATCTCTGGCTTTTTATATTCTTTCTTTTTCATATCCTTTTGATTTTAAAATTCTTTACTTAACCATGATTTTATAAGTCTTGCTGCCACGCTTCACGATGTTCAGGCCCTTCTGCAGACCATTGGTACGACGACCATTCGCATCATAGTATTCTGCATTGGCATCGTTGCTGATGGCGTTGAGGTTGTCAATGGCAGTAGTGCCATCACCCTTTCCGATGCTCAGCATGGCTGCTCTTGCCAGAGATGCTGTGGCAGGATGGATGTATGCACGCATCGGTTTGATGCCCACGCGATTGCCATCATCCAAGTCAGAGACACGCCAGAATTTATTCTTACCGATGATGTAGTCGTATTCTGCAAGACCCTGATTGCCATTGCCGCCAATCTTGGTGAATGAACCTACGAGGTTGACATCAGTGTTTGTTCCTGCTACTGGCTCTTTAACGATGCCTGCATTTTGTACAGAAATGCTGAGTGTCTTCACACCCTCATTCATCTTGAAGAGCACCGGAGTGCCGGCAGGGATCTTGCCCTCTTCGCAACTTTCAAGGGTGATGCAATCATTATCAATACCTGTAAGACTATAGAACTTACATTCTTTTACCTGGTTCTGGTCAATGGCGAAAGGCAAGCAGAGCGTTCCCCAGGTGGAACCTTTAGGGATATCTCGGCAGTAAGATGCATCCTTGGCAGCGAACGGCTCATAAGCCACGAAGTCCTTGCCGTCTTCAAGAATAAGATTCTCCGCAGCAAGAGTTTCTCCCGCTGCACCTATCTTCTCCTCACCATTCTTACCTACCAGCTTGCTGAAATAGCCAGTCTTGTAGTTGGCGTAGGTGTGGTCGGTCTTGCTATCTTCATATTTATCTATTGCGCCCTTGAGCGAGGTGCAGCCAGAGAACATATCAGTTCCATAACTTACTTTTGTTGTAACAAACTTGTCGCTGACATAGATGGTTGTAATAGCAGAGCAGGAACCGAACATACAGCTCATATTTGTCACATTCTGAGTATCAAACTTAGAGAGATCGAGAGAATTAAGACCTTCGCACGAACTAAACATAAAGTTCATTTTCTCCACCTTCTGAGTATTGAAGTTAGAGACGTCGAGCGAGGTAAGACCAGGACAGTTATTGAACATATCGGTCATATTTTTCACGTTCTGAGTATTGAAATTAGAGACGTTGAGCGATTTAAGAACTGTACAGGAAGAAAACATATCGCTCATATCTTCCACATTCTGAGTATCGAACTTAGAGACGTCGAGCGAGGTAAGACCAGGGCAGCAATAGAACATCCAGCTCATGTTCGTCACATTTTGGGTATTCAGATTCTCAATACCTTTAATTTCGGTCAGATTAGAGCATTGAGAGAACCACGCATAGCAGCTCGTTGGTTTTGCGTTGGCAAACGAAGCATCGAAGACCACCTTATTGATTTTTTCTCTTTGGCCATCCCACCCCGGCAAGTTATTTCCCACATTCAAATCATAAGCGCCTGCAGGCTTGGAAAGGCCGCGTCTGAATGTAAGCGTTCCTGTGCCTTCGTTAAACTCGGCATACGCATGGAATCCGCCTTCCGGACTGAAGTAGCCATTCTCATAGTTGGCATAAGTGTGGTCGCTCTTACTTCCGTCGTATTCTATGGCACCGATGAGATTGATGCACATATGGAACATCTCACGACCATCAGTAACCTGGTCCGTAACAAACTTACCGCTGACGAAGATGGTTGTGAGAGCGGAGCAGCCCATGAACATATAGCTCATATCCGACACCTTCGCTGTGCTGAAGTTAGTGAGGTCGAGCGAGGTGAGAGCTGAGCATCTATCGAACATAGAGTTCATATTCGTCACATTCTCGGTGTTAAGATTCTCGATGCCTTCTATATCTGTCAGTTTAGAGCAGCCACAGAACCAGTAATAACAGCTCGTTGGTCTTGCATTGGCAAACGAAGCATCGAAGACCACCTTCTTGATATCTTCTTTTTGCGTAAGCCACCCCGGCTTGGTATTCCCCTCATTCAAATCATAAGCACCTTCGGGCTTGGAAAGGCCGCGTCTGAATGTAAGCGTTCCAGTAGCATTGTCAAACTCGGCATAATCAAATACAGGAGTAAAATAACCAGTCGTACCGCAGTTGGCATAGGTGTGGTCGGTCTTGCTATCGCTATAATCTTTGAGACTTTTGCAACCAGTGAACATATCAGAACCGTTACTAACATTGTCCGTTACAAACTTGTTGCTGACGTAGATGGTTGTGAGAGCGGAGCAGCCTTCGAACATATTGTTCATATACGCCACCTTCGCTGTGTTGAAGTTAGTGAGGTCGAGAGATTTGAGAGCGGAGCAGCCATAGAACATCCAGCTCATGTCCGTCACATTCTCGGTGTTGAAGTTAGTGAGGTTAAGAGATTCGAGAGCGGAGCAGCCTTTGAACATACAGCTCATATACGTCACCTTCGCTGTGTTGAAGTTAGTGAGGTCGAGAGATTTGAGAGCGGAGCAGCCTTCGAACATATTGTCCATAAACTCCACATTCGCTGTGTTGAAGTTAGTGAGGTCAAGAGAGGTGAGAGCGGAGCAGCCATGGAACATTTTGCCCATATCCGTCACCTTCGCTGTATTCAAATATTCAAGGCCTGAAATTGTTTCCAAGGTTTCGCAGCCTTTAAAGAATTCTCTCAACGATGTAGGAGCGTAAGTCTTGAAACTCTCATCGAAAACGATATTCTTGATACTACTGTAATTAGTGCACACATCTTGCACCCCATCGATGTTATCTACCATAGCCAAACGGCTTAAATCAAGACCTTCCAGATTGTCTGAAGTGATTTTTTTGAAAGTCAATGTAGAGTTCGTAGCAACGTAGTCTGCAACATATTCAGAAAAAGTGGTTGCTGTTTTCAGATCGTATATGCATGTGCGGTCGGCATTTTCATTAGTTGAGCCATCTTTTGTGTAAGACAACTTCAAAGAATGCTCGCCAACAGATAATAATGCTTTAATCTCTATTTGCTTTTTTTCGCTAATCGTCCAAGGCTCTTTGTTATCTAAAGTAATAGTGGCTTTATCAAAATTATATTCAGAAGAAACGAGATACTTAAATGTCAATAACATAGGCTTTTCTACTGTGAAATTGACTACAGTCTCTGAAGAACTTCCGTCCACATTATAATTACTTGACATCAGTCCTTTGCTACCATCAGGAATAGTGAAGCCAAGATCCTTCATTCCATCTGCGTTCAAGTCCAGCATCTTCCAAGGATAACTGCCGTCATCAGTAATGGTAACATCGGTTATACCCTCCAAGTTTTTAAACAAAGCATAGCGTGGGTCTTCTGTTGGGGTCTGCGCCACCATACGTGTAGGCACAAACAACAACATCAACAACATCAATGGGAACAGGGCAAATCTATAGAACTTTGCCCCCCCCATAGTTCATACGGTCGACATGCGACACATTGAATTGATTGGTAATTTTTTTCATAATTTAATTTTATATTTGTTATTTATATTTGTCTGCTTATTGCCGAAATTCACTCCAGGAAATACAGGAGGTTTAACGACATGATGAATATCGATACCAGAAATAGAAAGATATAAAACTGTTCCTGCTTGAAGAAATCACGAAAGGTGATGCGAGCCTTCCGATGTTCCTCAAGATACATCCTGTACTCATGTATCATAGCATATCCGAAGATGATGCCTAACATGAGTGCCGCCGTCCCGATGATGATCAGGGCTAATTCTATCCTTGGTATGGTTTCTAATATTTCTTTCATGGTGCAAATATAGTGTTTTTTTTCAAAAAAGGTGTCGCATTCCTCTGTATAGGTGTCGCATTCCTATGAATGCGACACCTTTTTTAACGTATTTTTTCATTTTGCGATGCGTTTTTCTGGTATTTATCGAAAAATGGTTAATCCTACATTTTATCCTCTGCGGCTACATTTTCAGCCATTTTATCCCGCCATTCGGTAGGAGTACAACCTTCCTTTAACTTGAAAATGCGGTACAGATAGGTGCGGGCAGAGAAGCCGCACTCGGCTGAAATGATGTCAGTCTCCGAGAAGTTTCGGGACCGCTCCGCCTTAGGGATATCCAACGAACGCGACAGGGTAACCATATTCAATATTGTATCCCCCTGCCGGTGCGCCAGTCTTCCTGCTATTCTCTCTTCAAACGCCACAGTTGTAAAGTTTCTTTATTTACCATCACTCTTCGGATCGAGGAAGGCGCTGTAGCGGGTGCGGCTCTTTGCCAAGCCCATGTGGGCGTAATCGGCATAGAGGAGATACTGACCGCTCTCGTTAACATAGATCATCAGTTGAACACCTTCTTAATCGAAAAATATGGCACAAAAATTCTTCTTAATCGAAAAATATAGCTATCTTTGCAGAAAAATAAACGTTTAATTGAAAAATATGGCACAAAATAATACAATCCATAATATTCTGGAAGTAGTGGTAGGTACTGCTGATATTCGCAGTAGTAATCAAGTGAAAAGTGGAAAACTGAGAAAGATTGCTACAAGAATCTATACTAAATGGATTGAGACGCTTGACTAGAAAGAGCGACCCAAGCGTAATCATCAAGGCTATATCAAGAGTTCGGCAGTTTAGTGCCAACATCATAGGTGAGGATTTCGAGGAGACTCGTCGCTACCTCGAAGGGACCAATGCCTTTAAAGATGGTGACGAATACATTTTGAGATTCTAAAAATCAAGGGTCTATACGCCACCTGTTCATCATGGCATATAGACCCTTGTCGTTTTCCCGATTATACAAGTTTAGCAAGTGGTTTAAGTACGGACGAAAAGCCTTTTAAAGGTAAAAAAGTAAAAAGGTAAAAAGGTAAAAAGAGCACCCTAGCTTAACATTCCGCTAGGCACTTTTTACCTTTTTACTTTTTTACCCTTTTACTTTTCAATGAGTTCCCAGTATCTGTGGGCAAGGTCATGAATGAACTTTCGTCCTCGTTCGGTCCATACGAGATAGGTATGGGTGTAAGCTCTGCCCATCTTCTCCTGTCTGCCATCGCTCTTCGGGTCAAGGAAGGCGCTGTAGCGGGTACGGCTCTTGGCTAAACCCATGTGGGCGTAATCGGCATAGAGAAGATACTGACCGCTCTGATAATACTGGATATGCAGGGCGCAGAGCGAGCGGTTCAGCTCCTGGGCTGTGATACCGAGTTCCTTCGCAATCTGCGTAGTAGTAAAGCAGGAAACAGAATCGAGAACGTTATCGCTATAGAGCGCTTTCGGCAGAAGATTACCCACCTGATTCTCCAACTGTATGATGTTCTCACCATTCTTGGCGTTGCGAACCACCTGCACATCCACCACATCATTCAAGCGGCGGATTTCCGTATCCTGTTCGCCGATAAGTTTCTTCTGCTGTTCAATCTGCAGACGCTGCTTCTTCAGCAGATTCTCCTTCTCCTTGAGCGTAGCACGGAGGATTTCTTCTGCATGTCGGATTGTCTCCTCATCGCTCTCTCCCTGCTGTACCGGGATATAACCACCCGTCTTACGGATCTGTGGCAGCACATCGGCCGTAACCCAGTTCTTGAACTTCACGGCAGTAGAAAGCTTAGAGCCGAGAACCAAAGCATAGAAACCGCTCTCGTTAACATAGAGCATCAGCTGGGTTCGTATTGTTCGGCTTCCATCCTTACGAAGGCTGCCCGGAACCTTGTTACGGCGTTTCGCCGTATCAAGGTCGTTAACTAGTTGACTTACAGCATCATTTGCTCTCTTATACCCCAGTATATTACAGACATCCTTTGCACAGAACAAAGGTTCTCCGTTCTCACCGGTCAAGGTACGAATCTTACCGAATTCAGGGTTTTCAAACACGACAGCAATTGCTACCTTCTTATCCATTTCTACTTTATTTGTATTAACTGACTTTACCATAATAATTTGTTTTTAAAAATTAATCACTAAAAATTCAACATTCAACATTCAACACTCAACATTCAAAAATCAACATTCAACACTCAACATTCAACACTAAATGATTGTAATCCAAACGCTCTCCTCCCGTTCCCTTGCTGCGGTAATGGCATTCATGAGCCGATGCAGCCAGATGCGGGAATTAAAGACGGCACCCTGTAATTTATTTTCACCTACCAGAATGCAGCCCTGCGTATCATCGGGATAATTACCGGCATGGATGCGGATGCCCTCAAAATCAGGAACACCCTGCACCAGCGGAAGCCACTTCTTGAACCTTGGCGATTTCGAGATAACCACAGGATACGAGCCCTCCGGTATCGCCGTATGACCCGGTATCTTGCGGGCTTTCTTACCCGATACCCTACTATATCTACCATCCTCCTCTTCCGGTTTCAATTCGACACCCAGGAGGTTTCTCCACGTAGGCTCCAGGGTATCACAGAAGTAATGCTCCTTGTCCAACTTCGCTTTATCGAAGCTGTGCTCAAAGATACGCTTGTCGCCTATTTTTATCCCCGAACGCCAGGTACGTTTCACATCCTTATCGTTCAGGATATAAAGATGACCTATCGTATAAGTCTTCTTCTTTGCTATTCTTTTTACTACTATTTCCATACGCTATGAATTCTCCTTTCGGAATTTAAGTTTAATAAAAACTGAGGAACTGAGGAATTGAGGAACTGAGTCGTTCTCCTTAGCCCTGATATAATGGCGATCCTTCCAGTTTCCCAACATCTTGGAAGTACCTTTCTGACTCATCCCGTTTGCTACACGCAAGTCTATCACCTGCTGGTAAGTAAACTCATCCGGCAACTGCATCAGCATGTTGGAAGGTCCTCGCTTGCTCGACTTCTCGCCTGTATCATTCGCCCTCTTGATGGCATCACCGAAGAAACGCATCTTACAGTAGAGGTCGTAACGCTCGCTCCAGCGGATGAACTCGTCAATCTCCGGCTCCCATTTGCAACCGTTCGCCACATACAGCACACACGCCTTCAGGTAGGCGATGACGTTGGCACGGAAAGAAAGGTTCTCGTAAACCCTATCCTGCGACAAGCGCGAGAACTCAGCATTCTCATCCTTCAGTTTAAGGGCAAGCTGGAACGCCTCAGGACAGTCAATCAGTCCCCTGGCGTTGTTCAGATTCTCGATATAAGGCTTCAGCGCCTCACGGTAAGCATCATTGTAATCGCCGTAAACAGGCATTTCATCACCGATTTCACGCTCCGGAATGGTACAGAAATTGATACGGCTTATCGGACCGTCTGTCAAAACTTTTGAGAAGTAACGCTGCCCTTTCTGGATGGTGGTAGATGCATTCCAGTTAAACCTGATCGTTACCCTTTCTGTCACACTTTGAACGCCCACGCGCTGTTGCCCAAAGAGGTTGAATGGATCAAAGGCGAGGCACATGATGCGGAACTGCTGGTTGCCGCTACCCCGGAGAGCATCAAACTGGTCCAGCTCGTTAAGCGAAGTATAGAGGAAACGCCCCTGTGCCTCAGCGGTTCGCATCACGAATGCCGGACTGGTCATATCGGCATCAATCTCCTGGATAACGAGATTATCCGGTCGTTTGCGCTTATCCTTGTTGGCACCCTTGCGCGTCACCTCCTCCTTCCATTCCTTCTCACGTTTCAGATTCTCCGCATCCCGCTTTCTGATATCCTCCATGATATACCTAATCGGCTTATCCACAGACGATTTACCTGCACCCGTACCAGCCAGCAAGCAAGTAGACAGAGTAGCCTCATGCACTACATTATCAATATATCGGAAGCTCGTCTGCCAGAGATGTGTAGCCAATGGAGGAAAGATAGCGTGCGCCACAGCCGGCTTATAAATCTCCGGTGTCCGAGATATCAGCAGTTCCACCAGCTTCGGCAGTTTCTCCGGCATCTCCGGCGGTTCGGGATAATCCTCCTCGGAACTTTGAACTCCGTTACTTTGAACTTGGAACATTGAACTTTGAACTGTATGATTTGCGTTAGGGCTATTAACTGTTAACTGTAAACTATTAACTTGCTTGCTGGCCTGTTTTTCCGCCAGCGCATTCACCCTTATCACATCCCTCGACATCGGTTTGCAGCTGTCAGCATATTTCGCATAGAAATCATGTATCAGCTGATGGCAGTCATCCTCCTGATAGTAGCTTGGCATTTTCGTCCTCACCACCTTCATCAGTTCCTCCTCGCTCATCACCCTCGAAGCGCCTGCGCTCATGATAGCGAGCAGCGAAGAGTGTCGTGAACCGACGGTATCAATCGCCATCCCCTCAAGCCCAGCCGACTGAACGAACAGATCAAAGGCTATCAGATTCTTCTCACTGGCCTCTCCCAGTTCACCAGAGCCATAATTGCCTCCAGGATTCCCGAAATGAGAATCATCAGCATGATTGCTATTACCAGATTGGGCAGGCTGAACAGCAGTGCCAGCAGGAGCAGCATAATTGCCATGATTGCCCGAAAGTCTATTGTTTTCATTACTTTGAACTTTGAAATTTGAACTTTGAAATTTATGATTACTATTAACTATTGCATCCCCGCTAGGCGTCCCTGGGGATTTGCAATCCCCGGCAAGCAAGCTATAAGAGCTCTTCGCATTTCCGCGGCCGTCCACGGTCAGCCCACGGTCGAGAAAAGCCTGTCTGCGAGCCTGTATTTCGCTCTCCGGCAGCACTGCGCACCACATTTTAGACCGGTAGATTTCCGAGTCCTTATCCGTCAGGAAAATCATCCTTTCAGGTGTGATGCAGCTTTCATCATAAGGCACGTCCAGCGCCTCACAATACGCCTTCTGCGTCTCCTCGATGGTCATCCCAATCGGCATTCTAATCCCGATATGCAGTTTCTTTCTAGCGCTATAACAAAGATGCAGCAAACTCCCATTCCAGATACCCGAAGAGCAGTTCAGCTCGCGCGCCTTCTCGATAGCCTTCTCCACATACTCCTTATCATCCACATCGATAATCGTCTGGAAGAGAAAGCTTTCCGGCAAGGCATTCTCCTGTCTGCGCACATTATTCTTGAACATGCCGTAATGCGGACAGAAGAAAGGCAGCTCGCTCTTGAGCCTTTCCTGCGCCTTCTTCACCGCCTGCGCATCGTTCAAATCCACTCCGTCAATCGGCAATTCACCCCGAATCTGCTGAATCATCTTCTTGATTTCCTCCGACCCGACGGCCTTATCATAAGTATCGATATTGTAAGAAAAAACTTTCCCCTTATTTCCTTTACGATAAGGATTAATTGCCACAACATGTACTATCTCCATTTTACCTCCATATTTTTATTAATCGAACACTTCGCTGTTAATCATGATATACCCTGAGCCATAACTTATATTGATAGGCAGAATCAGCGAGTTATCCGAAATCTCGTCAACCCCATTCGCCTCGAAAAGCGAAGCATTCTCAGCATCATTCAGTCTGCTCTTGACGAAGCCTATTACCCATTTTGCCGCAATCTTCTCGGCAGCAACATGCCTGTCTACGAGGTCCTTCACCAGCTGTTCATCGCAGAAGTTGATATCCGCATTCACGTTCTCAGCCTCCGCTTCTTCCTTCCCCATTTCCTGGTTCTCGAAGAAAAGATTATACTTGATTTTCATATTCTTCATCATCACGATGTTCAGATTTTTCAGTTCCCCCTCCGAGTCAGCAATCGTCTCATAGAGTTTCTGTACCGACTTCTTGAAGATGTTCTTCACGTCCATCAGGCAGTAATAGATTTTCCCTCCAATCACCACCACCCTCAGTTTTCCGTACTGCGGATGAGTAAAATAAAAAGGTTTCATTGCTTTCATCTTATAAATTCCTTTTTAAAACAGTTGGGCGCTCCCACAACGGTTGATGTGCCTATACACAAAAGCCCCCGAAACTCAGACCATATCGGTTCTGAATTCCGGGGGCAAAGGTACAACAAGATACTGAAACCTACCTGGTACGTACCTGGTACGCGTACCAGGTACGAATTAATTTATGAAACGTCATTCTCGTTATATAACAGACTAGCTAACAGATATTTATCGATTTTGCAGTTTCTCCGATAAATCCAGACATCTGTTGCTGATCCATCCCTTTATTAAAGGCAGAGCGAAGATTCTCCTTGTCAATATTCCAAAAGGTGCCAAACACCACCCATACATTCTGTATGCCGAGTTTGGTAGAAATCTGGGACGCAAGAACTGCAGTTTTAGCTACAGAGAGTCCCTTAGGCTGGAAATGCTCATCAAGAAAGCCATGTATCGCCAAACTGGAGAGCACCATTAACCCCTGAGGATTAGCAAGAGATTCTGGCAGCGGACGGAATTTCTCCTCTGCTACTGCCTTTGCCTTTTCTTCCTTCTTCTTAGGTCCATCACCATAATTTTCAATATACGTTGCATTGTCGTGCAACTCAATAGTTCTATTATCACTCATGATTATTATATTTTTAGATTCTATATTATTTACGATAAACTCACTGTCCAGACTTAAATAGACATCTGTTATGAAAATACACAGAGACTTTATCCTCGACAGATTGCGCTTGATTCGCGTACTTAAGTTTTCCTTCATATTATATTATTATTGTTGTTGCTTAAAATTTCTTGCCTCATTATAGCAGAGTATGAGTGTTTGCGCAGACAATTCATGAGGGCGTAAGCAGCCTGGAGTGCTGGTGATCGTCTCTTATCGTGAAGCGTGGGACCGATTCTACATCATTTTTCCTTTTGTTGAATATTTAAGTTAATAAAATGACCGAAAGATGCGTTTTTCAGTATCTAAGGCCGGTTAATTCTATCCTCCTCCCATTTT
>ERZ1034626.2257-NODE-2257-length-11715-cov-3.232847_pt1 | contig 11715 bp, 10 predicted proteins | sample MGYA00520652_ERZ1034626 | MGnify/ENA primary metagenome ERZ1034626 (study PRJEB33766, sample SAMN09781765) | gut metagenome | biome: gut microbiome | host: Homo sapiens | place: Madagascar | study: EMG produced TPA metagenomics assembly of the PRJNA485056 data... | reverse complement strand
GCCTATCTCTGGGCGACAATCCTCTACATCGTGATTGCGCTGGTGGTCAATCGCGTGATGACTCTGATTGAGTCGCACTGCGTCATCCCGGGCTTCATTGCCGCTAAGTAAGGAATCCGCCATGAGTCTCGATTTTTCCTCTATCACCGGTTCCGTTAACTTCCTTCTTGCAGGTGCGGCTTATACGTTCGAACTCACTGCGATTACCGCCGTGTTGGGTTTAGCGCTCGGTACCCTTCTTGCACTTGCGCGCCTGTCAACCGTTAAGTGGCTCTCATATATCGCCAAACTCTACATTGACCTAATGCGCGCCGTACCGCTCGTTTTGGTGCTCTTTTGGTTTTTCCTTTTGATGCCTGAGGTGCTTAAGATCGCATTTGGTCTTGATCATCCTGTCATGATTGGCGCCAATCTAACGGCGATCATCACTTTTGTGCTTTTTGAGGCGGCCTACTTCGCTGAAATTATGCGTGCCGGCATTCAATCGATTGGCCGCGGACAGTTCTTTGCCGCTACCGGCCTCGGTCTTACGTATGGCCAGACTATGCGCTACGTGATTCTGCCGCAGGCTATTCGGAACATGCTCCCAGTACTGCTGACGCAGACAATCATTCTTTTCCAGGATACAAGCCTTGTCTATGTAATCAGCGGCAGCGACTTCATGGGCGCAGTTGCCAAGATCGCCCAGCGCGACGGCCAGCTGGTTTTGATGTACTCTTTCGCAGCTCTCTGCTACCTTTCAGTATCGTTGTCTCTTTCGATGCTGATTCGTCGTCTGCAGACGAAGATGTCCGCGGCGCGCTGAACGCGCCCAATCCAGTGCGCCTCTGGCCCTCTTAGAAGAAAGGATTTTCCCCATGGCAATGATTGAAATTAAGAACCTGAACAAGTGGTACGGCAACTTTCAGGTGCTCAAGAACTGCAACGTCACCGTCGAAAAGGGCGAAGTCGTCGTGGTCTGCGGCCCCTCTGGTTCGGGCAAATCGACTTTAATCAAAACTGTTAACGCCCTCGAACCCTTCCAGGAAGGTGAAATCATCGTTGACGGCGTCTCCGTCGGCGACCCGAAAACAGATCTTCCCAAGCTGCGCAGTCGCGTCGGCATGGTATTCCAGCACTTTGAACTTTTCCCGCACCTTTCCATCAAGGAAAACCTGATGAAGGTACTTGGCCGTTCCCGTGAAGAGTCTCTTACCCGCGGCCTGAAGCTGCTGGATCGAGTCGGTCTGCTCAAGCATGCGGAAAAGTATCCTGGTCAGCTTTCCGGCGGTCAGCAGCAGCGTGTGGCCATTGCCCGTGCACTCGCAATGGATCCTATCTGCATGCTCTTTGACGAACCGACCTCTGCACTTGACCCGGAAATGATCAATGAAGTGCTCGACGTCATGGTGAGCCTCGCCAAGGAAGGTATGACCATGATGGTTGTTACCCACGAAATGGGCTTTGCCAAAAAAGTGGCCGATCACGTCATCTTCATGGATGCCGGTGAGATCATCGAAAATCTGCCGGCCGAACAGTTCTTCAATCAGCCGCACACTGAACGTGCCCAAAAGTTCCTCTCGAAGATCCTCAACCACTGATCTCGATTGACTTTTCGCATTCCGCCCCCTGCAGACGATCCTCGAAAAATAGGATCGGTCAGGGGGTTTCTTTTTTGAGCGGATTTGAACGGGTTTGGTACTCTTTGTTGCGATGTGCCTCAAGCATCCCGCGTGCCAACTGCTCTGCCTTATCATTATGGGCTGCCTGTAATTTCATTTGCCGAAGGTTTTCAACATGACTGAAACGCACTTTGATGCGAATGCCGCCCTCAAACTCGGACAAGACGTGCTTTCGCACGAAGCGGATGCCATCCTTGCGGCCTCACGTCGCATCGGAGAAACGCCCGATTTTGCTCAGGCCGTTAAAGCCATTTTGGGTTGCCGCGGACGATTGGTTGTCTCCGGAGTCGGCAAGTCCGGCCACATTGGCAGAAAGCTTGCGGCAACCTTTGCTTCAACAGGCACTCCGGCATTTTTCGTGCATGCCGGTGAAGCTGCACACGGTGATCTTGGCATGATCACGAGTGAAGACATTGTTCTTGGCATTTCATATTCGGGCGAAACTCAGGAGCTGCTGATGATCGTCCCGATTTTGAAGCGTGAAGGTGCAATCCTGATCGCCATGACCGGCAACCCAGAATCTACGCTCGCCCAGCATGCGGACTTGCACATCAACTGTCATGTCGATCGCGAAGCCTGTCCGCTCAATCTGGCTCCCACCAGTTCGACGACGACAACGCTCGCTCTTGGCGATGCGCTAGCCGTAGCATGCCTGTCCGCCAAAGGTTTCAGTCAGGAAGATTTTGCCCGTAGCCATCCAGGCGGAGCACTCGGTCGCCGACTGCTCCTCCATGTGCGGGACATTATGCGCACAGGAGACGAACTGCCCCGCGTGACAGCTGATGTCCGCGTACTCGATGCTGTGCGAGAAATTACCAAGAAGCACATCGGCATGACGGCAGTTGTTGATACAGACAACCGCGTTATTGGTATCTTCACCGAAGGGGACCTGCGCCGTCTGATTGAGCGCATGGGCGACGTTCGAGACGTCATGATGCGCGACGTTATGACACCCTCGCCGCACACTATTTCGCCCGACGAGCTTGCAGCCGCAGCCGTCAAAGCGCTCGAAGCATTCCAGTGCAACCAACTGCTTGTCGTTGATGCCGACAACCACCTTGTCGGTGCACTCCATATGCACGACCTTATGAACGCAAGAGTGCTCTGATGACCAAGACCTTCGACCAACGCGCTCAGACAATCCGTTTGCTTGTTTTGGATGTTGACGGTGTACTCACTGACGGATCGCTCACTTTCACCGGTGAGGGTGAACTTTCGAAAACATTCAATGTACGTGACGGTTTGGGCATCAAACTTCTGCAGGCAGCCGGCATTGAAGTGGCCATTCTCACGGGAAGAACCTCATCAATCGTCGCGCACCGCGCCGATGAGCTCGGCATGACCCGTGTTGAGCAGGGCAAACTGCGCAAGCTTCCCACACTCAAAAAGATGCTGACCGAAGCGAAGCTTCAGCCTGAAAACCTCGCCTATATGGGAGATGATCTTCCAGATATTCCCTGCCTGAAACTTGCCGGTCTGGCCGCTACGCCTGCCGATGGCAGCCCCGAGCTCGACGCCGTTGTTGACTGGCGCGCGCCCGTCCCTGGCGGACGAGGAGCGGTACGCGCCTTCGCAGAACGCATCCTTCGTGCGCAAGGGAAGTGGGAGCCCATTATTGCTGCCGCACTTGCAGAGGAATAAAAATGGCGCACCGCCGCATGATCATCCGCGAAAGGCTTACGGCCATTATTGGCTCTGCCATTCTCTTCGCACTCGTTGCGACAAGCTATTGGTACTCCATTCAGACACAGGTCGCCGGACTTAAGTACGTCCCGAGCGAAATGAGTCCGGATTTTCTTGCGCGCAACGTTTCACTCACTGACTTCACGCCAGAGGGCACGCCGAAGTTGCTTGCTTATGCGGACAATGTCCAGCACTTCTCCGACGAACGCATGCGGGCAGAGCGTATTCAGGTCATTTCTCTCGACCCCAATTCCGCCCCTGCATTTGCGCAAGCCGACGAAGGATGGAGCAACGACGGTCTTGAGACCATTGATCTCACTGGTCATGTGCTCGTGCACCGCAGACAATATCAAGATCAGCCGCCGATGACCTTTACAACAGAACACCTGACGGGTTGGCTTGATACGCAGCGCTTTAAGACTGACTTACCCGTAAAAATTACTCGCGGTGCGGACGAAACAAGCTCTCAAAATGGTCTTCTATACGATAATGTAACCCGAGTGCTCGAGCTCTACGGCGGCGTTGAGTCGGTCTTCCATCCCCAGAGCTTCCGTAAAGCAGACAGTGCTGCGCCTGCTGAAGCTGTTCAGACGGTGCAGACAACCGCCCCAGCCGAATCGGAAACGTCCGCAGAGACCGCCCGCAGAGAATAAGAACGCCATGAACATCCAGAAATTCCTCCTTGCTGCCTTGACTGCAGCGCTTGCTGCTCCAGTTCTCGCGCTGTCCACAGACCGTGACCAAGCGATCGAAGTTCATGCCGACAGATTTGACGGCGACGAAGTCAAGCAGACAGCCGTCTACACCGGCAACGTCATTGTTGATCAGGGTTCAATGCAAATCACCGGCGCCCGGCTCGAAGTGCGCATTACGCCTAAAGGCTACCGTCAAGCAACGGTAACGGGAGAACCCTCGCGCTTTCGTCAGCAACGAGACCCAGATCCGAAGAATCCAATCGATGAGTGGATGCATGCTCGAGCCTCTAAGATTGTTTATGACGAAGAGACTGATACCGTGACGCTCATTGGAGCGGCATACCTCTCGCGCACGGAAAATGGCAAGGAACGTGATATGACAGAGGGGGAACGTATCGTCTACGACATGCGTAACGCCCGCTCGAAGGTGGAGGGTTCCACCGTTAAAGGTGAGAAGCAGCGCGTCACAACAATCATCGCGCCGAGAAGCAATGCAGCTCCTGCCCCGCGTACTGGCACACAGCTTGCTCCTGCAGAACAGCTCTCCATTCCCCGCAACTGATTAACCGTCCCGCTAGACAAGAGGACTGTAACCCCATGGCAAACGAACTCGACGACCGCGCTCACAAGCACACTCACACTCTGGCTGCACGCGGACTGAAGAAAAACTACGGTTCCCGTCAGGTCGTCAAGGGCGTAGATCTCTCCGTTAAATCCGGCGAAGTTGTCGGTCTTCTCGGCCCCAACGGGGCTGGTAAAACGACGACTTTCTACATGGTGGTGGGTCTTGTCGTTGCCGACGGCGGTGATATTGAATTAGACGGCCGATCCATCGCGCGGCTCCCAATTTATAAGCGAGCTCGCCTGGGGGTGTCGTACCTCCCGCAGGAAGCGAGTGTCTTCAGAAAACTCTCTGTTGAAGACAATATTCGTGCGATTCTCGAAATGCAGGTCGATGAAAACGGCCGGGCACTCGATACAAGCGAAATTGAACATCGCCTTGAGATGCTTCTTGACGAACTGCAAATTAAGCATCTACGCACCAACGCTGCACTTTCACTCTCGGGCGGCGAACGCCGCCGCACAGAAATCGCCCGTGCCCTTGCAGCTAATCCTCGATTCATTCTCTTGGATGAACCCTTCGCTGGTGTTGATCCGATTGCCGTGATTGAGATTCAGCGCATCGTACGTTTTCTGCGTGACCGCAACATCGGCGTACTCATCACGGACCACAATGTCCGTGAGACGCTCGCCATCTGCGACCATGCATACATTATCAACGAGGGTCGCGTACTGGCTTCAGGAGATCCGCAGGACATCATCAACAACCCTGACGTTCGCGCCTTCTATCTCGGCGACAACTTCAGCATGTAAGCCTTAGGGGCCGGAGGTCGAACGCCATGTCTTTCGTTTCCGCTAGCCTCACTACGGCACCGCTGCAGCAGCAGACGCTCACGCCTCAGCAGCAATATGCACTGAAGTTGCTGCATATGAATGCCAGTGAGCTCCTTGCTGAAGCTGAACGTGCCGCTGAGGAAAATCCGCTTATCGAGTGCGAAGAACTCGAACGACCGTCCGCAGACACTCAGCCGACGGCTGGTGCCCTGCATGAGGAGACGGAGGCTGTTCGGCACGAAGGCGAAAGCATTGCTCCAGAAGATCACGGCCCACTTGAAAATACATACACCAGCTGGACAGGCTCGGGGGCGGGTGATCCTGACGAAACGCCCGTTATTGAACGGGTTGCAGCTCAACGCACGCTGCGGGAAGATCTGCTCGAAGAATTGGGGTCTCTTCCAGACGACCCTAAAATTCACCCGCTCGTCGGCTGTCTCATTGAAGAGCTTGACGACTCTGGCTTTCTGACAACGCCGCTTGCTGAGGTTGCCAAAAGCTATCTGTCCATCGCCGCCGCTCCGGCTGCAGACTGGCAGAAGGCGCTGGCCCTGCTGCAGACTTTCGATCCGCCGGGGGTAGGCGCATCCAGTCCTACTGAAGCACTTATCCTGCAGGTGGAACGCCGCATCACAGAGGGCACCGTCAAAACAGCTGTTGGGGAGCTGCTCGTCGTGCTCTTAAAAAATCACCTGCGGCAAATTGCCGGCAATGACCGCCGAGCCCTTCTGACTGCAGCCAAAGGTGACGAAACGCTTTTGCAGGATGCACTTGCGCTTTTACAGACGCTCGACCCGCATCCAGCCTCCGAATATGCCCCCGAAGCCGTGCAATACGTCATTGCTGACATTCAGGTGCGACATCGAGGCAATCGTTGGGAAGCCATGCTCAATCCACAAGCACAGCCAGCAATTCGTTTATCTTCAATGGCTCAGGGGCTCTCTGTCAACGAATCTTCACCTTTTGGCCATTACCTCGCCGAAGCACGCCGACTGATCTCAGGTATTGAAGCTCGGCAATCGACACTCCTGCGTACTGCGCAGTTCGCTGTTGACCGCCAGCAGGCTTTCTTCTCCGAAGGCCGCTCCGCATTGGTGCCGCTCGCCATCAGCGAAGCAGCCGGCGCTCTCGGCGTCGCCGATTCCACAGTATCCCGCGCTGTCTCAGGAAAGTTTTTTCAGTGCCCACTCGGAGTTTTTGAGCTCCGCAGTCTGTTCATGCCCCCTTCAGTACGGGCCGTTGATGCTCTCGGCATCAGTCAAGCGGTATCCCCTGCAAAAATCCGTGCTCGCATTTGTACACTCATCGCAGGTGAATCGCCTCAAAAACGCCTCTCCGACCAAGCTCTGACCGAACTGCTTAACGCCGAAGGTTTTGACATTACCCGCAGAACAGTGGCAAAGTACCGCGACCTTGAAGGCATTCCCACGGCTCGTCTGCGCGGTCGCTGACCTCGCTTACTATTTGGCCGCGGCTGATCTTTTTATGAATAAGCTCTCCACTTACATTACGCTTGAGGCCGTACGGCTCGATCTGAATCTGAGCAGCTTGAAGCGTCTCTTTGAAGAAGCGGGTCTTGCGCTTGAAAGCGCTTATGGCATCCCGCATGACGAAGCCTTTACGGCGCTCAACGAACGCGAACGGCTCGGCAGTACAGCCCTTGGCTTCGGATGCGCTGTGCCGCACGCGCGTTTAGCCGGCCTTGAAGAACCGGCAGTTGTGTTGCTGCGCACTCTCGAACCTCTTAAAGTACCGTCGCCAGATAAAACTGGTGCACAGCTTTTCATCGTAATTCTCGCCCCTGAGGATGGCGCTGACGACCATCTTGAACTTCTGCGCGAAACCGCCGAACTCTTTTCTGATGCCGAGGCCCGCGAAACACTCCTCAAGGCCTCAACCCCCGTTGAAGTCTGTGAATTTCTCACCCACTGGGAGACCGCTCAGACTGCCGCCGCCCAGTGAATATTCTCTGCAGGAAGGATGTACATCATGCAGCTCATCATCGTTACCGGTTTGTCAGGCGGCGGCAAGTCCATTGCGATCCGTCAGCTCGAGGATTCAGGCTTTTACTGCATCGATAACCTGCCTGCAGAGTTTCTGCTGCCGATTGCTGAGAATCTTGAAAAAAACGGCACACGAGCTGCAGCAGTCGCTATTGATGCCCGCTCGCATGCAACCTTTGAGAATGCCTTTACGGCGCTCGAAGCGCTTAGCCAGCGCGGCATCGATGTCCGCATACTTTTTCTCACAGCTTCCAATGAAGAGCTTCTGCGGCGATTCTCTGAAACTCGCCGCAGACATCCTTTGAGCACATTAGCCGAACATCAGGGACGAGAACTCACCCTGAATGAAGCGATTGCTCGTGAGCGAGAAATTATGGCGCCGGTGACGGAGACCGCTCACGTTCTCGATACAACGCGTCTGCTGCCCTCGCAGCTTCGTCGTTGGGTGCAGCAGTTTGTAAAGCAGCCTGCTGCCAAACTCACGCTCACCTTTGAATCGTTCGGTTATAAGCGTGGCCTTCCTTACGCTTCTGACCTTGTCTTTGACGTGCGGTGCCTGCCCAACCCCTATTACTCCCCCGAGCTTCGCCCGCTTACGGGGCTTGATGCCCCTGTTGCTTCTTACCTTGCTCAAGAGCCCTTAGTGAGCGAAATGATCGACGACATCGCCGCGTTCATCGCTAAATGGCTTCCTCACTATCGCGGACAAAATCGCCACTACCTCACCATCTGCATTGGCTGTACGGGGGGACAGCACCGCTCGGTATATGTTGCAGAAATGCTTGGACGCCGATTTGCCGATCAAGCCGGCACAATTGTCCGTCATCGAGCGCTTTCAGCCAATCTGCTCCCGGAAAATAAGCTTCAGACACTCTAAGCGTCTGCGCCTCTCCATTCGCGCAAAGCGATTTTTGCATACTCCAGTACCGGCGTCGGCAGCCCAGGCCACGCATCAGGCTTTTCGCCAAAGGGCGTGAAGCCTTCCGTATGCAATGCTTCACCATCGCCTGTACCTGCTTCGCATCGGCAGAGGACAGACCGCAAATGCAGACGTTGGTGCGTAAGTTCGTGCACCCGAGGCATGCCGCATGGTTGCGCTGTTTGAAAAAGAAATCGCAAATGCTCCGGTGCCTCAGCAATAACTGACGAGTTCCACGCTTTCTCGCTGCATTCCGCCACGATCGGTGCATAGAGCCCCTTCCAAATTCGTCCGCGCACAGGGGCAAACCAAAAGCCTGCGGACGTCGCAACGAAGACCAGAACCAGCCAGCGTTCTTTTTTAGCGACGGTTGTTTTCGGCCGCGGATAGTCTTCGGGACACCCCAGCGCGAATGCTTTGCAAAAATGGTGCACGGGACAAGCTGCACAATTGGGGGATTTTCTGCGGCAAACCAGACTTCCCAGATCCATGAGCCCCTGCGTATACGCGGCAATGCATTCCGGTCCTGGGAGTTTGCGTCGTGCTACTGCATCGAGCGCTCTCTCAAAAGCCTTCTCGCCAACACGCCCCGGAATTCCGTCAATGCGTGCGAGCACACGCTTTACATTGCCGTCAATCATTGGCTCCTTTGCTTCGCCGGACGTAAATGCAGCCACCGCTGCGGCTGTTGAGGGGCCGATGCCTGGAAGCTTGATTAGTTCGTCGGCAGTCGTTGGGAATCTTCCCTGCATTTCCTTCACCACCATTTGCGCAGCACGGTGAAGATTTCGTCCGCGGCTGTAGTAGCCCAACCCCGCCCACAGCTTCATTACCTGCGCTTCCGAAGCTGCCGCCAGCGCCTCCACTGAGGGAAATGCAGCAAGGAATCGTTCAAAATAAGGAATGACCGTCTCCACCTGCGTCTGCTGCAGCATTACTTCAGAAAGCCACCGTTCATAGGGAGTGTGATACTGCTGCCAAGGCAGGTCAGTGCGACCCGCACGCCGCTGCCAACAAGCAAGCGTCTCGGCAAAGGTAAGTGCTGTCATAAAAGAATGATCAAGAAAAGCAAGAAGCGCCAAATTGTCTCACGACGCAATCAGCCATCCGTTGATAATGAGACTCTATTCACTTTTCATCTCCACCCCTCCGTCCATGATCATATCGAGCGCTTTCGGCTGGTTTGCCGGCATTCGCGGCATCAACAGTTTCTTCTGGCGGCTTTTTGCTGGTTTGCTCGCCGTTATTGTTCTTTCCTCATTTCTGGGCTTTGGCGTTCACACATACCTCAACCGTGACGAAGCGCGCTACGGAAAGGTCGACGTGTTTGTCGGAGGCCGCAAGGCCGTACAGGCCGCACTGATCATCTATCAGCTCAAAGGACAGGATGCATTAGTGGAATGGCTGAAAAGTCCCGGAAACGTGCTGCCAACCGTTTATATCGTCGATGATCATGGCTCCGAAATCAGCGGTCGTACGGCACCAGAGCTTGCGCTCCGTTCTATCGAAGAAAAATCCATCCCGGAAGTTGGAGACCACGTCCTTAAGAACTATCCGCTCAACGCCGTAGAAGACATCGAAATCAACGGGCGCCCTTACACAGCCTTTGCTGTTTTTGAGCACTCCGGTCACGCCCTGCCATTCTTCAACCCCTTTAGCACCGGAATTCCTATTTATGTTCTCTTTTTGGTTGCACTGATTCTGACGGCTTTTGTTTCAGCAATTCTTGCCTATTACTACACCCGGCCGCTGCGGAAACTCGACGGCGCAATGCAGGCATTTGCGGAAGGCAAGCTCGACACCCGCGTCGAAAACTCCATCGGACGCGCTGACGCCGAAGTGACTGCTTTAGCAGGCATCTTCGACAAAATGGCCGGACAAATTAGCCGGCTTATCAACCGCCAGAGACGGTTGTTTCACGATGTGAGTCATGAATTGAGAAGCCCGCTTGCCCGCATTGATGTGGCATTAGACATTGCCCGCCGAGATACCGACAGAGTCGGCCCCTCGCTTGATCGAATTGAAAGAGAAGTAGGCGAACTGGATCGACTCGTCGGCAGTTTGCTCGCCTACGCACGATACGAGCAAGGGGCCGGCATGCCGCTCACACCCGGCTCGATTTCAGCCGTCACAACTGAGGTCGTTGAAAAAACGGCATTTGAGGCACAGAAAAAGAACGTTTCAGTTGTGCTTGAAGATGAATTACCATCCAAATTAGTCCTTCCAATCAATGCCGATGCTCTCAGAAGTGCAATGGAAAACATCCTGCGCAATGGTCTGCGCCAGACCCCCGCAGGCAGTCGCCTTACCGTAACACTTACGGCAACATCTCGCTTTGTGCGCATTTCGCTCTGCGATCAGGGGCCCGGCATGCCTCCCGAAGAAATTGAACACGCTTTCGACCCTTTTGTTCGCGGCAGTCATGAGCAAACTGGCACGGGTTTTGGGTTAGGACTCGCGATTGCCCAGCGTGCGGTGCAGGCTCATTTCGGCCGCATTGAAGCACGCAATCTCCCCACCGGCGGTTTTGAAGTCCGCATTGATTTGCCGCGAACGGAAGCTGTCCGCTAAATACTGCAGACACGAACCGATACGGAAGAAGTACGGGCGAGCGGTTGTAGAATGAAAAGTTCTGCGCGACCCTTAAACGCATCTCCCTTTCACAGCCTCCAAGGACTACCCTGCAACATGCCAAGCGGTCTTTTCAAGTTTGCGGTCTCGACTGTTTTTGCGGCCGCCGCTAGCGCCTTTGCTCATCCGGGCATGCCGGCCGGACATCCGGAAGTGGCGCACCCGAACCGCACGCTTTTTGAGCTGATTGCGGCCGACATTGCCGTGCATCGCGGCGATACCGGCTTTGCCTACGAAGCTTGGATGGACGCTGCGAAAAACGAAAAATCGGCTGACCTTGCCAAGCTCGCCTGGGAAGCAGCTGTTGCAACGCGCAATCCTGAAAAAGCCATTGCCGCAGCTAAGGTTTGGCTCGACAGCGATCCCGCAGCTTTTGAAGCGCGGCTGACACTGCTTGCCGATGCTGTGGAACGTGGCGATGAAGCGGCAGTTCGCGCACAGATCGACGAACTTTCTCGTCGTTCGTCAGAAACTGAAAAAACACCTGCCGAAAGGGGCAGCTGGCTTGTGAGGCTCTATCCTGGATTAGCAGCTGTCAAGCCTGGTTCCGGCCTCAAAACAGCAGTTCAAACGCTCGAACCGTTCGTCGCTCAGTACCCCAAGCGTGCAGACGTACAAATCGGCTTTGCACAGCTCCTCGCCCGTACGGGTCAGGGCGATCTGGCCTGCCGTCGCGCCGCAGCAGCAAGTGCCGCCGTACCTAATGATCATGAGCGACTCGGCGAAGC
>ERZ1034626.2247-NODE-2247-length-11742-cov-12.741935_pt1 | contig 11742 bp, 10 predicted proteins | sample MGYA00520652_ERZ1034626 | MGnify/ENA primary metagenome ERZ1034626 (study PRJEB33766, sample SAMN09781765) | gut metagenome | biome: gut microbiome | host: Homo sapiens | place: Madagascar | study: EMG produced TPA metagenomics assembly of the PRJNA485056 data... | reverse complement strand
TTATACATAAAATTTATCAAAAAATGAGGTGTGTTATGAAAAACGCAAATATAAGCCGTTTAGGCGGCTTTACGCTTATTGAGTTGTTGGTGGTTGTACTCATTATCGGTATTTTAGCAGGGGTGGCTCTGCCGCAATACAAAAATGCCGTATTAAAGGCCCGCACTACGGAGGCCATTATCCAGTTGCGCCACATCCGTGATGCCCAACGGGAATATGCCCTTGCTAATGGGGCTCCCGCAACCAGTTGGGACGATTTGGGATTGGAAAATTTTTCGGGAAACGGCGAATCTATTTATAGGGATTTTGGCTATCGGCTGAGTCTTTATGGCGGCGGGCAAATGCAGGCCCGGTATGTAAAAAATCCTATGTTTTGGATTCAAATGTATGTGTATGATGACCGCGTGGTTTGTACAGCCAGTAAAGGAAACGAAGCCGCCAATAATTGGTGCAAAAAATATTCGCCCAATCAGCAAGCTTGTATAGACGAACCCAATTATTGGTGTTATCCTTTATAAAACTAAATAAAAAGCCCCGCATTTTGAAAAATCCGGGGTTCTTTGATAGGTAAAAAATACCGCGCCGGAAAAGCGCGGTATTTACATTTAGGAAAAGCGGGTAAAATTAAAAGCCGCCATCTGCATCCTTTTTGCTACCGGCAATAGCATAGCAAAATTTGGCACTTTCATTACCTGCATCATAAGTGCAGGTGCGTTTCCACGATTTGCCGCCATTGTCCGTGGCAGTGACAATGCTGTATTCGGGCCCTGAAGAGCGCGTGGCCGTAATGGTGAACGAATTGGCATTGGCCGAGGCAACAGACAGGCAGAAATTTTTTCCGCCAAACTTTCCATCGGTGTCGCAACTGTTGTTTGTGGGCAGTTCAATATCCAATTTTTTCAAATCTTCGTTTTCGGGCCAACGTTCTTTCTGCAACAGGTACCGTTCAGCCGCATAGCGCAAAGAGCCGGAAAGCGTAAGCGCTTCCGTCGCGCGGGATTTTTCAATAGCGGTAGTGTATTGCGGCAAAGCCACCGCGGCCAATACGCCGATAATCAACACAACTACCAGCAGTTCAATAAGGGTGAAGCCTTTTGTGTTCATAAAATCTCCTGTACGTTAAAAATAAATCGTTCAATACATAGTATAGCAAAAAAGATTTGTTTTGCAATACTTTATCCGTTGGCTACCATTGGGCAAAATTGTTAATATATCTGTATGGCTAAAAAACACCTCGCGCCCGTTGGGGCCGCCTTACATACTTCTTCCTGTTTTTTGCCCCGCCTGTTAGCGTGGGGTACCGGGCTTTTGGGCCTTTTAATGGTACTTGCTTTTTTTACCGGAACGTACGATAAAGCCCAAATAAAAGATACGTTGCTTTTTGCGGGCGGCGGTACTTTACTGCTTACTTGGCTGGCGTATAAAATACAGCAGGGGCGCGCGCGGTTCAGCCGGGCAAGCGGGGTGTGGGTATTGCCGTTTGCGGCCTATTACGGGTGGGTGCTAGCTTCTGTTTTGTGGGCGCCGTACCGGGTGGAAGCCTTGGCGGAGTGGGCCCGCTACGCCGTGTATTTCGGCCTGAGCCTGATGGCCCTGGAGCAATTTGGCCCCCGGGCCGCGCGGATAATTGCGCGTTGCGTGGGGTGGAGCGCGTGGGCGGCGTACGGCTATGGCCTGTTGCAGGTGGTAAACCGCTTTGTGCCGGGGGCGGATTTTATGCCCTGGCAGGGGTTTTTTGGTCCGCGGGTGTTTTCCACCTTGGCAAACCCCAACTTTTTTGGGGATTTTATCGTTTTTTCGTCCTTTTTAATTGCCGCGCAATATTTGGTTTCCCGCCAAAAAAAATGGCTTGTGCTGTGGAGTATGGGCCTTATCAACCTGTTTTTTACGCAAAGTAAAGGCGCGTGGGTGGCGTTCGGTGCGGTGTACGGCCTGTGGGGCGCGGTATATGTCAATGTGTTTTCCGCCTGGAAAAAACCGTATAAGCGCTGGCTGAACGCGGCCGCCGCGTGTGTGGCGCTGGGGGCGGTTTTGTTGGCGGGCGTGTATGCGTTTAAGCGGCCGGATTCCGCCTCGTTCCGGGTGCATACTTGGGTGGCCTCGTGGGCCATGGTGCAGGATAGCCCGGTATTGGGCACCGGCATAGGCAGTTTTAAGACCATTTATCCCGCGTACCGCAAGCCGCAAATCTTTTTTATAGAAAACGCCCACAATACCGAAACCCAACACGCCGAAAACGAATTTTTGGAACAATGGGCCACGCTGGGCGCTATCGGGCTGATTTTATTTTTGTGGTTGCTGACCTTTGTGTTTACCGCCGCTTGGAAACGCCTTAAAACCCCCGCCGTGCCCGCGCAGGAGCGTTGGCTTTTGTGGGGGTATAGCGGCGCGCTCTTGGCTATGGCGGTGCATAGCACGGTAGACGTGAGTTTGCGCTTTGCCTCCGGCGGAGTATTTTTTGCGCTCTTTTTGGGGTTGGTGGCGGCTTTGGCGCGCGGGAAGGAAGACGACTCCGCCGAGCTGGCCCCCGCGCACGGGTGGGCGCAGTGGGCCGTTTACGCGCTTGCCGTCGGCGGCGCGCTGTATGCGTGTTATGCGTTTTACAAAGTAATGCAACTGATGAGCGCCCCGCGCTTGGGAGATGTGATTTTTACCGGGGTTGCGTGGGCGTTTTTTGCGGCTACGGTGGGGCTAAGCGTATTTTTGGTATGCGCGGCGGCGCGGCGCTTTACACGCGCGGCGGCGTTGGCGGTATTGGCCTTGGTTCCGGCGGTAGTGTGGGGAGCGTTTCAGCCGTTCTTGGCCGACCATTATTACGGCGTGGGCGCGTTGTTTGCCACGCAGGCGCAAACAAATCCCGCATATTTTACCCCGGCGCTAGATTATTTCAACCGCGCCATTACGCATAATCCGTTTAATATGGCGTACCGCCAGTACCGCGCCACGCTACTAGCCGGTAAACTGGATTTGAGCGAAACCTTTAACCGCCTAAAGGGGGATAAAACGGCTCCGGCTACCGATTATGAGCGCGTGTTGCGGGATTTGCAAACGGTGGAAAAACATTCGCCCAACCATGCGCTTTTACAGCAGGCGTATGGGGAGTTTTATTTTGCGGCGGCGTTGAAATTTTCCGACAGGGCACGGCTGGCGGCCAATGCGGCCGAGTATGAACATTACAAGGCCCGGGCGTTGGCCGATATGGATAAGGCCCAGCAGTATTTTGAAAAATCCTTATTATTGGACCCGGTCAATTACGCCACCTATGCTTTTTTGAGTGAAATTGCCATTTTACAGCGCCGCCCGGACGAGGCCCGCGCCCGCGTGGCGGCGTACCGCCGCGGCCCGGAAAATATGACGGAAGAAAATTGGCTAATCAAAATGGCCGAGGACCCGCGCGCGGAGCAGTTGGAGCGGCGTATCCAAGCGGCGTTCGGCCCGCAAGCACCGGGGAAAACGAAAAAATAAGTTTTTTCTTTGCCCTAAAACGCCGGGGAAAGTGAAAAAATAGAGGTTTTGTCCGCACACACACGCGCCGTAAAAAAATAGACGTGCAAAAGTTCTTTGTTTTTTGTAAAATATTTGTATCTGATTAATTTGCCGTTATTTATGCCGAGATAGCTCAGCTGGTAGAGCAACCGCTTCGTAAGCGGTAGGTCCGGGGTTCGATTCCCCGTCTCGGCTTTTTTTGCGTCGTCTTTTGCCCGCCGGCGTTGTCCTCGCAACCTCGGATACCTCGGGCTGCCGCCCTTTCCCAGTATACGCTCGGTTGCTTGCGTCCTAGCCGGACAGCCAAAATACTTGCAAAAAATACGCCGGGTGTTGGGTGGGGGGTATTTTTTGTACGCCTGTTATTGCGCGCGGTAGTTTAGGTTTATTTCTTCTTCTCGGCTTTTTTTGCGTCGTCTTTTGCCCGCCGGCGTTGTCCTCGCACCTCTTAAAATTCCACTCAATTTTACGCTTTTCCACATAAAAAAGCCCCTCTGTAATGAGGGGCTTTGCGGTTTTTGTATTTCTTATAATAATTCTTTGCAGAACGTGCGGCTTTCCGGCGTGACGGGCGTGCAGACCACGCGGTTTTGGTTATCCGCCTTAAAAAGCGTGTAGAGCAAATCCCCGGCCGGGGAGCGTACCGCGGCGGTAATGCCCGTGGGTACTAAATAAACCTCAAAGCCGGAGCATTTCAAAATGCGCGGGGTGAGTTTTTGGCAGTTTTCAAATTCCCCGTTCCAAACGGCGCTGTCCGCCCCGGCTTGCACGCGTCCCGCCTGTACGGCTTGTATTTGGGCCACTTGCGTTGCCACCAGGCTGGCTTGCGCTTTGTTGGCCAAATGTTTATATTGGGGCAGGCTGACCGTCATTAACAGGGCGGAAACAAACACAATCGCCAGTAAAATGGAAACAATAGTCACCATAGTAAGGGAAGTTTCTTCTTCCTCTATAAAGTCGTCCGGGTCAAATTCCGCATTTTTGAGTACCACGGCGCTATGGCTGATGCGGTCGTGCAAGGTTTGTTTGCGGCGGTCAAACGCGGCCATAAAAAAGCCGAAGTAAAAAGTTAAATTCGTGACCAGTTTGGATAAAATACGCTCCGTAGCTTGCCAAAATGTCAGGCGGCGGCCGCGGTGGTCCACCACTTTAATACCGGCGATTATTTTGCCCAAACTGGCTTGCATGGGGGAGCTTTCCAACAACGCATAATACAACCAAATCACCACGACCAAGGTAATAGCCGCCGTGCCGGAGCCGGCGGCGTGCGCCACGGCCCAAAACAATACGGCAAAAATAGCCGCATCAATTAAAAATGCAAAAAAACGCTTCCAAATGCTTGCGTACATAAATAAAAACCCCCTTTTTTGTAAAAAATCCTCTATTTATAGTATAAGAACCTGCGCTTGTTTTTGCAAGTAATTAGTACCCGTCCGCACACAAAGGCGCCGTTTGGGCGGGTACGGCTTTTAACAAATCCTGCGGGTTGATTTTAATTTGCAAGCCGCGCAAACCCGCGCTTACAAAAATGTAATCCCACAAAATGCAATCTTCGTGAATAAAGGTAGGAAACAATTTTTTCATATCCAAGGGCGAACACCCGCCGCGCAGGTAGCCCGTCAGCGGGAAAAGCTCTTTTACATGGAGCATTTGGCAGGATTTATCCCCGGCGGCCTTGGCGGCCAGTTTTAAGTCCAATTCGGCCGCCCCCGGTATCACGCACACAAAGTACCCGGTGCGCTCCCCGCGTAAAACGAGCGTCTTATAAATTTGCGCCAGGTTTTGCCCGGTGGCGGCGGCTACATGCTGGGCGCCCAGGTCGTCTTCGTCCACCGGGTAGGATATTAATTCGTACGGTATGCCCAACGTATCCAAATGGCGGGCGGCGTTAGTTTTGTGGAGTTTTTCTTTCATATTATTTCTTCTTGCCCGGTTTTTTGGCGGCGCTCTTTTGGGGCGTGTGGAGTTGGGCCTGCGGGTGCGTTTTCAAAAATGCGTCCACCGCGTCCAACTCCGGCTTGAGGTATTTACCGGTATAGGAATCTGCACAGGCGGCCACTTGGCGCGGCGTGCCCTGGCAGACAATGTTGCCGCCCTTATCGCCGCCCTCCGGCCCTAAATCAATCAGCCAATCCGCCGTTTTGATAACGTCCAAATTGTGTTCAATAATCAGCACGGTGTTGCCTTTATCGGCCAGGCCGTGTAAAACGTGCAAAAGTTTATCAATATCGGCAAAGTGGAGCCCGGTGGTGGGTTCGTCCAAAATATACAGCGTTTTGCCGGTACCCTTGCGGGAAAGTTCATCCGCCAATTTTACGCGCTGGGCCTCCCCGCCGGAAAGCGTGGTGGCCGCTTGGCCTAATTTGATGTAGCCCAGGCCCACGTCATTTAAGGTTTTCAAAATGCGTTGGATACGCGGAATGGCGGCAAAAAAATCCAACGCTTGCGAAACGCTCATATCCAGTACCTCGGCAATGTTTTTGCCTTTGAATTTTACTTGCAGGGTGTCTTCGTTAAAGCGTTTGCCGGCACATTCTTCGCACTTTACATAAATATCGGGCAGGAATTGCATTTGTATTTTTAAGATGCCGTCCCCTTGGCATTTTTCGCACCGGCCGCCTTTTACGTTGAATGAAAACCGCCCCGGCTTGTAGCCCCGGCGTTTGGCTTCGGGCATTTCGGCAAATAAATCCCGGATGTGGGAAAACACGCCCGTATAAGTGGCCGGATTACTGCGCGGCGTTTTGCCAATGGGGCTTTGGTCTACAATAATTACTTTATCTATATTTTCCAACCCTTTAATGGCGCGGTGGGCGCCCGGGGCCTCTTTGGCGCCGTAAAACTTTTGGGCCAGTGCGCGGTATAAAATTTGGTGGATTAACGTGCTTTTGCCGGAGCCGGAAACCCCGGTCACGCATACAAATTTGCCTAGCGGAATTTGGACGTCTATATTTTTAAGGTTGAACTGTTGCGCCCCTAAAATTTGTAAGTATTTTCCGTTCCCCGGGCGCAGTTCGGCACGGGGCAAAATCATCTGCCGTCCGTTTAAGTAAGAGGCGGTGAGGGATTTTTCGTTTTTCAAAAATTGGGGGGTTTCCTGCGCGGCTACAATCTGCCCGCCGTATTCGCCCGCCCCGGGGCCGATTTCCACCACATAATCGGAAGCTAAAATGGTGTCTTTATCGTGTTCCACAATAATTAGCGTGTTGTCTAAATCACGCAAGTTTTTGAGCGTTTCAATCAGGCGGTCGTTATCGCGCGAGTGCAGGCCGATAGTCGGCTCGTCCAGTACATATAACACCCCGGTCAGCCCGGAGCCGATTTGCGTTGCCAGGTGGATGCGTTGTGCTTCCCCGCCGGAGAGCGTTTGGCTTTTGCGGTCCAAGGTTAAATAAGCCAGCCCCACGCTGTTTAAGAAACCCAGGCGGGCCTTAATTTCTTTTAATACGTCTTTGGCGATGGTTTGCTCTTTGGCGGTTAATTGCAAGTTGTTAAAATAGTTAAGCGCGGCCGATACCTGCATAGACGTAATATCCACAATGCTTTTGCCGTTAATGTAGACGGACAAGGCTTCCGGCTTGAGCCGTTGGCCCTGGCAGGTGGGGCAGGTCACTTCGCGCATAAAGCGGTCGTGGATTTCTTCTTTTACAAAATCGCTTTCGCTTTCCTGGTAGCGGCGCTTGAGGTTTGTAATAACGCCCTCAAACGCTTGTTCCCCGCCCGAAATGACGGACGTATAACTGGCCCCGCCCGCACCGTAGAGCAGTAAATCGCGCTGGGCTTTGGGGAGTTTTTCCCAGGGGGTGTTCATATTGATATGGCCTTGGCGGCAGACTTGTTGCAAGATGTCAAAATAGTAGCCGCTCCAGGAGCTTTTCCAACGGTGGGTGCGGGTGGTCACGGGGTTGTGCCAGGCGGCAATCGCGCCCCCATTAATGGAGAGTGTTTTGTCCGGCACGACTAAATCTTCGTCAATTTCAATTTTCAGCCCCAGGCCGTTGCAGTCCGGGCAGGCCCCATAGGGGGAGTTGAACGAAAAAAGGCGCGGCTCCAAATCACTAAACCCAATGCCACAATGGGCGCAGGCGTTGTTTTCGCTATAAGTAAATTCGCGCGGGTTTTCGCCTTCTTCCAAAATATGCACGAGTCCTTTGGAATATTTGAGGGCGTTTTCCAAACTTTCGCTTAAACGCTCTTTTTCAAATTCTTCCACAAAAATTTCGTCCGCCACCAGCTCAATGGTATGCTTTTTATAGCGTTCCAATACGGGCGGCTGGGCCACTTCTATCACGGTGCCGTCCACACGCGCTTTTACATAGCCCTCTTTTTTCAGCTTGGCGAAAAGTTCCTCGTAAGTGCCGGCCCGCCCTTGAATAAGGGGGGATAAAACATAAACTGTTTTTTCGTTGAATTTTTTAAGAATATCCTGCGTAATGCCCTGCACGCTCCAGGCTTCCACTTCCCGCCCGCAGCGGGGACAATGGCGGTGGCCGATACGCGCAAACAACAGGCGCAGATAGTCGTAAATCTCCGTGACGGTGGCCACCGTGGAGCGCGGGTTTTTGGACGGATTGCGCTGTTCTATGGAAATGGCGGGGGAGAGCCCCTCAATATGTTCCACATCCGGCTTTTCCATCAGTTCCAAAAACTGCCGCGCATAGGCGGACATGCTTTCCACATACCGCCGCTGTCCCTCTGCGTAAATGGTGTCAAATGCCAGCGAGCTTTTGCCGGAGCCGGAAAGGCCCGTCACTACCGTCATTTTGTCTTTGGGTATTTCTACCGTAATGTTGCGTAAATTGTGTCCCTTCGCGCCGATTACTTTAATGCTTTTCATAAAAATCCTGTAATAAATAGTCAATGTGGCCCAAAAAGCCTTTAATAAATTGTACAATTTATTTAATTTATACTTTAAGGTTCCGTTATGAAAAAACCGGTTAAATATTTATTATATGCGCTGGGGGGCTTGCTTTCCCTGGGGATTATTGGGTTGTTGGTCTATCAGGCCAAAGACAGTTTTGTAAAAATTTGGAGCGAAGTAAGCACCCTGTATTTGGGGTTGTCGCTTTTATCTTCCGCTTTGATTTATGTGGCTATGGGGCTTAGCTTGTACGAAGTCCTGCGTATTATGGGCCACAAAATCGGCAAAGGGGCCGCTATTGGGATTGCGCTGGTGTCTACTACGGTCAATTATGTGGTGTCTTCTCTGGGGGTATCCGGCTTTGCGTTGCGGGCCCACCTGCTCAACCGCCGCCGCGTGCCGTTTGGTATGTGCGTGACGGCCAGTATTGTTATTACGGTGTTGCTTTATTTTGTGTTGGCGGTAATTATTTTGCAAGGGTCTTTACTGTTGTTTTTGAATAGCTCCGCCACTACACTGCAAATCTTAAAAAATTTCATTTTAATTGTGGTGATGTGCGCGGTGTGTGTGGCCGTCACCGCGTTTTTGTTTAATGACGAATGGCGCTCCAAATGGGTGCGCCGTATTTTCCGCCTGATGAACAAAATGCTGTTTCACGTTTTCCGCGCGTTAATCCCCAAAGGCAAGTACGATAACTTTGTGGACCAGCTGGACGAAGGCATTGACCTTATCCATAAGAAAAAGAAAAAACTGACCTGGACCATTATTTATGTGTGTGCCGATTGGTTATTTACTATTTTAGTTTTATATTTTGCCTTCCGCGCCGTGGGCGTGCATATTACGGCGGGGGTATTGGTGGCCGGGTTTGCCGTTGGCATGGTGACCACGCTAATCCCTTTACTGCCGGGCGGTTTGGGCGCTATGGAACTGGCCATGACCGCCGTTTATGCGCAAATGGGTATTAATTGGGATGCCGCCTTAATGGCCACCCTGATTTACCGGGTGGTGTATTATATTTTGCCCGGCATTGTAAGCATTTTTATTTACTGGGGGCTCCAACTTTCCGAAGGGCATATTCCCCATAAAAAGAAATCTGTTCCGGGAGTTTCCAAATGAGAGAACGAATTGACGAATTAGTGCCTAAAAAACACCCCTCTTGCTATATACATAAAACGGCCTGTTTGTTGGGGGCCGTCACGCTGGAAGAAAACGTGTCCGTTTGGCCGTGCGCCGTGTTGCGCGCGGATATTGCCCCCATTACCGTGGGAAAGGGCAGTAATATCCAAGATAACGCCTGCGTGCATGTAAATTACAACTGCCCGGCGGTAATCGGCGCGGGCGTGACGGTGGGGCACGGGGCCATTGTGCACGGCTCCAAAATAGGCGATAACTGCTTAATCGGTATGAACGCGGTAGTGTTGGAAAGTGAAATCGGCCCCAACTGCATTATCGGCGCGGGCAGTGTGGTGACGGCGGGGAAGAATATTCCGGCCGGGTCTTTGGTGTTGGGCGTTCCCGCTAAAGTGGTGCGCCAACTGGACGAAGACGAAATCAACTCCGTTTTGCATAACGCGCACGAATACGAGCGCCTGGCCAAAATTTACAAAGACCGGTGCGAGGAAATGGCATGAAAAAAGTAGTGCTGGTGGAAGACTCCAAGGTACTGGCAACGGCCCTTTGCGGCGCCTTAAAAATAGAAGGCGTGGAAGTCATCTGGGCGGCCGACGGTGTAAAAGGCGTAGCGGCGGCCAAACAGCACAAGCCGGATTTGATTTTGCTGGATTTAATGCTCCCCAAGTTAAGCGGTTTTGAGGTGTGTAAATTATTAAAAACGGATAACGCCACCTGGAAAATCCCGGTGGTTATTATGTCCACATTAAGTGACCCGGAGTCGCGCGACCGCGCCACCCAAGCCGGGGCGGATTATTTTATTCCCAAACCGTATGATTTGGCCTCCACCATGGCGGAGATAAAAAAGTATTTGCATATTTAACCAAGCGGCCCGGTTGCGGGCCGTTTTTCAAGCGAGGTGACGTATGAGTACCCAAAAAAGCCCCCGGCCCACGCCGGAATTGTTGGAAGAATTGTTAGATGCCAACCAACCGTCTAAAGTGTTGGAACTGTTAAAACAGGTAAAAACAAAAGATGCCGCCATGCGGTTTTTGGAGGGCGAGGCGCACCGCCAGTTAGGCTCTTTTGAAGCGGCTATTGCCAGCTATGCCAAGGCGTTGGCTATTTGCGAAGATGCCGAAGGCCGCATGGATGCGTTGCTCGCTTTGGCGGCCTGCTACCGCACGTTGGGGCACTCGGCCGCCGCGTACGAAATGGCCGACGAATCCTTGCAAATGGCGAACGAACTGGAAATGGACGATTACGCCGTGCGCTCCATGCAGGAAATGGGCATGGCCTTGCGCGCGTGGGGCCGTTTGGAAGAAGCGCTGGATATGCTGGATGTGGTGCTTTCTTATTACGAACAGCAAAAAGATTGGGCCGGTATGAGCTTTATTTGCTGGGCCAAAGGCGGCATTTTCCGCTTACAGGGCCATTTTGAAGACGGCATCCGCCAGTTTAAGGAGTCTATCCGCCTGGCTAAAAAAGCGGGGGACGATATTAATTTGGCTTACGGGTATTGCGGGTTAGCCGGGATTAGCCGCATTTGCGGTAAAATTGACGATTGCGTAAAAAATTACAAATTGGCGGAAAAAATCTTCCGCGCAAGCGAGGACGTTTTCGGCAAAGCCTATACCAACTGCGGTATGGCAAACGGTTTGCGCCAACAAGGCAAGTACGACGAAGCCCTGCGCCATTATAACACCGCCGATAAGCTCTATTCGTCTATTCACGATACGGTGGATTTGGGCTTTGTAAAGTGGGGCCGCGCGGATATTTTGAAACGCAAAAATAAATTGGAACTGGCCTTAAAAGATTTGCAGGAAGCCAAAGTGCTTTTTGATAATTCCGACGAAAAACGCGGCCAGATTTTGACGAAACTGTCTTTGGCGCAAGTGCTGTATGCGCTGGGCAAAACGCCGGAGGCGGAAGAGTTGTATGCGGCGGGAGTGGAGCAGGCGAAAGGAGAGGGGTTGCATACCTACCTGGAAAGCTACACTTGATAACGGCTGTTGATAACGGCATTTGGTAAGCGGGAATTTTAACGCACAAGGGGAAAAATAACATTTTTCCCCTTGTTTGCGTTTCATGGGCCACATTTTTCCACATTTGGCCGTCTGAGCGGTCCCTTTGGGCTTATGTGGCATACAGCCACACTGCGCCCAAACTAAGGCCCGCCCATACGGCGCAAATCTGAAAAAACAGCCTACAAACACTTACTCTTGTACTGGCACGAACGGCAACGCCAAGGAAGAACGGCGCACGGCTGGTGGTAAGCGGGGATT
>ERZ1034626.2246-NODE-2246-length-11755-cov-21.325897_pt1 | contig 11755 bp, 8 predicted proteins | sample MGYA00520652_ERZ1034626 | MGnify/ENA primary metagenome ERZ1034626 (study PRJEB33766, sample SAMN09781765) | gut metagenome | biome: gut microbiome | host: Homo sapiens | place: Madagascar | study: EMG produced TPA metagenomics assembly of the PRJNA485056 data... | reverse complement strand
GTTGACCCCGGCCCCCGCACCAGAGCCCGCGAAGAAGAAAAAGGCCATCCGCTTCCCCGGCCGGCGGGTGCTGGAAGCCGCCGCCTGTGCGGCGCTGTGCGGCGGCATCCTCTACGGGGCTGCCCGCGTCGGCTCCCTGCCCAGCGTCACCCTGTTCTCCGGCGGGTCGGCATCCAGCACCGCCGCTGCCTACGAGGCCGCCCCGGAGCTGGCCACCTACTCCATGGCGGACGCAGGTGGTTCTGCCTACAGCGCCAAAAGCGCCGTGGACACCTCCGGCAGCACCCTGCTGACCTCCGGCAATGTGGAGAACGGCACCGCTGCCCGTACCGCCGACAACGCGAAGATCATCTACACCACCTACCTCTCCATCGAGACAAAGGACTACGACTGGGCCTACCGGCAGCTGAACGATACGCTGTCCAGTGTGGACGGCTATCTGGAGTCCAGCAACGAGTACACCGACAGTACCGACAGCACCCGCACTCTCTCCCTGACGCTGCGGGTGCCGGAGAGTTCCTATGACGCCTTCGTTGATGCCGCCGAACAGGCGGGCAGTGTGACCAGCAAGAGCGAGTCCGCCGACGATGTGACCACGCAGTACATGGACATTGAAGCCCGGCTCGACAACCTCACCGCCCAGCGCACCCGTCTGCAGGAGCTGCAAGCCAGCGCGGACAACCTCACAGACCTGTTGCAGATCGAGTCCTCCCTGAGCGATGTCCAGTACCAGATCGAGAGCTACCAGAGCCAGCTCAACTGGTACAGCCAGCAGGTCTCCTACTGCACCGTGAACATCACCCTTAACGAGGTCGAGACCCTGACCACCGGCACCAGCTTCGCCGCCCGGCTGGCCGACGCAGCCAAGAACGGCTGGTCGAACTTCACCGCCGGGGCACAGGCCGTCGTGGTCTTCCTCATGGGCGCATGGCCCGCCATCGTCATCGGCGCGGCGTGCGGCGTGGTGTTCTATCAGGTCCGCCACCCCCGCAAAAAGCGCCCGAACCCAAAGGACGCCAAGTGACCTGCCCCCGCCCGGAACAAAACCCGAAAAAAATTTCGGAAAACGCTTGACATTCTCCCCGCCCTGTGGTATTATACTTGAGCAGTCAGCGAGAGGCTGACGCAAGACAAGTAAATATCGCGGGGTGGAGCAGTCTGGTAGCTCGTCGGGCTCATAACCCGAAGGTCGTTGGTTCAAATCCGGCCCCCGCAACCACCAAGCATCTTGATGAATTTCAAGATGCTTTTTTGTTGCCATTTTTTATCTGCATCACAAAAGCGCGGCGTCCACCCGGACGCCGCGCTTTCTGATTTTCTCCTTACGCAATAAACCCATTGCTTCTTGCCCAGAAGACCCAGAAGGTCAGGGTCAGGGCGCTGAAGAAGGTGGTGGTGACGCAGACACTGCCGGTGAGGGTGCCCTCGTGGCCCATCTGCTTGGCCATGACGTAGCCCGCCGGGGTGGTCACGCTGCCCAGCATGACCAGCAGGGCGACGAGCTTCTGGTCGGTGAAGCCGAGGCGCACCGCTATGGGCAGGAAGATGGCGGGCAGGAGGATGAGCTTGGTCACGGTGGCCACGGCGGTAGGCTTCAGGTAGGCCAGCGCCGCGCGGCCCTTGAAGCCCGCACCGATGGCCAGCAGCGCCAAGGGGCTGGTCAGCCCGGCGAGGCTGGTCAGGGTCTTGTTCACCATGGTCGGCATGGGCAGCCGGAGCAGACTCCACACAAAACCCGCCGCGATGCCCAGCAGGATGGGGTTCGTGACGATGCCCTTGAGGCTCTTTTTGATCTTCTCCCCCATGCCGCTTTTGGCCGATCGAGAAAGCGAGGGGCTTTCCAGCGTCAGGATGACCACGGCGAAGATGTTGTACAGCGGCACGCTGCCGAGGATCATCAGGCCCGACATGCCGGAGGTGCCGTAGATGTTCTGGATGAAGGCCGCGCCGAGGATGGCGGCGGAGGAGCGGTAGCACGCCTGAACGAACTCGCCCACAATGTGCTTGTCCTTCAGCAGCAGCTTTGCCAGCACCCAGATGACCAGAATGCTGGCCGTGGTGGCTGCGGCGCAGAAGAGCACATAGGCCCCGTCAAAGCTGGCCCGGACGTCCATGGTGGCAAGGTCCCGGAAGAGCTGCACCGGCAGCGCCACGTGGAAGACGAACTTGTTGGCCATGGCCACGAAGTCGTCGGTCAGGAAGTTTTTGCGGTGGAGCAGACAGCCCAGCACCATGATGAAAAACAGCGGCATGGTGCTGTTCAGGCTGAAGAGCAGACTTTCCCCCATGGGTCACATTCCCCCATGGCGGCGCTCTTCAGCGGCCAGCTCCTGCTGCAAGGCGGCCTTGCGGTGATCCAGCAGCAGGTCTTTGTTGTAACGGAAGTACCGGTCGCAGCCGTTTTCGGTGATGAAGGCATGGGCGGCGGGGGCCAGCGTCAGCTCGGTGACGAAGACCACCATCTCCTGCCCTTCCGCAAAAGCCGCTTCCATGAAGTCGAAGGCAGCTTCCAGCGCAGCAGAGGCCGTTTCCTGCGCCTTGTCCCGCTCGTCGGCGAGGGTCTGGAACTGGGTGCGGAGCAGCTCGAAGACTTCCTTGGTGCCCACGGCATTGGCGTGGCGCAGTTCCGCTTCCCACTTGCGGAGGGCAGCACAGACCGTGAGCCGAGTGGCCGCAGCAACCCGGCTCAGCAGCCCGGCCTCCCGCTGGCGCTTCGTCTCGGCGTCGTAGTCGGCGATCATCTGGCTGAACAGGGTGGCCGGGCCGTCCGGGGTATCCTCCGGCAGGGTGGCAAAGCCCTGTTTGGCTTCCCGCAGGAAGGCGTAGCACCCATCGGCAGCGGCATCGGCCTGACGAGAGGCTGTGAACCGGTTGTTCAGGCCGGACAAGATCAGGCTGACAAGGCTGAGTCGCTCGTCGAAGGGAGCGTTCAGCAGCCGGGCAAAGACAGCGGGCTTGGCCTGACCGGCCAAGATCTCCTCCACGCCGTAGTCGTCGCGGTACTTATAATAAAGGTCGAGGTAGGCCGAGAAGTCCTCAGCGATCTTCTCGTGCTGGAGGTACTGGCGGATGAGCGACTCGTCGGCCTTGAGGCCCAGCGCCTCGTAGGTGTCCAGCAGGTTGGACAGGTCCTCCCAGCCGCGGGCGGTGACGAACTGGGTACCGTCCACGTCGGCGTTGATCTGGTAGAAGTTCTGGGGGTGGAGGTCGAGGTAGCTCAGGATGGCGCTGTGGATGCGGGCCGTGCGGGCGTAGTCCTTCCACGCCTGCAGATCGGGCTCGATGTCCATCCGGCGGACACGGTCGAGGGTCACGATGTCGAAATCGCGGACGGATTTATTGTATTCCGGCGGGTTGCCGGCTGCCACGATGACCCACCCCGCCGGAACTGCCTGATTGCCGAAGGTCTTGCACTGCAAGAATTGCAGCATGGTGGGGGCCAGCGTCTCGGAGACACAGTTGATCTCGTCGATGAAGAGGATGCCTTCCTTCAGGCCCGTGGCCTCCATCTTGGCGTAGACGCTGGCGATGATCTCGCTCATGGTGTACTCCGTCACCGAAACGTCCTTGTCGCCGTAGTGGCGCTGGCGGATGAAGGGCAGACCCACGGCGCTCTGGCGGGTGTGGTGGGTGATGGTGTAAGCCACCAGCGCCACGCCGCATTCCCGCGCCGCCTGTTCCATGATCTGCGTCTTGCCGATGCCCGGAGGGCCCATCAGCAGGATGGGGCGCTGCCGGATGGCCGGGATGGCGTATTCGCCCAGCGCGTCCTTGGCCAGATAGGCTTTGACGGTATGTTCGATCTCTTGCTTGGCTCGTTGGATATTCATAAAGCTTCCTCACATCCTCAGGTGTTGTTCAGTTCGCGGTAGGGGTCGTCCTCGTCGTTCAGCGCTTCGGCGAGAGCCGAGGCCGCCTTGGCGGACGGGCCGGTGAATTCATCCTCGTCCAGCACCACCTTCATGGCCCATGGCGGAACATTGGCGTCGTCGAAGCGGTCGCCAAGAAACAAAAAGGCGGTGTCATAGGCCGGGCGGCGGGCCGGGTAGCTGCCCATGCCGTCGGTGAAGTAGAGCAGCCCCCGCAGATTCGAGAACTTTTTCTCGGCGCAGAGCTGGCTGACGTACGCAAAGGCCGGGCGGAAGTCCGTTCCGCCGCCGCCCCGGAGCTGGAAGTGGTTCATGGCGTGGATGAGCTCGTCCTCGTTTCGGACCAGCAGATCCTGCCGGACGGCATTGTCCGCTTGGATGAGGTGGAGGTTCATCCGGTGGAAGAAGTTCTCCCGCCCCTTCAGCAGGGTGTAGGTCTCAGCCAGAAAGGCTCGCACCAGCTCACCGGAAGTGGAATAGCTGGTATCGATGACGAGGGCCAGTTCCTCGATTTTTTTGCTCTCCCGCGTTTCCAGCGGCTCGATGAGGGGCATGTTCCCATAGACGGAGAGGCCGTAGGTGTAGAAGTTCAGGTCGAACTCGTCCGGGTCAAGGTGGACCTCCTCCCGCGTGACGCAGAAGCGGCGGAGGAAGTCCCGGTAGCTGCGGCGGCTGCGGTTGGCAGCTTTGACCTGTTCGCGCAGGTTGTCGGCTCCCTCGCCCGCTTCCTTGTCCCGCAGTTCCAGTTCGGTCTGCATCCGCTCGCCGATCTTCTGCCACGTTTTCTGGGGCAGGGGCGCGGGCATCTGCTGGGGCTGTTCGGGGGCGTCCTTGGGCCAGAGGCGGTGGTCGTCGGTGGTGAACTCCCGCTCCAGCTGCCGCAGCACGCCGGGGGTCTGCTTCACCAGCCATCGGTAGGCCGGGGCCGCCGCCACCACTTTGCCCTCCGCCGCGATGGACCCATAGGCGTTCTGCCGCACATAGGTCAGCGGCCGCTTGACGCTGGAGCGGTTCAGCCCATCGATGACGTTTTCCACCGCGATGTCGCACGCAAGGCCCCACAAACGGGGGTCCCGCCGCCCCTTCATCCAGAGATGTCGGAATACGCAGTGGAATATCGTATGGAGATACAACCGGTTGAGGTATTTCGGATTCTGTTTGTAGAGCCGGAGCAGGGCGCTGGGCTGATAGCAGAGGATACGGCCATCCGTAGCCAGCACGCCGCACCGCTCGTCCGGGGTGGGGGTCAGGGCCGAAAGGGCCATGTCCAGAAAGCGGAAATCCAGATACAGCCCGCTGCGCACCACGGCCAGCACCTCGCCGCCCATCCGCGCCTGCCACTCCTCGTGGGTCTCCGGCCGCTTCGACTCAAAGGGCTTGCGGGGGTCGAAGAATTTTTCTTTTTCGGGGAGCTGGGTCACTTTCCTCACCTCAGAAATCAAAATCGTATCGTTTCTTTTTCGGCTTCGCGGACAGCTTTGTGTACTCCGCATCGGCCAGCAGGGCCGCTGCCGCCCCGTTGTCGGCCTTGGCGGCCATCTGGGCAGCCTCGGCAAAGGCGGCGGCGTCCAGCACATCCAGCGCCAGCAGGGCTTTCAGGCCGTCGAGATCCTGCGCCTTCAACAGCCGGGCAACCACCCGGCCCGTGTTGGCTTTGAGGAACGCCGTGTAGGCCGCTTTCGCCCCTTCGGTCAGGTTCCACGGCCAGCGCAGCCGGTCGAAGCAGAGCAGGGCCATAATGTTCCTGTCCTCGGCGGCGTGACCCTCCGGGAAGATGGCGTCATATTCTGCGCAGAGGAATTTTCCATTCAGAAAACACTGTCTGTAATGGTATCCTTGCCCGGAAAAGGTGTGCAGCAGGATGTGGGCCGGGGATTCCTCCACGTCCTCCCAGTAAGCGGGGTACCACAGCCCCGCGCGGGGGGCCGCTTCGCCGGGGAGCCAGAACAGAGCACGCACCGCCTCGGTGATGTTGTTGACGAGGGCGAACAGCCCGGTGGCCGCTTCCGGCTCAGCCCGCACCACGAGATCCGCCAGCGCGAAGCAGTTCAGGAAGACATCGCTGCCCACGGTCAGGTCGGCGGCCCCGAAGGAGAGCCGCCGCAGCTTGCGGCAGTTGTAGAATGCGCAGCTCCCGATGACCTGCAGCCCGTCGGGCAGGACGGCTTCTTCGAGGAAGTTCCCGCAGACGGGGTGCAGGTCGGTCTCTTCCGGTGCGTCCCCGAAGTCGAGATCGTACCGGCGGCGTCCTGCCAGCGCCCGGCCAAAGGCGCGGGTCAGGGTCACCGCCCCGTCTCCGCCGACTTCGTACCGGCAGAGGGCATCGGCGGCGGGCAGATCCCGGAGCTTTTCAGAAAAGCAGTAGTCCCCCAGCTCCGTGAGGGTCCACTTCTCCCCTTCCGGCCCCGGCACCTCCCCCGGCACCGCAATGCAGGGCTCGTCCCCGTAGACACGGATGAGCCGGGCCGTGTTATTTTTTAATGGTAAGATATCCAGTAACATAAACATCCTTTACAAGATCACGCTGTTCTCCATACGACCTCTCCGTCAATGCTTCGCAATGCCACCCCTAAAACAAAAACTGCTGCACGCGCAGATGCCGTGCAGCAGTTGGGTGTTTGCGATTACTGTGCGGCCTGCGCCAGACAATCGTCCATGGCGGTGAAGATGGCGTCGCTGGTCATGGTGCTGCCGGAAACAGCATCCACCCCAGCTGTGCCGCCGGCTTCCTGCAGACTGACGGCCAAGCTTTCGGCCGCCTTGCCGCCCAGCGCGGGCGTTTCGCCCGAAGCATCGATGTTCACACCGGTCACTTTGCCGCCGGTGATGGTCACCGTTACCGCCACATCGCTCAGGCACCCTTTCGCGCTGGCGGTATAGGTGCCGTCGGTGTAGGTAGCGGCGTTATCAGCGGCGGGCACCGTTCCGGTGTTGGCGATGTACAGGGACAGGACAATGCCCAGCACGAGATCCAGCACCACCATCAGAATGGTATTCCGACTCATGTGTTTTTTCATCTTGCTGTTTGCTCCTTTGGGGAAAATTTTACTTTGCGGGCTTGAAGCTGTCGCGCAGGGTCACGACGCGGTTGTACACGCCGGGGTTCTTGGAATCCGGGGTGAAGAAACCGGTGCGGACGAACTGGAACTTCTCGCCGGGCTTTGCGTCCTTCAGGCTCTCTTCCAACTTGCAGCCGGTGCGGGCCACAACGCTTTCGGGGTTGAGGTAGTCCTTGTAGTCGCTGCCCTCCGGGATGGCGTTCATGTTGGCCTCGGTAAAGAGCTTGTCGTACAGGCGAACCTCGGCGTCCACGGCGTGCGCGGCGCTGACCCAGTGGATCGTGCCCTTGACCTTGCGGCCGTCGGCGGGGCTGCCGTTGCCGGTCTCGATATCAGCCGTGCAGTGGATAGCGGCGATGGAGCCGTCCGCGTTCTTCTCCACGCTCTCGCACTTGACGATATAGGCACCCATCAGGCGGACTTCGCCGCCGAGGGTCAGGCGCTTGAACTTGGGAGGCGGCACCTCGGCGAAGTCCTCGTTCTCGATCCACAGCTCCTTGGTGAAGGCCACCTTGCGGGTGGTGGTATCGTTGGCTTCACGGTTGGGGTTGTTGGCGATGTCGAAGTACTCGGTCTTGTCCTCCGGGTAGTTGTCGATGACAAGCTTCACCGGGTCCAGCACGGCGATGCGGCGCTGAGCGGTCAGATCCAGCTCGCTGCGGATGCAGGCTTCCAACTGGCGCATATCGATGAGGTTGTCGGACTTGGAGATACCGGCTTCCCGCACGAAGGTGAAGATGGAGGTGGGGGTGTAGCCGCGGCGGCGCAGACCGCAGAGGGTCGGCATCCGGGGGTCGTCCCAGCCGTCTACGATGCCCATTTCCACCAGCTCACGCAGGTAGCGCTTGCTCATGACGGTGTTGGTCATGTTCAGGCGGGCGAACTCGCGCTGCTTGGGGAACTCGGTGCCGAAGATGTTCTCGATGACCCAGTTGTACAGCGGGCGGTGGTTCTCGAACTCCAGGCTGCACATGCTGTGGGTGATGCCCTCGATGGCGTCCTGGATGGGGTGGGCGAAGTCGTACATCGGGTAGATGCACCACTTGTTGCCCTGACGGTGATGCTCGGCGTACTTGATGCGGTAGATGGCCGGGTCACGCATATTCATGTTGGGGCTGGCGAGGTCGATTTTAGCGCGGAGGGTCTTTTCGCCCTCCTTGAACTCGCCTGCACGCATCCGGCGGAACAGGTCGAGGTTCTCTTCCGGGGTGCGGTCGCGCCACGGAGAGGGACGGGAGGGCTTACCTGCGTCGTTGCCGCGGTACTCGCGCATCTCGTCGCGGGTCAGGTCATCGACGTAGGCCTTGCCCTCGAGGATGAGCTTTTCGGCATACTCATAGCACTTGTCGAAGTAGTCGCTGCCGTAGAAGATGCCGCCGTTGGGGTCGGCACCCAGCCAGTGCAGATCCTCGATGATGCTGTTGACGTACTCCTCGCCTTCGCGGGCGGGGTTGGTGTCGTCCAGACGCAGGTTGAATTTGCCGCCGTACTGGTTCGCGATGGACCAGTTGATGTAGATCGCCTTGGCGCTGCCGATGTGCAGGTAGCCGTTGGGCTCCGGCGGGAAACGGGTATGGATCTCGCTGATCTTGCCCTCGGCGAGGTCGGCGTCGATGATCTCAGTCAAAAAGTTTTTATCAGCCATGTGGCGTTCCCCCTTCATCCGGGCCAAACCGCCCGGAACTACTCATGATTCAATACCCATTATAATACACCATTTTTCGCTTTGCTTCAAGGTGGAAATGCAAACCGGGGCAAAATGGCGTTTTCTACCGCATTATTTCTGCGGGTAAAAGGCGTTTTGGTAGCTGACCAGCGCCCCGATCTGGTTGGACTTATTGTGGAAGGCGCACGCCACGATCTCCGGGTGGGCAAGGCTGCGGGCCTGTTCCTCGCTGAAGGGGTGGCCCTTCAGGATCTGCTCCTCATACACCCGGTCCAGCGTCTCGATCAGGAGGGGCTGGCTGCTGATACCGCCGCCGATGGCGACCTTTTCGAGATTCAGCAGGACGCTCAGATTATAGATCTGCACGTCCACGGCAAAGCAGAATTTTTCCAGCACTTCCAGCGCCTCCGGCTCCCCGGCGTTGGCTGCGTCGAAGAAGACCTTGCCGTTCATGGGCGCGTCCGCGGGCAGACCCTTGCGCTCCCGGTAGGCGTCCAGCAGAGCCGTGGTGCTGCACTGGCACGCCATGGTCTTTCTGCCGTTGTGCCACTCGTCGGCGTTGGTGTTTATGAAGCTGTACTCCCCCGCCGTAAAGTCCCGGCCCCGCACCAGCTGGCCATTGACGATGAGGCCGCCGCCCACGCCGGTGCCGATGATGAACACCGCCGCGTTGCTGCAGCCCTTGAGGACACCCCGCTGCAATTCGGCGATGGCGGCGGCTTTGCCGTCGTTCTCGATCCAGACCTTGCAGCCGCACTTTTCGGCAAGGCGCGGGCCCACCGGCGTGCCGATGTTGTAGACGATGGAGGGGGCCCCGCCGCCCTTGACCACGCCGTGCTCGGCGTCGATGAAGCCGGGCAGACTCAGCGCGATGCCGTCCACCTCGTCCCTGTGGGGACGGTAGATCTCCGCCATCGTCTCCAAAAAATGCTCCTGACTGTCGCTGGGCGTGGGCACGCTGCCGGACTCATAGTAGTTCATGGTGTCATCCATGACCGAATACTTGATCTCAGTGCCGCCTACGTCAAAGACCATCACCTTCATGCAATTTACCTCCCGGTGGTTTTTTCTTTATTATAAAACAAACACCGTGCAAAATCCACCCCATCGGTTCCACTTCATACGCTGGCGGAACCGTGAACTTTGCGAGGAAGACTATCAGGCCCCCTCCCAGAGGGGGCTGGCTGCGAAGCAGACTGGGGGAGTTACGGGCATAAAAAATCCCACGCTGCGGCAAAGCAAAACGCAGCGTGGGCACGAAGATAGCTTAACTTAAAAGGGAAATGTCAGCGCCTCAGCGGGCGACGACGTACTTGTGCAGGGTCTTGCGGACAGCGCCGTTGCCAGCGTACAGCTCCTTGACCATGCCTTCGATCTGCTCACCCAGACCGACCTCATACAGGTTGACACCGAAGATGTCGGCGCGGCTGTACAGATTCTTCAGGCAGCTGAAGTCCTGCTCGCCTTCCTTGACCTCCAGCGGGGCCACGATGGCCTGCAGCTCAGCCAGCATCGGATCGGGAGAGATCTCGAAAGCCTTGCCGTTGTCATCGACACCCTTCAGGTAGCGGGCATAACCGGCCAGCACCAGCGGGATCAGGACGAGGTTGGACTTGTCCAGACCCCGTGCCTCGTAAGCCTTGATGGTCTCGCCGAAGCGGATGGCCAGCTTCTGAGAGGTATCGGTAGCGATACGCTGCGGAGCATCGGGCATGAAGGGGTTGGGCAGACGGCGGTTGATGACAGCGCCGATGAACTCGTAGGGGTTCAGCACGCCGGGATCAACGACGACGGGCATTGCCTCGATGTAGCCGATCTTCTGGATGAAGGAGCGCAGATCCTCGTCTGCCATCTCGGCAGAGATGAGGGTGTAGCCCAGCATGCAGCCATAGATGGACATGGCAGTGTGCAGGGGGTTCAGGCAGGTGCAGACCTTCATCTTCTCGATCTTGTCCACGGTCTCGCGGTCGCAGTACAGCACACCGCCCAGCTCCAGCGGAGGACGGCCATTGGTGTAGTGATCCTCGATGCACAGGTACTGGGTCTCCTCGGCGTTGACGAAGGGAGCGGTGAAGGTGTGCTTCTCGGTGACGATGGTGTAGTTGTCCTCAAAGCCGTCGTCGGCCAGCATCTGCTGGACCTTGGCATCCGGGCGCGGGGTGATCTTGTCGATCATGCTCCAGGGGAAGGTGATCTTGGTCTCGTCCTGCACATAGGCCAGGAACTCGGCGGGCACCAGACCCTGCTCCACCCACTTTGCGGCGTAGGCGTGGACAGCATTCTTGACCTTATCGCCGTTGTGAGAGCAGTTGTCCATGCTCTGGACGGTCAGGGGCAGCTTGCCGGCCTTGAAGCGCTCGTACAGCAGAGCGGTGACCTTGCCCATGGCCAGAACGGGGGTCAGGCCGCGCTCCAGGTCAGCAGGAGCAACGCCGTAGCCCTTCTCGGTGATGGTGAAGGAGATCATCTGCAGGCTGGGGTTCTGGAAGATCTCCACCAGACGGGTCCAGTCGGCACCGAAGGAGTAGTCAGCCTTCAGGCTCTCGGTAACGGAAGCGATGACCTTCTTCTCGATCTCGCCGGTGGACTTCAGGCAGACCAGCAGGCTCAGATTATCGTAGGGCTGGTAAGCCTTGTCGATGATCTCGTAGTCGAAGCTCTCGGCCACGATGACACCGCGGTCATACTTACCGCTGTTCAGCGCGTCGTTCAGGACGGCGGCGGGGAAAGCACGGAAGATGTTGCCAGCGCCGAAGTGGACCCAAGTAGGCTCCGCGTGGGTCTTGGCCTTGACGGCCTCGACATCGAACTTGGGCAGCTCGTAGCCCTTTTCTGCCCACTCGGCGGACAGATTGCCATTCTTGATATCAGTCAGCTTCATAACATTCAGCCTTTCTTTTTCTCTTCATCCAGACGATCCAGCAGATCCCAGACGCCCAGCATATACTGGATGCCCAGAGCACGGTCATACTTGCCGTAGCCGGGGCGGCAGTTGCCGGGGCCTTCCTCCCACAGCTGGCGGCCGTGGTCGGGGCGGATGTAGCCCTCGTAGCCGCAGTCATGGTAAGCGCGCAGGATCTCGATGATGCCGGTCTCGCCGCAGCAATCGCGGTGAGCAGCCTCGGAGAAGTCGCCGTTGGGGAAGTGGTGGATGTTGCGGA
>ERZ1034626.2237-NODE-2237-length-11785-cov-4.615772_pt1 | contig 11785 bp, 7 predicted proteins | sample MGYA00520652_ERZ1034626 | MGnify/ENA primary metagenome ERZ1034626 (study PRJEB33766, sample SAMN09781765) | gut metagenome | biome: gut microbiome | host: Homo sapiens | place: Madagascar | study: EMG produced TPA metagenomics assembly of the PRJNA485056 data... | reverse complement strand
TCAGCGTAAATGCGTTTATCTTGATATGCTGCGACAGGGGCGAGGTTTCCATTTCCACCAATTCTGAAGAATTCGACCTGAAACCGGGAACGCTCTACATCAATTTCCCGGGACAGATAATGCGGGCGTCGCGCGTCGACAACTGTGCGGTGCAGGTGGCTGTGATCGATCTGAACCTGATTCGCGACATGAGTCTCGACGTGAAGCCGATGGCTCAGAAACTGCTGGCGCTGAAATACGCGCAGTGCATGCAACTCGAGCCGGAGGCTTTCAAAGAAACGAAATGCCTGATTGATTCCATAGCCGACGAAATCCGCAACAACGAGGAGGACGCGCTGTCGAACGACATTCTGCGATGTCTGATTTCCGCTTTGTTCTTTAAGGTGGGACGCGCCGTTGACAAAAACACCGGAGAGACCAAGAAGCTTGACCAGGAGGCGTTCAGCAAAAATGCGGGCTACTTCAAGGAGTTTATGCTGCTGCTCGGCGCAAACTACAAGAAGGAGAGAAGCGTGGGGTTCTACGCCGAACAGATGCACCTGTCGCCAAAATACTTCACCACTCTGATCAAGAAGGCAAGCGGACAGACTGCTGCCGACTGGATAAACCACTACGTGATTCTCGAAGCGAAAAACCTGCTGAAATATTCAACCATGAACGTGCAGGAGATTGCCTATAGCCTGAATTTCCCAAACCAGTCGTTTTTCGGAAAGTATTTCAAGCACCACACGGGTATGACTCCAAGCCAATACAAAAGACTGTAGGCAAGTGTCCTTGCCTACAGTCATATTCTATATTTCCTTATTCTTTTAGTCTTTCTTGATGAGATGCTGTGCTATCTGCACGGCATTGAGCGCGGCGCCTTTCTTTATCTGGTCGCCTACCACCCAGAAACCCAAGCCCTTTTCATTGGCGAGATCCTTGCGGATACGGCCAACGTAAACGGGATCTTTGCCTGCCGTAAACAGCGGCATCGGATACTGTTTCTCTGCCGGATTGTCGATGACAACCACTCCTTCAGCCGCCTCAAATGCCTTGCGGGCTTCGTCTACGCTTATCGGGCGTTCTGTCTCGACCCAGATTGCCTCGCTGTGGGCGCGCATCACTGGCACTCGCACACACATGGCGCTGACATCGAGCTTCGGGGCATGCATTATCTTCTTGGTCTCGTTGTACATTTTCATTTCCTCCTTTGTGTATCCGTTGTCTTGGAACACGTCGATATGAGGAATTACGTTATATGCAAGCTGATATGCGAATTTCTCAACAGTGGCGTCTTTTCCTGCTCCGAGTTCGGCATACTGGTTGACGAGCTCGTCCATGGCGGCGGCACCGGCGCCGCTGGCTGCCTGATAGGTCGCAACATGCACTCGGCTTATCGGCGACAGGTCGTTGATGGGCTTGAGCGCCACGACCATCTGTATCGTCGTGCAGTTTGGATTGGCTATGATGTGGCGGGGAGCGTTGAATGCGTCGTCGCCGTTGACTTCGGGCACAACCAATGGCACGTCGTCGTCCATGCGGAACGCCGACGAGTTGTCAATCATCGTCGCGCCGTATTTGGTTATCGTTTCTGCAAATTCTTTTGATGTGCCGGCACCTGCCGAGGTAAATGCAATGTCCACTCCTTTGAAGTCGTCGTTGTGGCAAAGTTCGCGCACGGCATAGTCCTTGCCACGGAATTTATATGTCCGTCCGGCACTGCGTTTCGATCCGAACAACAGCAACTCGTCGACGGGGAAATTCTGCTCGTCGAGCACTCGCAAAAACTCTTGACCTACGGCGCCGCTGGCACCAACAATTGCAATTTTCATTTCTCTTATATCCTTATTTTGATTGTAGGGTGCAAATTTATAACTTTTTTCATTAGTACGGATATATACAATTAGGAAAAATAACTAATTTTGTTCTTAATTATGACTGAATTGATTCGCAACATAGCAGGATATTTCCCAGTTCAGGACCCTACATGGATTTTCTTCATCGTGTTGGGCATAATCCTTTTTGCGCCTATAGTATTCGGCAAGCTGCGCATCCCGCACATAATCGGCATGATTCTCGCGGGTATGGTCATCGGCGAACACGGGCTCAACATCATTGTCCGCGACAGCAGTTTCCAGCTTTTCGGCAACGTCGGACTCCTGTACATCATGTTTCTCGCGGGCATGGAGATGGACATGAACGACTTCAAGCAGAACCGGAACAAGGCGATTGTGTTCGGTCTGCTGGGTTTCATCGTGCCTATGGCAATGGGATATGCCGTAAACAGTATGTTGCTGAAATATGCGGCTGTGCCGGCTATGCTGGTGGCAAGCATGTATGCGAGCCACACGCTGGTGAGCTACCCTATCGTGAGCCGCTACGGCATGGCGAGGCAACGCAGTGTGAGCATTTCGGTGGGGGCGACGGCAATCACCGACTGCCTGACGCTGTTTCTGCTTGCCATCCTCGGCGGTTTGTACAAAGACGCCGACAGCGGTTCGCTGCTGTGGCTGTGGCTTGTGGTGAAGGTGGCTTTGCTGACGGCTTGCGTAATCATTTTCTTTCCGCGCATCGGACGGTGGTTCTTCCGCCGCTACAGCAACGGTGTGCTGCAATACATTTTTGTGCTTGGGATGATGTTCCTCAGTGCCGGTCTGATGAAAATCGTCGGCATGGAGGGTATCCTCGGAGCGTTTCTCGCCGGACTTGTGCTAAACAGACTCGTTCCAAACGTGTCTACGCTGATGCACAACCTTGAGTTTGTGGGCAATGCGTTGTTCATCCCGTTCTTCCTTATCGGTGTGGGCATGATGATTGACCTAAGGGTGTTCTTTGGAGGCTGGGAGGCTGTGGAACTGCTGGTGGTGATGGTGGTGATGGCGATTGTGACTAAATGGATCACGGCGTGGCTGACACAGAAGTTATGCCGCATGTCGGTTTCTGAGCGCAGCCTGATGTATGGCCTGTCCACTTCGCGTGCCGCGGCTACGCTGGCGGTGGCGCTTGTGGGCTACAACATAATTCTTCCCGACGGGTCTCACCTGCTGGGGAATGAGGTGCTGAACGGAGCTATCGCTTTGATTCTTATCACATGCGTAGTGAGCAGCATCGTCACCGAACGGGCGTCGCGACGCATGGCGCTCCATGAGATGGAGGCGGCTGAGCCTGAGACGTCCGACGGCGAACGGGTGCTTATCAGTGTGTCGAATCCTAACACGCTCTTCGAGCTGGTCAGCCTTGCGGTGCTTATACGCGACTCCAAAAACACCGACAATGTCATTGCCGTAAACGTGGTGAGCGATTCCGACAACCGCAACGTGGCGAGAAGTGCCCGCCAGGGAAAACGCTTCCTTGAAATGGCGGCTCAGGCGGCGTCTGGCTCGGGCGTGACGCTGAAGACGGTGAGCCGCTACAGTGCCGACGTTGCCACGGGCGTTATCCACACGGCAAAGGAGCAGGAGGCCACCACGATAATTCTTGGCATACACCGCAAACTCACTGCCGCCGACTCTCACAGCGGCCCGTATTCCGAGGCGTTCCTGTCGCGGCTGCACAGGGAGGTGGTGATGATCAAGATGCTGATGCCGTTCAACACGCTGCGGCGCATCGTTGTGGCGGTTCCGCCGAAAGCACAGTTCGAACCGGGTTTCTCTAAATGGATGAACCACGTGCTGAAGGTTGGCCGGACTCTCGGTTGCCAGATTCATTTCCACTGCTCGCATGAAACGGCGATGTTCGTGCGGCTGATTGTCGACCGTCAGGGATACTCCGACAAGGTGCGCATCGAGCAGATGGATTCATGGGATGAGTTTATGATGCTCTCGGCTTCGGTTAATTACGATCATTTGCTGATTGTGGCGGCTTCGCGGCCGGGCGGTGTGTCTTACCTGCCTGATTTTGAAAAGTTGCCCGACATGCTCGCTCAATATTTCGGGAACTGCTCTACTATGATTGTCTATCCTGACCAAACGGGAGAACCAGTTCAGCTCCCGGCGTTCTCGCAGCCGATAAACCGCTAAACTTTCTCAAACTCTCCGTCTTTCCATGTCCAGGCGTCAGCCCGGAAGCGGTAGGTGCCGTCGGATGGACGGCAGACTGCCAGAAGGCTGGCTATCGACGCTTTGTCTGTTGCCACGGCTGAATATGCCGTCAAGCGGCGCACTCCTGCCACAACCACCGGACGCTCTGTTCCTGCCTGCGTCCACTCGCTGCGCTGCGCCTCTGCATCATCGCTGCCGGGAGCGGCAAACTGCGTCACGTCGGCTGCCCAGCAGTCGAGCCTCAACGCAAGCACCCGCACACACCTGGCTGGCAAATCCACTGTGACGGCTCGGCGGGCATCGACCGTTGCAGGGCATTCCTTTGCGATGTTTTCTATCGGAAGCATCTCCGACGGAGCCTCGCGGAGCATCTTGTTGTACCAATCGTCCATCTCGCGCTGCAACACGCCGTCAAGGTCCACGCCGTCCTCGCGCTCCACATCACACGACCGCACTCCGCTGTAAAAGCCTTTGCGTTTCTTCCATTCCTCAAGCATTTCTGCTTTTGTAAGCGTAATCATTCCGTTGTTTTCCATAGCATTTTCTTTTTTCGGCAAAGTTACGCTCATAAGCCTTGCGGCGGTCGTAAAAAAGAGATTTATTTATCTATGTCATACCGCACGAAGGTGTCGCCGGCAAGTCTGTCGTTCACTTTTATTATGAAGCCTTTCAGATTGGAATCGGATAGATAGTGGCTTATGTCAAACGAGATGATGCCCACGATGTTGGTCACCGGGGTGTCGCCGTTCAAACTGTGGCGGAGCTCAAGATACTGATAGCCAGGCTTGGACTTTTTGGGCGAGGGCACGGCAACAAGGTCAAGGCTATGCACATAGGTGCTGCTGGAGGCAAACATATATTGGACGTTCAGAAAATTTTTGGAATTCCACAGATTGACAACGGTAATGGGGTCGTCGCCCATACTTTCATCCAGCGCCGACACTTCTTTTACCGAAACAGGATATGTCCGCAACACGGTTATCTGACCGACATACGGACGTTCTCCGACAGGCGTGTTGAACTCGGCATAGACTCGCTGACCGGGTTTATAACCCTTGTCAAGCATATCGCCATAGTTGGCTACATAGAATTTATTGCCTTTGTCGCTGTCTATATAATAGGCTTCGTCCGACTCTTTCTCAAACGAGCCGATTGTGGAGTTGTATGTCGGATACGTACATGTCATGTAGTCGCCGTCTTCCTTGCACGACATGAACAGCAGCATCGCCGCAATCATACTTATCATCACAACCAATATGTTTCGCTTGTTTTCTTTCATAATTTCTGTCTTTCTTTCATCGCTAAAACGTCCGGACAGCGAAAATACTGCTTGCCAATAATTAAAAATTCACTGTGATGCAGTATTTTTGCAATCATTCCGTTTAATTGTCAGAACATCAGCAGACGTGACCGAGGAGGAAATATACGAAGGATGCAAACGCGGCGACGCTACAGCGCGCCGCGAGCTCTACACGTGCTTCAGCGGGACTATGCTTGCCATCGGCATTCGCTATCTCGCCGACCGCGACGAGGCGGAGGACTTGCTGCACGATGTCTTTGTCAACGTGCTGACAAACTTCCACAAGTTCTCATACAAAGGTGAGGGTTCGCTGCGCGCGTGGATGAAGCGTGTGATGGTGAATGCCGCGCTCGACAGACTGAGACGCAACAAACACGCCGAATCAACCGACATTGAGTCGGTGGGCGACATTCCCGGCGAGGAACCCGACACTTGCAGGCTGCCGGCGGCAGAGATTCTTCGCATGGTCGCATCGCTGCCCCATGGTTACCGAACGGTGCTCAACATGTATGCATTCGACGGCTACAGCCATAAGGAGATTGCTGCGAGGCTGGGCATAAACGAGAAATCGTCGTCGTCACAACTGTCGAGGGCGAAATCTATGCTCACAAAAATGATTAACGATTACTTGAGAAGAAACGACGAAATATGAAAAACGACAATGACAAATGGCTTGAATCGCTGCGCGAATCTTTAGACGGGTTCGAGGTGGAGCCGCGCCCCGGCATTTGGGACAGCATTGAGCGCGACGCTGCGGCAGCTCGACGCCGTCCAACGCTTACTGTTGTCTGGAGGGCGGTGGCTGCGGCGGCATGCCTTGCGCTGGTGGTGGGCGCCTATTTCCTGATGTCAAATCCCGACAATGGGAATGTCGCTCCACGAGTTTCTACTGTCATCACAAAAACGGAGACTCCGGCAGCGCCGGCTTCTGCCGGCATAGTCACACCGGCTGAGCTTATCGCCGACTCCCACGACCACACTCCTCGCCCCCGCGCTGAGGCGGTGATGGCGATGACCGACGACGCGCCTCTCGTTTCTATCGACGAGGAGCCGGTTTGCACCGTCGCTCCTGCCGACTCTGTGGAAGACAGACCCCGCGCCACGACGCGCGAGTTTCTCGAAGTGATGCCCGCCGCGTCGACTGCCGTTTCCCACAGGAGTGCAGCCAACACACCGACGGCAAAGCGGATTGACAACGGCAACCGCCGCTGGCACATTGCTCTTGCCGCCAACAATGCGTTCGGTCAGGGCAGCAGTGCGTCGGAAGGTGGATTCTCTCCGCTATACCATATCCCTGCCCACAGCCATATGCTTTCGGTCGGGACGTCGACTTTCGACGCCACTTATCTCAAAGCGACTGCCAACAACATCGACGAGGCTACAGCAACCGACGACATTGTTTCGTTTCCTGTGTCATACTCGGCTTCGTTCCGCTATATGCTTACCGACCACTGGGGCATAAATGCCGGAATTTCATACGCCTACGCAACAAGCGAACGGCGGTCAGGTTCGGAATCCGACTATTACTCGTCAAAAATCCGTATGCACTATATCGGCATTCCTGTGACTGTAAGCTACACGTTTCTGTCATCGCGCTACGTGTCGCTCTACGCTCTTGCCGGAGGGCAGGTGGAAAAATGCGTGAAAACGACGCGCAAGGATTTCGTTGTCGCGTCGGGTCAGGAGCAGAAGCAAACCACCCGACACAATACGCTCGACTCGCGTCCTTGGCAGGGGTCGGTAAACGCCGGTGTCGGCGCGCAGCTGAACATCACCGACCGTTACGGAATTTTCGCAGAGCCGCAATTGGTCTATGACCTGTCTGACGACAGTGCATCGCCGGTGCATCGCCGCAACGACTTCAGCTTCCAGCTTGCCGTCGGTCTGCGCCTCAGTTACTAAAAATCCGCTCATACCAAAAATGCGCGCCCGTAGGATTGCTCCTGCGGGCGCGGTTGTGTTATGGCTTGCTGACGGATTAGAACAATGCCTTGCCTGTCATGTCGGATGGCTGCGGCATTCCCATAATCTTGAGAATTGACGGTGCGACATCGGCGAGGATGCCGTTTTCAACCTTCGCGTCCTTGTTTTCCGTAACGTAGACAAATGGCACTGGATTGAGCGAGTGTGCCGTGTTTGGCGTGCCGTCTTCGTTGATGGCGTGGTCGGCGTTGCCGTGGTCGGCAATGATAACCACCTCGTAACCGTGGGCCTTGGCTGCCTCGACTGTATCTTTCACGCAATTGTCGATAGCGACAACGGCTTTCTCGATAGCCTCATAGATACCTGTGTGGCCAACCATGTCGCCGTTGGCGTAGTTGACTACGATGAAATCATATTTCTCTGTGCCGATGGCGTCTACCAGCTTGTCCTTGACCTCGTATGCGCTCATCTCTGGCTTGAGGTCGTAGGTGGCTACCTTTGGCGATGGCACGAGGATGCGGTCCTCGCCTTCATACGGTGTCTCGCGACCGCCGTTGAAGAAGAATGTCACGTGTGCATACTTCTCTGTCTCGGCTATATGAAGCTGGTGCTTGCCGTTGTTTGCAAGATACTCGCCGAGGGTGTCCTTTACATTCTCTTTGTCGAAGAGGATATGAACTCCTGTAAACGATGAGTCGTAAGGTGTCATGCAGTAATACTGCAACCCTGGGATTGTGTGCATGCCTTCCTCCGGCATGTCTTTCTGTGTCAACGCGATGGTGAGCTCCTTTGCGCGGTCGTTGCGGTAGTTGAAGAAAATAACGGCGTCGCCTTCTTTGATTGTGCCGTCAACTTTGGCGTTGACAATAGGTTTGATAAATTCATCGGTAACGTCCTCATCATATGACTCCTGCATTGCCTGAACCATATCTGTCGCCTGTTTGCCCTTGCCGTCTACAAGCAGGTCGTAGGCTTCCTTGACGCGGTTCCATCGTTTGTCGCGGTCCATTGCATAGAAACGGCCTACGATTGAGGCTATCTCGCCTGCCGACTGGCTGCAGTGCTGCTGCACCTGCTCAATGAAGCCCTTGCCGCTCTTCGGGTCGGTGTCGCGGCCGTCCATGAAGCAGTGGAGATAAACTTTTGTCAAGCCATACTCTTTGGCGATGTCGCAAAGTGCATAAAGATGCTCAAGCGAGCTGTGCACGCCACCGTTTGATGTAAGTCCCATGAAGTGGATGGCTTTGCCGCTCTCCTTGGCGTATGTGAATGCCGAAACAATCTCTTTGTTATTGAGGATTGACTTGTCGGCTATCGACTTGTTGATTTTAACGAGGTCTTGATAAACCACACGGCCGGCTCCGATGTTAAGGTGGCCAACCTCTGAGTTGCCCATCTGTCCGTCGGGCAATCCTACGTTCTCACCGCTTGCCTGAAGCTGCGAGTGCGGATATGTTTTTAGCAAATAGTCCCAATAAGGCGTTGGGGTGCAATAGATTACGTCATCTTTCTTGTGATCGCCGATTCCCCATCCATCGAGAATCATCAGCAATGCTTTCTTACCCATAATGTTATCGTATTTTTTAATTCGTATTTCCTTGTTTTGCGCTTGCAAAGTTACAACCTTTAGCGTTCATCTGCAAGCACTTTGCTGAAAACAAAAATCTTGCCATCTGCACTTATTTTTTTTAATTTTGTTGTTTTTTCAATTATTTTGCTTATCTTTACATCCATAACCTATAATTTTTGACTAAATGAAACGGACTACGACTATTCTTATCGCTATTTGCGTATCGGCATTATTCGCCAATGGAAAACAGATTTCCCAGAATGCAGCCCTTTCAGCTGCGCGCAAATACTCCAGAACTGGACAAGTCGCGCCCGCAAAAAATCTGCGAAGCGACAAGACAAACAACGCTCCATACTATGCTTTCAATCTCGAGCAGGGCTATGTCATCGTCAGCGGCGATGACGAGATGACAGAACTTGTGGGATATGCCGAAAACGGCTTTTTCGACGCTGAGAATGTTCCGCCTCAAATGCAGCTGTGGCTCGACGGATATGCTGAATATGTGGCTGCGGTGCAGAGCGGAAAGGCTAAAGCCAGAAAAATTCTGCTCTCCGACTCGCCGTCGGTTGTGGTGGAGCCTTTGGTCACCACCAAATGGAACCAGGATGCGCCATTCAACAACTTCGCTCCGGAATACACTGACGACAACAACAACACGCAGCGATGCGCAACGGGATGCGCAGCTACAGCGATGGCGCAGATAATGAAATTCCACAACTGGCCGGAACAGGGTGTCGGACATTACTCTTATGAGCATCAGTCATTCGGCACAATATCATCCAACTTCTCGGAGCACGTCTACGACTGGACGAATATGATTGACAGATACAACAACGGGGAATACTCCAGCGAGCAGGCCGATGCCGTTGCGTTGCTGATGAAGGACTGCGGCGTGTCGTTGAACATGAACTACGGTCCAGTGAGCGGTGCTTCAATCTATAGCTACTACCCGGCTTTTAAAAACTACTTCCGCTACACGTCGCGCACGGTAAACCGCAGCGGGTGCGAGACTGCGGAATTCACAAAAATAATCACCGACGAGCTGCAGGAGGGACGCCCGATTATCTATTGCGGCACCGGCGAGGATGGCGGACACGCTTTCGTGGTCGACGGATACGACACCAACTATTTTCTCCACGTAAACTGGGGATGGGGTGGATACAGCGACGGCTATTTCGACATGAACTATATGGACCCGGCGGGTCTCGGAATCGGTGGCGGAAGCGGCGCTTTCAAATGGAACCAGGGCATCGTGCTCGCCCGTCCGCTGAAAGACGGAGTGGAACCGTATGAATTTATACAGCAGCTCTGCTTCGTGCTCTTCAACGACGTTCAAGGCGGCATATTCTGCAAGCAGGAAATGCCTGCCAACAAGGGTGACGATGTGACTATCTTGCTGCGCAATACGGCAAACCTGAGCGGGGAGTCGTTCTTCGGCAGCCTTAATGTGGGTGTGTTCGACGATTCGGGCGCATTGGTGACTATGGGAAATGAGGAGCGCATAGAAAACAATAACGGTGAACTGTTAGAATTTCAAAGCGGCAGCCTATATTCCGTCGACCTTCCAATGACTCTCAACACCGCGGGAATAGCCGACGGAAACTACATCGTACGAGCTATGTCGAAAGCTAATGGAAACGTATGGCGGAAATTCGCCTCTACCGACTGTCTGAACATGACGGTTGCCGACGGCAAGGTTTCATTGGTTTCTCCGACACCAAACATTTCCTTGACAGGAATCGGTTCTTACAACGGCAACGTCTACAAAGGCAACCCGTTCAGCGTCAACATTACAATCCACAACGGCTCGTCAATTCCTGCCGATGGCAGCATTTTGTTCAAGGTGACCGATTCTGAAACGGGCGATGCTCTCAGCGGCTCCTTGCGGGCAATTGTCTACGACAACTGCGACTTCAGGTCCAACATTGCTTTCTCAACAACAAACGACTTTTTCGCTATAGGCAAAACTTACAACATCTCATTCACCGGATTCCAGACAACCGACGGCAAGACTCTGCCGATAAACAATACCATTCCTTTGAGTTTCTCTATTGTCGAGAACACAGAAGTGCAGAGCAGTTTGACGTTCTTCAACATTGAGGGCAGTCCTTTTGGCATGACTGTCTCAAATGAGAATTTCAGCAAAGCCGACGATACAATGGTGAGCATCAACTGCCTGGGAAATGCAAACGAGGAAACATACCAGGGATACATCGCCATTGAGACCCTCAACTTGCACTCTGGTTCAAAATGGCATTCATCGCTTGGTCTGACCGAAAATATCCCACAAGGCGCTTACTACCCTCAAATCAATACCCCGTTCAAGGCATTGCCGATTGCGACGGCAGCCGGCGACGGTGTGTACCGGCTCTCAACCGTCAGCCAGGAGATTCGCAACGGATACCTGTTCCCAGACTGGCTGTATACAACCAATACATCGCACATCGACTTCCGCGTGAACGGTTCGGATGTGACTGTGCTGCACCCGGTAGATGAAGTGGCTTTCAGCGCCGCTCCGGAATCATATCCTACCATCGGCACAAACTGCACTTTCAATCTCGATCTTGAGAACAAGAACGATAAGTCGGAGACCATCAGTGCTGGAATGTATTTCGTAGACCAAGACAACAATGGAATAGGCTTGGTTCAGGTGGACGGAATAATCATGAAAGCCTATGAGCAACAGACTGTGCCTGTCACTGTGTTTATCGACCCGGCAAAGTTCCATGAGAGATCCCATTACGCTGCCTATCCTGTCATCCGCAAAGGTGAATCATATATTTTAGGAGTGCCATACGAATTCAACGGTGCTATATCAGGCATCAACGATGTCAACGCGGTCAATGTTAAGGCATATCCTAATCCTGCTGTCGACGTGCTCCACGTCAACGTGGAGGCCCTGAGAATTGACGTATACAACGCCGGAGGCGCACTTGTTGCCGACGCTTCAAACGCCGACTCTGTCAACGT
>ERZ1034626.2235-NODE-2235-length-11802-cov-22.572827_pt1 | contig 11802 bp, 5 predicted proteins | sample MGYA00520652_ERZ1034626 | MGnify/ENA primary metagenome ERZ1034626 (study PRJEB33766, sample SAMN09781765) | gut metagenome | biome: gut microbiome | host: Homo sapiens | place: Madagascar | study: EMG produced TPA metagenomics assembly of the PRJNA485056 data... | reverse complement strand
CAGCATCTTGGCAAGAACAAGACATTGCTGATGATTTTCTTCAACAACTCGTTGCGCACACGTCTGTCTACACAGAAGGCTGCCATGAATCTTGGTATGAACGTCATAGTGCTTGATGTGAATGCCGGTGCATGGAAACTGGAGACCGAGCGTGGCGTCATCATGGACGGCGACAAGTCGGAACATCTGCTTGAGGCAATCCCGGTAATGGGTAGCTACTGCGACCTTATCGGTATTCGCTCCTTCGCCGGACTCACCGACCGCGAGTATGACTATGCCGAGACCATCGTTTCGCAATTCGTCAAGTACAGCGGTCGCCCCGTCTTTGCCATGGAGACAGCCACCGTGCATCCGCTTCAGGCTTTCGCCGACCTCATCACCATTGAGGAACACAAGACCAAGGCACGTCCTAAGGTAGTGCTTACGTGGGCTCCTCATTGCCGCGCATTGCCCCAGGCTGTGCCCAACTCGTTTGCCGAGTGGATGACAGCAGCCGATGTCGACTTCGTCATCACCCATCCTCATGGCTACGAACTCGACCTGAAGTTCACTGCTGGTGCCCGCATCGAGTACAATCAGATGAAGGCTCTTGAGGGTGCTGACTTCGTTTATGCCAAGAACTGGAGTTGTCCGGGCGTTACCAATCCTGCCGACTACGGCAAGATATTGTCGAAAGACATGTCGTGGACCATCGACGACAAGCATATGGCAGTAACCGACAACGGCAAGTTCATGCACTGTCTGCCCGTACGTCGCGGCCTGATCGTCACCGACGACGTAATAGAGTCAGCCAATTCGCTCGTCATCCCCGAAGCAGCCAACCGCGAGATTTCTGCAGAAGTTGTCATCAAGCGAATGCTTGAGGCGCTGTAAACCTTATTATATATATAATGTAAAACCTTATTATATATATTAGGAGGGTGTACATTCTCATATTTCTATGCAACACCAATGTGTAGAAATGAGAATGTACACCCTCTTTTTGTGTGTGAAAATATGTATATAAAATAAGCTTCTAAAGTCTATTTTAGTTAATCTTTGTTACCCCCCCCGATTCAAATGTTCTTTTTTTAATTATTTGAATTAAATTTGCAAAGGACAATCTAATCAGCTTGGATAAAAGACATGACGAATGTTATAGAAATAATTATATAAACCTAAAACAAACCATTATGAAGTATCTTGACAAATCACTGCTGCTTGCTTTTATGGCCGTATTGGGTCAGAATCAAGTGCTGGCAGCGGACGGTACGCCTCCAAGTCTTACTAACTCAGCTATACAGCAGAGTAAGGTTGGCGTGACAATCAAAGGCACGATTGTCGATCAAAACGGAGAACCTATCATCGGTGCGAGTGTTGTAGAAGCTGGTACAACAAACGCAACAGTTACCGACATCGATGGTAATTTCACACTCAAAGCATCTACAGCCAATGCCGTACTTGACGTGACATACGTTGGTTTCACTTCACAGCAAGTGAAAGCAAAGAACGGTCATGTTGGCCGTATTGTGCTGAAAGAAAACTCACAAAGCTTGCAGGAGCTTGTAGTAGTAGGTTACGGTACTCAGAAGAAGGAGAACCTGACCGGTTCGGTATCGGCAGTCAATGGCGACGACATCGCTAAGCGTCCGGTAGCCAATGCTCAGGTAATGTTGCAGGGACAGGTTCCTGGTCTTCGTGTTAATCAGGGTTATGGCCAGCCTGGTTCGGAGAGTGTTTCGTTCCGTATTCGTGGTCAAGGTACTTTCTCATCAGCCGGTTCTGATCCGCTTATCCTTATCAACGGTGTTCCTGGCGATATGTCATCGCTCGACCCAAGCGTAATTGAATCAATCTCTGTGCTTAAGGATGCTGCTTCGGCTGCCATCTACGGTGCCCGTGCTGCCAATGGTGTAATCTTGATTACCACAAAGGAAGGTACACAGGGTAAGACCCACATCTCTTATCATGGCAACGTAGGCCTACACTCTGCTACACGTTTGTACGACCGTGTTACAAACTCGGTAGAATATATGGAGTTGGCAAACTTGGCCCGCAAGAATTCAGAATTAGGCAGATTGTACGATCCTGACGTAATTGAGGCTTACCGCAACAATGCTGGTAGCGACAAGTATCCAAGTTTCGACTGGCAGGACTACATGTTCCGTACGGCTGTGGTTCAGACTCACAACCTCAATATGACTGGCGGTACAGAAAAGGCCACCTACAATGTGGCACTTAACTATGTAGACCAGCCGGGTACAATGCGTGGTTTCGACTACAAGAAGTACAACGCGACTGTCGATTTGACTGCTCACCTCACCGACTTCATCAAGTTTGGTACATATACCAGCATGATGTATGGCGAGATTGACCAACCACGTCAGGGACAGTCGGACGCTTTCCTTTCTACTTTGTCACAGGCTCCTACCTATATGCCGTGGCTTCCAGACGATGGATCTGGTGTGAAAAAGTGGACCAGCAGCGCATATCCGAATGAGGCACACAACAAGAATATGGTGGCTATCATCGGTGACAATGCCATGAAGCGCTGGCGCAACTTCGACATCAACGCTCAGATGTGGCTTGAAGTGAAGCTGCTGAAGGGCTTGACATGGTACACTAAGGGAGCTGCCAGACTCAACTCAAGCAAGTCCAAGGACTGGAGGGGAAGCTCAACACCAACATACAACTATCACACTGGAGAACAGTCGGGTACCCTTGATAAGGGTGGAGCAGGTCTGACAGTATCTGACAGCCGTGTGTTCTACACCAACTTATATACATATCTGCGTTACGACCTCTCGCTGATGAACAAGGCTCATAACATCAGTGCTATGATTGGTTACAACCAGGAGAATGAGAAGACCGAGACATTGAGTGCTTACCGTAAGGAGTATGCGTTCGATCTTCCTACTATCGATGCTGGTGGCACAGCGAATTGGTCGAACGGCGGTGGCGAGCAGGAATGGGCTATCCAGTCGCTCTTTGGTCGTCTGAACTACAACTTCAAGGAACGTTATCTCTTTGAGGCAAATATGCGTTATGACGGCACTTCACGTATTTCTAAGGAAAACCGTTGGGGTGTATTCCCGTCGTTCTCAGGTGCATGGCGTGTGACAGAGGAACCGTTCATTCAGAAGCTCAACTGTTCATGGCTCGACAACTTCAAGGTGCGTGCAAGCTGGGGTCAGTTAGGTAACCAGAACATCGGACTCTATCCGTATCAGGCTATGATCTCGCATGTCTACGACTATCCGTTCTCAAAGACAACTGACGGTGTTGTGTCTGGCTATCAGCAGACTGCCTATGCCAACAGAAACATCAAGTGGGAGACAACAACCATTACCGACTTCGGTTTCGACCTTAAGGTGCTTCGCGGTCTTAGCGTTACATTCGACTGGTATAGCAAGGTGACTAAGGACATTCTCCGTTCATCGCAGGTGTCTGGACTTCTCGGCTTGTCTGCACCAACCGTAAACAACGGAACAGTAAAGAACACTGGTATCGAGTTGGCTATCAACTATAGCGATATGGTTAAGAAGGGTGCTCTCGCAGGCATGCAGTATACTGCTGGTGTGTATTTCGACCGTTCGCGCAACAAGCTCATCAAGTTTGGTGCCGAGGAAATCAGCGGCTACAACATTCGTCGTGAGGGACTTCCTTACAACGAGTATTACATGCTGGAGTGTATCGGAGTATTTGCCGATCAGAACGAGGTAAACAACTCACCCAAGCAGTATAATGACGATACTAAGCCTGGCGACCTTAAGTATAAGGATATTTCAGGACCCGACGGCAAGCCTGACGGCAAGATTGACGACTACGACCGTCGTACATTCTCGGGACGCTTCCCCGGTTTTGAGTATGGCATCAACGCAAGTGCAAGCTGGAAGGGATTCGACCTTTCGCTCATTGGTCAGGGCGTAGCAGACAAGAAGTTCTACACCAATGAGTGGGGTGTATATCCATTCCGTCAGGGTTCAGCACCCAACCGCGATTATATTAAGGGAATGTGGACTGAGGAGAATCCGTATGGAGCAACACATCCGAAACTCTATTGGGACAATATGGGTGGCTCAAAGAATACAAGAGCTAACTCATACTTCCTCAAGGATGCGTCATACTTCCGCTTGAAGAACATCACTTTCGGCTATACGTTGCCAAGGGTATGGACCAACAAGTTGGCTCTGTCGAGAGTACGCGTTTACTTCTCGGGTGACAACCTCCTCACCATTACCTCGTACAAGGGTCTTGACCCGGAGCGTGATTCTGACGGACGCGATGCAGTGTATCCGCAGAACAAAATCTATTCATTCGGTATCAATGTAGAATTCTAAAAAAGCACTAACTATGAAATATATAAAAAACATATTCGCTGTGGGTGTGCTGGCGTTGGGATTGTCGTCATGTTCAGACTTTCTTGATAAGCAGCCGCCGTCTTCGCCGTCACAGAGCGTGTTCTGGAAGAGCAAGAGCGATTTTGAGTCGGCTATAGCGGGAGCATATTCTGTCGTGTACAACTGGCCGGGAGCATTGTCTGAGATTGTTCCTTGTTTTGACGGATTGACCGATAATGCCATTGGACGTCACAATGAAACAACATACGGTTCGGTACTCACCCTGGCAAAGGGTGACGTTACGCCTAATTCGGACGGTTACGTATCGCAGGTGTACGACGTATGCTACAAAGGCATAACAAGAGTACATCTTGTTATGGAGAACCTTGCCAATTACAAGGGTGGAGACATAAGTGACGTAGATCGCAAGCATATGCTTGGCGAATGTCACGCCTTGCGTGGATACTATTACTCATGGTTGTATCAGTGCTACCGTGAAGTGCCGCTCGTAACCTCTACACTTACCACCGACAATATGTATCAGCCGAAGGCTTCGCGCGCAGACATCAAGAATCAGATTGTAAGCGATTACGATCAGGCTATTGCAAGTCTTTGGAACACTGCCTATAATACAGGTGAGGGCAAGGGACATTTCACCGCTGATGCAGTGCGTGCTCTCAAGGCAAGAGTACTGCTGTTTGATGCATATAATGAAGATGGCACTGTCGACAAGACCAAGATGCAGGAAGTGTTGAACACATTGGCTGAAATCAGCAACTATACTCCTGAGAACAGCTTGATGCCGCGCACACGCGACAACTTTATCACAGCCAATCAGGGTTCGTCGCCCGAGATAATGTTCTCGGTACGTTATCAGCAGCCTAACCTTACCAATAGCTTTGACCTCTACTTCGGTGCATGGGCATGTCTTGATCCTACAACCGACCTTGTCAATGCTTTCGAATGTACTGATGGCAAGAAGTGGGGTGAATCGCCTCTTACAGTTCGTCCTGATGAGAGCGTGCTCTATTCGTCATCTTCAACAGAAGCCCAGAAAAGAGCAGAGCGTGCCAAGATGTTCCAGAACCGTGACGAGCGTCTTGTTGATGCAGTGGTTAACACACGCTTTACAAGTTTTGAACGCGACGGACTTGCAGGTGCTGACAATGTTGAGGTGACAGAAACAGGTAATGCTTCATTCACTGGTTTTGGTGTAAAGAAGATTCTGCAGCCAACAAAGTCAATGCCTGACTATAACACAGTGTCGGATGCTGACGTAGTAATTATGCGATATGCTCACGTGTTGCTTATGATAGCTGAGGCTGAGAATGAGGTTAACGGACCTACCGAAAAGGCTCTTAAGGCAATAAACGCTGTACGTACTCGTTCGCATCAGCCTGCTATTGACGGAGCAAACCTTACACAGGCTGAATTGCGTGAACGCATACGCAATGAATGGCGTGTGGAGACTTGCTTTGAAGGCTTGCGCTATTTCCAGTTGAAGAGATGGAAACTGCTTCAGCAGACTGTTGATGGTGCCGTAGATCCTGCTTATCCTGCTTACAAGAAAGTGGTAACCTCTGCTTTCGAGTACTTCCCGTTGCCTCAGGTCGAAATCGACAAGGCTCATGGTGTGCTTGTACAGGATCCTAACTATCAGTAAATGAATTGCTGGTTATAGGTAATCAGATGATTGGACGTTTACCGTGTTGTTATGAACAACTGCGGTAAGCATATATAAGAAAGGTGTGCCGAAATGGATTTGTACTTATAAATTCATTTTGGCACACTTATTCTTTGTTTATTACAACTTATGTGTATCTTTGCATAACGTGACTTTTTCAAGAAACCTAAACCTATTATTTATATGAACTTTCAAAGACTACTATTTGTTGCATCGCTGTTTTTAGGCTCGGTGTGTACGTTGGCTGCTTATGGTAGCAGCAAGCCTCATTTGTCGGCAGATGACGGTAATGTATCCGGATTTACCAGATACAAGATGTCGCCTCCAAAGACTGATTTTGATGTGATGCAGCAGAGCGACTCGGCTATGCAGTGGATGCACGATGTCAAGATAGGCATGTTCATTCATTGGGGGCTATATGCTGGTCCGGCATGTGGCGAATGGAACATGAATAACAAAGGTATAATGCCGGAGGAATACCGTAAACTGGCTTATGCCGAAAGTGGCGACCAATATTTTGATGCCAGTCTCTACAATCCTAAACAGTGGATGGACGTGGCACGTTCGATGGGAGCGCGTTATACCGTGCTAACTACGATGCACCACGATGGATATGCCTTGTTTGACAGTCACTATATGAATGCTTTCTCTTCACGCCAGACTCTCAACCGCGACCTCGTGCGCGAGTATGTTGACGCATGTCGCAACAGTGGTATGCGTGTTGGTTTGTACAAGACGCTTATCAACTGGCGCTATCCGGGCTATTATGATGTGACGGGTACTGATTGCAAACCTAATAAGTTCGGTTACACAACAACTGCGTGGCATAAGGAGAACGCACGACTCATGAAGGAAGAACTGTATAGCGACACGCGTACGCTTATGACCGAATATGGCAAGATTGACATGATTTTCTGGGACGGTGGCTGGCTGGCGGAGCAGGGCGGCGACCGTGATGCTGCCTATTTCTGGGAATCGTATAAATATATTGAACCTGACAATCAGTGGCCGGTAAATCATTACTTCCTTGACCGTGACGAATCCAACGGTCGTTGGCTCGGATTGGTAGGTATGGTTCGTAAGCATCAGCCTGACATTCTGATGAATCCACGTACAGGATGGATAGGCGACTATACTTGCGACGAGGGTCCGAAACCTGTTACGGGCAAGATACGCGAGCGTATTCAAGAGAAGTGTCTCACAATAGCCGGACCGTGGGGATATTCTCCTGCAATGGACGACGAAAGTAAGATGATAAGTGTAGGTCAGTTGAAGCGTTATTTGGCTGATTGCCTTGTTCGCGGAATGAATTTTCTTATCAATGTAGGTCCCGACCGTCATGGATGTATTCCCGAGGCTGCCTCACGCCATTTAGCTAAGTTCGGCAGTTGGGTTGATGGTATTGCTGAGGCAGTGTACGGAACATCTGCCGGTCCGTGGCAGCCCGTCGACGGAAAGTATGGATTCTGTTATAAGGACAACCGTATCTATGTTTATCTTCTGGGCGAATACACTTCCGACGAACTTGCTTTGCCGGCTATGGACAAGGGTTATCGTGTACGCAAAGCCTATGTATTGGATGGCGGAAGTAAGGTGACTGTTAAGCAGAAAGAGCAGACAGTGACGCTCGGCGGACTGAAACTCAAGAAGGATGAGGTTAAGGTTATTGTGCTTGAACTCAATAAGAATATATGATAAGTAGATTTGTAGTTGTACTGTACGCTCTGTTTGCTGCTTGTGCATCATTGAGTGCGCAGGGTAGTGGGGCGCATCGTGTATGGTCGGACAAGCCTGCCTTTACGCAGGTTATTGAGAACGAGAATGAACATGGACTAACTTCGTGTTTGTACGATGGCGTGTACGAGGGTGACACTGTTCTGTTGCAACCTATGGCTAAGAGCTTGCCTAATAAAACAAGATATTGGGAACAGGGCGAGGAGACCAACTATCTCAATACATTGACTAATATCCTGACGCGTGGCAAGTATCCCAATCCTGTGCGGTTGTGGGAACAGGAATCCTATTTTATAGGCAACGGACGTTTGGCTGCATCTGTGCTTAACAGTAGCGGACGTGACAGATATGTGCTTAATGAGGTGTCGTATTGGTCGGGTGGACTGAACAAGGGAACCATAAACAGAAAAGGTGACAAGAGCTTCAGTGGAGAAAATGGTCCGGAGATTGGCGCTGATGGATTCGGAGGTTCGCAACCAGTAGGCGATTTGATTGTCGATTTCGGCTGTCCAGTAGCAAAGAATAGTTTCTGTCGAGCCATCTGTCTCGATGAAGGAACTATTAAGTCAACAGCTGTACGTAAGGGAATAGCTGTGGCGAGCACGTCGTTCTGTAGTTATCCAGATCAGGTAATGGTGGTGCATTATACTGCCGACAAAGATAAGGGGCTGGATGGCAAGATCCTTTTTGCTACACATAGGAGCGATGATAGGACAAGTGCGGTTGGTAACAGGCTGACGCTGACAAGTCGTCTTGGCAATGGAATGACTGGTATGGCTGTTGTGGAAGTACGCAATAGTGGAGGATGTCTGACTGTTGAAGATGGTTGTCTTAAACTGGAAGGTGCCGATTCGTGTACATTACTTATTGCTGTGGAAACCAATTATGTAATGGATTTCAAGCGGAATTTCCGTGGCGAAGATGCTGGACAACGTGCTAACAGGCGCCTTGAAGCCATAAAGAATACTGACTATTCCGCTCTTTCTGCCCGTCATATTGCCGACTATAAGGCTTTGTACGACAGACTGAGTCTGACTTTGGATTGTTCTGACGCTTCGCTTGCAGCTCTACCAACGGCTGAGCGTCTGACGGCATACAAGAATAGCCGTATGGATGTTGGGCTGGAAAACCTGATGTTCAATTTCGGACGCTATCTTATGATAGCATCGTCGCGCCCAGGTAGTCTGCCTGCTGGATTGCAAGGAATATGGAATGCGCGCATTAAAGCTCCATGGGGAAGCGACTATCACAGTAACATTAATCTGCAGATGGTCTATTGGTTGCCTGAGGTTGCCAATCTGAGCGAGTGCCATAATTCGCTGCTTGATTATCTGTATGCTATGCGTGAACCGTTCCGTATGTCTACCAATGAGTATCTTGAAGCGATAGGAAGTCACGACCGTACGAGCGATGGATGGATAGTCTATACGTCGCACAATCCGTTCGGCGGTGGTGGATGGCAGGTCAATCTGCCTGGTTCTGCATGGTATGCGCTGCATTTTTGGGAGCACTTTGCCTTTACACGCGACATCAACTATCTTAAGCGTATCGGTTATCCGGTGTTGAAGGAGATTAGCCAATATTGGGAACGTCACTTGAAGACCCTCGGTGAGGGAGGGCGAGGGTTTGAGAGCGAATATAAAGTGGTGGATGTTGCTAAGTATCCCGAACTTGCCAATATAAAGGAAGGTACGCTTGTGGTGCCTAACGGATGGTCGCCTGAGATAGGACCGCGTGGTGAAGACGGTGTGTCGCACGATCAGGAGATTGTCTCTGCTCTCTTTGCCAATACTATACAGGCGGCACGTACGCTTGGCGTTGATAAGGCTTTTGCCGAACGTCTCAGCAGTGAGTTGGCGCGTATGCATCAGCCTGGAATTGGCAAGATGGGTAATCTTATGGAGTGGATGATTGACCGTGATCCCGTTACCGACCATCGTCATACTTCGCACCTGTTTGCTGTGTATCCGGGAAACCAAATAAATATGGAGGAAACTCCGATGCTGGCTCGTGCTGCGCGTCGTTCTTTGGAGTTGCGTAAGACTTCGGGCAACAGTCTGCGTGCATTCGCATGGGCGTGGCGCTCGTGTCTGTGGGCAAGACTTAGGGATGGAGAGCGTGCTCACGATATGATTGAGGGATTGCTCTGCAACAATACGCTCGACAATCTGCTAACTACGCAGAACCTGCCATTGCAAATGGATGCTAATTACGGAGTGGCTGCTGCAATGCTTGAAACTCTCGTACAGTCGCAGTCTGGTGTGATTGAACTTCTGCCAACATCTACTGTAAAATGGCCGTCTGGTTCGGTGAGGGGTGTTAAGGCACGAGGTAATATTGAAGTCGACCTGGATTGGAAAGACGGAATGGTGACACGATGGCGACTGTCTACTGCTGAACGCAAACTATGCAAGGTGAAAGTAAAGGTAAACGGAGAGTATTTTGATGTTATGCCCGAAAGAAAAAAACAACTCTCTCGGTAGGAAATTTTTGCAACCACGTGAGGAAACAATTGCAACTACGCGAGGAAACAGAAATTTAGTGGTAAGGAAAAATAAAAAACGGTGCAAGATGCACTGCTTCCATGGTATGGAAACGAGGCGTATCTTGCACCGTTCATTTAAATCTATGTAGCCCGATTGTGACAATACAATTTATCCGTAGATAATATTGCCGTTCTCGTCGCGGTTCTCTTCGATGAATGACTTGTTGTACTGAGTCATACCGCGCAGCGACATACCCATGTTGGAGAAACCGCCGTCGTGGAACAGAGTCTGCATGGTCACCTTCTTTGTGAGGTCAGAGAACATCACGACACAGTAGTCGGCGCACTCGTCAGCGCTGGCGTTGCCAAGAGGCGACATGCGGTCACTGAAGTCGTACAGACCGTCGAAGCCCTTGATGCCGCTACCGGCTGTAGTGAATGTAGGCGACTGAGAGATGGTGTTGATACGCACCTTCTTCTCACGGCCGTAGATATATCCGAAGCTACGTGCAATCGACTCAAGCAGCGACTTGGCATCAGCCATATCGTTGTAGCCGAAGAATGTGCGGTGTGAAGCCACGTATGTCAGTGCAAGTACCGAAGCCCCCTCGTTGAGAGCGTCGAGCTTCTTGGCTACCTGCAGCATCTTGTGGAATGAAATTGCTGAGATGTCGAGAGTCTTGTCAAGGAATCCGTAGTCCAGATCGTCGTAAGTACGCTTCTTGCGCATATTCACGCTCATGGCGCATGAGTGCAGCACGAAGTCTATCTTGCCGCCCAATGCCTCCTGGGCCTTGACAAACAGGTTGTTCAAATCCTCTACCGATGTCGCATCAGCAGGGATGATGGTTGCGTTGGTCTTCTTTGCCAACTCGTCGATTGTGCCCATACGGCAAGCCACTGCTGTGTTGGTCAACACAATCTGTGCGCCCTCTTCTACGACACGTTCTGCTACTTTCCACGCAATCGATGCGTCATTCAATGCGCCGAAGATGATACCGCGCTTTCCTTTCAATAAATTAAAAGACATAGTTTTCTTTCTTATATTATATAATGTATATATGCTTTGTCTATGTTGCCGACTCTACGATTTTTCCATCGAATTCGTCTATACATAACATAGATTAGCTTCAAATGTGGTGCAAAGGTATAACTTTTTGCACATCTAACAATGAAAGTGTGCATAAAAAGCTCTATTTATAGCGATTTTATTTGTTAATTGTCTTATTTCTGCACAAAACAAAAAGAATGTGCAATATAAAAACACCGTAACATCACAATAACATTCCAACATCACCCTACTACTATATAGCTATACAGATAAACTTTTACTCCATTCGGCTGAAAATCCCTAAAAATGCGCTGAACAGCCTTCTTTTGCTTGATATATCTCAATTTTAAATCGAAAATACAATTTTTCCAAAACTTTTTTCTCGAAATACTTGCACGGTAAAACTTTTTGTTATACCTTTGCATCCGCTTTCGAGAACGAACGAAACCTCAAGCAAAACGAGATTAAGTAGTATTCGGGAAGCGAAAAGAAAGAGTTCTTTGAAAAGATTTACATAAACAGACAAGTA
>ERZ1034626.2230-NODE-2230-length-11825-cov-3.790909_pt1 | contig 11825 bp, 11 predicted proteins | sample MGYA00520652_ERZ1034626 | MGnify/ENA primary metagenome ERZ1034626 (study PRJEB33766, sample SAMN09781765) | gut metagenome | biome: gut microbiome | host: Homo sapiens | place: Madagascar | study: EMG produced TPA metagenomics assembly of the PRJNA485056 data... | reverse complement strand
ACATGGCACCCTGTAAAAAGCCCCAGAAATAATACAATCCACACACCAGATGCCACAGATAGGCCAGCCATTGTATCGCAGCCAGTCCCTTTTTCTTCTTCGTATCCGCCTTTCCGGTAGCCCGCAGCAATACCAACAGTGCTCCCACAAATGCAAAAAAGATACCGTACATATATCCCCAGGAAAAGTTAAAATCCATCTCCCGGAATCCCTTCTCGTACAGGCAAAACGCCATCAGAAAACTCATACCGTAAATCTGCCAGGAGAAGCGGTAAATGCTGTCTCTGCACAACTCCTTATAGTTCAACAGAAGCACCAGGATCGGGAAACCGACAGCCAGACCGATAGCCAGCGGAAGATTACTGCAATACTGCAGCCACACATGTCCCAGCGTAAAACCGATGCCGCCTTCCTGTCCCTCCTGCGGGACGAACACACCGCGGAACTGGTACAACAGATCCGCAAAAGTAGGAAGGAAGCATACTCCCAGCCAAATGGTGGGCATGAAGTTCCGGAATTTGCTGTGGAACATTCTCCACAGCATCAGAATTCCCGCGGCCCCCACCAGTACGATCGTAAAGCTCGGCTTCGCCATCGTTGCCAGTAACAGATAAACAGAAAAGAGGATATAATCTCTTCCATACTCCTTGTGGGCATTGTCCTGTTCATACAGAGGCATCAGCTCTGCATACTTGAAAAATGCCAGGATTGCAAAAGGTCGTGCCGCCATATAAGTAGCGTTATGGAAAGGATTTGCCGTAAATACTCCCAGATACTTGTACTTGATCCCCGGCAGATAGATTCCCGTTGGCGGATATACCATGGATACGAAAAACAGGGATACCGCTACCGTTCCTGTGAGTACGCCGGGAAGCCAGGCTTTCCCGGGCATGGCTTTACGTAACTCCGCCCCCACGTGCCTGTCCAGCATTATTTTCAGGGCGATCATCGCTACGCTGTTCAGCAACATCGTTGCCAGCGCCATGGCCAGTTCCGTTCCGGTGGGCAGACTGCCTGTGACCAGATGGATCACTGCCGCCAGCTTGAAGAGGATCGGATAGGGAAAGCTGTAACCGCTGTCCAGTCCCTGCATTTCCAGAATGTATGCCTTCATATCGGAATGATACAGTCCCGTCCCCAACATACTTTCCACGCACTGCCGGTAAAACAGCCAGAGAGTAACCGCCGAAGCAATCCCCACCAGTACGGCAAACACAACGATCTCTATGAAATTTTCGACATTATTTCTTTTTCCCTTACTGTTTTCTGCTGTTTTCTGTCTCATGCCGCCTTTTCCCGCTATCCGTCCAGGTTTCACAGTCGGATCCTATTTCAGCTTCGTGTAATATGCTACCACTTTTTTCACCGCATGGATCACATCTTCCACGTCTTCGTCGGTCAATCCGTAGTACAGAGGAATACTCATGACTTCGTTATAGTATTTCTCCGCATTCGGGCACAGCCCTTTTTCATAACCCAGTTTTTCATAATAAGAGTGCCAGTATACCGGCAGATAATGTACCTGTGGGCAGGTATTCTCTGCATACAGTGCGTCAAAGAACTGCCGTCTGTCGCAGTTCAGATTCTCCAGATTCAGATGCAGTACATACAGATGCCAGGTCGTGTCAGACTCCGGGATCTCCTTCTGCAGGATCAGTTCCGGCATGTCTGCGAAGGCTTCGTTGTAGCGTTTGCGGATCTGTTTTCTGCGTTCAGAGAACCGTGGCAGCTTCTTCAGCTGACTCAACAGCAATGCAGCCTGAAATTCAGTCATTCGATAGTTAAAGCCCAATTCCACCTGCTCGTTATACCAGCGTGCGTCGGTAGGATGTACCATCTCTTCCGGATCTCTGGTAATGCCATGCGTACGCAGACGCAGCAAATGGCGATACAGCTTTTCATCATTGGTAGTAATAGCACCACCTTCTCCCGCAGTCACCGTTTTCACCGGATGAAAACTAAAGCAGGTCATATCCGCCAGACTTCCCACCGGCTTTCCCTTATAGGTTGTCCCAATCGCATGGGCTGCATCCTCGATCAGGAGCAGGTTATGCTCCTTGCAGATCTCTCTGATCTCATCCAGTTCCACAGCCTGTCCGGTGAAATCCACTGCGACAACCGCCTTGGTCCTGGGGGTGATCAGCTTCCGAATGGATGCCGGATCAATATTATAAGTCTCCGGGTTAATATCCGCAAAGACCGGCTTTGCACCGGCATATAATACACAGTTGGAAGAAGCTGCAAATGTAATGGAGCTTACGATAACCTCATCCCCTTCGCCAAAACCCGCGGCCAGAGCCGCCAGATGCAGGGCTGCCGTTCCGTTGCATACTGCCACTGCATATTTTGCATGTGTGATCTCACACAAGTGCTTCTCCAGATCGCTGACCTGCGGTCCGCTGGTGATCACATCTGCAGTCAATACTTTGGTCACCGCCTCGACATCTTCCTGATCAATATACTGTCGTCCGTAGAATATAGGCTTCTCACGGACCGGTTTCCCTCCAAAAACAGCTAATTCTTCCATAAATATCCTCCTGTCTGATCCTTTTCGGCATCTATGTTTAAAAATACTTCCATTTGTCAACTCAACTTACTAATTTTATCATACTGAAGGAAGAAAAACAACAATGGTGTTGGCATCCACCGCTTTGCTGCGGTATAATAAAACCGTTATAAATCCATACTTACTGTTCACAGAAAGGATCTCTTCGCCTTATGAGTTCAAATACGAAAAAGAAAATAAAATCATGGAAACTCTTTTCCGGTATCGTTATTGTAGTTCTGCTGCTTGCCGTAACAGCCGCCGGAATTCTCTATGTGAAAATATATGAACCCGGAAAACGTTCCGCCGATCTTGGACGCCTGCAGCAGGAATCCTATCAGGGGGTCTTCTGCTCCATGTATGCGCCGGAAGCTTTCCCGGAAGACATTTACTCTACCTATATGGGCTACGATGCTGTCAGCTGTTCCCATCGCCTGACTTCCTTTTCCGATATCTCCGATTATCTGGAAACTGCTTTTTCCTCCGGAAATGAGGTCACTCACGTATTGCTCATTTTGGACCCCTTACTGCTGTGGAACAGCAATTTCCATAATAACAGTCGATTTTATGCCTCTTTCGATGAGGATCTTTTGGCATATGTCGATTCTTATTCCGGTGTTGAATTTACCATAGTATTCTCCTGTCCTTCTCTGAAATACTGGCAGGCCCACTGCAGTGACACCGAAACCTACGAAAATCTGGTGCAGGTTCTGGCAGCTCCCCTGTCTGTCCGGGAAAATGTCTCTCTGTTCTTCCCCGGCGGAGAAGAATGGCTGATCTCCAATCCTGATGCCTATGACACTCCTCTGGAATTAAATGCTGTCGCTGCCCGCTCCGTCATGCTGCTGGTATTGAGCGGCACCTTGCAATACCATGGTATAGATGCCGATAACTCCAGTCTGACACAGTTTGATACCTTGGTGCAGGCAGCCATTAATGCCCCTGCTTCCTACTCCGATCTGTCCGATTATGACATCGTCTTTTTCGGTGACAGCGTATTCGGAAACTATCAGGATTTTGCCTCCATCCCCGGCGTTATCGGTGCGCTGACGAAAGCCTCCGTTCACAACCGTGCCATCGGAGGTTCCTCCGCCACACAATTGACCCCCGATGACAAATCCTTCCCCAGTGCCGTACAGCGCTTTTTATCGGAAGATACTGCCGAAATCTCCGGGGAGAAAAAACTTTGTTTCGTAATCAATTACGGATTGAATGACTATTTTACGGGATATACTGTGGAGCAATACTGTGACGGTCTGCAAGCAGGGGTGCAATCTCTGCAGGATGCTTACCCGGATGCTGAAATTCTGATCGCTTCCTCGAATTTCATTACAGCGTTCGACAACGGTACCGCTTTCAACAATGATCTGGATGAAACTCTGAACGATTATGTGACCGGTGCCGAAGAAACCGCGGCGGCCATGAACGTTTTCTTTCTCAATACCAACGAAGCACTGCAATGGAATCCCCAAACTGCTGCCTGCTATCTGGTGGATGCCGTTCATCCCAACGAAGAGGGACGTTTCCTGTTTGGCACAGCAATTATAAAGGCTTTAGAGGAGGATATTTTTTCTTATCCTGTACACTGATATCTTTTCCCAGCTGTACTTCGATCACCTGGAGCTCCGTGTCTGCCAGAAGCATATGCCGGCATCCCGCCGGCATCCGCAGCACATCACCGGTCTTTACTCTACGTTCCTCACCATCTATCACTGCCCGGCCTTCTCCGTAGATCACCGTCCATACCTCATCCCGGAATTCATGGCTGTGATAATTCATCTTATGTCCGGGATTCAATGTCACTTTGATCGTCAGACTTTCCTTTTCCACATCCATGATCCGGAAGCTACCCCAGGATTTTTCTGCGAACATGACCTGCTGGGTAAAACTGCTCACATATGGTTTGATATAGCTGGACTGCTCTTTGTCCGATACCAGAATCCCCTCGGGGCTGGCCGCCACGACAATATCCTGCAATCCCATGCACAGCACCGGCATATCCAGCTCATTCACCACATGGACATTCCGGCAGGTCTCATTGAGCACCGCCTCCCCGACGCATGCACTGTCCATGGCTTCCGTCAGGGTGTTCCAGGTACCCAGATCCTTCCAGGTTCCGGCAAAACGCATGACCTCGATCTCAGGTTCCTTCTCTACTACCGCATAGTCGAAACTGATCTTCTGTAGGGTTTCATATTTTGCCAGCAAATCTTCATAATCGGTAAACTCTATAAGTTCATGCGCTTTCTGCAATACATAATTCAGGCGGAAGGCAAACACTCCGCCGTTCCACAGCGCTCCCTGTCTGATATATTCCGCTGCCTGCTCCTTGTCCGGTTTCTCCTTAAACATTTCCACCGGGCTGATATTTTCCGCTGTTTTCGGAATGATATAGCCATATTTTTCGCTGGGATACGTCGGTTCCATACCCATCAGCACCAGATGGGCCGCACTCTGTGCCGCACGCTCCTCCAGCCGCTGCAAAGCTTCGAAATAATCCTTTTCCACGTACGGATCCACCGGACATACGATCACCGGCTCTTCTCCCGTCACTCCCTGCACATCCTGCAGATATGCCACCGCCAGTGCAATCGCCGGGAAAGTGTCTCTTCTGCAGGGCTCCATGCTGATACCGACATTTTCTCCCAGCTGGTTGTGGATGGAAGAGATCTGTGCCTTGGATGTGGCAATCGTGATCTTTGCCTCCGGATCCGCCTCCCGGATCTGCCGGTACACCCGCTGCACCATGGACTCCAGGCCGCCGTCTTCCGTATGGAATATTTTGATAAACTGCTTGGAACGGATCCCGTTGGACAGGGGCCACAGCCGCTGTCCGGAACCGCCCGATAAAAGTATGATATTCATAAGCGTCCTCTCTTAATTCTGTACGGTAAGCAGCAGATAATCTCCTACCGTATCCACTACATCATAGGAAAAATCAATGTATTGCAGATCTCCCTGATACAATACCAGCAGGCCGTCTCCCACCATCTTCACCAGTTCTGCGGCCTGTTGCTCTGGATAGATGTAGTGATACCGGTCCGCATAAGCCGGAAGCTCTCTTCCGTTGGAGACATTACTCTTCCCCTGATAATACTGTGCGTCTATCTTACAGACATACTGGGTCAGGATCTCCGTGGCATCCCGGTTGAACTGCCAGCCCAGATTGCCGGTGATGTACAGACTTTCGTATTCCTCCAGAGAATCCGCTTCCGCCACCGCCTCCATGAAATCTTTGTTATAGTACTCTCTGCTTTCTTCCGCATAGGTAGTAAAATAAGTCCCGAAGAACAGAATACTGCTGATTCCATAGGCAGCTGCGACCACCGGCCACAGCTTTTTCCATTTTCGAACCGCCAGACCGATTCCGTAGGCACATAACAGGATGATCGGATAGAAAATAATATTCACACGGTTAATGTTGACTTCGTAAGTGATCAGGCCGACCCAGATCCCGGTGACCAGGAAGCCCCATAATGCCAGCATCCGTGTCTGTTTTTCAATGTTTTTCTCCCGGAAGAGCTGTATGGTAAATACAATGATCCCCGCAAAGACAAACGGGATCGACACATGATACAACGGGCCAAAAGCCGGAATCGAATTGAAGAAAATATCCGGCAGCTGCAGGAATACATGGCTGAACAGAGCCCAGGCATTTTCCCCAACTGTGCAAAGGAAAAGTTCAAAAGCAGAATATCTGCGCTTCTCACACTGTCCGGAAAATACGGCATGGTAAAAAGCGGAGTACTTATGGTTCTGCCAAAGTGTACCGCGTTGCTTCCCAGAACTATGACTTCCGGCAGGGCCACTACCGTAAAGATCAGTGCGCACAGCAATCCTTCCCGGAATTTCAGCCGGCGCTTCCACAGGCACCATATGAAGAATACAAAAAGAAATGCAGTTACGGAATAGGCAGCGATACCGTAACAGTAAAATGTCAGTCCGAAAAAGACCATGGACAAGTATAAATAGCGTCGTTTTTCCAATCCAAGAAGCAGTAAATAAAATCCCAGCAGGAAAATATGCGGGAAGAGATTGCAATCCAGCGACCAGCGGCTCTGCATAAACTGCCAGGGATTCACAGCGGTCAGCAGCATTGCCACCAGGGCGATCCGTTCAGAAAATAATTTCCTGTCCACAAGATATACCAATGCCACCGCGCCAGAGGAGATCAGTACCATCGGCAGACGCACCGTTACCGTGTTGAATCCGAACAGTTTGATAAAGGGGACCATGCAATAGGCAAGGAGAACGCTCATCTGACTGTATCTCCAGGCAGTAAAATGAACCGGCAGAAAAGTACCATATCTGTCGGTTCCGTATTTTGATAATGCCCAGGCATCCACCGCTCCCATGGCCTCGTCCTGGTTGATACCGTCCGGCACTGTGGCAAAACGGATACAACGCAGGATCATGGCAAGTGCGAGGATGCTCCAGAAGAAAATTTTTCTGTTTTTACTGTTCCAAAGACCGGTGGAAGTATCCTGTGTCATAGTATTCATAATCGTACGATACCTTTCGATGTTCTCTTTCAGGCTTCCTGCGTCATTTTCCGCCGCATATGGCCTGTCACTATCACATCATACCACAGAATGTTGCATTTGTCCCTAGTCTTCCGTATACCGGTCCAGCATTTTGAGATATTTCAAAACCGCTTTCTTCTTATCCTCCGGAAGATTACGATATGTATGCAATATCAATTCTTCCTCCTGTGCATGTACTTCCACCATTTCCCGCTCATCGAAGATATCTGTGATCGAGATTCCCAGCTGATTGCAAAGAATCATCATGGTATCGATTCTGGGAACTGTCTTGCCGGTCAGAAAACAGCTTACCGTAGAGGATGACAGTCCCGAATGCCTTGCAATCTTATAAGGTGTCGTGCCTCTTTCGGCACAGAGCTGTTTGAATTTTTCCGCAAGTTCCCTGCATTTTTCTTTGGTGTCGTACATATTGTTTTACCGCCTTTGTCATTTATTTAGGTCTCTATAAAGTACATGACAAAAATCGACGGATTCTTACAAAAAATTTTTTGTGTGGTGTGCGTACGCTCCGCAGAAAGGAAGCAAAAAGACCTGCCTGTCGGCAGATCTTTTAAGTATTATAATATTTTCTGTTTTACATCATCAGCAGGCTTTCATGATTTATTTCATCATAAATAAATTCCGCCCATTCCTCAACAGTATCATGGTCGACAAAATCCTTGTCCATTACCAACGGCACGAGCTGCTTCCACTTCATTCAAATGATACTTCCTGACCAAGGTATCCCGTACATAACTCTTAAATTCCCTGATTTCCGCATTTGTCATACCATTCACCTTCTTCCACTTGCGTTCAAATATTTCTTCTTGTTATTTATCATATCACAAGATAATACTTTTATGCAAGATATCGCTTTTAAAGTATGAAAGGAATACTGTTGCGGATATACCTCTCCATTATCTTTCAAAAACTCCTTATAATTAATGTCTTCCGGTATGACTTTGCCTCCGTTAACCTTATACGCTATATTAATTATATTGCCATCCGCAATTTCTCCATAGCAAATATCGTATTTTCCATCCTGATTGTGCTCTAGTATATTGTATGCAGACAGCATCTGTGGTTTCAATCGATTATTCAGGACGAATTTTCCCCATCTTTCCGAATGTCGTGGATAGGAACCTATTACTAAATCCATTGCACTTATCGGTTTATAATCTACTTCTACAATGTATGGTTCCTCGTTTTTATTGTTTTTCGCATTATATTTCTGAGTAGTTCTTATTGCTGCCAGCACTGCATGATCATAGCTTGGCGTTGTATAAAAACCCGGGCCAAAATCCAGATAGGGTTTACTATATTTCAGATCGATTCCATGATTAACTATATTTATTGCTGAACTATAATTGGTTCCATGATATAATTTCATCTTATGTTTACTTTCTTTCACAGTATTTTTACTTCAATATGTTTCCCTAATGCACTGGCATATTTTTCCAAAACCACCAATGTAGGAATTCCCGAGCCATTCTCCAGTCTGGCAATATTAGACGCTTTCATCCCTGTACGATCCGCGATATCACTCTGTGTCAAGCCCTGTCGATGTCTCTCTGCCACCAATTCCTTGACAACTTCATCCGTATGACTCGACACTTTTTTCTGTATTGCTTCCACATATGCCTGCAATCTTTTTAGCTGATCTTTTTTCCGCTCCTCGTCATCTCGCAAAATTTCAGATTTTATGCCATTCATATCTTCTCTTATATCGTTTTCTTTCATAATTCATACCCTTCTTCTGTGGTCCTGATTACTTTGTCATTTCATATTATATCATTGATGATAGTATCTTTCAAGATATGTTGCAAGGAATATTTATTCATATATAAAGTGCCGGAATTCTGATTCGCAGAAATTACGTTTTCCATATAATATGGTATGAATTGCAATTCTCCGCTCCACGATTCTTAAGTTCCATCGATTTATCGAAATCCCTTTAGCCGTCAAAAACTTTACTCCCTCATTAGATAATGTTATACTTTTTATAAAACATCCCGAAAGGAGCCTGATCTTAAATGCGGAAATTTATTATGGATAAATATAATCTGATTGCATTTGCCATCGGATTGATTCCCACCATTCTACTTTACCTGTTTCCTCCGGATGCCGCTGTCCCCTTTTGGGCATTTTCTATTGTTTTATTCTTTCTGTTAATTGCCATCTGGATGTGTGCAAAGCTATGGTTAGAATCCAAAAGCGATAAGGCTGTTCCCACGATATCCATCATCGAATGCAGTCACAATGTCTGTATTTGTAAAACACATGATTTTATCACATACAACTCGATTGTTACATTTTATAAGAAGGATGGGAATTTCGAAAAATTAATTGGATTCGGATTAGTAGAAACTATAAACAGCGGCGGAAAATCCGCACAGATTCGGATTGTTCCCGGTGACATGCGGAGCAAGAACCAAGTCTCCGCTTCGGAAATTTCCGATTTTGTCTCTTATATTAATGACAATAAAAATAACATTATTGTGCGCCCTACTATAACAAGCGATATCGTGCCTTATATCTATAAAATATTAAATCAGGAGGTTTCCAATGAGTAAACAGATTAAGATCGTACATGTATCCGATGATAATTGTGATGTTTCTCTTAATGTTGGTTCTATTAATGGGGTGCAGGAAGGGGACAAATTTCTGGTATATTCTCTTTCCGACCACGAGATCGTGGATCCGGATACCGGGGAATCCTTAGGATATCTGGAATTTGTGAAGGGTACCGGGGAGGTCGTCCATGTCCAGGATAAGATGTGCACCATCACATCCGTCACATATCGGAAACCGGTAGCCAAAAAGACAATCCGTAAGACAACACCGTCCATGACTATGTGGGCCGGCAGTACCGTGGAAGAAATTGTTCAGGATGATAACCGGGAGCAGATACCTTTTGACAATCCTCATGTGGGAGATCTTGCAAAACCTATTTAAATACTCTTTTCAAAAACGCCAGAGCTTTTAGAAGCTCTGGCGTTTTATTATACTCGTGTACATAGACACTACCTATTTTGTTCCATCTTAGTCATGCTTTATTTATATTGGATATTGCTTCAATCGCTCTATAAATTCTCCACATGTACTCACGACATCTTCGCCATCAAGATACTGCAGATACATTTCCTGCTGACGTTTGCTCCTCGCATCCCACTTTACTTTCCATATAATTCTTCTAACCGGAATATCCAGTGGGAAATGGATAGGAAATGTCATTCCACCAGCCGACTTTGTAACCGTTTCTAACTCTATTCCATGCTTTACACCATTATTAGCATATTTAAACGCATCCAGCCTGTCCTTATCCAGTTCAGTACTTGGGATACGTTCTGCATAATCCAGCATTGCATGAAGACATGTTCCTACAGCATAGAATATTCCGTTCTCATCCTCGGTTGTGTAATCGCTTTTCTGCAATATTCGATCTACTTCTGTTTTCATTGCCGAATATGAATGTTCCATTGCATACATAAAATTATTCATTTTTCTTGTCTTTTTACCGCTTCTATGCGCTGGGCTATCGCCCTTCTTAAAATGTTGTCAAAGCCGTTAATACCGATACAGCAATACCCATGATTCCTATTGCTATTGATATCTCCGAAGGAGAACTTTACCATAAAGCAAAAAAGAAATAGGCAAGCCTAAAACTTGCCCATTTCCTTACTAACACTAATATATCCAAAAATCCAGCGACATCCTCATTCCTTATCTTTCTGTTTTTCACGACAATCTTCAAAAAATCCCCAAACCACCCGCTAAGGGAGAATCATGTATAAAATATTGTAACCTAAATACTTCATGGCTCTGGCCTCTCGAATCATTATTAATTTCCCATTGTTCTTACCTCTTTTATTTATTTTTTAAGTTTACAGTTAAAATTATATATTCTACTATGCTTATATAATAGCATTATATTATGGGTTTGTAAACTCCCACTCTATAAAATAATTATATAGCAACGCTGGATTCTTAATCTCAAATGTATATCTTACCAAGTCTCGAATAGTCTCACCATATATTTCTTTCGACTCTTCAACACATATTTCTCTTGCACTATCTGCATACACTACTTTTTTTACATTCTTAATCATATCTTTAGGTGCTATTATTCTTAAAGTCAATTTATCAATTTGATATTTCACCATAAATGAATACATTGGTATCATTGACATATTACCATCTTTAACAAGTGTTCTTGTCTTGAATTCAACCCTATCTCCGCATTTTTTATTCTCATTGAACTTGATTATATACGGAAAAGGTGAAAGAGCTCTTTCAGAATCATCCAAGGAATAATTACCATTTCTTTCAACTAATTCCGTTCGAATATACTCTGATCCGCTCCAAATTAATTGCCTCTTTAATTCATTAACTCCATCTTTTAGCACAAGCATTTTGTAATCAATTGTAGATTCTATATCTACTCTATTATCATCAAAGGTCATTTCAGCGATAATAGAACTGAATTTATAATCCAATGGTATATCCGAATAATCATTATTTGAAGATGCATCATTTACTTTCTGAGAACTATCGTCTATATCCCTTTCTTTTTTTAAAGAATCATTTCGAATAACAAGTATTAAAAATAAAATTATGGCAGTTAACAAGAGTATTGATGCTCCTGCTAAAATATATGCATATAATGGTATTGTGTTTCCACTTTTATGAACGACATTGTACACTCCCTGTATTAAAGGTATCCATAATGCAATATTTCCTATTAATAAACTAATTAT
>ERZ1034626.2228-NODE-2228-length-11830-cov-14.136730_pt1 | contig 11830 bp, 9 predicted proteins | sample MGYA00520652_ERZ1034626 | MGnify/ENA primary metagenome ERZ1034626 (study PRJEB33766, sample SAMN09781765) | gut metagenome | biome: gut microbiome | host: Homo sapiens | place: Madagascar | study: EMG produced TPA metagenomics assembly of the PRJNA485056 data... | reverse complement strand
GCATTGACAGCTCCCCCGAGAGGGGGAGCTTTTTATATGGAGTTTTATCTATGAATTACGCAACAATCAAGTATTACGACATTGCCAATGGGCCGGGGGTGCGCACCAGCCTCTTTGTTTCGGGCTGCAGGCACCACTGCCCGGGCTGCTTCAACGAGGTGGCATGGGATTTCGGGTACGGTCAGCCTTTCGACAAAGCTGTGCGCAACGAGATCTTTGCATCCTGCCAGCCCGACTATATTGCAGGCATCTCCCTGCTGGGCGGTGAGCCTTTTGAGCCGGAAAACCAGCGGGAGCTGCTGCCCTTCGTCCGCAACTTCAGGGCGTTATACCCGAATAAGAGCGTCTGGTGCTATTCCGGCTACACCTGGGAGCAGCTGACCGGCAGTGTTCCCTGCCCCGCCCGCTGTGAGGTCACCGATGAGCTGCTGAGCCTGCTGGATGTTCTGGTGGACGGCCGCTTTGTGGAAGCCCAGCACGATATCTCCCTGCGCTTCCGGGGCAGCTCCAACCAGCGGCTTCTGGATGTTCCCAAAAGCCTTGCCGCAAAGGCCCCCGTCTGGTGGGAGGACGAACAGGTGTTTGCCACACACACGATGTAAACCTCTCAGTCGCGCTGACGCGCGCCAGGCCCGGGTTGCGGCACCCAGCATACGTCTCGCGTTGTAAACAACGCCCGATTTTCCACACTCTACGCAGAGCGAGTGGAAAATCGGGCGTTTTGTCATTTAACGGGATGAAACCATATCCTCGATGACACTGAGGAACTCCTGGCCATAGCGGGCGGCCTTTTTCTCACCCACACCGGGGATATTGAGCAGTTCCTCCACGCTCAGGGGCTTTTTCAGCGCCATCTGGCGAAGGGTGGAATCATTGAACACCATATAGGCAGGGAGCTTCTGCTTTGCGGCCAGCCGCTTGCGCAGGGCATAGAGGGCAGCCAGCAGCTTCTCGTCCGCTTCGCTGAGGGCATCTTCGTCGGCACGGCGGCGGGAGGCCGCGGCCAGCCGCTTTGCACTGGCCGCGGCACGCTGGCGGGCCTGTGCCGCCTGCTCCTCCACCTGTTCGGCAGCCTGTGCTGCCAGCAGACAGTTGGAACAGTTCTCGCACTTCTGGGGTGCGGCCTCGCCGAAGTAGCTCAGCAGATACCCCCGCAGGCAGCGCGGCGTGGTGGAGTAGAAGGTCATGTACTTGAGCCGTTCCTCTGCCTTGCGTGCCGCTTCGGCCTTGACATCCGCAGGCAGGCCGTTGTCAGCCTCCATCTCCTTGTCGATGAAGAACCGGATGGTGCGCACATCGGTGCCGGAATAGAGCAGGGTGCAGCGGGCTGGCTCCCCGTCACGGCCCGCGCGGCCCGCCTCCTGATAATAGCTCTCCAGATCCTTGGGCATATTATAATGGATGACGAACCGCACGTTGGGCTTGTCGATGCCCATACCGAAAGCATTGGTAGCAACCATCACCTGCACACGGTCGTAGAGGAAATCGTCCTGATTCTGCCGCCGGGTGTCCGCATCCAGCTTTGCGTGGTAAGCCGCCGCCCGGATGCTGCGGCTCTGCAGCAGCTGCACCGTCTCGTCCACCTGCCGGGTGGTGCTGCAATACACGATGCCCGCATGATTGCCCTCTTTGAGCACCAGTTCCAGCAGCTCCTTGGGCTTCTGGCTGGGCAGTGCCCGCCGGGTCTCAAAGTACAGGTTGGGGCGGTCGAAGCTGGTGGTCACCTCGTAGGGCGCTTGCAGCGCCAGATGGGTGCGGATATCCTCCCGCACATGGGCGGTGGCGGTGGCCGTGAACGCGCCCATGACCGGTCGGCTGGGCAGGCTGTCCACAAATTCCTTGATGCGCAGATAGCTGGGGCGGAAATCCTGTCCCCACTGGCTGATGCAGTGCGCCTCGTCCACCGTGACCATGCTGATCTGCCGCTCCTGCGCAAACCGCTGGAAGCCCGGCATCTCCAGCCGCTCCGGAGCCACATAGATGATCTTGTACCAGCCCTCCCGGGCGCGGTGCAGCATCAGCGCCTTCTGGTTGTCGGTCAGGCTGTTGTTCAGAAAAGCCGCCGCCACGCCCGCCTGCACCAGCGCCCCCACCTGATCCTTCATCAGGCTGACCAGCGGGGACACCACGATGGTAATGCCCGGCAAAAGCAGCGCCGGCACCTGATAGCAGATGGATTTGCCCGCGCCGGTGGGCATGACCGCCAGCACATCCTGCCCGGCCAGCAGGCGGCTGACGATCTCCTCCTGCCCGGGGCGGAAGCTGTCGTAGCCGAATACCTTTTTTAAGATCGAGTGCGGGTTTTCCATGGGTCCCTCCGTATCATAGAATAGGTTTTTTCTGCGCAATGTCTTCAAAACCATATCAGTATACCACAAAAGCCGGGCTTTTGCGCAGGTACAGAGCCGTTTTTTCGGCAAAAAGCACGAAATGCCAAAAGGATTTTTTTGCAAATGATAGCTTTTCAGGCGCGAAAATGATATAATAGGAGCACATAACTCCATGCCCGGCGGTTTTATGCGCCGACTGTTGATAGAAAAAGGAGCAATCATCTTATGCAGCAGAAACTCATCACCTTTGCCGTTCCGTGCTACAACTCGGCGGCATATATGCGCCATTGCGTCGAGACCCTGCTTTCTGCCGGAGAGCAGGCCGAGATCATCCTTGTGGACGACGGTTCCGTGAAGGACGATACCCCCGCCATCTGCGACGAGTACGCCGCCAAATATCCCACCATCGTCAAGGCCATCCATCAGGAGAACGGCGGCCACGGCGAGGGCGTGAATCAGGGCATCCGCAACGCCACCGGCCTGTATTACAAGGTAGTGGACAGCGACGACTGGCTGGACGAAGCAGCCCTCAGGACCGTGCTGGCCAAGCTGAACACGCTGACTGCCCGGGGCACCGCACCTGACCTGATGATCTGCAACTATGTCTACGAGCACGTGGAGGACAACACCAGCCACACCGTGCGCTACACCAACGTGTTCCCCCAGAACCGGCTGTTCAGCTGGACGCATGTCGGCCACTTCCGGCCCGACCAGAACCTGCTGATGCACTCGGTGATGTACCGCACACAGGTGCTGCGGGACTGCGGCATGGTGCTGCCCAAGCACACCTTCTATGTAGACAACATCTTTGTCTACCAGCCCCTGCCCTTTGTCAAGAGCATGTACTATATGGATCTGGACCTGTACCGCTACTTCATCGGCCGGGCCGACCAGAGCGTAAACGAAAGTGTGATGGTCAAGCGGGTGGATCAGCAGCTGCGGGTGACCCGCCACATGATCGACTGCCAGGACCTGGATGCCCTCAAGGGCCAGAAGAAGCTGCGCAGCTATATGCTGCACTACCTCTCCATGATGATGGCCATCAGCGACATCTTCCTGCTGCTGGACGGCAGTGCCGCTGCCAAGCAGAAGGAGAACGAACTGTGGGCCTACCTCAAGGCACACACCAGCGCCGGAGTCTACCGCTCCATCCGCTACGGCTTTGGCGGCGTGACCAACCTGAAGATCCCCAAGGGCGACAAGCTCGTGCTGGGCTGTTACCGCATTGCACAGAGGATTTTTAAATTCAATTAACAAATGTTGCTTTTCCTCCTCGGATAAGATATACTTTTTAACGTATCTTAATTTCCGAGGAGGACCTTATTTTATGGAGCAATTGCTCATTTGCATGTCTCTTTCGCTCATTGCAGGCCTGTTGGCATCCCGTGCAGCGAAAGCGGTCCGTCTGCCGGCTGTCACCTCTTATCTTGTGGCGGGGCTTCTGCTGGGCCCCTTCTTTCTGGGTCGGCTGGGCCTGAGCGGCTGGGGCTTCGGCTTCGGGAGCCTTGCACAGGTCGAGAGCTACGGCATCATCACACAGGTGGCACTGGGCTTCATCGCCTTTGTCATCGGCAACGAGTTCCGGCTCAGCGTGTTGGAGAGCATGGGCAGGCAGGCGATCACTGTGGGCATCCTGCAGGCCGTTATCACCACCGTGCTGGTGGATATCGCTCTGGTGGCCCTGCACTTTGCCCGGCCGGATGTCATCTCAATGGCATCGGCCATCACGCTGGGTGCCATCGCCTCTGCCACAGCCCCTGCCGCCACCCTGATGGTGGTCAAGCAGTACAAGGCAAGCGGTCCCCTGACCCGCCTGCTGCTGATGGTGGTCGCCATTGATGATGCCGTGGGTCTGGTGCTCTTCTCGGCCTCTTTCGGCATCGCAAACGCGCTGGAACAGGGCCGCATCGACCCCATCAGCATCCTTCTGGAGCCTCTGGTGGAGATCGTACTCAGCCTGGGTCTGGGCGCGCTGGCCGGTTTGCTGCTCAACCAGCTGGAGATCTACTTCCACTCCCGCTCCAAGCGCATGAGCCTTTCGGTGGCCTTTGTGCTGCTGACGGTGGGCCTTTCCATGGTCAGCTTTGAGGTCGGCCCCATCCACTGCAGCTTCTCGCTGCTGCTGGTCTGCATGATGACCGGCACCGTGTTCTGCAACATCTGTCCCACTTCCGATGAGCTGATGGACCGCCTGGACCGCTGGGTAAGCCCGGTGAACATCCTGTTCTTCGTGCTGTCCGGCGCGGAGCTGGACCTGAACATCCTCGCAAACCCCATGGTCCTGCTCATTGGTGCCGTCTATATCGCTTCCCGCTCTCTGGGCAAGATCTCCGGCTCCTATGTCAGCTGCAAGGCCACCCGCTGCAGTGAGAAGATCCAGAAGTATCTAGGCATCACCCTGCTGCCGCAGGCCGGTGTGGCGCTGGGCATGGCCGCCGAGGCTGCCGAGCTTTCCGACGGCCACATGGTGCGCAACGTGGTGCTCTTCTCGGTGCTGGTGTACGAGCTGGTCGGCCCGACCCTGGCCAAGCTCAGCCTGACCGCCGCAGGCGAGATCATCCCCGAGGGCCGCACGAGCGCCCGTACCACCAACAAGCCGGAGGAACCGGTCAGCGTGGAGTAACCTCTCCCACAGGGCTTGGCTCCCCTATCAGGGGAGCTGCCGCCGCAGGCGGCTGAGAGGTTTTATACATCACAAAAGCCGCTGCACAGTTGTTATGCTGTGCAGCGGCTTTCTGTTTGCTCTTTATTTCAGCACGATCTCATCGTTCTCAGCATCCACGGTCAGGGTGGAGCCGGAAACAAGGGTGCCGTCGATGATCTTTTCAGCGGCGGGGTCCTCCACAGCCTTGCGGATGGTCCGGCGCAGGTCGCGGGCACCAAACTTGCCGCCCTGGCTCTTGTGCACCAGCGCTGCCAGTGCCGCCGGGGTATAGCTGTAGGCAATGCCCTTGGCCTCCATACTGGGCTTGTACTCGTCCAGCATCAGGGCGGCAATGCCCTGCAGGGTCTCCTCGCTCAGCGGCTTGAAGGTGATGACCTCGTCCACGCGGCCCAAAAACTCGGGGCGGAGGAACTGGCTCAGTGCCTTGCGGCTCTTCTCCTCGTTCCGCTCCTCCTCGCTGCGGTTGAAGCCCAGACTTGCGGTGGTCTGGTCGCTGCTGCCCGCATTGGAGGTCATGCAGATAACGGTGTTGGAGAAATCCACGGTGCGGCCCTGGGCATCGTTGATCTTGCCCTCGTCCAGGATCTGCAGCAGGATATTCATCACATCGGGGTGGGCCTTTTCGATCTCATCGAACAGCACCACGCTGTACGGGCGGCGGCGGACCTTTTCGGTCAGCTGACCCGCTTCCTCGTAGCCCACATAGCCCGGAGGGGAACCGATCATGCGGGACACCGCGTACTTCTCCATATACTCGCTCATATCCAGCCGGATCAGGGGGTCGGGGCCGTCAAAGAGCTGGTTTGCCAACTGCTTCACCAGCTCCGTCTTGCCCACGCCGGTGGGGCCCACAAAAATGAAGCTGGCCGGACGGCGGCGGCCCGAAAGGTCGGCGCGGCTGCGCTTGACCGCCTGGGCCACCAGATGCACGGCATCGTCCTGACCGATGATCTTCTTTTTCAGCTCGGTCTCAAGGCTGGCGAGCTTTGCATACTCGGTCTCCCGGATCTTCACCGCCGGGATGCCCGTCCACAGCTCAATGACCTTGGCCACATCGTCCATGGTCACCTGGATCTCCCCGGCTGCAGCCTGCTTGGCGGGCAATTCCCGCTCCAGCTGTGCCATCCGGGTCTTGCGCTCTGCCACACGCTCGTAATCGATGGGCTCGTTCACATCGGCGTTTTCCATGTCGGCCTCTTCCTGCTTGAGAGCCTCCAGTTCCTTCTGCATGGTCAGGTACTCGGAGATGACCGGGTGGGCCAGATTGCAGCAGGCACAGGCCTCGTCCAGCAGGTCGATGGCCTTGTCGGGCAGGTAGCGGTCGGTGATATACCGCTCGCTCAGGGTCACGGTGGCGTTCAGCACATCGGCGGGCACCTGCACATGGTGGTGCTCCTCGTAGTAGTGCTTGATGCCGCCCATCACGGCCAGCGTATCAGCAACGCTGGGTTCCTCCACCCGCACGGGCTGGAACCGGCGCTCCAGCGCTTGGTCCTTCTCGATATACTTGCGGTACTCGTTGAAGGTGGTAGCACCAATAACCTGGATCTCGCCGCGGGAGAGGGCGGGCTTCAGGATGTTGCCCGCATTCATGGCACCCTCGCTCTCACCGGCAGAGGTAATGGTGTGGATCTCGTCAATGAACAGGATGACGTTGCCTGCCGCCTTGACCTCGCTCAGCAGGCCCTTGACCCGCTGCTCGAACTGGCCGCGGAACTGGGTGCCTGCCACAAGGCTGGTGAGGTCCAGCAGATAGATCTCCTTATCCTTCAGGCCGATGGGCACATCCCCCTTGGCAATGCGCTCCGCAATGCCCTCGGCAATGGCGGTCTTGCCCACACCGGCTTCGCCGATGAGGCAGGGGTTGTTCTTCTGGCGGCGGCTCAGGATCTGGATGGTGCGGTAGATCTCCCGGTCGCGGCCGATGATATCATCCAGCTTCCCCTCCCGGGCTTTGCGGGTCAGGTTCTCGCAGTAGGTATCCAGAAACTTGCGGCGGGGCGGCTTTTTGTCGTTTTTGCCCGCCTTCTTCTCGTTTTTGCCGTTCTGGGCACCGCCGTTCACCCCCAGCGGGAAGGTGGCGCTGGAGCCGGGCACAAGGTCGCCGTCCTCTTCGCTCTGGTCCGGCTGGCCCATGCCCATCATCATGGAGAAGGGGTTCATGTTGCTCATGTCCCCCATCTCCTGCATCATGTTTTCCATCCGGTCTTCCATGGCATCCATGTCCTCATCAGACATGCCAAACTGCTTCATCAGATCATCGACCGGTTTGATGTGCATCTCCCGGGCACAGTGCAGGCAGTACCCCTCGTTTTTCATCTGGCCATTTTCCATCCGCTGGACAAAAATAATGGCAGGCCGCTTCTGGCATCGAATGCAGACCATTGTTCCTCCTTTTCCCTCCCCGCTCAGACAAACGGGTTGAACACATTGAATACTTTATAGTAAAGGCTGCCGCTCATCACCGTGTCGTTGAGCATGGTGAGGTTGCCGCCGGTGATCACAATGAGCGCCCAGACCACGCAGAGCACCAGATAGATGTCCACAAGGCTGGCAATGCCGCCCACGCCCCAGCCCAGCCAGTGGTTCACTGCACCGATCACGGGCAGCTTGTTCACCAGCCCCAGCACCGTGACCAGCAGGCTGACCAGCATCCGCAGCAGGGCGAACGCCACAAAGAACAGCACCAGCGAGATCACCGGGGTCAGCAGCGGAGCCAGCACCTTCTGGACGATGGTATCCGCCAGCACAACGGCGTTGTCATTGAGGACGGCAGAGATGGAGCGCTCGCAGGCATCCACGATGGATGCCCGGAACGCCTCGGGCAGAAAGCCCGCGTACCGCTGGGCAATGCCATCCAGACTGACGGCTCCCCCGGCGGCGATATTGGCAGCGATCTGGTCCCGGAAGCTTCCGGCGAGGAAGCGCTCGAACACCTGCCCGGCTGCCCAGCCTGAAAAGGCTCTGGCACCGAACAGGCTGATGAGGCTGCCCGTCAGCTGCACCACCGAGGCCAGAAAGCCTTTGCGGGCATACCGGACGGCCAGCACCAGCCAGACCACCGTACATAGGATATCAAAAATAAATGACGGATTCTTGAACATACGTTTAACCTTATTCCGAACTGGCTCACCCTCTCAGTCACGACTGCCGTCGTGCCAGCTCCCCCAAAGGGGGAGCCAACGCTTCTGACAGGGGAAGCCACAAAATAAAATTGCACTCTTTTTCCTCAAAGCCGCAATTGCCTCTCCCTTTGGGAGAGGTGGCAATGCGCAAGCATTGACGGAGAGGGCTATTCAGCGGGTGCTTCCAACTTCTGCACCGTGTTGCCGCTGAACAGCAGCAGATCCTTGCTGTTGGCCAGCAATGCCTGCGGGCTGGTGTCAAGGTTCTGGCTCCACTGCTGGGTGCCGGATGCATCAAAGCACTCCACGGCGTTATCGGCCAGCAGATAGAACAGGTTCCCCGCCCGGACAATGGAATTTGCCGCCGGGACAGCGGCGCTGAACTGGACGTTCAGGTTTTTGTCCAGCGTCACAGCCTGAGAGACCTGCCCCGATGCCAGCAGCAGAGCCACATTGCCTGCCGCGTCCACCGAAACATCCTTCAGCTCCGTGCCCGCAAAATCATAGACCGCACGCTCGCCGCCGCCCGCATTGTAGAGCACGGCCCTGGTATCGTAGACAGCCAGGATCGTGGAAGCGGAGGTCCACCCCAGCCACTGGGGCACGCCGCCCTGATTCACCAGACTGACGGGATCACCCGATGCCAGATTGATGAGGTAGAGGTTGGTCATCACCTGTCCCCCGCTGACGGTGACGGCTGCCGCCGCCAGCTTCCGGCTGTCGGGGGAAAAGGCCATCCGCAGGGGGGTGCCGTCGTTGGAGGTCATGCTCCAGCTGAGCTGCTGCTCCATGGAGGGGCTGTATACCAGCAGCTTTGCCATGCTGGTCTGGTCCTCCGTGACCACGGCCAGCGTGCCGTTGTCCGACATGGCGCAGAGGAAAATGCTGTTTTCCAGCTGCTTGGTGTAGAGGTTCTGGGTGCGGCTCTCCACCCGCAGCTCGTTTCCGGAGCGGTTGTAGAGGACAAAGCGGGTCTTGCCCGCGGCCAGCGCCGGGCGGGCATAGCCGCTCTGGATGCTGTTCAGCTTTTTGCCGGTGCGCGACCAGACCACACAGCCCTCGTCCCCCAGCTCCACAAAGCTGCCGGTCAGGGGGGCCATCTGCTCCAACTCGGCCACACCGGTCTGTTGGGGCCAGCCAGAGCCGGGCAGCAGGGCAATGCGGGCCGTATCGGTCAGGTCCTTCAGGGCCGCCACCGAGCTGCCCGCAATGCCGGTGGCAAACAGCACCACCGCCGTCAGCAGCACCAGCAGCACCGCCGTGCGGCGGATGCGCCGGTTCCGCACACGCTGGCGGGCAGCTTCCAGATATTCGACCCGCCCTTCCGAAAGCGGCTCGTCACTCTCCGGACGGTTGCGATTTTTTCTCATAGGTCGTAGTCCACCTTCTCCAAAAATAGCCCTTTCGCGGGCAGCGTCGGCCCGGCCTGGCTGCGGTCCCGGCTGGCAAGGATGCCGGGGATGGCATCGGGCTGCATCCGGCCCGCGCCCACCTCACACAGGGTGCCTGCCAGAATGCGCACCATGTTATAGAGGTAGCCGTCCGCTGTCACCTCAATGTCCACCTCGTCGCCCTTCCGGGTCACATGGCAGTCGGTGATGGTGCGCACGGTATCTCCGTGGGCAGCAGCAGAGGAACCCGCCGCGCACAGGGCCAGAAAATCGTGCTTTCCCACAAACTGTTCCGCCGCCCTCTGCATGGCATCCACATCCAGCCGCCGGGGCACCCGGGTGTAATATTTTTCATCAAAAGGCGAATCGATGGGGTGGTTGTGGATGCGGTACAGGTAGGTCTTGGTATGGGCGGCATAGCGGGCGTGGAACTCCTCCGGCACCACCCGGGCGCACAGCACCCGGATATCCGGGGGCAGGTGCTGGTTGATGGCCAACGGCAGCTTTTCGGGGGGGATGCGGGTCTCCGCGTGGAAGTTCAGCGCAAAGCCCAGCGCGTGGACCCCGGCATCGGTGCGGCTGCACCCCTTGATATCGGGGCGGCTGTGGAGCACCGCTTCCAGCCCATCCTGAAAGGTCTGGGCCACGCTCCGCCCGTTGGGCTGCACCTGAAAGCCGCAGTAGTTGGTGCCGTCGTAGGCAAGGGTCAGTAAATAGTTCATCATATCAGAAATTCGGGAACACCAGTCTCGAGCTCAGGATCACCATAAAGCAGACGATGCACACCGCCAGGTCGATATAATCCTGCCGGGTGCAGCGCAGCACCTTCAGGCGGGTGCGGCCATCACCGCCGCGGTAGCAGCGGCACTCCATGGCCATGGCCAGCTCATCGGCGCGGCGGAAGGCCGAGATGAACAGCGGGATGAGCACCGGCACCAGCGCCTTGACGCGCTCCATCATGGAACCGTTGTCCAGCATGGCACCACGGGCTTTCTGGGCGTTCATGATCTTGTCGGTCTCTTCGATCAGGGTCGGGATAAACCGCAGGGCAATGCTCATCATCATAGCCAGCTCGTGCACCGGGAAGTGCAGCCTGCCCAAAGGCTTGAGCAGCTGCTCGATGGCATCTGTCAGCACAATGGGGCTGGTGGTATAAGTCAGCAGGCTGGTGCCCGCGATCAGTGCCATCACGCGCACCGCCATCAGGATAGCATAGCGCAGGCCCTCGGCGTAGATGTTCAGCACCCAGAAGTGCACCAGCGGCTCGCCCTCGCCCGAAACAAAGAAGAGGTTGAGCACCGCGGTAAAGAGGATGATGGGCAAAATGGGCTTCAGGCTCTTGGTGATGAGCTTGAAGGGGATCTTTGCCACGCCGTACATGGCCACGAGGAACACAAGGGACAGCGTCAGGCCCAGCGGGTTGGACGCGGCAAACAGCAGAATGATGTAGACGATGGTCAGCACCAGCTTCATGCGGGGGTCAAACCTATGCACAAGGCTGTCGCCCGGGAAGTGCTGGCCGATGGTGATATCTCTCAGCATGTGGCATCGCCTCCCTTCTTTGCATCCACACGGGGCAGCACAAGGCTTTCGCCTGCGTCCCGGCGCTTCTTGGCTTCCAAAATCATCTTGACGGCATAGGGCACAGTGTAAACATCCGCCGGGACATCCACCCCCATCTCCCGCAGCTTGAGGAAGATCTTTGTGACCTGCGGCACGCTCAGGCCCAGCGCCAGCAGCTCGGGCGCACGGGCAAACACGTTCTCCACGGTGTCGTACATGGCGATCTTCTTGTTGCTCATCACCAGCACACGGTCGGCGTACTTGGCAATATCCTCCATGCTGTGGGAGACCAGCAGCACGGTGGTGCCGGTCTTTTTGTGGTACTCCTTGACCTCAGACAGGATCTCGTCCCGGCCCTCGGGGTCCAGACCGGCGGCAGGCTCATCCAGCACCAGAATGCGGGGCTTCATGGCCATCACACCCGCCACGGCCACCCGGCGCTTCTGGCCGCCGGACAGCTCAAAGGGGCTGCGCTGCAGCAGCGCCTCATCCAGGCCGACAAATTCCGCTGCTTCATGCACCCGTCTGTCGATCTCGGCCTCGTCCAGCCCCATGTTTCTGGGGCCAAAAGCGATATCCTTATAGCAGGTCTCCTCAAACAGCTGGTACTCCGGGTACTGGAACACCAGACCGGTGAGGAAACGGAATTCCCGGATCTTTTCCGGCTCAGCCCACAGGTCGCGGCCATCAATGATGATGTGACCGCTGGTGGGCTTGTTCAGGCCGTTCATGTGGGTGATGAGGGTGCTCTTGCCG
>ERZ1034626.2226-NODE-2226-length-11832-cov-38.389913_pt1 | contig 11832 bp, 8 predicted proteins | sample MGYA00520652_ERZ1034626 | MGnify/ENA primary metagenome ERZ1034626 (study PRJEB33766, sample SAMN09781765) | gut metagenome | biome: gut microbiome | host: Homo sapiens | place: Madagascar | study: EMG produced TPA metagenomics assembly of the PRJNA485056 data... | reverse complement strand
ACTTGTTGGTGCTACCCTCTGGAAGCTCAGAGAGGAACTTGCCGATAACCATGAAGCAGTCACGGTTGTAGAAGTCATCGCAGTTGATAACGCAGAATGGCTCCTTGATGATGTCCTTAGCCATCAACACTGCATGGTTTGTACCCCATGGCTTCTCACGACCTTCTGGTACGCTGAATCCCTCTGGCAGATCGTCCAATGCCTGGAAGCAAAGCTCTGCAGGGATATGACCCTCGTACTTAGAGAGGATTTTCTCACGGAACTGATCCTCGAAATCCTTGCGGATAACGAAAACAATCTTTCCAAAACCAGCCTGAATAGCATCGTAGATGCTGTAGTCCATGATTGTCTCACCATTTGGGCCCAGACCATCGAGCTGTTTCAAACCACCATAACGGCTACCCATTCCAGCAGCCAAAAGCAATAATGTAGGTTTCATATAATCTTTTTTTATTTAATAGTTGATAGTTTATATCTTAAACACTGCAAAAGTAATAAAAAAAACGCACCTAGCGACAAGTTTTCCTACTTTTTTTTGATTTATACCAACATTTAAATGTTTTGTGGAGATTTACACGCTAAAATTGGAGGCTTTTGCCCTTTCAGGGCGCATTATTATTGGCCTTCAAGACCCAGGGCGATGCCCTGGGCTAGGTGCTTCTGCCCTTTCAGGGCGTGTGGGGCAAACTTGCTTTAGAATGGATAACCCACGGCAAGATGAAGACTCTGGTTCTTCTTGAAGCTTGGGATATTGTAGAATCCGCTCTTGCCGGTATCATACGGCAGATGCAAACCGATACCCCAATCCACACGTACCACGAACATACCCATGTCGTAACGGATACCCAGACCCGTGCCCACGGCAAGCTGCTTATAGAACCTGTTGAACTTGAATGCCTCATACTCCGAGAAATCGGCATCCTTCATCCATACGTTTCCGGCATCCAGGAACAAGGCGCCATAAAGGTCGCCCCAGATTTTAGGACGATACTCCAGGTTTGCCTGCAACTTGATGTCGCCCGTGCGAAGGATGTTGGCATACTTGTTTCCTACGGCACTGTAGTTCTGCTCTCCCGGACCAACGCCACGCACATTGAAGGCACGGATGCTATTGGCACCGCCCACATAGAACATCTCGGTATAAGGAGCAGTATCGGAATTGCCATAACTCCAGATAACGCCGCCGTTCAAATGTCCCACCAACGTAGAGTTCTCGTTGATACGCCAGTATTTCACGAAATCTGTCTCCACCTTGAAGAACTGGGAATACTCGTTCTTAAAGAGCGTCTTGCCCTCCTTGTTCCATTTCCTGCCACTGGCAAGATAACCCAGCGACAGGATGTTACCCGCCTCACTCACCGTGGTAGACCATACGATAGGACTGCGGTATTTCTGCGCACTGCGATAGGTATAGGTGTAACTCATCTTAGGCACAAAGCGGTCGGCCATCGTAGTTGCGATATACGTATTGTTCGACAGGATGCTGTCAAACTTTGCCGAAGAGGAGTTCATATACTCATACGAGAGAATCAGCGGACTGAACGAATGGCGATGCTGATAGGAAGTGGCCCAATCGTAGGTCAACTCGCCTCCTGCCACATGCCTGCGGAAATAGCCGGCACGATTCAATACGTTCATGGATGCCTTCACCGTGGTGGTTGGAGTACCGTAATATCTGCGTGGGATGTGTCCCCTGCGAAACCTGCGCTCGTTCTGCGCCATGGTGCGGAAGGCATTCCAAGGCGTGATGATGCTTGGGAAGGATACGGAGACATCTGAACCGAACTCATAGGAATTGATCTTGTTAGAACTGCCGCCCTGTCCGGTGATGGTCTGCCACTCGTGCGCTCCATGAAAGTTGATATCCAGTTTCTCTCCTCCACGGAAGGCATTGCGCTTGGTTAAACCCACCACGAGCTCCGGTCCTACTCTACCCGTGGTCTTGCCCTTGGCATTCGCCTCGATATAGAAATCGTATGGCTTGTCGAACACCAGGTCGATGTTGGCATCCAGGGTATCGCAATATTGCACATTTCCCAAACTATCCAAGGTCTGGGTAGATCGGGGCACAAACTGCAGGTTGGTATAACTGAAGAGTCCCATCGACTGCAATCCTGCCTTCGCCGTGGTCTCATCATCCACCATATAGAGCTTGCGTGGTCGCAGCTTCAGCTCGCGGAGCACCACACCTGCACGAATCGGCATCTTCTTGCCCGCATACCGGAAACTCAGATAGCGACGCACGAAGGAATCGGTCATCTCCTCCATAAACTGTTTCTTGAAGTTGATATTGATGTTACCGATATACCACTGTCGCTTGGCTTCCGGTTCGATACTGTCTACCATCGAGAGACGCACGTTCACCTTGCCCGGCACATTCACCGTATCGGCAAGATAGGAAGCATAACTGTTCTGATAGAAATAATAGCCATGATTGCGGAAAAGTCGGGTCAGTCGCTGGCGCTCCTGCTCCAGTTTCGAGACATTGAAAGGACTACCCTTTCTGATAAGTGCCTGCGACATGGTGGAATCGATGAGTTGCCTGCCATGCTCCGGGAAATTGAGATAAGCCACGGAATCCAGGCGCCAGAGATGGCCCATATCAACCTTATAAGCCACCTTTGCCTCCTTCGGATTGCTCTGGGTCTGCACCTCATAATCCACCTTTCCATTGAAATAGCCGTATTTATCTAACTGGTGCTCAGCCACCTGCGCACGCAACTGCGGATTCACATTCTCCATCAGCTTAGGCTTGGATCCGAACACCTTGGTAATCCATCGGGAAAGTCCATTATCCGATGGCGAGAAAGCATTCCATATCCACAGACGCACCGGGAATGGGGTGCGGTAATAGCTGCTACCCATAAAGGCACCCGTAGGAGCGGATGCCAGGGCATACTCCATCTCCTCCTTCACAGAGTCGGCATAGCTGTTCTCCTCGTAGTTGGTATATTCGATAGGCTTCAATCCCGCAAAAAGCTGCTCGCCTTCCTTCAGGGCACTCGTAGAGGAGCACCCCGTAAAGAGGAAGGATGACAGCATCGTGGATGCTGTCATATATATAATAAGGTGAAGTCTATTCTCTTTTCTCATGATTACTTGTTTTTAATTGAATCTTTACTGACGGAATCCTTCTTCATTCTTGAATTCGGCATGAGGTTGGAATCCTGCCTGTCTGCCTTCAAACGGAAGATATCCGTGAACTTCGAGAGCTTTCTGCGCCAGGTGAAACCGGCACCATATTCGCCAATCTGTCCTTCCAGCCAATCGTAGGTGTTGGCGTTGTAGAAGGCACGGACATACATGCTGGCACCTTCGTTCAGACGATACTGCACCTCGACATTGTTGAAGAACGATTCGTTCTTGTTGTAATTCGCATTATCCAACTCGGCACCGGTGGAAACCTGTCCACCCACCGTGAAGCTCAGACGATTGTTGAAGAATCGCTTGGCAAACTTGAAGTTGTAGTCGGTATGCACGGAACCCGCCGCATTGGTCTGGTTATCTACCGTCATGCCCACATCGAGTCCGATGCTTCGCATGGCTGTACCTGCGATATTGTTGATTTCCGAATTGAGGAAGGAAGTCAGGGCACTGTTCATCGAGAACGAACTCGTTGAACCACTCGCCAGATACATGCCGGATGCCAACATCGTGATGGCTATCTTGCCCCGCTCCTCTACGCTCATCGAATTCAATTCATCCTGCACGGTCTGGTCGTTCGACGCGGAGATGATAAACTGGATGCCCGGCTTTTCCAGAGTCTGACTCAGTTTCACACCACAGATGAAATCCACCGAACGGCCGCTACCCTCGCCTTCGTTCACGGTGGTCTTGATGTTCTCCGTAGCCGTGATGCTCAAGGTAGGATTGAATGGATCGCCGGTAAACTGGATGTAACTTCCATCCTGGATATCAAAGGTCTTCAGCGGAATGATAGGCAGCGAGTATTTCATCTCGCCATCACTCAGGGTGTATCTACCCGTCAGACGGATGCCATCCACCGTATTATATTTCATCTGCAAGTCGCCACCACCCAACAAATCCACATAGTTGGTCTTCTCTGCATTCAGAGCACACAAGATATGGGCAGACTCATCGATGGAGATGCTCATCAGCATATCGAAACCCTCCAGGGTTGGCTTGGCTACCACCACCTGCTTACCACTCTTGAAATCGGTGAACTTCACCAGCTCTTCCAATTGGGTATCGGTGGTCAACTCCGACTCACGCAGTACGTAGGTCATATCGGTCTTGCCCAATACATCAATCTTACCCATCATCTTCAGATTGTTCAAGGCTCCCTGCATACTGCCATAGAAGTTGACATACGCCTTTCCGAAAGCCTCCGAACGGGCATTCTCCTTGGCATCGATGAGCAGGAAGTTCTGGGCACGCATGCGCACATTGAGCTTCATGTTCTCCACATTCGTGAAATCCAGGTCGCCCTGAATATTCAGCGGACTCTCGTTGTTGGCATACATCATGAAGTTCTCGAAGAGCAGCTTACTGTCGATGATGCGCACTGGGTCATTGGCAAATCGCATGGAGATGCCGTATGGCACACTCACCAGATAAGCAGAATCCAGATATACCTCGCCATCCATATCCAGGTTGCTCAACGCTCCCTTCATGGTCAGCTTGCCTTCTCCATATCCCTTCAGACCCATCAGCTGGTCGGGAATAAAACCGTTGATAAAGTGCAGAGGCAATCGCTCCAAACCGACTTCGGCATCGAGCTCGCCTGCGCCTCCTGACTTGTAGGTACCCGTAACCGTGGCTACTTCCTCGCCATTATAGGTCAGGATACCATCCACATAGTGCGATCCGTCGCTCTTTGGCATATAGGTGAATTCGGAACCGACATCTCCCATCGGACATTTCTCGTATACCATGTTGTCTATCTTCAGGTTAGAAGATACCGACAACTCATCCTTGGTCTGTATCACGTGGAAGTCACCATCCATGATACCCGAAATATCCGGCATATAAGGAATCACACTCAGCACCTTGTCGAGATTAAACTGGCTCATGCTGACAGTGATATCCTGCAATGCATCTTCGTTCTCATCGTTGGAATAAACACGCATACCCATTCCGCCCGACCCTCTCAACACCAGGTTGGCAGATACACGGCCATCGTCAGCCAACATCAGATAGTTATCCTCATTGGCTGTAAATTTCTTGTATCCCAACACCGGATGTGGGTCAATAAGGGTAAGCTTCACACCGTTAGGCTGCAACATGGCAGCCAGACCCACATCTACTCCCAGGCGGTTGTTGGCATCATAGATACGTGCCTTCAGGTTGGAGCCCAAATCCTGCACCTCTCCATCCACCAGGGCACGGAACACATACTGCGGATTATTCCTGTTGTTCTGTATGTGAGCCGAGTAGCGGATGGTATCCGACTGGGTATGAACCGTGGCACGGATGGTATCTATCTGCATGCCGCTAGCCACCAGTGAATCTATGTTGAGATAGCCCTCGAGTCCGGCTACAGGAGAAGAATTGAAGTCCATCTCCACCGACTTGAAGTTGTATCCCATATACTGGATGAAGCGCGAGATGAAGTTATTCTTACCCGTAGTGAGATAGATATGACCAAGCGGGAAACTGTTTCTAATCTTCACCTGGTCAATATGATGGTTCTTGAATTGGGAAACCAGTTCTTTCTTCAATCCCATCACCTGGTCCAGAAGCTTCTCATAGCCACCATGTGCATCCATGTTCAGACGGAAATCGCCACATGCGGCAATGGCATGGGTGGTATCCCTGCTGGTCTTGATATCAACGTTCATACCGCCCGGACGATAGATGCTGTCCGGCGTACGTATCGTAATATCATCCATCAAAGCCCAAACCTGATGATTGTCCTTCAAATCAGAATTCATATCAATATGCCCGCAAAGCGATGCTGAAACCGGCTTCTTGGTAACCTGCAACTCATACATATCAGCATGGCGCACGTCGGCTACCAAAGTAGCCTGCAATTTCTTGGTACTAGCCAGGGCATCTACCGAAATCACGCCATCCAGCAGTTCGTTCTTGCTATCCAGCTTGGCGTGAATCTTACCATTGGCTATCTGTGCGTCTGCCAATACATGATGGAGGTTATACTTGCCATAATGCAACTGGCTTGCCTTCGCCTTTGCCACCAATCGGGTTCTTGGCGAGAGGAAGTCGGTGCCCATACCCCTGGCCTCCACATCTCCGGTAAAGGTATAGAGTTCCTGTTTTGGCAGGAAATGCTGCGCCTGGATATTGCGCGCATGGATTCTAGCCTGGTAAGCCAGGCGATTCATGTCGATACTTCCATCCTTGCGGGTCTTGGCATCGACGGTAGCATCCACCTTCATGCTTCCCCTACCCTCGGTAAGCGCCAGCCTGGCTCCATACTTCGTACCGTCCATCTTCAGATTGCCCTGGATGCCGATGCCGTTTGGTATGCAGATTTCCTGCATCAGCGACGGGTCGAGCATGGCGGTAACCATACCTAAATTATAGGTCTTCGCCTTCAGGTTGATATTTGCCTTGAAGCGATCCATATCGTGCATATTGGCGATGACGCCATCAGAGGTCAATTGGAAGACGGTTGGCAAATCTATTTTTACTCCCGAGAAAGAGGCACGCTGCAGGTTGCCCCTGAAGATGCCTTCCAGCTTCATCGGATAGTAAGGCCAGCGGTTCTTCATCGGCTTTGGCAATGCATCACCCACGAAGAGGAAGAGGTCGGAACGACCCAGGGATCCCTTCACCTGGGCCATCAGCTTTCCTGGCGCTTTCTCGTCGAAGGCATTCAAATCCATGTCTACGGAAGTCTGCAAGCTGGAAACCGGTGTCAGAAGCGCCATATCCAGCAACTGCATCTTCAACGAATCCATCACAAAGCGGCCAGCAAGCTGGTCTATCTTCAAGCCGCACTTCTCTTTCAGTTTGACTTCCTTTATCTTGATGTCAAGCTTGGAATCACAGAAATAGAAGGAATCTGCCTTCAATGCCATATCCGAGACGGCAAGATGGTTGAAATCCATTCCCGAAACAGGGCGCACGTAATTCTGATCGTAGTTCACCCTGCCGTTCTTCCAATCCAGATGTCTAATCTGGTAGAGACCTTTATACAGGTCGAGATAGGTGGTGCGAGCCAGCGCATCACCCATGTAAGCATTCACCTGGAGGGTATCTCCAGGCATGTGTAAGGTAAAGTCGGTGTTCTTTAGTTTCAGCTGCTGTATGTTGATCTTCCAGTAATTGCTGCTTGGCGTGGTATCTGGCGGAACGGTATCGCTCAGTTCCACCGAAAGTCTGGCATCAGCTATAAGCGCATGGTTCACGTTCACACGCTCCTTGCCCAGATCTATGCCATGTGCCTTCAACTGGAGTTTGCCCACATCGCCCTTGATCCGGGCCTCGTGGATGAAATTGGTGGTATTCACCTTCATCTTCGTGAAGTTCAGTTCATCAACCATCACCTGATTACTGAAGAGTGGAAGCAATTGCACATCTACCACCATCTTCTGGATGTCGGCTACGGTATCTTTTCTGTTTCTTAAAGTTAAGTTAGGGCTGTTTCTGAGCGAATCGACTGGTTGCAAAACCTTTACACCTTCCACTCCCAGCTTAAGAGGGAAGACAAGCTTTACTTCCTTTACAGAAATATCCATGCCCGTCGATTCAGAAGCATAAGAAGCTACTTGCTTCACCGCCCAATTCTGTACAGGAGGCAAGTAAAGCAACACAGCCAACAATATGATAAGCAGGAATGGAATCAAAAGTGCCACACCCACCCACTTCGCATACTTCTTCATAAGCATGTTATTTTACTAGAAATATTCTGAACGTATCAATAAGTTAGTATTTGGAGTATGATGAATTCCTAGGGATTCATCATCTCTGCGAGAATCATGAGAAACTAACTCCCCCGATTTTCATCAAGGGGCGATAGCTCTCCATAAATTATCGTCTGGCAGAGGAGCCTCCACCACGATGGTTTCCTTCGATACGGGATGCACAAACTCTACCCTGTGCGAAAGAAGCGAGATACTGCCGTCAGCATTGCTGCGAGGGGAACCGTATTTCAGGTCGCCCTTGATAGGGCATCCCATCTTAGCCAACTGACATCTGATCTGATGATGTCTTCCCGTCATCAGGTTCACTTCCAGAAGTGTATAATGATCGGTATGACCTATCACCTTATACTTCAATATCGCCTTCTTCGAGTTCTTCACCTCATGGTCGTAAGCGTAGCTCTTGTTCTGCTTCTCATTTCTTACAATCCAATGGGTCAATGTCGCCTCGGTCTCCTTCGGCATGTTCTTCACAATCGCCCAATAGGTCTTGTGAACCTCGCCATCCCTGAACATGGTGTTCAGTCGGCTCAATGCCTTCGAAGTCTTGGCAAACACCACGAGTCCCGAAACCGGACGGTCAAGTCGATGCACCACACCCAGGAATACATTACCCGGTTTCTGGTATTTCTCCTTGATATACTGTTTTACCGTCTCTGAGAGAGGCTCATCGCCGGTCTTGTCGCCCTGCACGATTTCACCACTTCTCTTAGAGACGATAATTATATGGTTGTCTTCGTAAACTACCTGCATGTTGTTGTTAAAACAGATGCCAATAGATTACATATTCATACCACCGTCGATCTGAATAACCTGACCACTTACGTAGCTAGACATATCAGAAGCGAGGAAGAGACAAACGTTAGCGATATCCTCTGTCTGACCACCACGGCGCAAAGGAATCTTCTTCATCCAGTCCTTACGGATTTCCTCTGGCAACTGAGCTGTCATGGCTGTCTCGATGAAGCCAGGAGCTACAGCGTTGGCACGAACACCCTTAGGACCCAACTCCTGAGCGATAGACTTAGCCAAAGCAATCATACCAGCCTTAGAAGCTGCATAGTTGCACTGACCTGCGTTACCATGAACACCTACCACAGAAGCCATGTTGATGATAGAACCGCTGCGCTGACGGAGCATGATAGGAGAACAAGCGTGGATAAAGTTGAAGGCAGACTTCAAGTTTACATTCAAAACTGCATCCCACTGAGCCTCACTCATACGAAGCATCAAACCGTCCTTAGTGATACCTGCGTTGTTAACGAGAATATCGATAGAACCAAAATCTGCGTGAATCTGCTTAACGGTCTTCTCAGTCTCCTCGAAGTCAGCAGCATTACCAGCATATGCGCGACATGTTACACCAAGAGCCTCAATCTCCTTACGAGTAGCCTCCAAGCCAGCTGCCATATCATCATTGAGTACGAGGTCTGTGAATGCGATGTTAGCACCCTCAGAAGCAAATTTCATTGCGACAGCCTTACCGATGCCGCGAGCAGCACCTGTTACAAGGGCTGTCTTACCTGTTAATAATCCCATTTCTTTTTGTATTTATTAAATTAATGATCTATTTGAATAATCAATGAATGATCAATTTGATTTTCTCATGAACGATTGCACAATCGGGAAAAATCTATCAATCTTGAACGATTGCGATTACAGTTTCAATCCCGATTTACCCAAGGCACCATAAACCACCTTGGCAACCAATGGTTTGCTTGCCTCCACATTCATGCCATGTCCCAAACGGCCATAGATGAAAGGTACTTCCAAGCCCTTGATACAATAATGAGTAATGTCGGCAACCAGATCTACATTGTCGATATCAAACTCACCTGCATCTTTTCCCTCACGATAGATACGACGGAGGATTTCGATTTCATCCTCATCAAAGTTCTTTCTCACCTTCTCCACCATCCAGATGTTGCGAAAGAATTCAGCACGCAAATTACCATTACGTACCACCGTCTCCTTAATCATACTGAGATGGGTATAGATAAGTTCGATAATCTTATCCTGTGGACGCATCTTGCAGTTGGCCACCTCATCCAATCTATCGGAAAGGCGTTCCAACTCTGACTCTATTACAGCGTAATAGACATCTTCCTTTCTACTGAAATAAGTATAGAGCGTACGTCGTCCCTTCCCCGAAGCTACAGCAATATCATTCATGGTTGTATTTGCTATACCATTCTTGGCAAAGAGTTGTCGTGCGACATCTACAAGTTTTTGTCTTGTTTTGGATACTGACATAACGAAGCCTTTCCTTTAATTAAACGATTGCACATTAAAATATTATTGTGCAAAAGTAGTAGTTTTATTCGATATACGCAAATATTTAGTGTTAAAAAATGGAATATGATGAAAATCAAATGAATATCTGATGAAAATTAGGGCAAAATGGGAGAAAATTGAGGGGGAATAGAAGCGCAACCAGCATCAGGGCTATGTTTAAAGCGAGAGCTTTTTCTTCCATACCTTAATATATTATTTCGTATAACCGATGCAAAATTAATGTTTTTCCCACCAATGTCCAAACTTTTCAAGCCTAAAATGTTAAATCTTACTAGGTATAACAAAAAAGTTATCTTTTGATTTGGTAGTATATAACTTTTTTGTTATCTTTGCATCGTCTTTCAGACAAAGAGATCTTTTAATTAATAAATTCCTTTCATTAGATGAAAACTAGTCAACTAGTTAGACAGCTGAACCGAGCGGGATGCTTCGTTGTTCGGCATGGTGGAAATCACGATGTTTGGTATAGTCCTATTACAGGACTCAAATGTCCGGTTCCACGACACGGCAGTCGGGAAGTCGCCCAAAAGACTTACGACAGTATTCTAGAAAGATTGCTCGGGCTTTAAGCCCGGCAATTTTTCGCTAGTTGCCTAAGTTCGTTGAGACGGATGGGGTGGTTAGTTTTAAGGTCTCTTTTTAATTAGTTTAAAAGTATGGCAACAAAAGTAACGATACAGGTTGAGAAAGGTAAGCAGGAGAAGAACTTCTCTTGCTTCATGGTTGAGAATCTTCCAGACTTTGGACTTGCCGGGTATGGTAACACCGCCAAGCAAGCTATTGAGGATATGTATGTGGCACAAAAGGAAATCAAGGAGCTTCTTGAGCAAGAGGGTAAACAAATGCCTGAGTTGGAGTTTACGTTCCGCTTTGATATTGGTTCCTTCTTTGACTATTACTCATACCTCAATATGAGTGGGGTCGCAAAGAAAGCTGGCATTAACGCATCGCTTATGAGACAATATTCGATGGGTATTCATGAGCCTAGCAAAAAGAGAAAGCAGCAAATTTTGGAATGCCTTCATCAAATAGCTAAAGAATTACAGACTGCCGTAATTTGAAATACGACAGTTTTCATATAATGATAGGAAATATAATTAAAAGATTTCTGAGCCCCTGGTGCGTGACGCATCGGGGGCTTTTTCGTAGCCAAACGTTAAAAACACATCAAGCATAAAAGAAAGTTTATGCTTTGTTTGGTCATAAAAAGGATTTTATTTATCTTTGCATCGTGAATAGATAACTAGATGTTTAAAATTCTCTCCTCCTTCGGGAGGAGATTAAAAAAGATAGATATGAATAATAATATGGATTTACTTAGGGAATACGCTTCTCTTGCAGGCAAGGAAGACGAAAAGAGCGAAGCTCGAAAAACTGAGATTTTAAACTACATCAAATTAAATGCTGATGATAGTTTTAGAGAGGAGGCAAAGGTTTTTATCAACCAAAAGATCGAGCAGCTTCAGAGTGAAGTCCAGGCTTTGCGTGAGCAGATTGCAAAGGAAGATTACAAGTTACTGCCACTTCGATACATCGCACAGGAATACTTCGGAAAAAGCGCAGCATGGCTCTCTCAGCGTCTCAATGGCTCAGAGGTTCGCGGTCATGTTTACACGCTCAATTCCGAGCAGAAAGATATTTTCAATCGTGCCGTCCAGGAGATTGGACAACGCATTAGCTCTTTGCAGTT
>ERZ1034626.2211-NODE-2211-length-11889-cov-195.598107_pt1 | contig 11889 bp, 9 predicted proteins | sample MGYA00520652_ERZ1034626 | MGnify/ENA primary metagenome ERZ1034626 (study PRJEB33766, sample SAMN09781765) | gut metagenome | biome: gut microbiome | host: Homo sapiens | place: Madagascar | study: EMG produced TPA metagenomics assembly of the PRJNA485056 data... | reverse complement strand
TGGCATCCATATACGGCTTGAAGCCAAGTTCATCAAGTCTGTGCTGCAAGCGTTCGTGCAGGGGTACCGACTGTGACCCAAGAAGAATAATCTTTCCACCCTTGACAATCTCAAAGTTGAGTCTCTTGCGTGAGTAGTTATAATGGTTGTTCTTGTCAATGTCTGCGTTTTTGAGTTGGTAACGTTTCTCGTCCCAACCTCTGCGCTCCGCCTCGTTGCCCACTTGGGACGAGAACGATTTCTTGTCTGTGCCTACATGGATGGCGGCACGTGGTATGTTTCTTTCCATAAAAATCTTGTTTGAGTTTGTAACGTAGTTATTGTATAATTGGAGACAGGTCTCGGGCGGAGCCTGAGCATAATAGAAGGACTTTTTAAGTGAACAGCGTCAGCAGGTGAATCTAAAAGTCCCTATTATGTTTAGGACTTTTGTGAAAGTCCGTCACGCTGGGCGTGCCCGCAGACCCTTACCCTCTCTGTTATGACTCTTCCACCAACACCAATCCAAGACTGTCTATCAGATGTTGGAGTGGCGGATGCTTCTTTATCAGCCTTTGTAACGCCATCTGCGGTGTTTCCGTCATCAGAAGGAAGTCGGCAATGTCAAGACCATTGGCTTTCTGTTCATCGGTGGCATTGTCTTCCAAGATGTTGCTTATGACAACCCTTTTACAAACAGATTGCAGCAATGGAATTTTTGATTTCCATTTGTCCGTTGCTCCAAGGTCAGGGAACAGAATGATGTCCCGACCTCCCAATACCTTGACAGCGATTTGGTTGAGACAGCCATGCATACCTCCAGTTGCCAGCCAGATGAAATTGGGGATGAAATGGGAGGCGATTATGGCAGTTTTCTCACTCTCGACAATAGCGACCGACATTGTAGGATGCTGTGTCAGCAAATGCTCACCAAAGAAACATTGGCACAAGTTGAAATCTGGAAGATGAAGAAAAGCATGCGCCCATCCAACATAAGAACGTGGCTCTTTCACACGATGTCCGTCTTTGGGATTATACAGCATGACCTTGCCAGTCCGCACCTTATCATCCTTGTCAACTTGCCAATAAATGGTTGAGCCTCCCCACTTATAGGATGTTCCGACATGATACATCTTCATCAGCCTTTCTGTCTCTTGTTCACCAAAGACCTTGGAAAGGTACCGGTATAACGGATTGATTCCATAATGAGACAAGGAACGCTCCATAATAGCGTTGGCGATATAGGAAATAGGCTTTTCTACGACTTTCGGTTGGATATTCCTTCTTGTCGGATATGGCAATTTGTCCTTAGATAGAAAGTCTGGATGCTCACGGAAATAGTCTTTAGGAGTATAGTGATACCCACAACTATGCTCATGGTCGCATTTGCCTACATTGTCAGGGAAGGATACTTCCCCCTCATCATCTATGTATCTTGTGAAACAACGCTTGCGCTCACAATTCGGGCATGTGTAACGATTGCCCAATCTGTATTTCTCCAAGTGAAATCTATACTCGTTCATCATCGTAACTGAAATGAATTATTGGTGAATTTCAGCTTTCAGTTCTTTCATATTTTCAGTTACGCACTTGTCAACTGAAAAACTGAAACAAATGAATACTGAAAACAGGTTGGTTTATGTTTCAGTTGCCTGTCCTGTTTCGAACTTTACTTTTTCGTAAAATCCTTTCTTTGCCTTTGTGATTAGTCCAGACTTCATAAGCTCCTTTATATAGTTCATCACAGTACGGTCTGTAACATGCAGATTCTCCATTCCTGTTTTTATGGCTGTTTTTGTGTCAAAACTGTCTTCCAACAGATACAGCAACTCCTTGGACATAGAATCACAGGTGTCTTCAGCAACAAAGGCTCGGCAGCGTTGATAGCAATTCTCACAGTATTCATTGAGTCGTAATGCTCCTTCTATGGAATCCACATCAATACTTTGCAGATGGCTCTCGCCACAGGCGTATCTTAGAGCTTGGAGCAATAAGGCAATGCGTGCGACGTGGGTATTGTGCTTCATCACCCTCGTTTCAACATCCTCATCGTCCTCTATGGCATTGATGGCATCCACATTTCTGTTCCACCAACCAAAGAAGAGGGAGTGTGCGTCCTTGTCCATATAAAGGATATTTGGACAACATTCATTTGTGTCATTACACCTTGCATAGTCAAGTCCAAAGATTTTCCCGATGATGTCAGCCCATTTTCTTGAAGCCTCGCTCTGGCGCACATGGCTGTCTTCCTCATCCAGCCAGTGTGGAACTTTCTTGGATTTGGGATATACAACCAGAATACGGTCAAGAAAACCTGTATCCATGAATTTGGAAGCCATCAGTTCCTTCATTCGTTTGGTCTGTGTTGTACCGATGATGTTGACACATGGCTCTTCTACACGTTGTGGGCGGTCATTCTTGACACGTGTGTTCTCCAAGTGGCATCCGCTCCAGATGGAAAGTAGGCGTTCAAGCATGGGATTTTTCCCATACCTGTCTGTATTGGCAAGCAGTCCGAGAATTTCATCATAGTTGATGGCTATGCCACGCAAGTTGTTGTAATGCTCCAATACCAGAGCCTCCAATGTAAAGTCATCCAATGTGACCCTTTTCAGAATAGGCTTCTTCATTTCCTTGCTTCCGCTTTCCTTTGTTGCACATGCTGCCTCATATAGGTCAAGTTCATGGCAAAACTTGTCAAACAGCTTTCGTTCATACTCCCGAATTGGCTTGTATGCAAGCTGTAATGGTGGAGTTTTGCCCATGCCAGGTCTGCCAACCAATATGATATAAAGGGCGGCATTCGTGTCCCAGTCCTGCTTAACATGAATACGATAGGTATTGCCAAGAGCCGCTGATGCTGCCGACAGCATGGACATGGCGACATAATCCACCTTGAAATTGCCGTGCACCACCATGTCTATGATGATGGACTGCATTTTTTGTGGAAATACCTCAAGAGGGAAGCCTGAGTCCGCTAAAGACTCGGCTTCCATGTTGATTTTGTTACAGAGTTCAAGCGCATCCATGACATTACCAGTTTAAGGGTTTCGGCTTGCGCTTGTTTCCTGCAAGAATGGCTGCATTCTCCTCCTCTGCCGTGAGAGGTACAGGATTCTTGCGGTTAGTCTCCAGCCACTTGTCAAGTTCATCCTGATAAAGGCAGTAACGCTTGCCCGGCTTGGTGGCAGGAATGCTGCCGTTTCCAAGTTTCATGTAGAGAGTTGCCATCGGCATTTTCAGGTATGCCGATGCTTCCTCCACACTCATAGGTATGTGCGTGTTCGCCTTGTGTGGCTTGTTCTGTGATTGCAGACTGATAATCATCTGCTTCATGCCCACCACTTCATCCCGAAGCTGGGCAACGACCATTGGAAGGTCGTTGAAAGTTAATTCCTTATTCATTCTGATACTTTGTTAATAACTGGTGCAAAGGAACAGAATGATGCTTCCGTTACTGAGGTTCGTGACAGTCATTTGTCATTCACGAAGGAATAACTCTAACAATGGGGATTATTCGGGAGTTTCCTCCGTCACATCATGGAAATCATATCCACCATTGATAGGCTCATCAATAGGAATGACATCATTGGAGCATGGTGCTTTCAGGTTCTTCAATGTGCTGTAGTCCAAGCCTTCAAACGGCTTGGGAAACAGTGCCTTGACAAAGGCTATTCGCATGGCCATTGTGTAATCACGTTTACCCAAACGCTCTGCGATATTCCACACGAAGTGCCTTAAAGGGATATTCTCAACATTTTCCTTGAAACGGTTTATTGCTGTCGGGGTATAGTTGGTGTCGTTGCTCCATTCCTTGACAGCCTCAATTACCTTGTACAAATCTTCCTCATACAGAAACCTTGACATGGTACGATGCACATAGTCAAGTACGGCTCTCGTTCGTTTTTCCTTTTTCTCCTGTGCTTCTTTTTCTTGTGCCTCTACACACTTGGCATAGTCCTCATGACTGTATTTTACAGACTCGGTTTGTGATAAGGTTTGCTTTGGCTGTTCTTGTTCTGTTGCTGGCTCTGCTTCTACAACGTTTTTCTTTGTCTTGCTGTTGCTACCAATGGTCATCAGTTCATAGGGATAATTCACCATGGAAATGAATATCGCCCAAAGCAGGATGTTGCTTCCTACAAAGATGATTGACTCGACAAACAGACTTTGGTGAAAGTCATTGCCTACATACATAGCCACGACAAGAGAGATGGCGAGAATTGCAGTACCAACAAAAGCGTAGATGGTACAATCTGAAGTTGTCTTGTTTTCTATCATTATTGTATTCGTTTTATTGTTATTCGTTCAAAAACTTCCACAAAGTTAGATGCAGAAGCATGTAAAAACCGCATTTACGTTCTCTGGCACTCTTTCTTTTACGCTTTATTAGCGTTCTAATATGATATCATACTCTGAATCATACTTTAAACTGCTCGTTAGTGCCAGTTGTTGCTAATTGCTGACTACAAAGGTAAGGGCAAAGAAAAGGGATATTTGCAGTTCCTCTTTAATATCAACAGAAATTGGAATGTATTTGTCGAATTGGTTCTATCCACGACAGCAAATAGAACCAACAAAACGAGAAAAGGACTATTGGAACACTATCATTCCAACAGTCCTTTTCCGATGCATTATTGTCAAAAGGTTACTTTCTCAACGTAATGCAGCCAACCGAAGCACGCTTCTGTGCATCGGAAATCTTGGCATACACTTCTGTCGTTGCCACATTCTTATGACCGAGATAACGCTGCACAACCGCAATACTTGTCCCTGCGTCCAACTGGAGGCAGGCAAAGCTGTGGCGTGAACAATGATAGGAGATATGCTTGGTAATCCCTGCATCTTTCAGCCAATTTTTCAGCGGTGCCTGTGTCATGGAGTCTTTGAAATCAGGGAACACCTTGCCTCGTTTATCCGGTGAATAGCCTATCAGTTCCAAGGCTTCCTCACTGATTGGGTTATGCACGATGTCCTTTGTCTTCTGCATTCGTGTGGTGACATACATCACACCATCGCTGCCGTATGGCTGTATCTCCTCCCAAGTGAGTTTCTTGATGTCGCTCTTTCGCAATGCCGTTAGGCAAGAGAACAGGAAGGCTCGCTTCAAGGCAGGAGCAGAGCATGGTGTGGATGCCAAGCGGATAACCTCGTCTTGTGAAAGATGCTCCTTGTCAGTCGGGATTGTCTCGATACGTTCCAAGAAACCGTTCGGGTTCTCCTTTATCTTGCGGTCACGATAGGCAGTGTGGATTGAAGCACGGAAAGTTGACCAGTAGTTGGCTGCCGAGTTGATATGCAGCTTTCTGTTCTTATGCAGTCCCTGTGGTGCTGTCAGCAGATACTCACGAAATCTGTTGCACAAGTCCACGTTTATCTCCCCGAAGGTACACTTGCCTTGCGTGAAGGTACGAAAGTGCATATAGACGTGTTGCCACTTGGAGTTCTTCTTGTCTGCCAGTTTCTTGAAGTAGGCGAGGAAATCTCCCTTCATTTTCTCCTTGTCGAAGAAGTCGTAACGCTCGTTGACGATAGCCTCGAAGCGACGGCAGCGTATCGCCTCGGCTCTTGCCGTAAGGTTGAGGTTGTACTTCTGTTCCGTCTGGTTCTTCGGCTTGGCATAGATGTAGATGCCAAGCGACTCATGGCGAATGACTTTCATCGTGCTCTCGTCACGATAGCCTGGATAATAGTCAAGATAATAGGACAGCATGTGTCCGTCCTTGATTTTGCGTGTACGCAATGATACGGTCTTGCAAATGTTGCTCATAACTGATATGTATTATTGATGATTATTCGTGGTGAAGTGTCTCTTCACGGCTGCAAAGGAATAAAATGATGCATCCGTGACTCCAATTATTCATAGTAACTGATGGATAATGCTGAAATCACTTGCTTTCACAGTCCTTTAGCAGCTCTTTCTGCCATTGCACGTTCCACATCTGTCTTCAAAAGCAGTTTCTTTACGCCCACTTTTACCTTGCTGATATGGTGAACTCTCACTATATGGCAGATGTTGGCACTTGTCAGACCATACAACTGTTGCACCTGTTCGGTGGTATAATAGTTGTCATCGTTCATGAGGTCAGTCCTGCGCAGTTCTTCAAGATGTTCCTTGGAATAATAGGTACGACCATACTCACGTTTGGTCGGTATCTTATGGCGGTAGGTGTATGCCCTAAGTGCTGACTTGCTCATGCTAAAGGCTTCCTCTACATCATCAGCAGTCACCCATTCCGTGATGCTGGTGAGGTCAACGGCAGTACCGAAGAACTCATCAATATGCCGTTTGCTGTAATAGTTCTTGCCAGCGATACGGCACATCGGTATCTGGTTGCGCTTGGCGGAGGTGTAGAGCCAAGACTTCTTGACCTTATAAATGGACATCACTTCCTCGCCCGAATAATAGTCAAGCACCTCATTCTCCTCTTTCCCTATTGTCGGTTCTTGTTTCCCGACTTTCTTTGCAGTCTTAGCCTTATTGTTTACCTTGCTCTTGCCACATGGAATGACACGCTTGTAAGGATTACTCTCAAACATCTTCTCAATATCAGACTTACGCACAAAAGCCATTCGGCTACTCAATCGGGAAGCCTTCAACTTGCCGTTAGCCACAAGTTTGTAGATATACTGTCGGGTGCATCCCATCAAAATGGCTGCTTTGGAGAAGGTAAGATACTCCTGATGTTGCAGATCCATGATTGGCTCAATACCATTAATCAAGTCCTGCTGTCTTTTCTTCCTAAGACGTTTTGCCTCTGCCTGGCATTCCTCGGAACAGTATTTCTGCATACCGCTTCTTGGCACGAATGTCTTGCCACAAAATTCACATTTTCTTGTCGGTCTCATACTCTTTGATATTGCTATGTTCTACATACTTTGAGTATTCCACCGATGGAGTAAACGGAAGTGAACCATTGACAACCTTTGTCAACCCAGTCCACGATATAACGCTTTTTGCCTATCAGCTTCAAATCTGTCCTTCATCGTAACCACTTGTAAACCCTTGTCAACTACGTTCACGATATGACAAAATAAAAGCTCCGCAAATTCTCCACGGTAGAAATACGCTGCAAAAATATGTGGAAAATCGGGAACTGCCAAAAAGCACTCAGAAAGTGTTAAAAATCGAAGAGTATTGAAAATCAAGGTTTTATGTTTGGTTGGTCATAGTAAGTTATGGTTAGTTATATGGCTCTAAATACATACTTGGAAAGACGCTGGCGCAGCTTCTTGTTTTCTTTGTTGACTTTGTCTAGTTCGCGATTAAGAGAACAGATTACCTCATACTGAGAGTCGATGGAATCTTGCATAGATTTCATCGTCTCCTGCACGCCCTTGAACACGTCGAGTATGTCCGTAATTGCTTCTTTCACAGAGACAAAGATACGAAAGATATCTCACATATACAAGCTTTTGTGTAGCAAATATCATTGATAATCAGAGATTTATGTAATAAAAATACAGCCAGCGAATCGACGATTGTGAGTCGCATGAAAAAGTGAATTATGGGCTATTGCAGAGACTGGCAAATGTGATCTATGCGATTCGCTGAATAGTTACACACTAATGTATATCATCAGTTTGCTCGTAATAATGAAGTCGTCTAAACTTTTCTGACGAAGATTTGATTTGTTGTTTTATCTCTTCTAAATTCAATCTTCACCTTTCTTTTTGGTCGTTTTTTGACCTTTCATCGGTCGTGTAGCTCGCTACACTCCCTCTTCAAGGTCCAAAAACGCCTCAAAAATAAAGGCAAATCTTGAATTTCATAAAAGTTCAGACGACTTCAATAAGAGTAGTCTGTGCTCTTCATGAACATTTCACGGTCTGCAATCTTATCGGTTAGAGCATTTTCGATAAGGTTCTTGATATACTCAAGGTTTACTACTGTCTTAATCCATTTGGCTGGTACAGAGACAAATGGATTAAGACATCAAGGCGGTATGTGCTGAACATCTATACTTGTAACAATGCTTACGCAGATGTATTCCAGACAGATTTTGGATAACACCTACAACTTATGGGAATGATAAGCGTATAGCCTCAAGTCGCATTGTGGGTAAGGGAATGTTGTGGGCTGAAGTGGGTATTTCAGTTCTAATTATCTGCTATTTCAGTAATGAGTGGACATGTACACGCAAGAAGAACGTTGAAGGGCTTAGTTGCGGATTTGAAGTCTTATACAAAAACGCCTCAAAAATAAAGGCAAATTTTGAATTTCATAAAAGTTCAGACGACTTTTATTCTATTTCTATTTCATGTGGCAAAGTTACGCAACTTTATGAGGAACGCGACATCTTATGTGGACAAATAAAGATAGCAGGGGATAAACTGCATATTAATAGCCTCTCCCCCTAACCCTCTCCCCGAGTGGGGAGGAGGTTAGGGGGAGAGGCCCCAGTTTATAAATTATCAGCGTAACAATTACTCATTCACGAAAGGAAGAGTTGCGTAGTCATGACTATAGCGAAGCATTTGATGATCGTACGACTCAGAGTAGTCGAGTGTTACGTTGGTGATGTTGCCCGAAGCATCGCGCTCAGCCTTATAGACGGGATTGATAAAGCCCTTATAAGGCGAAAGGTGGAGTTGCTCATAACGTGCCAAAATCTCTTTGTGCAATACGGGGTCAACCTTCACGCCATACGTCTCAACCAACTGACGAGCGCCTTCGTAGTCACCCGTACTCTTAATGCGTTGAATCTCGGCCAGCAATTTGCCAAACAAGTTGCGAAGAGCAGCATAGTCGTTTATCTTCACATAGGTCTTGCCATGCTTCTTTACCAGTTCTACCACCTTAGCAGCCTTGCCCTGTTCGTAAGCCCAACGGGCAATGAGGGCACGATTGCGCATGTGAGCCTCTTCAATGTTGTTACCAGGCTTGATGCGTACCAACTGCGTCATAAGGCCATTCATCATATACGTGTAATACTGACTCTTATAAGCCTCCAAGTTGGGCGTAAGTCCTAAGTCAACCAACTTCTGATCAGCCACATAGTAAAGGCCAAACAAGTCGGCACGTGCCTCTTCTATCGTTGAGCCATAGGCTTTGAGAGAGTCAGGATCTGTGCCAGGAAGTAACTTACCACTGCCGTGTCCGAGACACTCGTGAAGGTCGGTGTGGAGGTCGTCACAAGCATCGCCATATTGGTTGATAAGTTGGCGTGTGGCCTCATCTATCACAAACTCCTTGTCCATACCACTACCGTGAGCAGCCTTATTGTAAGCATCGGTAAGATTGCCTATGGTGACACTCTTTGAACCAAACTCGCGACGAACCCAATCACTATTAGGCAGGTTGATACCAATCGCAGTAGAAGGATAAAGGTCGCCACCCAAGATAGCTGCAGTAATCACCTTGGCAGAAATACCCTTTACCTTATCCTTCTTAAACTCGGGAGCAACGGGTGAATGATCTTCGAACCACTGTGCGTTGGCAGAAAGCTTTTCGGTACGCTCTGTAGCAGCGAGGTCTTTAAAGTTGACAATGGCCTCCCACGAAGCTTTCATGCCTAAGGGGTCGCCATACGATTCGGTAAAGTAGTTGGTAAAGTCTACCAAGCTCTTGGTATCTTTGAGCCAATGAATAGAATAGTCGTCGAAGGTGCGGAGGTCGCCAGTGCGATAGGTCTCAACCAAGAGGTCGATCACCTTCTGCTGATCTGGAGTATCGGCATAGGGACGTGCCTTAAGCAGGTTGTCGACAATGCGCTCTATGGCCTCGGTATACATGCCCCCTACACGCCAAACACGCTCAGTGAGCAGTCCGTACTCATTACGTTCAAGGCGACTGTTCATGCCCATCATGATGGGACGAGGGTCGGCTGTGGGTTTGCGTTGTGAGTAGAACTCTTCTGCCTCTGCCTGTGTGATACCTGGCTCGTAATAGTTGCAAGCGGAGGTTTGGATAAGGTCGTCGCCATCCTTCTGATTGACGCGCATAGGCATCACCGTGGGATCGAATATGACGGGAAATACTTCATCACAGAGTTGGTCTACCGTCTGTCCATCGGCCAAGGGTAGTTCAGCTACGGGCACTTGCTTTAAGGCTGCACGGAAGTCAGCTGCGCCAAATTCGGGTTGAAACTTTTCACAACCATAGTGATGATGAATGCCTGATGAGAACCATACGCGCTTTAAGTAGGTCGTTAAGCCTTTATAAAACTTATCATTCTTATTGCCCGCATAGCGGGTATAAACGGCTTCGAGCATACGACGTATGCGAAGGTTATAACGTCCGTTTTGGTCGAACAGTATGTCACGACCTTGGAGTGCTGCCTCTTGCAGGTAATAGATAAATGTCTTTTCTTTCAACGTAAGTTTGTCGAAGCCTTCCACTTTATAGCGAAGCATTTGAATGTCGGCAAACTTCTCATCATTGTACTTAAAGTTATCGGCTGTTTGAGCTGTTGCGCCCATGGCCGCAGTTGATGCGAATATCATTGATAGGATCGTTTTTTTCATTGTTTTTTAGTTAACAGGTGAAGAGTTAGCGAGTTAACAAGTTGACAAGTTAACAAGTTGACAAGTAAACAGGTAACTTTGTTTAAACGACTGTAACCTACCTGTCAACTCGTTAACTTGTCAACTAAAAAAATCACTTCAGCCAATCTTTGGCCTCAGCATAATTAATGAGTATATGAATGGTGCCTGCTGCATAGCAGTTCTTTACGTAAGGAGGATAGGTAAACACGATGCCACACTCTGTAAGGGCGGGACGTGGATACCATTTGCCTTCATACTCTTCCATCTGACCTGTGCGAACAGAATAATCCATTTCCGTAGGGGCGGGAAGGACTTCTGCCACAGAAGGCCACGTTTCTTCATCATTAGCCGCCTGTGGTCCTGTCTTGAGTTTCTCGCCCACGAGTTTAAACACTTCGGGAAGGGCTTCAGGCTTAAAAATATCGGTAAGGCCAAGAAGTTTGTCTTCCTTCGTATTTAACGTAAAGAAGTAATGATACAACATACCATGTGCACCGCCTGTATAGGCCTCGTCCTCTATGCTATAGGTGAGGCAGTCTTTATCGCTAAAGCGCCAAACAGGGGTGATGCTGGTGCGGAAAGAATAGCTCTGCGGACGATACTCGTCACCCATAGCCGCTTCTATCTCACTCTGTTCGGTGGGGTAGCTACTCTTGATGGCTTTCCACTTGTTCTCAAGCATCTTGTCAAGTGACTCTACCTTCCACTTTGCCACATCAGCAGAGTCGAGCATTCCAGTCAGTATGCGACTGGTCATCTGAGCGTATGCGCTTTCTTTCTTCACATCATTGCCTGGGGTGAAGAGCGTGGCGTTAAACGAAACGCCTGCATCGGCATCTTTCTTATTTTGCAAATTGTAGTCGGCACTCTTATTGTCGAAGTCACTCAAGAGGGCATCGTCGTAAGTGCAGAAGTCCTCTGGATTGACCTCATCAGAATCACCTTCGTTAGGGTCAACGCTAAAGGCCTCATCAATGCCGTCCCAATTGGGGTCAACACTATAGGTGGTATCAACCGTCAATGTGTCGGGGTCGTCGGCCACGTGTCCACTTGTCTTATGTCCCTGAACGGGGAGCGCAAGTGCCATAGCTATAACTACTGGCACTAAAAGGAGTTTCTTATTCATCGTTTTGTCTCGTTTTTTGTTTGTTTTAACGCGAAAGTACGACTTATATTCGGGTCACACAACGTTTCACGCCAACATTTCGAACGGATTAAGTTTTTTAAATAAGTAGGTGTTCAAAATTAATTGATATGAATTGGTGCATATCGACCAATCTGAACATGATTATATAAACTAATTTTGAATACCCACTTAATAACGTGGCTACGACAAACTGCAATTTATCGACCTAATGAGAATGAATATTAACGAAAAAATTAATGAAATAATTAATGTTCAATTAATGATAATTAATGTTC
>ERZ1034626.2203-NODE-2203-length-11932-cov-4.387724_pt1 | contig 11932 bp, 10 predicted proteins | sample MGYA00520652_ERZ1034626 | MGnify/ENA primary metagenome ERZ1034626 (study PRJEB33766, sample SAMN09781765) | gut metagenome | biome: gut microbiome | host: Homo sapiens | place: Madagascar | study: EMG produced TPA metagenomics assembly of the PRJNA485056 data... | reverse complement strand
ATTACCGAGGCGGTGCAGTATAACTCTGATTTGGTGTATAACAATATGGTGCTGGGCGCAAAGGCTGCGTTGGCAGACGGCGTGCCGGTCGGTATGGGCACAGATACCGGCTGCCCGTACACCACCCATTACAATATGTGGCGTGAGCTGCATTATTTCCAAAAGGAAGTGGGCGTTACACCGGAGTTTGCGCTCTATACCGCCACATTAAACAACGCTCGTATTCTGGGGCTTGGGGATGTGACCGGCAGCGTAGAGGTGGGCAAGTGCGCCGACTTGCTCATCGCAAACAGCGACCCGCTGGCAGACTTCCGTGCCCTGGAGCAGCCATATATGGTAGTGGCTCGCGGCAAAGTTTACGACCATCCGCAAATCAAAAAATACCCTGCCTGCGATGCGGAACTGGATAAGTATTATGATTGATTGAAACACCTAATATGTGCAAAGCGCTTTGCAAATGAGAAATCGCCACCTTTTTGGGTGGCGATTTTTTATTTGCTGTAAATGATTTGTTTCTTTCCATGATAATTTTATGTCAGCCATTTGTCTTTTCATATTCTGCCATATTCTGCATTAGCGACAGGGGATAAAGAAAAAACAGAGAGATACATAGCAAGCAACTTAAGAAGCGCATTCTGAATTCTGTTGTTTTGCGGTGGTTGATTTGGAAATTGTGATTATCGGTCTGCCGGCCGATAGGGCGGGCAGGTGTAGATCCGGCGGGTGCGGCTCTTTTTGCCGTAGGCGATGGCTGCCTTGGGGCAATAGCTGATGCAGGCCATACAGTGGGTGCAGTGGCCGTTCCACCGAGGCTTGCCGCCTTGCAGTTCAATGTTGTTCATGGGGCACAGGGTGGCACACTTGCCGCAGCCGATGCAGCTGTCGTCCACCGTAAATGCCCGGTCATGGACGCAGGTGGCGTAAAAAATCGGGTTGACGATATGGGTCATAAATTTGCCAAACACCGTGGGTTTCGGTTCCGTTACCGGACCGCCGCTTTCTATGGCAGCAGCGGTCTGCTCCAGCGCAGGCACCGCAGCGGCAAGAATGTGGTTCACTTCTTCCGCCGAGTTGGGGGTGGAAAACAGGGCAATGTAATTTTCCGGCATAACGATCTCTGCTGTGCCCATATAGTCCAGCCCCAGTCGGGTGCAGAGCTTCCGGTTTGTCTCCGGGGCGTTGTGTATTTCACCGCCGCAGGTCATCACAAAGTATGCCTGCCTGCTGCCGGAAAAATGGCATCGGGTCAGAAAATTCGCAAAAATATGGGGAATCTGCCAGGCATAGGTGGGGCAAACAAATACCCATGGAGTTACGGAATGGAAGCGGGGTGTGGTGCTGCCTTGTATAAAGGGGGTGCAGTCCCGAACCGTGTCGTTCAGCCGGTGCCCCAGCAGTTCCGCCGCATAGCGGCTGTTGCCGGTGCCGGTGTAGTACAAAATCATAAAAAGCTCCTTTAAAAAATCAAAATCAGCAAATTCTGGGCAAACCTTCGCCGTACAGCACGCTGACCCGGCGCTTGCCGCCGATGGGAGTCAGTGCCACCACGCCCTCTCCGTCCGTTACTGTGCCGATGACGGCGGCCTCTGCACCGTAGCGACTGGCGCGCAGCAGCTCCAGCGCTTGATCCGCCTGGTGGGCAGGTACGGCAGCCAGCAGCTTGCCCTCGTTGCCCATGTGCAGCAGTTCCAGTCCTAAGATATGGGCAAAGGCACGCACATCCTTGTGCACCGGGATAGCCGCTTCGTCGATCTCTATGCCGCAGTTTGCCGCCTCTGCCAGCTCGCACAGTACGGTGCCCAGGCCGCCCCGGGTAATGTCCCGCAAGGTGTGCACTTCAACGCCCCCTTGCAGCAGGGCGTCAACCATATTGCCCAGGGGGGCGCAGTCGGATTGAACGGTATTGTCCATGCCCATGCGGGCAGAGAGAATGGCTGCGTGGTGGTCGCCCATGGCGCCGCTGACCAGCAGAGCGTCTCCCGGTTGTAACGCAGTGGCGGCAATGTGTGTGTCGGTGGGCAAAAATCCCACGCCGGCAGTGTTGATATAAATATTGCCCCTGCCCTCTACCACCTTGGTGTCGCCGGCAACGATGGTTACACCGGCTTCGTCGGCGGTGGCTGCCATAGACCGGGCAATGCGGCTCAGATCCTCCGTGGTGCATCCGGTCTCCAAAATGAAACCGGCGGTCAGGTACTTGGGTGTGGCGCCACGCATCAGTAGGTCATTGACGGTGCCGCACACCGCCAGGCGGCCAATGTCGCCGCCGGGGAAGAACAAGGGCTGCACCACAAAGCTGTCTGTGGTAACAGCCAGCTGCCCGCTGCCGGGCACCACGGCGCTGTCGTCCATTTGGCGCAGAATGGGATTGTCAAAAGCCTTGGCAAACACGGTGCGGATCAGTTCTCCGGTGGCCGCGCCGCCACTGCCGTGGGCAAGGGTAATTTCCATAACGGCTCCTTTTATTCTATGGGATACATCTTCTCTAAATGCGCCAGCACATTTTGAATAAATTGCAGTTGTGCCGGGTCGGTGATCGGCCGCCCGGAGGCAAAGTAGGTGACTCCCGGGGTGCTCCCGTGGGTGGCAGGCAGGTCAATCGTTCTGCGGATCAGCTGGCGCACGGTGCCGGCGTTGCCGTCTACAAAGTGCATTTGGGGCGGCAGCAAGGTGCGCAGTTCCTGCTTAAACAGATTAAAATGGGTGCATCCCAGCACAAAGGCGGCGTAATCTTCCAAGTTAAATTCGGCCAGTTGCTCGCTTAAATAAACGTGTACCTGGGCGCCGGAGTAAATGCCTTTTTCTGCAAAGCGCACCAGTCCGGGCAAAGGCAGCAGATCCACCAAGTGGTGGCCGTCATAGTGCTCTACCAAGCATTTCAGCTTGTTGCCCCGAATGGTGATGGGCGTGGCTGCTACCAGCACCCGGTGGGTATCGTCTTGATTCAGCGCCAGCTTGACCGCCGGTTCCATGCCGATGATGGGCAGGGGGTAGCGATCCCGCAGGGTGGCTGCCGCCGCGCTGGTGGCAGTGTTGCACGCCAGCACAATGGCGTCCGCTCCCCGATCTATGAGAAAGCGCACCGCTTCATCTGTGTAAGTTAAAATTTGTTCTCTGGTTTTTTCGCCATAAGGCACATGATCCTCATCGGCATAGTACAAAAAATGGGCCTCCGGCAGCATACGCCTTGCCTGGTAGAGAACGGACAGGCCGCCGATACCGGAGTCAAAAATAGCAATGTTCATAATAGGTTACATCCTGTGATTAAGATATGCGTTGTGGCAGCTGCCCTCACCGGACACCATACAGGCGCCCCGCGGGGTGCCGGGGGTACAGGCCGTGCCAAACAGAGGACAGGCCGTTGGGGGGATTGCACCGGTGATCACTTGCGCGCACCGACAGCCGCTGTGGGCCGCCGCGTCTGTGGTCAGTTGGGCACTGCCGGCGTCTAAATGTTGGTACTGGGGGCGCAGCACCAGTCCGGAGCCGGGCAAAATGCCCAGTCCCCGCCAGGCGGCGTCCGTAGGCTCAAAGTATCGGTCCACCAGCGCTCGGGCCGCAGGGTTGCCCTCCGGTCGAACGGCGGCAGGGTAGAGGTTTTTGCACACACCTTGCCCGGCTAAGCGAACCAGCGCGTACAGGCTGCATAGTAACTCCTCCCCGGTAAAGCCGCTGATCACAAAGGGCAGACCTTGCGCCGCAGCCAGTTGATGCCAGGGGCCTTCGCCGGTGATTACCGCCACATGGCCGGGAGCCAGGAAACCGTCAATCTTCGTTTCGCCTTTGCACAGGGCACGCACCGCCGGGGGCATGGTCTTTAGCGCCGTCAGCAGCTGCACATTGGGAATCTGTTCTTTCATAATGGTGTCTGCCAGCACCGCATACACCGGGGCGGTGGTCTCAAATCCCACGGCGGCAAACACAAACCGGGTGTCCGGTTCCGCCTTGGCAAGAGACAGCACTTCCAGCGGAGAATAGACCATTTGCACCCGCCCGCCGACGGCCACGCACTGCTCCAACGCCCGGGTACTGCCCGGCACCCGCAGCAGATCGCCAAAGGTGCACACACACATACCCGGTTCCATTGCCAAGTCGCACAGTCGGTCAATATAGGCTGATACGCTGACGCACACCGGGCAGCCCGGACCGCTGATCAGGTGAATACGGGGCGATAAAATGGCGGGTATGCCGTTCTCGCTGATGGCGGCGGTATGGGTGCCGCAAATTTCCATAAAAGTCAGGGGTGGACCGTGGTAGTCGGCCAGTGCCCGGCGAATGTTCGGCAGGTTCATAACAGGGTCTCCAGTTCTGCCAGTAGGTCATTCATTTCCTGAGCCTGGCTTTCGCTGAGCACCTGGATCACCAGCCCGGCGTGCACCAGCACCCAGTCGCCCACTTGGGCTTTGACAACGCCCAGGTTGGCAGGCACCCGGTTGCCGCTGTATGCTACCGTGGCGGTGGTGCCGTTGATGGATAAAATTTTGCCGGGAGCGGCAACGCACATAGTCATTCCTCCAGTGCCGATATATATGCCTGTCCCAGTGCCAATGCTCCGTCACCGGGGGGCACCTTGCAGGCGGTATAAACGGTGTAGCCGTTGCGCCGCAGCAGATCTGCCGTGCAGCGGGTCAAAATTTGGTTGGTAAAGCAGCCGCCGGAGAGCACCACAGTGCTGCGTCGGTAGGCTTGGGCTTGGTTCAGGATCCACCGGGCCAGCCAGTGGTGCAGCCCCAGTGCCAGGGCGGGCACATCTGCCCTTTGGCACTGCATTTCCCCCAGCAGCTCCCGCGGGGTGCAGGCCGGGTCAAAAGGGTATGCACCGCTTGCCCGGCGAGCCGCTTGCTCTACCGCAGCGGCGCATTGCCCTTCATAGGTGTTGGTATCGCACAGCCCCAGGGCGGCAGCCGCAGCGTCAAACAGGCGCCCTGCGCTGCTGTTTTGCAGCAGAGGTACGCCGGCATCTTTTGCTCGGTTCACCAGCGGTTGGGTGCCTAAATAGCAGCTAAGGCACAGTCGGGCGTCCGTTGCCACGCTGTCTCCGGGGGGACAGGTAAAGGGCGGCAGATGCCCCAGGTGGGTAAATCGCCCACCGTCAAAGTCAAATACCTCGCTGCCCCAAATTTGGCCGTCGGTGCCGTAGCCGGTGCCGTCCAGGGCAAAGCACAGAGCCGGTTCGGTCAGTTGGTGCTCCGCCAATACGGCGGCAGCGTGGGCAATATGGTGCTGCACCTGCATATCCGGTGTATAAAACCGGCGGGCGGTATAGCCCGGGTGCAGGTCTGCTACCACTTTTTCTGTCGTAAAGCCGTGAAGGGCGGCGAAGCGCTCTATATTTTCTTGGTAGGCAGCCAGGCAGTCCGGGTGCTCCAGATCACCAAAGGGTTGGGACAGAAACACATAGCGCCCGGCGTGGTAGCCGAAGGTGGCTTTTAGATCACCGCCCAGGCACAGGGTGGTCTCCTTGGCGGCAAAGGGCAGTTCAACGGCCAAAGGCACATAGCCCCGCGCCCGGCGCATAAAGGCAGGATTGCCCTCTGTCACTTGCAGTACAGAGTCGTCAATAGGGGTCAGGATTGGACGATCGTGACCCAGCACCGGCACGCCGAACTGCTGCACCTGTGTATCGTCTGTGCACATAGGCGCGCCGCTGATGTTGGCGCTGGTGGCTACCAGGGGCGAGATCGCCTCCAGCAGCAGAATTTGCAGCGGATTGCAGGGTAGGAACGCTCCCACCCGGTCACTGCCGCAGGTGATCTCTGTCGGCAGCGGTCGCTTGCTTTCCAGCAGCACAATGGGTCGGGCAGCAGACAGCAGCAGCTTCTCCTCTGCCCGGCTCACCCGGCAATACTGCCGCACTTCTTCTATATTGCGAAACAGCACCGCAAAGGGCTTTTGCCCCCGGTGTTTGATTTGCCGTATTTTTGCCACGGCTGGCGGATTTGCAGCGTTGGCGCACAGGTGATAGCCGCCAATGCCTTTGACGGCTACCACTTCTCCCTGCCGCAGCAGTTGGGCAGCTGTCTCTATGTCCATGGTTAGCTGCGGTCCACAGTGGGGGCAGGCAATGGTTTGGGCGTGGCAGCGCCGGTCTGCGGGGGTGGTGTACTCCGCTCGGCAGTCCGGGCAAAGGGGAAAGCGCCCCATCACCGTGCGTTCCCGGTCATAAGGCAGGGCCTCCATAACCGTGTACCGCGGTCCGCAGTGAATACAGGTGATGAATGGGTGCCGATAGCGCCGGTTCTTGGGATCCAGCAACTCTCGTTGGCAGTCCGGACAGGTGGCCAGGTCCGGGGGCAGAAAAGGCAGACCCCGGGCACCACGGCTGTGGGTGATGGCAAAGCCCTGAAATGACTGGAACGGCAGCTCATTCACTTCATATTGGCAGATGGAAAAGGCGCGGCACAGCCGCTTTGCGAAGGCAGTGAGCGCCGCGCCCTCTCCGCTGGCGGTGAGGGTCACCCGGCCGCCGGTGTTGCACACCGTGCCGGTGATTCCCAGTTCCGTAGCCAGTCGCAGAGCAGTGGGGCGAAAGCCCATACCCTGCACAATGCCGCTAAAGATATATTCTTTCGTGATCATACGGGTTTGGTATAGGTTTCCGTGCCGGCAGCGCCGTCGTCCGGGGCAAAGGACAGGGCGTGAAACTTGAGACACGCATCCATACATGCGCCGCACTGCACGCAGGCGCTGCGGTCAATGACCCAGGTGCGGCTTTCTTTCCGGTCCACGGTGATGGCCTCCTGGGGGCACTTGCGGGCACACAGGCCGCAGAGAATGCACTTCTCCATATCGTTGACGATCTTGCCGCCTTGGGGTGCCGCTTCTTCTTTCTGCTCCGGCTGGGGCTTTTGGTACACATCCACCAGCTTTTTCGGCCCCGGCGGGGTGTAGCCCGGCTGCATTTGCAGGCAGTGCTTGGGGCAGCCGGTGGTACAGTCTGCGCACTGCACGCAGCCCATACGGTCAATGCTCCAAGTACCGGCAGCCCGGTTCACGGTAATGGCGCCGGAGGGGCATTTGCGGCTGCACAGGCCGCAGAGAATGCAGGCGTCCATATCAATTTCCACATGGCCACGGCTGCGTGCTGGGTATTCCCGGGGCACCTGCGGGTACTGCCGGGTGGCAGGCTTGGAAAACAGGTTCTTCAGCGCCGTGCGTGTAAAATCCATAAATGCCATAGGAACCTCCTTACCGCTCCGTGCAGCTGATGCACGGGTCAATGGTTAGGATCTGCAGCGGCACATCTGCCAGTTCGCTGCCGGGCAAAATGTGCAGAAGTGCATACAAATTGGTAAAGGTAGGGGTGCGCACACGAAAGCGTTCCAAAAACTTGGTGCCGTTGGCTTTCGTATAATAGAACGCCTCGCCCCGCGGCTGCTCCACGCGCACAATGGCCTCGCCCTTGGGCATCCCCTTGATGGGCACGGTCAGTTGGGAGTCGGGCACCTTGGCTGCCAGCTGGCGGATAATACCAATGGACTGGAACAGCTCGCCAATGCGTACCCGGCAGCGGGCGTAGCCGTCGCAGTCGGTGCTGGTGATGATGTCAAATTCCGCATCGCCGTAGGCTTCATACCCCAGCTTGCGGGTGTCGATCTCTATGCCGGAGGCACGGGCCATGGGCCCTACGGCGCCGTACAGCAGCGCCTGCTCCTTGGTGAGCACGCCAACGCCCCGCAGGCGGCTTTGCACACTGTAATCGTTCAAAAAAACATGGGCAAGGCTGTGCAGTTCTTTTTCCATATCGTCAAAGATGGCAACAAAGCTTTTGAGCATATCGCTGTCCATATCTTTCAGCACGCCGCCGATGGTGTTGACGCTAAAGATCACTCGCCCGCCGGTGGAGGCCTCAAACATATCCAGCACTTTTTCCCGCATACGCCAGCACTGCATAAACAGGGCGTCAAAGCCAAAGGCGTCGGCCAAGAGACCCAGCCACAGCAGGTGGGAATGGATTCGGCTCATTTCGCCCCAAATGGTGCGCAGATATTTGGCTTTGGGCGGCACTTCTGCGCCAAAGATCTGCTCCAGGGTCTCGCAATAGGCCATGCCGTGCTTAAAGGAGCAAATGCCGCAAATGCGCTCTACTACATATTGATAGTCATGGAAGTCCCGACGACCGGCCAGTTCTTCCAGTCCCCGATGGACAAAGCCGATGGAGGGGATGGCCTCAACCACCTTTTCGTCCTCCAGGACTAAATCCAGATGAATGGGCTCCGGCAGCACCGGGTGCTGAGGACCAAAGGGCACGATGGTGCGATTAGCCATTCTCTGCACCTCCCTCCGTTTTTTTCACGATGGTTACGTTCTCACCCATAGGGGCCTTGCAAAAGGGCGTTTCTTTGTCTATTCGGTAAAATTTGCCGTGGAAGTCCAGGTTGATACAGTCAATAGCCACCCCGAACAGCTCGGCGATCTCATTCTCAAACAGTGCCGCGGAGGGAAAAATATCCGAGATGGAGTTGATGATCTCACCTGTCTCCACAAATACCCGAAAGTTGTCCATTTGGTAGTCCTTGGCAACGGAATAGATCAGCTCCGTGCCATCTTCTCTTCCGGTGGCGCCGATCTGTACCAGCCGAAAGCCGGCGCGCAGGTGCTCCAGCATCATCCGGTACAGGGTCTTGATGTCCACATCTTCAATGGTGTAGCTTGGGTTCATTCTGCGGCCTCCTTTCGGCGTTCGCTTTTTTCTTGCAGCAGGGCCAGGGATTGCACCACGCCGTCAATAATACTCTCCGGCCGCGCGGCGCACCCGGGCACATAAATATCTACGGGGATCACTTTGTCCACCCCGCCTAGCACATTGTAGCAGTCTTTAAATACGCCGCCGTTGCAGGCGCACACCCCAATGGCGCACACCACCTTTGGCTCGTTCATCTGCTCGTAGATTTGGCGCACGACCGGCGCGTTTTGGTGGTTGACGGAGCCGGTGATCAGCAAAATATCCGCGTGCTTGGGGTTGCCGGTGTTGATGACCCCAAACCGCTCTACATCATAGAGGGGGGTCAAACAGGCCAGCACCTCAATGTCACAGCCGTTGCAGGAGGTGCCATCGTAGTGCATAATCCACGGCGATTTGGTTACATTCGGCATACTTATACCCCCTTTAGCACTTGCAAAACAAAGATGTTGATGACCCCGATGATCATGGTCACCGCCCAAGTGGTTTTGAACATGCTCTGCCACTTGAGGCGGGCGTTGGTGTTGTCAATGAGAATCTCCAAAAAGTAAGACAGCACCACGGCCACCGCTGCCAGCGCATAGCTCCAGGGCTTGCCGTTGATGAAAAACAGGGCGATAATGCCCATTAAAAATACGTTCTCATACCAGTGGCTCACCTCCACAATCAGGAGGGTTACGCCGTTAAATTCGGTGGTCAGCCCCTTGACCATCTCTTGATGGGCGTGGTGGCTGGTGGACAGGTCAAAGGGGTGCTTGCGCAGCTTGATGGTGAGAATGAACAGAAACCCGCAAAATACACCGGGCAGGTACACAATCGGCGGCAGGCCGCTTGACCGCACAATGTCGCTGACCTTAAAGCTGCCGGTGGCCAGATAAAAGCCAACGGCGGTGAGCAGCACCATAGGCTCATAGGCCATGGTTTGCAGCATCTCCCGATTGGCACCCATCGCCGCATAGGGGCTGTTACAGGTGGTGGCCGCCAGGATCAGACACAGGTTGGCGGTGGTCAGGGCAAAGAAGATCAGCAGCAGATCTCCGCCGCCGAAAAACAGCGCGCCGGTAAAAATAACGAAAATCAAGAAGCTTACATGGCAGACGATCTGAATGTGGTTCATATACTTGGTTTCTTTGCCCAGCAACTTGCCCACATCGTAGAAGGACTGGAGCAGCGGCGGACCTTGACGCCCTTGCATACGGGCGGTGGCTTTGCGGTCCACACCTTGCAGCAGACCGCCCACGCCCGGTGCCAGCAGAATATACAGCGCCACACTGATGGCGGCAACAGCAGCATTGCTCATCGCACCGCACCTCCTAACGCAATGACGGTATAAATCAAGATGGCTGCCGTGGAGAGCACCACGCTGGGGCTCCACAGCTTGGTCTCGCCGAACAGGTCGGTTAAGTACCAGTTGGTGATCCAGGAGTGCTTGGGCTCGCCCATGGCGTCATAGAAATAAGTCTGCTTGCCGGTATTCACGCCGGCAAGGTATGTGTCTTCAAAGGTAATGTGAGAGCGGCGCAGCAGAATCATCGTCACCATAGGCACCACAAAGATCAGCACCAGCATAATGATCATAATGAGAATATTGTCGCTGGACAGCACCGCTGAGGCGTGGCCGTACACACCGGCCAGGTACGGGGTAACCACGAATTTAGACACTGCCGGGAATACAAAGCACAGCAGCACCATTAGTACCGAGTGAATGAGCAGAGAAGTCCACTGATCCCCGGAGGTTGTGTTTTTTTGACGGGTGTCCTTTCGGTTCCAGGAAAGCACTGTAGCCACCCATTTGGTCCAGTAAAACAGAGTGGTGGCGGAGCCGAAGCAGATAAACAGCACCAGGATAATGGAGCCGCTGTCCACAAAGGCTTTTAGCGCCGCCCACTTGGAGATCAGCATGCCAAAGGGCGCCAAAAACATACCGGCAATGCCGATGGAAAGGGTCAGCGCCAGGCGTGGGTGCCGGGCAATCAGTCCGTGCATGGACTCAATATCCCGGCTGCCGGTGGCGTTCTCAATAGCACCCACTGTTTGAAACAGCAGGGATTTGGATACTGCGTGGAAGATCAGCAACAGAACAGCGGCCCATACCGTCTCCTGTCGGCCCACACCGGCACAGGCGGCGATCAGTCCCAGGTTGGAGATGGTAGAGTAGGCCAGCACAGCCTTGCCGTCACTGACGGTAATGGCCAGCATGGAAGTGATCAGGAATGTAAAGCCCCCCACCAGGCTCACCATAGAGCCGGCATAGGTGCCGTACATCACCGGCGCCAGGCGGATCAGCAGGTACACACCGGCCTTTACCATCGTGGCGCTGTGCAACAGTGCAGAGGAGGGCGTGGGCGCCGCCATGGCTCCCAGCAGCCAGCGGGAGAAAGGCAATTGTGCGCTCTTGGTCAGTGCAGCAAAGGCCAGCAAAATCACCGGCGCCACCACCAGCTTGCCGTCGCACAGGATCAGGCTTTGCAGGTCTGTGATTCCAAAGCGCACCCCTGCCCAAAAGATGGCTGCTGCAAATCCAAGTCCGCCCAGCAGATTCATCCACAGGGCACGGAAACTGTTTTGCACCGCCTCTTTGGTGCGGGTGTAGCCGATCAGCAGGAAGGACACAAGGCTGGTGATCTCCCAAAAAAAGTAAAGCCATAACAGACTGTTGGACAGCACCAGACCAAACATGGCACCTAAGAATACATACAGCATGGCAAAGAAAAAACGACGCCGATCGGTATATTCCTTATGATGGTTATGGTAATCGCGCATATAGCCGACTGCATATACTGTGATGAGTGTGCCTACAACGGCGATGATCAGCACCATAATCACGGTCAGTTGGTCTGCAAACAGGTTATAGGGCTGTACGGCAGGCTTGTAGCCTCCCAGTTCATACACAAAGGTCAGCACGGTTTGCACAATGGACAGCACCGCCACATAGTAGCGCCGGTACTTGATGCCAAGGACGGTGATCAGCACCGCAAAGCCGGCCTCCAGCGCCAGCATGGTATGGTCAATGATCCCGCCGCTCTGTAAAAAGCGCAGCTGCAAATTCTCCCCCGAGAAGAAACACACGGCAAAGGCCACGGCGCTGATCATCAGCACGCCGGCGCTGCCATAGACGATAAGCCGGCGCATACGGTCGCTGCCGCACAGTGCCAGCAACAGGGCGCTGACAAAGGGCAGAAGCACCAAGATTGCCAGCAAAATCTGCATCTGTTCCATGGTGTTCGTCTTTCTCCTTGCATAAGTTAT
>ERZ1034626.2185-NODE-2185-length-11976-cov-41.191511_pt1 | contig 11976 bp, 6 predicted proteins | sample MGYA00520652_ERZ1034626 | MGnify/ENA primary metagenome ERZ1034626 (study PRJEB33766, sample SAMN09781765) | gut metagenome | biome: gut microbiome | host: Homo sapiens | place: Madagascar | study: EMG produced TPA metagenomics assembly of the PRJNA485056 data... | reverse complement strand
CTTCTTTCCGAACTCCGGATCTATTTTCAGGAAGGCGGTAACCAGGAAGGTGATGGCGCAGCATGCCATCACGATGATGAAGAACAAGCGATAGCCTACCATATCTTTCAGATATCCCGAAACCATACCTGGCAACATCAAACCTAAATAAGAGATACCTGTACAGATGGAATAATGGGATGTCTTGAACTTGCCCTGGCTATAGAACAGCATATAAAGGGTAAGAACCGTGAAGCCCAAACCATAACCGAACTGCTCGATAAAGAGGCAGCTCGAAACCACGATGATGTCGCTATTGAGTGAGTAACTCAAATAGATGTAAACCACATCAGGCAGAGTAATGGCACAAACCATCGGCCAAAGCCATTTCTTCATACCATCCCTACTCACCAGAATACCACCGATGATTCCACCCAGCAACAAACCGATCAGTCCCACAGTACCATTGGCAAAGCCATATTCCTGCGGAGACAATCCCAGTCCGCCCTGCGAATTAGGACGAAGGATGAAGGTCTTGGTCATCGTATTCAGGAGTGCTTCCGGGAAGCGATAGAGCAGCAGGAAGAGCATCACGCAGATGGTTTCCCCCACCCTGAACTTCACGAAGAAGGTGCGGAACATGTTCTTCAGTTCGTGCGCCACTTCGCCCACCGTTCTATCCGTCTGCACATCCTCCTTAGGACGCGGCATAAACCGGCTGTGATAGAGCCACAGTCCGATGAAGATACCAGCCAATCCGTAGAAGATAAGCGCCCACGAGAAACGTATCTGGTTGCGGAACATCACCTGGAGCACACCAGCCAGCATCACCAGGAAACCATTCACAAAGATGATGGCTAGGCGATAGAACGTGTTTCGCAGTCCCACAAACTTGGTCTGCGTATGCTCATCCAATTCTATCATATAAAAACCATCCGCCGAAATATCGTGGGTGGCACTGCAGAAGGCGATGAGGAAGAAGAAGCACATCGTTGCCTGGAACCAGAAGGCAGTAGGCAGCGAGAAGGCGATGCCGGCAAGGGCGGCTCCGATGAGCGCCTGCATGGTGAGCACCCACCAGCGCTTGGTCTTCAGCAGGTCGATGAACGGGCTCCACAGGGGCTTGATCACCCAAGGCAGGGCGAGCCATCCGGTATAGAGACCCACCTCGGCATCGGTGAGACCCAACTGCATATACATCACCACAGAGAGGGCGGTCACAATGACGTTGGGCAGTCCTTCTGCAAAATAGAGGGTCGGAATCCAAGCCCATGGATTCCGACTATTTTTCTTTGTTACCATTTCATTTTTAATATTAGGTTCAGAACACCAGGTGTCAAAAGAAGCGTAGCCTCTTTTAACACCCAACATTCAACATTCAAATTATTGATGGAGTTTCTTGTTATTGATAGAGTTTCTTGATTTCAGCTCCCTGATAGTAGTGCAGCAGGATGGCATCATAGAGATAACCCTCCTCGCCCATCACGGCAGCACCAATCTGGCAGAGTCCTACTCCGTGTCCCCATCCGGCGCCAATCAGTTCGAAGCGCTGCGGAACACCGTTTTCATCTGCATCATATTTATCTACCACGAAGGCAGAGCTCAGAAGATGAGAATCGCTCAGGGCACGGCGGATTTCCAGTTCCTTACCGATGGTGAAGGTCTTCTCGGTTCCGATAATCTGCAGTTTGCTGATGCGGCCGCTCGTTCCTCTTTCCACCGCCTTCATGTCGAGGATGGCACCGAAGTCCATCTTCAGCTTGTCGGCAATGAGCTGCTGCAGCTTCTCCTGGGTCAGGGTCACCTTCCAGCGATAGAAATCCACGGTCTCCTGGTCGTAATCGTTCAGCACCTCCGAGAGGATTTTCTTATCCTGCGTGTTGCAGAATGCAGGCGGATTGAAGCGGATCCACTTCTCTGCCTCATCCTCATTGGTAAGATTAGGAAGAGGAGCATTTTCTGTTCCCGATATTCCCAAGGCGATGTCTCTCACTGCCGTGAGATAGTTCTTCGGCGTATTCTCCCAGCAGTATTGGAATTCCTCAGTTACTCCGCCGCAGCATTTCGAGAATCTTGCATCGCAAATCTCGCCGCCATCCAGCAACACCTGGCCACGGGTCAGTCTGATAGCCTCGGCAACATGTGGCGAGGTTTCCTTCGTGATGCCCTGGTAGCGCTGACAGTGGTCATCGGCACAAACGTCAAAGAGGGTGTGGTCCTCACGGTCGTACCAGCGAATCAGCATATCCTCCTTCTTGGTGAACGAGAAGAAATTGTTGCCGCTCTCAGCCACCTCCCTACGCTTCTGCATCTGCGCCAACAGCCACGAACGCGAAATCACGGCATGTGCCTTCAGCAGTTCTAGGCTCGATGTAGCACTCATCTCACTGCTGATTACACTCTCCAGATAGCGCTCCACAGGCAGTTCGTTGATGGCATAAATCTTATCCGATTCCACCACGAAGCGGAGGGCACCCAGGAAGGTCTGCGTCTCCTTGCGCTCCCAGTGGAAGTTCACGCCGATGGTCACGTCGCTGATAGAGAACGAGGCATCGTCGCTCTGCGGATGGAAGGTCAGCTTACTGTAAAGATTGCCGTTCCACATGATGCCTCCCTCGAAGAACTCCACCTCCTGCTCGCCAATCACGATTTCGCCCTTGGCCAGATAAGGCTTGTTCAGCGAGAAATGCACCTTCTGGGCACTCACGATGCCCACGGTAACCTCTGGTTCCTCCTCATTATTATATAGGGCAGATGTAGCCAGAATGGAATCTTCTGCCTCCTTTGCCACCTTCAGCTTGCTCACGATGCTGTTCATCTTCTCCTGGCTCACACCGCATTCCTGCAGCAGTGCCTCGGCACGCTCATCGGTCAGTTTTCTGAAATCCTCCTCTCTTGGGGTAATGATGAGTCCCGACATATCCAGGGCACCCGGCGAAACCATCAGTTGGGCATCGCCATCGGCAAAGTAAGCCTCCGGACGGTGCTTCTCTCTCGGAATCACCACCGAGATGAAATCATCGCCCTTTCTCCAAGCCACGATGTTCATCATCGGTTCGGTCTCTCCGCCACGCAGCGGCATGGCTCTGTAAAGACGGTGGAAGAGCATCTCGTCGCTCTCCTCACTCTTCGAGATGATGACGAAGGCTGGAACCACGAAGTCGTGAACCACGGCTATCTTCTCTTCATCGTTCAGAGTGATGACGTCAGTAAGATTGCGCGAAAGGCGCTGCCAGTTGGCCTGCAACGGCAGGATGCCGCTCGTACCTGCCTGGAAATGAAGATGATCCGGGGCAGAGGCGCCGCACTTCGGACCGTTATAGAACACCATCAGTTCGCTGTGAAGCGAGAGGAAGCGATGCATCTCGCCATAGTTCTGATAGATGGCCTGATACTGATGCTTGCGGGCCGGAATGGTGAAATGCACCGGAAGGATTGGGAACGGATTCACCAGCAGATGGAAGTTTTCATCTATCTGCTGCGACATCTGCTCCTTTGGTCGGTTGCGGTCGCAGAGGAAGCAAGGGCGCTCGCCCAGGGTCTTCCTATCTATCTTGGCTCCCGTGCTCACGATGCGGGCAGGGTTCCACTGCAGCTTGATTAACTCCGAGAGCTGACGGGTTTCCACATGCTTCAGGTCGCGGAAGCGATGGCGGGCATCAGCCCATTTCTCCAACTGTCGGTTGAAGAATCTGGAGATGCTGCTGTCTTCCATGATATCCGCCTTGCCCTGCATCATCTGCTTGCGGGCCATCAGCTCCATGGTGCGCAGACGATCTTTATAGAGATTGTTGGCATTCACCCTGTCGATGCTCAGGGCGGCATCCGAATTGCCTCCCCAGCGACGGCAGAGATACAGCTCGTCGTAGATTCTGCCGATGCGGTAGCGGCGAGAGAAAGCCAGTCCCAGGGCGTAGTCCTCACCATAGCTGGTGTTAGGGAACTGCATCTGTCTTACCAATGGGGTAAAGAAGGCGCGTGGTGCTCCCAAACCGTTGATACGCAAGGCGTTGTTGCAACCGTTATCCTCGGTCCATTCCTTGTGGTCGATGAGTCCCGGAGGCAGGGTATTCAAGTCGAAATCGCACATGCGGTAGGCGCCAATCATCATCGCCGCCTTCTGCTCGTAGAAGGCATCCACTATCTTCTGAAGGGTTTCAGGAGATGAATACAGGTCGTCGCTATCCAACTGCACGGCGAATTTTCCGCAATAGTCGCTGTTGATGGCTACATTCCAGCAGCCGCCGATACCCAGGTCCTTTCTATCAGGAACTATCTGAATCAAGCGGTCATCTGCTATTTCATCTAGAATCTCTCCGGTTTTATCTGTAGAATGATTGTTCACCACAATCACGTTAAACTTGAAATCCGTTTTCTGCGCCAAAGCACTCTTCACGGCATCGGCGATGGTCTTCTCACGGTTAAACACCGGAATCACCACCGAAGCCTCGTATTCAAACTCCTGTTCGTCGAAATCAGGCAGACGGTAGTAGCTGGTGTCCACCAGAGCACCCACCTTGTTAAGATGCTGGGTACAAGCCTTTTCCATCTCAATCTGCACCTCACGGTTTCTAGGGTTCACATAGTCAAACTGCTTTTCGCCGCTCTTTCTGTTATCCAGTTCGTTCTCGGTATAGAGGAACTCATTCAGATGGAAAATCTCTCCCACACGGCTCAGATAGAGACGCAGGTCGTAGAGACCGGCAAACTGATATTCCTGTCTATCCTGCTGGGCGATATAGTTGCGCAGCGCCTGCGCCTTGACGAGCCAGAGGCTTCCGAAATCGAAGTCATCCCGCAAACTACCCTGCTGATAATCAATCACAGGATGCTTTTCCAGTTTACCAGATGCTTTTTCCGAATCAGATGCATCCGCTTCAGAAGATGCTTTTTCTGAAGATGCATCATCCTTCACCAGCGAATAGTGGTCGGAGTAAACCATCACCGCCGCGGTATCATCCGCCGTGCGCAGGAAACGCTCCAAGGCATAGAGGCCCCATCTGATAGGGGTGGTCTTGGTGCAGATCATCACGAAGTCGGCATCGGCATTTTCGGCGATGCTCTCCACGGTGTTGCTACTCTCCAGTCGGTCGATAACCACGAAGGTACAACCGTCCGGCACCTGGTGGTGGGCTGCGAAATCGGCGCTCACCATCAGGTTGATATGCTGAACAGTCTTGTTGTCATGAAGTTCTCCGAGTGCTTCTTGGGCCACCTCCAGGTCTTCACATGGCAAGAAAAGGTCTATTTTTTCTCTCATTTCTTTATTACTTATTTTCTGTTTTTCGCCCCTTTTAGGGGCTCGAAACCATGATTTTTATCTTTATTTCAACTTATTATCTTAAAATATGTGGCAAAGATAACACTTTTTCGGCAAAAAACACTATCTTTGCAGTATGAATAATGAAAAAAAATATCTTTTGGGCCTTACACTTGCCGAATTGAAGCAGGTGGCAAAGGACTTAGGCATGCCCGCCTTCACCGGTGGGCAGATGGCGAAGTGGCTCTATGAGCAGCATGTGAAGAGCATTGATGAGATGACCAATATCTCGAAGGCCAACCGTGCCAAACTCGCTGCCGAATACGAAATAGGATGCGCAGAATATTCTGACGCACAACATTCTGTGGATGGTACCATCAAGTATCTCTTCCCTACCCGAAGCGGAAAGTTCGTGGAAACGGTGTATATTCCTGATAAGGACCGCGCCACGCTCTGCGTCTCTTCGCAGGTGGGCTGCAAGATGAACTGCCTCTTCTGCCAGACCGGAAAGCAGGGATTCGAGGGGAGTTTGCCTGCCGGCGACATCCTGAACCAGATTTACTCGCTGCCTGAGGTGGATAAGCTCACCAACATCGTGTTCATGGGACAGGGCGAGCCGATGGATAATCTCGACAATGTGCTTCGTGCCACCGAGATTCTCACCGCCGATTACGGTTGGGCGTGGAGTCCGAAGCGCATCACGGTAAGTTCTGTGGGCGTGAAGAACAAGCTGAAGCGATTCCTGGAAGAGAGCGAGTGCCATGTAGCGATTTCGATGCACGACCCTATTCCATCGGAGCGTGCCGAACTGATGCCTGCCGAAAGGGGCATGAGTATCGAGCAGGTGGTGGAGCTGTTGAAGAACTACGATTTCTCCCATCAGCGCCGCCTGAGTTTCGAGTACATCGTGTTCAAGGGAGTGAACGACAGCATGCAGCATGCCAAGGCCATCATCAAGCTGGTGAAGGGTCTGGATTGCCGTTTCAATCTCATCCGTTTCCATCAGATTCCCGACATCCCGTTGCAGGGTGTGAACGATGAAAAGATGGAGCAGTTCCGTGATTACCTCACCCAGCATGGTGTTTTCACCACCATCCGTGCCAGCCGCGGCCAGGACATCTACGCCGCCTGCGGCTTGCTCAGCACCTCGAAGAAGATTGGAGAAATCCGACAGCACGAGGATGAGGAGCAGAAGCATAAATAAAAGGAGGGGGAGTATGGACATGTTTACATTTACAATGGTTACGAGTTGCATCATCTCATTATGCATATTGGGATGGTTATACACAAAACCTGGTCAGAAATGGCTTGATGGATTCAAATAAGATTATGGATACATTCACATTTACATTAATGGTTTTTGCCATTGCCGCCGTTTCCCTTGTCAGTTGGCTATATACAAAATCTGGGAAAAAATGGCTGGAAAAGCAATAGGAAGTGTTCAATGAACAAAAAACAAGAACGGCTATATGGGACAAAGAGACGACAAAGAAAAAGAAAAAACAAGAAGAGTTGAAACAGCTAAATTGTGCTACAATTTATGCCATTCTACACTCACAATAACCGTATTGGGAAATGTTGCATCGTTCTTCGGAATTGGTAATACAACATCAGAGATTTCATTATGGTTCATCATTGTAGGCTTGATAGCTTCACTAGCCTTTTTTATCATTGGTTATAACATTTTAAAAAAATAAGAATTATGTTTTACATGGCTTTGACAATGACAATTATCATGGTAATTGCAGTTAGCTTTCTGGCTTGGCTTTATACAAAACCAGGAAAGAAATGGTTAGAGAATCTTTAAAGACTCTTCTTGCTGGCTGCCTCCTGTTACTCTTCCTGGCAAGCTGCAGCACAGGAGGGCGAAATGGGAAACTGCCCAAAAGCACAGGAATGCCTTACGAGGTGGTGCTTGAGGGAGATACCGACAGCATCGTAACCAAGATGCTGACGGAGGATGTGACAGGACTGCCCCAACCCGAACCACTCTGCCGACTGATTCAGGTAAAGAAGGGCAAGACCCGGGGAAACTATCTGCTCGTAAGAACCCGAATCGTCGTGAATATCGGAGAACGGGATTTCGGAGAACAGAATATCGGAGAGCGGGATTTCTCCGTCACACTTCATCACGACGAGAATGCAGCGCCACAGAATATCATTCGCATAACCGCCCAATCGGCACAGCAATTGCGGGAAAGGCTCAATGGCGAGAAACTCCGCCACATCGTAGATGAAGTGGAACTGAAACATCTGGCAGATATCATCTCCGGCAACCCCAGCAAACAAAACAGGGAGATGCAGGACGAAATCAAAAAGATGTTCGGCATCGACATGAAGATTCCTGCAGCGATGAACGCCAGCAAAAAGGCGAAAGACTTCATCTGGATCTCGAACAACGCCAGTTCGGGCATGCAGAACCTGCTCATAATGAAAGTGAAGAGTGAAGAACGAAGAATGAAGAATTCAAATGCTTTTCATGTTAATGACAAGGCTTTGATTGATAGCATTCTCCGAACCAATATGCCGGGTGAAACCGACAGCATGTATATGGTGATTCCTCATCTCTCAGAAAGAGGACTCTGGGAGATGAAAGGGGATGCCATGGGAGGCCCTTATGTGATGCGTCGCATTCATAATAACCTCTACATCATCGCCTTTGTCTATGCACCCGAAATGAAAAAGAAAATATTAATCAAGCAGCTCGAAGCTGCGATTTCTACTATAAAATAAAATTTCATGGACAACAAAAGAATCAAAGTGGCTATCACCCACGGCGATACCAACGGTATCGGATATGAACTCATTTTTAAGGCATTCAATGAACCGGAGATGCTGGAGTATTGCACCCCTATCATCTACGGCTCGCCAAAAGTGGCAGCCTACTATCGCAAGGCGATGAACCTGCCAGCCCAGTTCTCCATCATCCAGAAAGCTGAAGATGCTGAGGATGGAAGAATCAACCTCCTCGCTGCCGTAGAAGAGGAAGTGAAGGTGGATATGGGTATGCCTACTCCGGAATCAGGAGCAGCAGCAGTCAAGGCTCTCGACCGTGCCATGACCGACTATCGCGACGGTCTCTACGATGTGCTCGTCACAGCCCCGGTAAGCAGCCAGAACATCAAGATTGAAGGCTACACCTTCGTGGATCACAAAGACTACATCGAAACCTGTCTGGGCGACGGCAGCCATGCTCTGAGCCTGCTCGTAGGCGACGACCTGCGCATTGCCTCCGTCACCGGCAAGACACCACTCACCCAGGTGGCCAAGTCAATCACCCAGGAAAGCATCGTGGAGAAAACCACCCTGCTCTGGCACACCCTGAAGCGCGACTTCCTCCTCACCAACCCACGCATCGCTGTGCTCGCCCTCAACCCAAGCATCAACGAGGAACAGAGCTGCGGCACCGAGGAGCGCAACATCATCATCCCAGCCATCGATGCACTCGCCGAGAAGGGCATCCAGGCATTCGGTCCTTACCCAGCCGACGATTTCTTCGGCAACGGATACTACAACGAGTTCGATGGCGTCATGGCGATGTACCACGACCAGGCAGCCGTGCCATTCCACTCCCTCTTCAACGAGGATGGCGTGCTCTATACCGCCGGCCTCCCTATCATCCATACAGCAGCCAACACCACCCCATGCTACTATATGGCAGGCTACAACGAGGCAGATGCCATCTCGTTCCGCCACGCCATCTTCCTGGCACTCGATGCCTTCCGCCATCGTGAAACCAGCGAAGAGGCTTACCAGAACCCGCTGCCAAAGCTCTATCACGAGAAGCGTGACGAGAGCGAGAAGGTTCGCTTCTCCATCCCAAAGAAGCACGTTCCTTCCCCATTCCCTCCAAAGGGCGGAAACAAGCAGAACGGCACCAAGGGAAACAACGAGCAGAATGCCCCTAAAGGAAACAACGGTAATAACAATGGTGGCAACAATGGTAAAGCCAACAACAATGCCAACAACAACGCCCCTCAGCCTGCCCAGCAGACTGATAAAAAGTTGACACAGCAGCCTAATCCTGCCGAAAAACAGGCGCAGCCGGCTCCTCAGAAGCCAGCAGAACAGCCTGCTCCACAACCAGCAGAATAGGCTCGAAATACGTAGAGAATAGGCGAAATATCACATTTTCGCCTATTTTCTACCTTATTATACCCACTTTTTGGGCAAAAAAGGCAGTTAATTCAAAAAAAATGTGTAATTTTGGCAGCTAAATGGATAATTCTGAACTACAGAAAATAAAACAACGCTACAATATCGTCGGAAATAGCGACGGATTGAACCGTGCTCTCGATGTCGCCCTGCAGGTGGCACCGACCGACCTTTCCGTGCTTATCATCGGAGAGAGCGGTGTGGGTAAGGAAATCATCCCACGAGTCATTCACGATAACTCGCCGAGAAGACGCGAAAGATATTTCGCCATCAACTGCGGCAGTATCCCGGAGGGTACCATCGACAGCGAACTCTTCGGTCATGAGAAAGGTTCCTTCACCGGAGCCATCGGCGAAAGCGAAGGATATTTCGGCATCGCCAACAAGGGTACCATCTTCCTCGACGAGGTGGGTGAACTGCCGATACAGACGCAGGCCCGGCTACTTCGTGTGCTCGAAACGGGTGAATACATCCGTGTGGGCGGCACCGAAATCAGAAAGACTGATGTGAGAATTGTGGCAGCCACCAACGTGAACATGCGCAAGGCTGTGAGCGAGGGAAAATTCCGCGAAGACCTCTACTATCGCTTGAATACCATCCCTATCCAGATGCCTCCGCTGCGTGAACGTGGCAACGACATCCTCCTGCTCTTCCGCCTCTTTGCAATGCAGATGGCTGAGAAATATCGATTGCCTAAGATTTCACTCACCGAGGATGCCAAGGCACTCATGCTGAAATATAAGTGGCCAGGCAACGTGCGACAGCTCAAGAACATCACCGAACAGATGTCGGTGTTGAGCCGGGAAAGGGAAATCAATCTCGAAACCCTCTCGCAGTTCATCCCAAGAGATGAGGAAACTACCCAGCTCGCCACCATTCCGCAAGCCGGAAACGAACAGCATAGCTACGAAAGCGAGCGGGAGATGCTCTACAAGATTCTCTACGAACTCAGGGGCAACGTGAGCGACCTGCGAAGAGAGATGAAATCGCTGCGCGACCAGCTAGATGAAGCTCGGGGACTCAGCGGAGCCAATGGCTTCAGCCATCCGAAAAACATCTCAGGCATGCCTCCAGCCACGGTTTCAGGCGTACCATCGGTTTCAGGAATGCCAGCATCCGTTTCGGGAATGCCACCATCGGTTTCGGGAATCACATCCCCATCGGTTTCGGGAATGCCTGAACCCCACTACCCTTCCGAATTCGGCAATCTGCAGGAAGGCAGAATCTATGCAGAACCAAGACGGGATGCCGAGGATATCGAGGCAGAGGAAATCAAGGACATGGAGAATGAGAATGAGAGCGAGAACGAATCGCTCAACCTCAATGAACTGAGCCGACAGATGATAGAGCGCGCCCTGGAACGCAACAACGGCAACCGCAAGAAGGCGGCCGAGGAACTGGGCATCTCCGACAGAACGCTCTACAGAAGAATTAAAAAATACAATTTATGAAGCATCTACGCGCGTACATATATATAATAGGCATCGTCCTGGTGATGGGTGTCACAGCAGCCTGCTCCGTGAGCTACAAGTTCAACGGTGCCAGCATCGACTACACCACGACCAAGACCATCCAGTTGGCCGACTTCCCTATCCGCAGCTCCTATGTATGGGGTCCGATGGGTCCGATGTTCAACAACGAACTGAAGGATAAGTTTGCCAGCAACACCCAGCTCCGCCAGGTGAGCCGCAATGGCGACCTGAAGATTGAGGGCGAGATTACCCAATACTCACAGCGCAACAAGTCGGTGAGTGCCGAGGGATATTCAGCCCAGACCGAGCTGAGCATCACGGTGAACGTACGCTTCACCAACACCAAGAACCACAACGAGGATTTCGAGCGCCAGTTCACCTCTGCCAAAACCTACGATACCACCCAGAGCCTCGCCTCTGTGCAGGAAGAGTTGGTAACGCAGATGGTAAAAGACCTGGTTGACCAGATCTTCAACGCCACAGTGGCAAACTGGTAGTAGAATTTAGAGTTAATAGTTTAAAGTTAATAATATCGTGGAACTAAACAGATTGATACAACATCCTGAGGAAATGAACCGGGAGACGCTCTATGATTTGCGCGCCCTCCTGGCCCTCTATCCGTACTATCAGACGGCTCGCCTTCTGATGTTGCAGAACCTGTACCTGCTCCACGACCCGAGCTTCGACGAGGAACTGCGGCGTGCCGCCATCTACATCTCCGACCGCAAGGTCATCTTCCAGATGGTAGAGGCAGCCCACTATCAGCTCAAGAGCCAGAACTCAAACCGCCACGAAGCTATGGAAGGCAAGCCGAAGAGCGACCGCACCAGCAGTCTCATCGACCACTTCCTCCACTCCATCCCTACCGAAGCAGAGGAAAGGGAGAAGGAACCGGAAGAGAAGCGCAAGCCAACGCCAGCCGATGCCGCCGTTGACTACGTGGCCTATCTGATGGAGACGGAGACGGAAACCGAGCACGAGCAGCCATCAAGAACCATCGCCCTCATCGACGACTTCATAGAAGAAGGCGGATTCAAACTCCACAAGGATAAGGAGGAGGAGGATCAGGAGAGCGAGGTAATGGAGAAGAAGGAAGAGAAGGAAGAAAAG
>ERZ1034626.2177-NODE-2177-length-11991-cov-8.467661_pt1 | contig 11991 bp, 9 predicted proteins | sample MGYA00520652_ERZ1034626 | MGnify/ENA primary metagenome ERZ1034626 (study PRJEB33766, sample SAMN09781765) | gut metagenome | biome: gut microbiome | host: Homo sapiens | place: Madagascar | study: EMG produced TPA metagenomics assembly of the PRJNA485056 data... | reverse complement strand
CTTTTAAATTGTCAAAAGCTGAACTTCACTAAAGCAAGATCTACAGTGTTTAGGACTAAAGCAAAAAGCAAGATAGTATAAAAGAATTAAGATAAAAATACAATTATCAAGATAAAGGAACCGTTTGTCCAGAATGTATGGAGGCCCCGAAAACATGGAGCATCTGAAGAATTGTGGATGGAATGGTTGAAAAGAATATAGCTTATAGGAATTTATTAATGTAGCATGAAATAAATATAGCAAACACAAAGAGTAAAGAATTGTACCAAAAATAATTAAGTCTTCAAAGACGTCTGTGTATAGCCGCAGGGATGCACCTATCCACAGCAACGTCTTTTTTTTATGCCATAATATTTCCAGGCACATACCACCTTTTTAGTTTCTTTATGACAAGAATATGATGATATTCCGACAAAAAGGCGTATTTTTGTAGTCGGAACGAACAAATGTACGTTCAGCGCATACAAGAAGAGCATCTCACAAATGCATATTCATATACATGGCAATCAAGAAAGACAAAACTATTAAACAACAACATAAAATGAAGAAAATTAGAGCAGCCGTAGTGGGCTACGGCAACATCGGACATTATTCTGTACAGGCTCTCGAAGCAGCAAAGGATTTCGAAATAGCCGGTATCGTAAGACGCAACGGCGCAGAGAACAAGCCTGCAGAACTGGCAGAATATGAGGTAGTTAAGGACATTACAGAGCTGAAGGACGTTGATGTGGCAATTCTCGCCACTCCATCACGTAGCTGCGAGGAATATGCCAAGAAGATTCTCGCCCTCGGCATCAATACCGTTGACAGTTTCGATATACACACGGGCATCGTGGACTATCGCGCCACTCTCATGCCAATCTGCAAGGAGCACAATGCTGTAGCTGTCATCTCTGCCGGTTGGGATCCAGGTTCTGACTCTATCGTACGCACTCTGATGCAGAGTCTGGCACCTAAAGGATTGTCATACACCAACTTCGGACCGGGAATGTCAATGGGCCACAGCGTCTGCGTACGTTCAAAGGCTGGTGTGAAGAACGCTCTGTCGGTTACCATTCCAAAGGGTGAAGGTCTGCACCGCCGTATGGTGTATGTGGAACTTGAAGAGGGAGCGAAACTGGAGGATGTTGCAAAGGCAGTGAAGGAAGATCCATATTTCGCCAACGACGAGACACATGTGTTTGCCGTAGACTCAGTAGACGAAGTACGCGATATGGGCCATGGTGTGAACCTCGTGCGCAAGGGTGTGAGCGGCAAGACCCAGAACCAGCGCATGGAGTTCAACATGAGCATCAACAACCCTGCATTGACTGGTCAGGTGCTCGTCAACGTAGCCCGTGCCTCTGTTCGCCAGCAGCCTGGTTGCTACACGATGGTGGAGATTCCTGTAATCGACATGCTTGCCGGTTCACGCGAAGACCTCATCAAACACTTGGTATAACACTTGGTATAAGTTTAAACAAAGCGCCCCACACCGCGATACTGATGCGATGTGGGGCGCTTTGTTTTGGGTATTTTGTTTCGCTATGGTTTCTTACTCTATTAAAGTAACGTTCTGACTGCTACTAACCGTAATCGGTCATCAGGCTGATTAGGGATTTGCCAACCGACTATAGAACAGCAATTAGTCATTTCTTCTCAACGGCCTTGCGCTGAATGAGTCTGAAAGCGATGCCATACATATTGTCACCGCAAGTGACATGTATAAACTTCACGCGATTCTTCTCAAAATCTCTATAAGGCTGTGCGTTGAATACGATACGACGGTATCCACCACCATCGTTCACCACCTTTGCCGAGAACCATCCGCCCTCTGTAACGTTCTTGGTGTCAGCCAGTTTGCCGTTTTCCACACTCTTCACGTTAGTTTCCTTTGTCTTGCCCTTGTCGTCGGTAGTCTTGTCGTTTATCTGCACGATATTGAGTTCCTTGGCGTTTTTCACCGTTACGGAAGCCTCTCCACCTTCAGCATTGATGTAGACATCAGTGTTGTTGGGGTCGAGCACCGGCAACACCTTTGAATCATCATCATCATCACTACATGCCGTAAACGCTACAGCGCAAAGGGCAAAAAGCATAAACAGGTATTTCTTCATTTCTCTTTTCGTTTTGTTATTTGTTATTATTAAGATTGACAAGTTTCCTTATGCTATCATAACTCCAAAAGCATCAAAACATTGCATCCCCCTCTACCGGAAAACGCATGTTTTCTTTCATATCATGGGTTATCTGTCCTTCCAGAAACCACGGGTGAACAGCACTACTACGCTGAATATCTCCAGTCGGCCCATCAGCATCAGCACGGAACAAATCCACTTGCCCACGGCAGGCAGGATATTCCACGACACGGTAGGTCCTATTTCCAGTCCCAGCGTCGGTCCCACGTTGCTCGCACAACTCATGGCGATAGTGATGGAGTTTGTGCTGTCCACTCCCATACATATCAGACAGAAGTAGGCAAAGATACACAACGCCATATACAGGGCGAAGAACACGAGCAGCGTGACCTGTGCCGAACTGCTCACCAAATTGCCGTTCACCCTCACCGGCAATACTGCCTTTGGATGAAGGATACGACGAAGTTCGTTGCGCACCACCTTGAACAATATCACGCCTCTGACACTCTTGAAACCACCGCTCGTACTGCCGGCACATGCTCCGATGAACATACAGATGCTGAGGATGACCCACGTGATATGAGGCCATTTGCCGGCATCGTCGTTGAAGACTCCCGTTGTGGTGAGGAACGACACCACCTGGAACAACGCGCTTCTGAGGGCATTGGCGATGCTATAACCGTTGAAGCGTATCAGAAAATACATTATTCCCATCGTGGCAAGCGACACCACGAGCACATAGAGTTTGAATTCCGAATTCTGGAACAGCGACAGGAACTTACGCTTGAAGAACGTAAGATACAAGAGTGTGAAGTTTGTTCCAGACAGGAACATGAAGGCTATTGTGGTATAGTCGATGAATGCCGAGTGGAAATGTCCGGTACTGTCATTATAAGGTGCGAAGCCTCCCGTTGCAGTAATACTCATAGAGTAGTTGGTACAGTCAAAGAGGTTCATTCCTCCCAGATACAGACACACGGAGCAACCCAATGTCAGCAACAGATATACGAGCCATATCGACTTTGCGCTCGACGATATTCGCGGGTGCACCTTGCTCTTTATCGGTCCGGTAGACTCCGCTGCAAACACCCTTATGCTTCCGCCCACGAGCGACGGCAGGATGGCGATGGTGAAGAACGCTATTCCCAATCCACCGATCCATTGCGTCATCGACCGCCAGAAGAGCAGTCCATGCGGCAGAGCCTCAACATCATCGATGATGGTGGCTCCCGTAGTGGTAAATCCCGACATCGTCTCGAAGTAGGCGTCGGTATAGTCTGAGATATATCCACTGATGGTGAACGGGAATGCTCCGAAGAAGCTGAAAAGCGCCCATGTCAGCGTGACGAGCAGATAGGCGTCACGGCGGTTCATACTGTTTTCCGCCATGCGACCCTTGTATTTCAGCATAAAGCCAGACCCCACGATGATGGCAATGGATATGGCAAACGCCATGGCATCGTCTTCTCTATAAAACAGGGCCATGGCGAGACACAGCGACATCAGCAATGCCTCAAGGAAGAGGAGCTGTCCCAATATCTTATATATAAGCTTGAAATTCAGCATTTCTTTATATGATTCATATCTTATGATTACAATATTCCCCTTGACTGACAATAAGCCAAAGAGCCTTGAGGGATGTCATCACTTGAAGAATTTCTCAAGTTTCTCCATCCTCACGTTATAACAGAACACCACTACGATGTCGCCAGCCTCTATCTGCGTACCACCCGACACGAGGTGTCCCTCTCCGTTGCGCACGAGTCCTCCGATGGTGGCACCATTCGGCAGTCCGAGTTCAAACACCCTTTTCTTAGTCACTTTCGACTCCGGATGTGCCGTAAACTCTGCCACATCAGCGTTTGCCGTCATCAGGAAGCGCACATTGTTCACCTCTGCGTCGAGCATCATCTGATAGATATGACTGGCAGCGATAGCCTTCTTGTTGATGATGGTTCCGATGTCGAGACTCACCGCCATGTTCACATAGTCGAGGTTTTCCACCGCCGCCACGGTCTTTCTCACTCCCATGCGCTTCGCCGTGAGACAAGCCAGGATATTCGTCTCGGCATTGCTCGTGAGTGCCACGAAAGCCTGCGTGGTGTGTATTCCCTCCTCGTTGAGCAGCTGCAGGTCACGTCCGTCGCCGTTTATCACCATCACCCGCTGGTCGTCAATCTGGTCGTTGAGATAATCGCAGCGCTCCACGTCGTGTTCCATCAGCTTCACGTTCATGTATTCCGGCATGTTCTTCAGCGCCCTCACGGCAGTGTCGCCACCACCCATTATCATCACGTTCTTCACGTCGACATAATGCTCCTTGCCCACGATTTTCCTCACGTAGGGTATATACTGCTTCGTCACCATGAAGTAAACGAGGTCGTACATCTTCAGCACATCATTACCTCCCGGTATGATGGTGTCGCCGTCGCGGCGTATCGCCACGATATAGTATGGCGAGTCGGGCTTACAGAGTTCTTTCAGCGGACGGTCGAGAATCTCGCAGGTCTCCCTCAGTTTTATGCCGAGCATCACGAGAGCCCCTCCGTGCACGTCCCATCTCTGGCGCACCCAGCTCATTTTCAGTCCGTTCACGATATCGTATGCGGCGAGGTTCTCAGGATAGATAAGCGAGTCGATGCCCAGTTTCTCATAAAACTTAGCCATCTCCGGCTCCACGAACTCATAGTTGTTCACCTTTGCCACGGTCTTCTTGGCTCCGATAGCCTTCGCCATGACACAGCTGTTCATATTAAGATTCTCGTCGGGCGTCACGGCGATATACAGGTTGGCCTCTGCCGCTCCCGCATTTTTCAGTGCCGCCAGACTCGTCGGCGAGGCGTGCATCGTCAGTATGTCGTAGTCGGAGCTGATATTCTCAAGCCGCTGCTCGTCGTCGTCGATAAGCACGATGTCCTGATTGTTTCTCGATAACAGTTTCGCCAGATGCGAACCTATCGCGTATGCTCCCGCAATGATTATCTTCATTATGTATTTCTGTTTGTTTACTTCCTGAGTGTTTCCTCTATCGTGCGGCGTATGCCTTCGGCATCAATGCCCACGATACTTTGCAGCTGTGCCACGGTGCCATGCTCCACGAAGTGGTCTGGCAGTCCGAGACGCACAATATCAAGATGCTGCCCGTTGTCTTCCATCCACTCTATCACCGCCGAACCGAAACCGCCTTCGCGCACTCCGTCTTCCACGGTGATGACATGCTTGAACTTTGCCGCCACCTCCTTGAGCAGATTCTCGTCGAGCGGTTTCACGAAGCGCATGTCGTAGTGTGCCACTGATATGCCATCGCCGTCGTTTTCCATCATTCCGACAGCCTTCACCACGTTGTTCCCCACAGGTCCTACCGACAGCACGGCGATGTCGTCGCCGTCGCGCAACTTGCGTCCCGTGCCCACCTTCACTTCTTCCAGCGGACAATGCCAGTCGGCGAGCACTCCCCTACCCCTCGGATAGCGTATCACGAATGTACCCTTGCCGGGCAGCTGTGCCGTATACATGAGCCGGCGCAGTTCGTGCTCGTTCATCGGCGAGGCGAGAGTGATGTTCGGCACAGGTCTGAGAGCCGCCATGTCAAAGGCTCCATGATGTGTGGCACCGTCTTCTCCCACCAGTCCTGCTCTGTCGAGACAGATCACCACGGGCAGGTTCAGTATCGCCACGTCGTGTATGATATTGTCGTATGCCCTCTGTGCGAAAGCACTGTATATATTGCAGAAAGGCTGCAGTCCGTCCTTTGCCATTCCTCCGGAGAATGTCACGGCGTGACCCTCGGCGATTCCCACGTCGAAGGTTCTCTCCGGCATCTCCTTCATCATGATGTTCAGCGAGCATCCCGTAGGCATCGCCGGCGTCACTCCCACGATGCGCTTGTTCTCTTTAGCGAGTTCGAGAAGCGTGTTTCCGAACACGTCCTGGAACTTTGCCGGTTCGGTGCCGTCCTCTGTCTTTATGCGCTGCCCTGTGTCGAGGTCGAATTTGCCAGGAGCGTGCCAGATGGTGGCGGCCTTTTCAGCCGGTGCGTATCCGTGTCCTTTTATGGTGTGCAGATGCAGCAGCTTCGGTCCTTTCATCTCTTTCAGCTGGCGCAGCGTGCGCACGAGCTCCACCACGTTGTGTCCGTCGAAGGGTCCGAAATACCGTATGTTCATCCCCTCGAAGATATTCTGCTGATGGCTTATCGCCGACTTCAGCGCATTGCTCAGCCGTATTATCCCTTTGCGGCGGTTGTCGTCGAGCATTCCGTTTGAGTGTAGCCATTTGGCAGCCTTATATCTCAGTTTGTTATAAGTCTCGTTGGTATTCAGCTTCAACAGATACTGCTTCATTCCGCCCACGCTGCGGTCGATGCTCATATTGTTGTCGTTGAGGATGATTATCATGTCGTTGGGCGTCGTCGACACGTTGTTGAGTCCCTCGAAAGCCAGTCCGCCGCTCATCGCTCCGTCGCCGATTATCGCCACCACGTGTCTGTCGTCGTGGCCCGTCTGCCTGGCAGCCACTGCCATTCCGAGCGCCGCCGATATGGAGTTTGATGCGTGTCCGCACATGAAAGAGTCATACTCGCTCTCCTCCGGTGAGGGGAACGGTCGCAGTCCGCCGAGTTTGCGGTTAGTGCAGAAGCTGTCGAGTCTGCCCGTGAGAATCTTATGTCCGTAAGCCTGATGGCCCACGTCCCATACGAGTCTGTCATACGGCGTGTTGAACACATAGTGTAGAGCTACGGTCATCTCCACCGCACCGAGACTCGAAGCGAGGTGTCCGGGATTCACCGACAGTTCCTTCAGGATGTCTGCCCTCAACTCATCGCATACCTCCGGCAACTGCTCCACAGGCAGTTTTCTCAGTTCATCGGGGTATTTTATGCGTTTGAGAATATTGTCCTTGTTGTCTTCCTTCATGATATACTGTTCAGTCAGAGAGTTTTTCTTTTATGGTGTGATACGAATTACTTGTGCGTGATAATCCACGCAAAGCCGGATTACAAATTGCAAATGTAGCAAATTTATTCCATCATCAATTATAATAACGGAGAAATTTCCCTTTTATTCGTTTTCCGCCTTGCTTTTATCCCCAAAGCCACAACAAGCCATTTGGGATTATCCCAATATCCGCTTGCGTGCATCGGCATATTCGCCCATCATGCGCTCCACTATCTGTGCAGCGGTCTGTATCTCCTTTACCGCCGACGCCACCTGACCGATTTCGAGTTCTCCTCTGTCGAGGTCGCCCTCGAAGATGCCGCGTTTCGATGCCGCCTTACCGAGAATGCCTCTCAGCGCCTCGGCATCGGCGCCATTGTCTTCGGCAGTCTTTATCTCGTCGTAGAGCGGATTCTTTATCATTCTGGTCGGAGCCAGTTTCTTCAGACAGAGCATCGTGTCGCCTTCCTGCAGCGAGGCGCAGCGGTCTTTGAAGGCATCGGCAGCCGAACTCTCCCGGCTCATGGCGAACACCGTACCACACTGCACTCCCTCTGCTCCCAACGCTTCGGCTGCGAGCATCGCCTCGCCGGAGGCTATTCCGCCGGCTGCCACGAGCGGCAGCGTGGTGGCGCGGCGCACCTGCGGGATGAGCACCATAGTGGTGGTTTCCTCCCTGCCGTTGTGTCCTCCTGCCTCGAAGCCTTCTGCCACCACAGCGTCTACACCGGCTTCTTCGCATTTGGCTGCGAACTTGCTGCTCGACACCACGTGTGCCACCTTGATGCCGGCGGCATGGAAGCGGGCGGTGTATTTCTTCGGACTGCCTGCCGAGGTGAACACTATCTTCACCCCCTCGGCTATTATCATGTCTATCAGCGTGTCTATCTCCGGATACATCAGCGGCAGGTTGATGCCCCATGGTTTCCGGGTAGCCTCTTTCATCTTGCGTATATGTTCGAGAAGCGTTTCGGGATGCATGGATCCGGCACCGAGGAGTCCCAGTCCGCCGGCTTCGCTCACTGCGGCAGCCAGTCGCCAACCGCTACACCACACCATTCCTCCCTGTATCACGGGATATTCTATTCCGAAAAGTTCTGTAATTCTGTTTTTCATATTCTTTTTTTGCTGTTATCACTATTGCTTATTTACCGACATATAATGTTCCTTTGCAAATTTAGACAAAATATCCGTATTATAAGCAAGTAGGGATAAAAAAAAGAGACAATCTACAAGAGTCCTTTTGGGGGAAAAGCATCCGCAAAAGCTCCTATAGACTGTCTCGCGCTAACAAACTTACCTTAAGACAACTATAACCTATTGTTATCTCATATTATTCCAGTCGTAATCCCAAAGACTGCCCTTGTCAGTCTGACTGTCATCGTCTTCTTCATCAAAGAGAGAATTGTTATGTCTCTTTGCATCACCTTCAGGAATCTGTCCATGTTCACCGCTTCCACTAAGAAGAGACTGGATTCTAGCTGTATACACCTCGACTTCCGGTTTTATATATTTTTTCATAAGTCGCAAATATTATTTGATGAATTTCTTTCCATTATGGATATACACTCCTTTGACAGGACGTGACACCTTTACTCCCTGAAGGGTATAGAACGATGCGTCGGCGTCTGCAGTATCCATCTTCACTTCTCTTACGGCAGTCGTTGTTCCGCCATTGTCTTCGTCGTCGAAGATGACAGCCATTTTCGCAAGCGACGGATTGTTCGGGTCGTCGTCCGTCCCATTTCCGAGGAACTGTCCGTTGTAGTCGATAAAGCCGTACGTAGCTCCCACTCCGTCATCAACGACAGCATTTGCCGGAATACTCAGATAAGCCTTGTTGGCACCGCTTCTGCCATCCTGCGTAAGGCGGAAGAAACCGATATAGTCTTTTCCGGTCTTATTCTCCTGGTAATATTTTGTGGAATGGAAGTTTCCAAGTCCGAAGTAACGGTGGAGTATTTTTCCATTACCATCAGTATCAGCATTTCCAAGTTTGTCGATAGGCGTGACTGTCGGCTTGAGATAGTTGTTCCACTTATCACCTTTAGCTACATAATCGTCTGCCTTTATCCACAACTCTTCATAATTATTAGCAGGATAAAGATCATCCGTTTCTTTCAAATAGAAATCCACTTTAGCGCCGTCTTTGTAGCCGCCCACAGGCACCTTGTCCGTAGGCACCTCACCCACGAGCACTACTCCCATGTTTGCCGGAATATACTTGAGTTGACGAAGATAAACCTTGCCCTGTGATTTTGGGTTTTCTGGATTTGCAGGTGTACCGTACTTATATGCCGCATACACCTTCACATTGTCTTTTGCGGGTTCCATTGCTACACTGTTGCTATACGTACGGATAAACCTCCCTACGCGATAGGTGAAAGGCATCTTGACGACTTCTGTTCCTGTTATGGTGTAGTAGGATGCATCCTTTTTGTCCTTGTCGATCTCAGGGTAAAACTTTATCCTCCAGATTCCTGCGGGACGGTTCCAGAGGATATCCTTCTTACTAGGAGTTGTGCTTTCGAAGCCTTCCTCGGCCTCTCTGGCAGTCGTACGATGCTGCACATCGTTCGGATCGCCTGCCATACAAGAGTGATTGCCATCATCTTCGCCATCATATCTGGATCTGGCAAATCCGGTATTGGTTTTCACATTATCGTCTGTCTCGCCCCAGTTCTGCTCTGCTTTATGGTTAGCAACGAACCTGAAATAATGCGAGTTGTTGTATTTTTCGTCTTCGGTAGATATCGTCAACGAGAAGCAACGCTCATTGGCGTCATACTCCATGTCTCCTGCCTTAGAAGCATAATTCCAATTGCCCGTTTTCGCATCATAAGTTCCTTCCACAGCATCACCTATCATGGACATGGTAGTTATCGTGAAGTCGGCTTGGTTTTCACCGTCAATTTGTATATCGCCCGACATGCCGTAACTGTCGTTTTTCGCCGCCAGCTCATTAACGCCACGAGTGGGATTATACTCAACTCTCTTTATACCGTGCAGATTAAGGGAGAAAGGTTTCTGGTTAGGCCATACCTTGTCGTGGTAATCGGAATGACTATAGGGATGTCCTCCATTGCCGAGGAAGAAGAGCTTATCGTGAGTTCCGGAATTATCACCCTCCAAGCTCTGTGTGATATGAATATCGGGCGTAGCCTTTTGTGCCTGTTTAGTCTGAGCACTATTTTTATCGCTCAAATCATTCACTATATATCCTATTCCCCAATAACCGTTCGATCCGTTAAAATAGAGCGAAGCATACATATTGTTGTTGTAGTCGCCCGTGTCACTTGCGCGCTTATTGTAGAGCGGCTGCGCCGTTGCCCCTTCCATGTTGCCAAGGATATAAGACACACGTGTCTTGGCATCGTGTTTTACCTGCCAGCCGGAGGGGTTTCCGTCACCGTCAAGCGTGAAGCTGAAGGTGTACATGCCGTCGTCGTCGGTCACATTGTCATTGCGGGTCACGAGATCCCAGTAGTTGCCGTTCTCTGCTAATGTCTCAGAACCGACAAGTGTCTTTGTTGTTGTTCCACAAATAGTTCCCACAGCTCCGTTTGTTAACGGCGATGCGCTGGTATAATCCTTTGCACCATGCAGCTTGACTACCTCGCCCGGTCCGTAAACCATCTTATTGTCATAATCGTCAACAGCAAGAATCTTTGCATGTGCCGTGAGGCATGCCGGGATGCTGAACGCATAGCTATTGTCTTTTTGCTGTTCGAATTTGAAATACACATGTTTTGTATATTCTATCGTATCCCTGTCGCCTCCCGGATTAACGTCTCCGCCGACATTATGTTCTGAGAAGAAATTGCCCACGAGATAGTAACCCGGTTCGACATCTGTTGACTGTGCAACAGGCTCATCGCTTCCTCCTGCGGAAGTTTTCTTCTTTCCTTCTATCCATACGCGGCGCGTCGTGCCTTCTGTGAGGTCCACATTAACCGTGAGATATTCATATTTGTCCGCAGTATAGCTTACTTTCCAGGCATTGCTGTTTCCATAACAGTCGCTGTCTATAGAATAAGAGGTGGGATCTTGTGTTCCTTCATCGTTTATCGTAAGCGGAGCGTCATTGACTTTAGGCCGCATCTGATTACTCTCCCCTGACACTCCGATACGGAACCAGAATCCCGTTTCGGGCATGGAAGTGATTTTAAGGGAATACACATTGCTGCCATAAGAAGTGTTCGGAGCAAGCTTATGGTTGCTTGGCACTTCATAGTTACCAACGACACCGTTGATTGTTTGGGCTGTAAGCAGATATACATCTGCCGCCTTCATCTCCAACGTTACTCCCAGAAGCAACAGGAGAGTCAACAGGCTTTTAACTGATTTTTTCATTGTTATTATAATGTTAGCGTCATTTTTGACTTACGTGATTATGTTATATGGCCTGCATTTTTTGCAAGGCTTTGATAATTCTCACTTTTATTGACTCTTTAGCGTTGGCAAATTTAGGAATTTATTAAATATGTAAATAATCCGAAAAGAAAAAAACGCATGAAAAAATAATACAAACGTTTGCATTGTCATCACCACATTACACTCTAATTCATACAAGAACACAGTGATTGCTTTTTGGGCAGCATGCTTGCCCAACTGGGGCAAGGTGCTTACCCAACAGGGGCAAGGTGCTTACCCAACAGGGGCAAGGTGCTTGCCCCTGTTGGGCAGAATTGCTGTCAGACACATGCCCAATATCTTCATTTTGTAGTACTCCTATTCCTTTTCCCTGGATTCTACCAGCGCATGCAAATCCTGTCGTATGAATTCCTCACATCTGACATAAGCAAACCATCCAGACAATTGGCTGACAGTTGGATAACAGTCAACTGGCTGGATGTCAGAATATTACAACAAAAAACCAGACAATCTGACAGTTTTTTTCATTTTTGCATTTTTCATTAATTCCTAATCGGTCATTA
>ERZ1034626.2170-NODE-2170-length-12015-cov-44.986622_pt1 | contig 12015 bp, 10 predicted proteins | sample MGYA00520652_ERZ1034626 | MGnify/ENA primary metagenome ERZ1034626 (study PRJEB33766, sample SAMN09781765) | gut metagenome | biome: gut microbiome | host: Homo sapiens | place: Madagascar | study: EMG produced TPA metagenomics assembly of the PRJNA485056 data... | reverse complement strand
GCGTAAAACGTAAGAAGAAGTCTGAAGCAGCAAGAAAACGTAAATATAACTAATGTTAAACAACAGTCCTCGGCGTGATCACCGGGGACTTTGTACTTTTGAGGGAGATCAAATGTGGAGTTATGAAATACTGGGAACAGATATCTATCATCTGTTAGCAGCATTTGTACTGTACAGTGTTCTCGGATGGGCACTGGAGTCTGCATATATGTCATTATGTAATCGTAAGCTTACCAACCGGGGATTCGGCAAGGGACCGTTCTGTCCGATCTATGGTTTTGGCGGAGTGCTGGGATATCTGATCTTAAGTCCTCTGCGTGATAAGCTTGTGGAATTATATTTTTTGGGAGCTATCCTGGCAACAGTCTTTGAATATCTGGTGGGGGTCGGTATGATCCGTTTCCTGGGAGAACTATGGTGGGATTATAACAATAAGCCCTTCAATTATCGTGGGATCATCTGCCTGGAGAGTACCGTCGCCTGGGGATTTTATGCGATAGGCATCGTGCAGTTTGTCCATGATGCCATGTATCATATCATTGACAGGGTACAGCTACAGATAGGGACCCGTATGATCCAGGTGATTTTGGTTGCTGTAGCGATCGATTATACGGTACAACTGATCAAGGTATTCGACATCGACGTCCGCAGTAAGGGAGAAGCACTGAAGGAACGCTGCCAGGCATTGATCGCCAGATGGTAAGACGTAAAACATCAGATTTGCAGGTATATACAGGACCACACGACCATATCTTTTAGAAAAGGATAGGGGAGTGTGGCTTTTTTATGCAAAAAATCAGAAAATATATCTGTACATGGATTTTACTTTTCAGTGTCAGTATGCAGGTATTCTGGTGGAGCGAAATCGATGTATGTGCGGAACCGGCAGCGATCGAAGCTCCCAGCGCGGTGCTTCTGGAGAGCTCCACCGGGAAGGTGATCTTTGAGCAGAATGCAAGAGAACGCCGAAGCCCTGCCAGTATTACCAAGATCATGACATTGCTTTTGACTTTTGAAGCTCTGGATCAGGGAAAGATCAAATTGGAGGATCCGGTGACGGTGAGTGCTTATGCCAGTTCCATGGGAGGTTCCCAGGTATTTTTGGCAGAGAATGAGGTGCAGACCTTAGAGACCATGATCAAATGTATTGCGGTAGCTTCGGGCAATGATGCCAGTGTGGCGGTGGCGGAATACATAGCGGGAAGCGAAGAAGCTTTCGTGGAACAGATGAATGCGAAGGCTGCGGAGATTGGCATGACGGATACCCATTTCGAGGACTGCTGCGGCTTGACGGATTCCGACGGACATTATACGACAGCTATGGATGTGGCGGTCATGTCCAGGGAGCTTACGGTAAAATATCCGAAAATATTTGAATATACCGGCATCTGGATGGAGGACATCACCCATGAGACCAGGCAGGGAAGCTCAAAGTTCACGTTAAACAGTACCAATAAATTGCTGAAACAGTATCCGTTTACTACGGGCTTGAAAACCGGATCCACCTCCAAGGCAAAATTCTGTCTGTCCGCCACGGCAACGAAGGATGGTATTGATCTGATCGCGGTGATCATGGGGGCACCGGACTATAAGGCACGTTTTAAGGATGCCAGGACATTGCTTAGCTACGGTTTTAATATAAGCGATCTGTATCTGGATGAGAATACAGATATCTTGCCGAATATGCGGGTGCAGGGCGGTGTAGAGGATACGGTGCCAGTGAAATACCAAAGCGAATTCCGGTATCTGGATACAGAGGGGAATTCGTTAGATGGCGTGGAGAAGAGAATTGAACTGCCGGAGATTGCCATGGCACCGTTTGCGGAAGGAGATATGGCAGGCAGAGCAGTCTATCTGCGAAACGGTGTGGAGATCGGCAGCGTACCGATTCTGTATGAAAATGCGGTGGCGAAGGCGTTTTATAAGGATTACCTGCGAAAAATAATGGAATTTTATCTTTTGTAAGGAAGAAAAATATGTTATACTAAAGAACATATTGGCAATAATCTGGCAACATACCATGGGGGCAAAAGAGTTGGATGTAGTGATTACCGTGATCGCAGTAATCCTTGTGATAATGCTGTGGATAATGCTGTACGACAGTAACCGTTTTGTAGTGCGGCATTATTCCCTGCGGGATCAGAGAATCAAAAAGTCTGTGAAGGCAGTGGTTCTGGCGGATCTGCACAATAAGAGATACGGAAAAGAAAATGAGAGGCTGCTGCAGGCAATCGATGAGATCGGACCGGACATGGTCCTGATCGCCGGGGATCTGCTGACGGCGAAGCCAAAGGCAACACTGGACGTGGCGGTGGGATTCCTTACGGAGCTTGCGAAGAAGTATCCTGTCTATTACGGCAACGGCAACCATGAACACCGCCTGAAGCTATATACCGAAAATTATGGAGATATGGCGGAGCGGTATGAAGAAGCTCTTACGAAGATCGGTATTCACAGGCTTGTCAACGAGCACAAGCTTCTTCCGGAATACGGGATCTGTATCTATGGTTCTGAGATAGACAGGCTGTACTACAAACGTTTTGGAATACAGCCCATGAATCCGGAATATCTGCCGGGGCTTTTAGGACAGCCCTCCGAAGGATTTTTCAATATATTGATCGCGCACGATCCGGATTATTTTCCGAAATATGCAGACTGGGGTGCAGACCTGGTGTTAGCCGGGCATGTCCACGGCGGCATGGTGAGAGTCCCTTTTTGGGGCAAAGGTGTGGTGTCTCCCAATATCAGACTTTTTCCAAAATACGATGGTGGAGAGTTTACAATAGGGAAGAGCAGAATGCTCTTAAGCAGAGGACTGGGAATGCACACGATCCCGATCCGGCTGTTCAATCCGGGAGAGATCTTAGAAGTGGAGCTTATGCCTGACGAGGGGAAATAGGAGTTTTATCACATGGCAATATCTGTAAAACTGGAAGCGTTTGAAGGTCCACTGGATCTATTGCTTCATTTGATCGAGAAAAATAAAATAGACATCTATGATATTCCTATCGTAGAGATCACGGCACAGTATCTGGATTACATTAAACAGATGCAGCGGGAAGATATGAATGTCATGAGCGAATTTCTGGTAATGGCGGCGACACTGATCGACATCAAGTGCAAGATGCTGCTGCCCAAGGAAGTCAACGAAGACGGCGAGGAAGAAGATCCCAGAGCGGAACTGGTCCAGAAGCTGCTGGAATACAAGATGTACAAATACATGTCCTTTGAACTCAGAGACCGTCAGGTGGATGCTGCCAGGAATATGTACAGAGAGCAGAGACTTCCGAAGGAAGTGGAAGCTTACAGACAGCCCATAGATTACGAAGAACTCATCGGTGATATGAATCTGAACAAGCTTCATGAGATCTTCAGATCTATCGTGAAGAAGCAGGAGGACAAGATCGATCCCGTCCGCAGCCAGTACGGCAATATCGAAAAGGACGAGGTAGATATGGACATCAAGATGCTGCATGTGGAGGCTTATGCCAGAGAACATAAGACCTTCAGCTTCCGGAAGCTTTTGGAGAAGCAGAACAGCAAAATGGAAGTGATCGTTACATTCCTGATCATTCTGGAACTGATGAAGACCGGTAAGATCAACATCAGCCAGGAAAATATATTTGATGATATTATGATCACATCTAATGTTTAGGATACAGTGAGGTTTTAGCATGGAACGCAGTAAAGCAGAAGCAGTGATAGAGGCCATCCTTTTTACCATGGGAGATTCCGTGGAGATCAGCAGGCTTGCGGAAGTGATCGGGGAGGATGTGAAGACGACAAAGTCTATATTAAAAGACATGGCGGCACGGTACGAGGAAGAGAACAGAGGCATCGGTCTGACGCAGTTCGACGATTCCGTACAGCTGTGCACTAAGGCGGATATGTACGAATATCTGATCAAGATCGCGAAGACTCCGAGAAAAATGACTCTGACGGATACGGTACTGGAGACATTGTCCATTATCGCCTATAAGCAGCCGGTAACGAGACTTGAGATTGAGAGAGTCAGAGGTGTCAGCTGTGACCATGCCATTAACAAATTGTTAGAATACGATCTGATCACGGAACTGGGACGTCTGGATGCTCCCGGAAGACCCTTGCTGTTTGGTACCACGGAGCAGTTCTTACGCTGCTTTGGCGTGAAGAGTCTGGAAGAGCTGCCGGAATTGAATCCGGTGCAGGTGGAGGAATTCAAACAGCAGGCGGAACAGGAAGTACAGCTTACTTTGAATATATAAATGATGCCAGGGTCAAAAGGTCTAAACCCACATGAGCTTGCTCATAAGTGGGTGAAAGACCTTATGACCCGCCCCGATATGAGCATAAAAGTGGGATGATAATCCCACGATATGCGAATATTGGGTAGGGTGCTATGTGCCAGTGGCACATGTTTAGCACGGACCGAAGCGGAGCGGAGAAGTGGGAGTGCGTAGCACGGAACAATCCGTAGGCATCAATGCCGGGGACTTTTGACCCCGCCCCGATATCATTGAATAGGACAAAGAACCAGCCTCATAATAATAAGTAACCCTGTTTTGGGAGCAACGATTATGCGAGGCTTTTTTTGTGCCCTTTTTGCGGGAATTATATGCCTGGAAAGTCTATGTGGATTACAATTCCGTGAAGATATTATAAAAAAACACGAACCGACATCCGGGATCCTGTATGAGACCGGGGAAGCCGATCTGCCACAGGAGCTTATGCTGTATGCGCAGGGAGCGGTGCTGCTGGATGCGGACTCGGGACGTGTTCTATATGGAAAAAACGAAACTACGCCCATGGCTATGGCGAGTACCACCAAGATCATGACCTGCATTTTGGTGCTGGAAAATGCGAAGGTGGATGAAATCGTCAGCGTCTCTGCCTATGCAGCCGCCATGCCCAAGGTAAAGCTGTATGTGAAATGCGGGGAGCACTATACCGTGAGAGAATTATTGTTTTCCCTGATGCTGGAAAGCCATAACGATGCTGCTGTGGTGCTGGGGGAATACATCGGCGCAAAATTGTTGGGCGAGATGGGGGAGATCTCAGAACATACCGGCGAAGAGAGCAGGGCGGCATTACATAGATTCGCGCAGGCAATGAATGAAAAGGCGGAAGAGATCGGCTGCGAAGATACCTGGTTCATCACACCAAACGGGCTGGATGCTACGGAGACTCTGACGCTGCCGGACGGAAGTACATTAGAGAAGGAACACCATACCACAGCAAAAGATCTGGCGGAAATCTTAAGGTACTGCATGAAAGCTTCCCCGCAGAGGGATTTGTTTTTAGAGATCACAGGGACACAGGATTACTGTTTTACGGAGAACGGACGATCCTTTCAATGCCACAATCATAACGCTTTTTTGCAGATGATGGATGGAGCATTCACCGGGAAGACCGGATTCACGAATAAGGCGGGATACTGCTATGTGGGAGCCCTGAAACGGGACGGAAAATGCCTGATCGTGGCGTTGCTTGCCTGCGGATGGCCGAACCATAAGACCTATAAATGGAGCGACAGCAGGGAATTGTTTACCTATGGATTGGAGAACTATATGTATCGAAGCTTTGAAGAAGAACCGTTTTCGGGCAGAGAACAGTTGCTTGTGCCGATTCCGGTGCTTTGGGCAAAGAATGATGCATTGACAGAGGAGGTTCTACTGCCAGTGGAACCGGATCCGGAGGCGGAAGGCGTGGATGGACTCTTAATGCGCTCTGACGAGAATGTGGAGATTCTCTACCGTAAGGAACAGTACCTTACGGCTCCCGTGGAGGCAGGAGTGTATGTGGGAGAGATCAGCTATCTGGTAGATGGCAGGGTATGGCGCAGAGAGCGCCTGATCGCAGCAAAGGATGTGGAAGCCATAGACCTCTTATGGTGCGGCAGGCAGATACTCCTGCGCTTTCTGGTAAGATCCCCTATGAAAAAATGACGGGGAAATTGTTCAAAATAAGGAACAATGTATAATTTTTGTAAAAATCTGCAATTCGTTCTTTGCGAGTTGCAGATTTTATGTTATACTAACGACTGTTAATCATGGGGGCATTTGTGCTTCTATATTAATAGAGTTTTCTATATTTATTTTATTATATTATCAACGGAGGGCTGAAACATATGAGCACTACTTCAAAAGCGAGTCAAAGAATAGCAGCTTTACTCGATGACAACAGTTTCGTTGAAATCGGCGGACTTGTAACCGCAAGAGCTACGGATTTCAATCTGAAACCCAATGAAACTCCTTCTGACGGTTGTATTACCGGCTATGGAGTGATCAATGGTAATCTTGTATATGTATATAGCCAGGATGCTTCCGTACTGAACGGAACCATTGGTGAGATGCATGCCAAGAAAATTACAAACCTCTACGATCTGGCTATGAAGACCGGAGCACCTGTGATCGGACTGATCGAGTCTGCAGGCTTAAGACTGCAGGAGGCAACCGATGCACTGGCTGCATTCGGTGAGATTTACTTAAAGCAGACCATGGCTTCCGGCGTGATCCCTCAGATCACCGCTGTATTCGGAACCTGTGGCGGCGGCTTAGGTCTGTTCCCTACCATGACGGATTTCACTTTCATGGAAGAGAAGAACGCCAAGCTGTTCGTGAATGCTCCCAACGCTTTGGACGGCAATGTGATCACCAAGTGTGATTCTTCTTCCGCTAAGTTCCAGGCAGAAGAGAGCGGTATCGTTGATGTGGTGGCTGACGAAGCAACCATTCTGGAGAAGGTAAGAGAGCTGGTAAGCTTCCTGCCTGCCAACAACGAAGATGATGCAAGCTTCTTAGAGGACTGCACCGATGATCTGAATCGTGTGAACCCTGAGATCGCAGGTTGTGTCGGCGACACTTCCGTTGCCCTGTCCATTCTGGCAGATGACAACAATTTCTTTGAAGTAAAGTCCGGATATGCTAAAAATATGGTAACCGGTTTCTTACGTCTCGATGGTGTTACCGTAGGTGCGGTAGCTAACCGTTCCGAGATCTGCGACGAGGAAGGCAAAGTAGCAGAGAAGTTAGACGCTGTACTGACCGCAGAGGGCTGTGAGAAGGCTGCCGAGTTCGTGAACTTCTGTGATGCTTTCGGTATCCCCGTACTGACTCTGACCAATGTCAAGGGTTATGAGGCAACTTTAGCTTCCGAGAAGACGATTGCCAAGGCTGCTGCAAAGCTGACCTACGCATTCGCTAACGCTACCGTACCCAAGGTAAACGTTGTGATCGGCAAGGCTTTAGGAACCGCTTATGTGGTAATGAACTCCAAGGCAATCGGTGCTGACATCACTATGGCATGGCCGGATGCACAGATCGGTGCTATGGACGGCAAGCTTGCTGCCAAGATCATGTATGATGGTCAGGGCGCTGATGTGATCAATGAGAAGGCTGCAGAGTACGAGGCTCTGACTCTGAATGTAACCAGTGCAGCCAAGAGAGGATATGTGGACCAGATCGTAAATGCAGCTGATACCAGAAAATATGTGATCGGCGCATTTGAGATGTTATTCACCAAAAGTGAAGACCGTCCTGCCAAGAAACACGGAACTGTATAAGAAAGGGTGATTATAAAATGAAGAAATTTTTAAGCTTAGTATGTATGATTACCTGCATCTTTGGTTTGACGGCGTGCGGCAGTGAGGAGACTTATACGGATTATGAGCAGCGTAAAATGGATACTGCGATCCAGATCGCTACCCAGTATGTGATCCCTTCTCTTGAGAACTTTGAAGACGAAGCTACCCTTGAGAGCTTTTCCGAGTATACCGCTGATGAAGTGGCATACATGGTACAGGAAAATGTAGGTATCACCGTTGACGGTTATGCATACAAGACTGCTATCGAGTCTTTCAATTCCGCGAAGAAAACCATCGGCGGTATCACTGCTGTCGGTGATGCAGATGCTACCATCGATGATGATCAGATCATTGTACATGTAGATGTGACCGGAGCAAACCAGAACGCACAGGCAGAAGTGATCTTCAGCAATGATATGTTCCTGAGCATGGAGTCCGCAGCATTGAATCCCGTTGAATCCATGGGTGGTCTGATGACCAAGGCTGCACTGAATACTCTGATCGGTATGGGAACGGTATTCGTAATGCTGATCATGATCTCGCTGATCATTTCCCTGTTCAACTTCATTCCCAGGATCCAGGCTGCATTCAGCAAAAAGGGCAAGAAGGAAGAGACAAAGAGCGCAGGTATTGATAATGCAGTAACTCAGATCGCTGCACAGGAAGAAGCCGAAGCAGATGACACTGAGCTGGTAGCCGTAATCGCAGCTGCGATCGCAGCAAGCGAAGGCGCGGCAAGCACTGACGGATTTGTAGTTCGTTCTATCCGCAAAGTTAGATAATCTAAAATCGTAGGAGGATATTAAAATGAAAAATTATACCATTACCGTAAATGGCAACGTATATGATGTAGTAGTAGAAGAGGGCGCATCTACCGGAGCACCCGTAGCAGCAAAGGCTCCCGCAGCTCCCAAGGCAGCACCCAAGGCTCCCGCAGCAGCTCCCAAGGCAGGCGGCGCAGCAGGCAGCATCAAGGTTGAGGCCGGTGCAGCAGGTAAGATCTTCAAGGTAGAGGCAAATGTTGGACAGGCTGTTAAGAAGGGTGACGCAGTCATCATTCTGGAAGCTATGAAGATGGAAATCCCTGTTGTAGCTCCCGAAGACGGTACCGTAGCAAGCATTGACGTTGCAGTTGGTGATACTGTTGAGGCTGGTGCAGTTCTGGCAACTCTGAACTAATCTTTTTATCAGCTCTATAAACAACAGGAGGTCATCAAATGGAATATATAGCTAGTACGCTTAACAACCTGATTCATCAGACAGCGTTTTTTAACCTGACCTGGGGAAACTATGTCATGATTCTGGTTGCATGCTTTTTCCTTTATTTAGCTATCCGTCATGAGTTTGAGCCACTGCTCTTACTCCCGATAGCGTTCGGTATGCTGTTGGTTAATATTTACCCCGATATCATGCTGCACCCTGAAAATGCAGCAAACGGTGCCGGCGGCTTACTGTATTATTTCTATAAGCTGGATGAACTGGCAATCCTGCCGTCCCTGATCTTCATGGGCGTAGGTGCCATGACAGACTTCGGTCCTCTGATCGCAAACCCTAAGAGCTTCCTTTTGGGAGCAGCTGCACAGTTCGGTATTTTTGCAGCATACTTCGGTGCGATCTGGCTGGGATTCAACGACAAGGCAGCTGCAGCCATCTCCATCATCGGTGGTGCTGACGGCCCTACCTCCATCTTCCTTGCTGGTAAGCTGGGACAGACGGCGATTCTGGGACCTATCGCGGTGGCAGCATATTCCTATATGTCACTGGTTCCCATTATCCAGCCCCCTATCATGAAGCTTCTCACCACTGAGAAGGAGAGAAAGATCAAGATGGGTCAGCTTCGTCCGGTATCCAAGCTGGAGAAGATCCTGTTCCCCATCGTTGTTACTATTGTTGTATGTCTGATCCTTCCCACCACAGCTCCTCTGGTAGGTATGCTGATGCTGGGGAACCTGTTCCGTGAGTCCGGCGTTGTTCGTCAGCTGACTGAGACAGCATCCAATGCTCTGATGTACATCGTAGTTATTCTGTTAGGTACTTCCGTAGGTGCTACCACCAGTGCAGAAGCATTCCTGAATGCTGATACACTGAAGATCGTAGCTCTGGGTCTGATCGCATTCATGTTCGGTACCGCTGCAGGTGTTCTGTTCGGTAAACTGATGTGCGTACTGTCCCGCGGCAAGATCAATCCTCTGATCGGTTCTGCAGGTGTATCCGCAGTTCCAATGGCAGCACGTGTATCCCAGAAGGTTGGTGCGGAATCCGACCCTACCAACTTCCTGCTCATGCATGCTATGGGACCTAACGTGGCAGGTGTTATCGGTACTGCCGTAGCAGCCGGTACATTCATGGCAATCTTCGGTGTATTTTAAAGCGATGCACATCTCCAAATATCATGGGACGGGCAAGCTTGCTTGCATCGGCACATGATGTTTGTGAGATGTATTTCGCGCGAAGCGCGATGAAATAAGTCCGAAGGACTTATGAATGGCATCGCGTCAAACTAATTATAGAAAATAATATTATGGAGGATATTCGTAATGTCAGAAATTGAAAAGAAACCGATTAAGATTACGGAAACTGTTTTACGTGATGCACATCAGTCTCTGATCGCTACCAGAATGCCGACCGAATTCATGCTTCCTATCGTAGATAAGATGGATAAAGTTGGTTATCATTCTGTAGAGTGCTGGGGCGGTGCTACCTTTGATGCATCCCTTCGTTTCCTGAAGGAAGATCCCTGGGACAGACTGAGAAAGCTGCGTGACGGCTTCAAGAATACCAAGTTACAGATGCTGTTCCGTGGACAGAACATTTTAGGTTACAGACCTTATGCAGATGACGTGGTAGATTACTTCGTACAGAAGTCTATCTCCAACGGTATTGATATCATTCGTATTTTCGACTGTCTGAATGACCTGCGCAACTTACAGGAAGCAGTAAATGCTACCAATAAGTTCAAGGCACAGGAAGGCAGAGGTGAAGCACAGGTTGCTCTGGCTTACACCCTGGGCGATGCTTACACCTTAGAGTACTGGACCGGCATGGCTAAGAAGATCGAAGAGATGGGGGCAGATTCCATCTGTATCAAGGATATGGCTGGTCTGTTAGTACCTTACAAGGCTGCTGAACTGATCAAGGCTATGAAGGAAGTTACCAAGCTTCCCATCCAGCTGCATACCCACTATACTTCCGGTGTTGCAAGCATGACTTACCTGAAGGCAGTAGAGGCCGGTGTTGATGTGATCGATACCGCTATGAGCCCCTTCGCTATGGGTACTTCACAGCCTGCTACCGAGGTTATGGTTGAGACCTTCAAGGGAACCCCTTACGATACCGGTCTGGATCAGAACCTGTTGGCTGAGATCGCTGATTACTTCAGACCTTACAGAGATGAGTGTCTGGCTAACGGCCTGCTGAATCCCAAGGTTATGGGTGTTGATATTAAGACTCTGCTGTACCAGGTACCCGGCGGTATGCTTTCCAACATGGTGAGCCAGCTGAAGGAGCAGAATGCAGAAGACAGATACTACGATGTACTGAAGGAGATCCCTAAGGTTCGTAAGGATCTGGGTGAGCCCCCTCTGGTTACTCCTTCTTCTCAGATCGTTGGTACTCAGGCAGTCTTCAATGTACTGCTCGGTGAGCGTTACAAGATGGCTACCAAGGAGACCAAGGCAGTGCTCCGTGGTGAGTATGGTCAGACCGTTAAGCCCATGAGCCAGGAAGTTATCGACAAGGTTATCCCCGGTGAGGAGAGAATCACCTGCCGTTACGCTGATCTGCTTGACAATGAGATGGATAAGCTGGAAGGCGAAATGAAGGAATGGAAACAGCAGGATGAGGACGTATTAAGCTACGCTCTGTTCCCTCAGGTTGCTACCGACTTCTTCAAATATCGTCAGGCGCAGCAGGAAAAGGTTGATATGACCCAGGCTGACACCAAAAACGGTGCATACCCTGTCTAAATAATTCGTCAATAAAAAGTCGCACGACTGCTCGCAGTCAGTGCGGCTTTTTTATTAGACGAACAAAACCACATGAGCAAGTAGGGCGATAGCCCGGATTGCGAATGTGGTTTTGCAGTTTCGGGAGTGCGAAGCACGGAGAAACTGTTATTTAGACAAAGAACCAGCGAAGCAAGTAGGGCGATAGCCCGGATTGCGAATGGGCTTAATTACATATTGACAAAAGTGCTTCTCACCCACTAAAATAACAAGTGTTATAGAAGGACACATTGTTTGCTGTAAAAACAGCGGAATGAGAGGGATTATGGCTCGTAAAGAGATGATCACGATTGACAGGATCCTGGATACGGCATTCGCCATGACCAGAGAGGAAGGCTTTGCCAATGTGACTGCTAGAAAAGTTGCGGCGAAGGCAGGATGTTCCACGCAGCCTATTTTCAGAGTATATAAGAATATGGAAGAACTGTGGGATGCGGTCTATGAGAGAGC
>ERZ1034626.2157-NODE-2157-length-12078-cov-49.127339_pt1 | contig 12078 bp, 6 predicted proteins | sample MGYA00520652_ERZ1034626 | MGnify/ENA primary metagenome ERZ1034626 (study PRJEB33766, sample SAMN09781765) | gut metagenome | biome: gut microbiome | host: Homo sapiens | place: Madagascar | study: EMG produced TPA metagenomics assembly of the PRJNA485056 data... | reverse complement strand
ATAAGTATCAGGAGCGTTTCCAGCAGAACTACAACGTAGGTTTGAACTGGAAGCCATTCAAGAATATCACATTCCGTTCAGAGTTCGGCTATGGCTGGAAGTACAACAATACCGACCAGGTTTGGGGTTCTAATGCAACCACCAACTCTAAGTATGGTTACAATGGTCAGCCACAGGTACAGTTCGTACGCCTGGAGAACAAGAACTGGCGTAACGCAAATACATTGACTTACGACAACAAGAAGCTTTTCCATGGTCGTGACCACATCAATGTATTGGTAGGTCAGGAGTGGACCAGCAGCCAGGACGTAACTCGTACCAACACTTCTGTAGCCTTCCCTACTTCATTCACATTGAACGAGGTATTAGCAAACACAGCAGCAGGCACAGCTCTTCCAAACGAGGGTGATATCAAGGCAGAGGAGAACATTCTCTCTTACTTCGGCCGAATCAACTATACGCTCAACGACAAGTATCTGGCTACCATCACCGTTCGTGCCGATGGTTCAAGCAAGTTCGGCAAGGACAACCGTTGGGGATTCTTCCCATCAGCAGCCTTGGCTTGGCGTATGTCTGACGAGGAATTCCTGAAGGGTGCTTCCAGCTGGCTTTCTAACCTGAAAGCTCGTCTGAGCTTCGGTACAGCAGGTAACAACCGTATCAACGCTGGTTTGCAGACTACCACCTACTCAATGGCAGACAACACATCAAAGGCTCCATTCTTCGATGAGAACAGAGCCTCTATGCTTGAGCATGGTAAATATCTCTATAATCCAAACTTGAAGTGGGAAACCACAGTGACCCGTAACTTCGGTATCGACTACGGTTTCTTCAATGGACGCATCAGCGGTACATTAGACTTCTACTGGAATACCACCAAGGACCTCTTGATGCAAAGTATCGTTCCTGCCAACACAGGTTACTCTTACCAATTCCAGAACTTCGGTAAGACCTCTAACAAGGGTGTTGAGCTGGCGCTCAATGCAGTAATCGTAGACAAGAAGAACTTCGGTTTGAACTTCAACTTCAACGTATCTTACAACAAGAGCAAGATTGGCGAGTTGAACATGCAGAACCCATGGCAGAGTTCTAATTGGAGTGGTTCTACCATTGCCAAGTACGAAGACTACCGCGTAGAGCAAGGCGGTCGCCTCGGTGAGCTTTGGGGCTACAAGAGCAATGGTTTCTACACCGTGTATGATGCCGCAACAGGCAAGGGTGACTTGGTATTGAAAGCCAACGGCACTTGGGCATTGGCAGAAGGCGTAAAGGACAACAGCTACAAGCTCTTCGGCGGTAACCTCTATCCAGGCGTTGCCAAGGTAGAAGTTGACGAGAATGGTGATGCTGTGAAGCAGCGTCTGGGTAACACCATACCTACCACAACAGGTGGTTTCGGCTTTGACGGTCACGTTGGTAACCTCGACTTCAACCTGTTCTTCAACTACTCACTGGGCAACAAGCTGGTGAACGGTACCAAGCTTGCCAACTCATTCTATGCAGGTTCAGCCAAGAACTACAACCTGGTGGATGACTTCAACGTAGGCAACCGCTATACCTGGATTGACCCAGCCAACGGTAACAACATCGGTCGCCCATCAGCTAGCCTCATCGCAGAATATGGTGGTGTAGAGAACGTGATGAACCGCTTGAACGAGATCAATGCCAACGCCAATATCTACAATCCAGCAGGCGTATCATACATGCAGCTCATCAGCTATGCTGTAGAGGATGCATCATTCCTGCGCCTGCAGAACGTAACAGTGGGTTACACCCTGCCAAAGAAGTGGGTAAACAAGTGCTACATGCAGAAAGTACGCATCTACTTCACAGGTTACAACCTGCTTTGCTTCACCAACTACTCAGGCTACGATCCAGAGGTTGATACAAGTTCCAAGAAGAACCCAATGACCCCAGGTATCGACTATGCAGCTTATCCAAAGAGCCGCACCTTCGTAGGTGGTATTAATGTTACATTCTAAAAAATATAAGATAATAACAATGAACAAGATATTATATGCATTTGCATTGGCAGGCGTATTAGGATTGTCTTCATGCTCCGACTTCCTGGATCAGACATCTCCATCAGAGATGACTGCTGAGAATACCTACGCCTCACCTTATTATACCAATCTTCGCGTCAATAAGCTCTATGGTGGAATGGCTCAGGACCGTACCTACGCACAGGACCTGTCTATTGTATGGAACCTGAACAGCGACTGCGAATTGATTGACGGTCTTGGCAGCAATGCTACCAACACCTCAAGTGAACGTGGTAACATGAACTATAACATGGACCCGGGATGGAGCAAGATTAGCGGCGTATGGGATGCTGAGTATGGTATCATCGAGGATGCCAACCAGATTATTGAGGGTATCCGCAGCAGCGCTACATTAACAGCTGGCGGTGCTAACCAGAAGTCTATGGAGCGTAGCCTCGGTGAGGCGCTCACCATCCGTGCCATGGTTTACTTTGACCTGGTTCGTATTTTCGGTGATATTCCTTTCAAGGTTGAAGCATCAAAGTCTGACTTGAGCAACGCTTACCTGGAGAAGACCGACCGCGACGTGATCATGGATTCCCTGATGAACGACCTGGATGAGGCTATCGAGTACTTGCCATGGGCAGACCAGGCAACAGGCTATACCACAGAGCGCACAACCAAGGGTTATGCTCACGCACTCCTGGCACAGATTGCAATGACACGTGCTGGCTACGTGATTCGCGAGAAGGCAAAGGACGGATATGAGACTGCATCTTACAGCGATGCTACTTATCCAACACAGCGCCCTGGCGCAGCAGACCGCAAGGCTCTCTACGAGCGTGCCCTGAAGCACTGGTCTGCTATCATCAACGACAATACTCACAACCTCAACCCATCTTTCGAGAACGAGTGGTACTTGATTAACCAGCTCTCTCTCGACAAGACTTACCACGAGAACCTCTTCGAGATTCCTTTCGGTGAGAACGTAACAGGAGAGTTGGGTTACACAGTGGGTGTCCGCATGAATGGTGTTACAACAGAATATGGCTATGGCAACTCATCTGGTAAGATGAAGGTTACTGCACCTCTGCTCTATTCTTACGACAAGAAGGATACACGCCGTGACATCACCTGCGCCAACTTCGAAATCAAGCAGGATGGCAGCAACACCATAGAGAGCATGATCAAGAATGCTCCTTTCGGTATGTATGTTGGTAAATGGGATGCCCGCAAGATGAACAATACTTGGTTGCAGAACAACCTGAAGGCTACTGCCAAGCATACCACAGGTATCAATCCTGTAAAGATGCGCTATGCTCAGGTATTGCTCTACTATGCTGAGTGCATGAACGAGTTGGCAGGCAACCCTGATGCCAACTACGAAGGTTCAGCAAACGGCATGACTGCCCGCCAGGCTTTGGAAGCAGTTCACACTCGTGCCTTCAACCAGGCTGACAAGAACGATGCCAAGGCATACGTCAACAACATTGCTTCTGATAAGGACGCATTCTTCAACGCTCTCGTTCAGGAGAATATGTGGGAGTTTGCAGGTGAAGGTATCCGCAAGTACGACCTGATTCGTTGGAACCTCCTCGCAGAAAAGATCAATGAGTTCAAGCAGACTTACCTGGCTGAACTTGCAGACGGTACTTACCAGAAGACCATCTACTTCAACTACCTGGATGAGAAGAAAACCAAGATTGACTTCTCTAGCGTAACATGGTATGGTATTCCTGACGGAAAGACATCTGCTGACTACGATGGCAGCATCGACTCATTCGGTGCAGCTAAGTTGGATACAGGTTCAGATACACAGGTTGACGTAAACCTGCCATCTATCAGCAGCGGTTTGGTTGGCGATAACGTAGCAGTGAAGAACCGCTATCTCATGCCAATCGCTTCTACAACCATCTCTGCAACCAACGGTAAGATTCACAACTCTTATGGTTATGCAGACTAATTCATCTTTAATCAAAAAAGACAAGAAAATGAAGAGCATTAAAAACATATTGGGCACAGCATCTATGATGGCTTTGGCTTTATCGGCTACTTCTTGTACCGATGGCAATGACTGGGACGTAGATGGCAGCCTGTCAAGATTGTTCGGTCTCAACGGTGACAAAATCACCGTTGAAACTGCCGAAACATCAGCTACTGTTACATTCTCTGCCTTCACATCAAAAGCAGTTCCTTCACCAGAGTACTATGTATTCGAGGTAAGCAAGGACTCTCTTTACGAGGGTGTTGAGAATGCGAACATCATCAAATACGGAGAAGATAAGACCTTGACTTCTTCTCCTGTGGTTCTCGCTGGTCTCAATGGCGACAGCAAGTACTACATGCGTGTAAAGGCTATGTCTTCTACTGCTAACGAGTCTAAATGGGTTTACTACAAGGATGGTTCATCTTTCAAGACAAAGGCAGAGCAAATCTTCAACAATGTAGAGGCAACCGACCTCTTCGAGGATCATGTTAACTTGAGCTGGACTCCAGGTGCTGATGTTACTCACATCACTTACGCCAACGCCAACGATGCAGAGAACATCCAGACTATCAATCTGACTGATGAGGAAAAGGCAGCTGGTAAATATACGCTTGCTGGCTTACAGCCAACAAGCACTTATAACATCATTATCTATAAGAATGACGTAAAGCGCGGTCAGTTGCAGATTACAACTCCTGCAGCCATGCCAGCAGCTAACTATAAGTATTCACTTTCCAGCGATGTAACAGTCATCTCTCAGACTCTCATCGATGAGATAGCAGAACAGGCTAAGGCTGCAGCAGGCAACGAGACAAACTATAGCGCAACTATCGGTATCCCAGCCGGTGCCAAGGTAGCTCTCTACGGCACAAATGATTCAGACGGTGGCAAGACCAACGTAACCATCCCAGACGGAATGTCTGTTACATTCTTCGGTTTGGCTGGTGGCGAGACTCCAACCATCACCCTCGACAAGAACTTCGATATTGCAGGTTCTCATGCATTCATCAAGTTCCAGAACGTGAAATTGGAAGAGAATGGTGCTGGCTACTTCATCAACCAGAGCAAGGCTTGTACCGTTAGCGAGTTCACTTTGGAGGATTGCGAGGTTAGCAATGTCAAAACATCATTCTTCCGCCTTCAGAATGCTGATGAAGCCAAGTCTATCGGCAAGCTGACATTGAAGAACAGCATCTTCACTAACCTCTGCGCAGGTTATGGTTTCATCCACGTTGACGCTGGTAATGGTGTTGGTCACCTCGACAATGTAGAGATTGACGGCTGTACATTCAACAGCATCTGTGTAACAGGTAAGGTATTCATCTTCAGCAAGAAGACAGATATGCAGGACATCACCATCAAGAACAGCACATTCTACAACTGTAATGGTAACGGCCAGTACTTCGTTGACTTCAACGTTGACACATTTGGTCCAAATACATTCACAATTGAGAACTGTATCTTCGGTAAGAGTGCTGATGAGGCTACCAACAAGAACATCAGAAGCAAGACTTCAGCTACTGTAGCCAACAGCTTCAGAACAACAGACTTCTTCAAGGTGATTAAGGGCGTGAATGATACAGAATTCAGCTCTACCCAGTTGTTCAAAGACCCAGCCAATGGCGACTTTACCATCAAGGCTGGAACTTTGAAGGAAAAGGCTGGTGACCCACGCTGGTATGCAGTAGAGGATTAATCCACAAGGATTAACATCTCATATAAATTTAAGAAAAAGTGCAATGCTTATATGGAGCATTGCACTTTTTTTATTTTCTCTTATTCTCTATCTCATTTTTACAATTATTTTCTTGGAAGTTACGAAGAAAAAGCGTATCTTTGCATCGTGAACACAAAATCGCAAAGATATGGCAAGATACATCAACCCATTCACAGACTGGTCGTTCAAACGAATCTTCGGCCAGGAATACAGCAAGGACTTGCTGATAGAATTCTTAAACCAGCTTCTCCTGGGAGAACAGCACATCAAGGATGTGAAGTTTAAGGACAAAGAGATGTTGCCAGAAACAAAAGACCAGCGAGGAATCATCTACGACGTCTTTTGCGAAACTGACACAGCGGAGAGGTTTATTCAAACAAAATCCGTTTTATCTACTTAGTGATGCCTCTTTTTAAAAAGAAAGAAGCAGAATGTACTACGTTTTTTGATTGTTGGATTTATAATTTAAAGCATATGGAGACTTTAGAACTAATGCCTTTTGAGGCTCAGCACAAGATATTCAAGAGATTGGCAGAAATCGCTGACTCCAAGACCCTGACAAAAGAAGAACAGGAGAAATATGATAACAGCATGATGGTCATGTGGGACAATTATGCAGCACTTGAGCATGCCGTTAACAAAGGCATAAAAGAGGGTATGGAGAAAGGTATGGAGAAAGGTATGGAGAAAGGCATGGAGAAAGGCATGAAAGAAGGAGAAAAAAAGAAAAGCCTGGAAATTGCCAAGAAGCTTCTGACCTATAACACCCCTTTGGATATCATAGCTAATTCTACAGGCCTATCTATTGAAGAAATCAAGAAATTGAAATCATAAGAAATCTAGTGCAATGCTTATTTACTTGGAGCATTGCACTTTTTTTGTTTCCTACTAGAATTCATAAAGATAAAACGGAGAAATTGCGTAATCGTTTTCGTGCTTTTTATACTCTGATTGTATCAGTAATCGGCAGAAAAGTAGTAACTTTGCCAAAAAGAAATTAAACCTAAAAAATATGAATAGAAAAATGATTAAAACCATCGTGCTCGCTGCACTCATGGCTGTGCCTTTCTTTGCCAAGGCACAAACTTTTGCCGGCATCACTGCTGAGCAGAACGCACAGAACACCCCTGCGGGTTGGACTGCAGTCAACTTACCTCAGTTGCCTGCTATCACTTCGGCAAATACGTTTAACATCAAGGATTATGGTGCCTCTACATCTGCTGCAGATAATACCAAGGCCATCCAGAAAGCTCTTGATGCAGTTCCTTCAACTGGCGGTATGGTCGTAATACCTGCAGGTACCTGGATGTTTGGTAGCACAGACCAGATGACCAGCAAGACCGAGGTGCTCAGCATCAAGGCGAAGACCATCCTCCACCTCTGCGCAGGTGCCACCCTGAAACTCGTAGAATATGGCAAGGCACCTAATACCAAGACTGTCTTCATCGGCGGAAAGAACAAGGGCAAGAACGTTACCGACGTTGTTATCGAGGGTGAAGGAGAAACTTCCATCATCGACGGTCAGGGCGCACGCTGGTGGCTCGCTAGAGAGAATGGCGAAACCTTTAACCCTGGCGCAATGATTCGCTTCGAGCAGGGCAAGCGCTTCTTGCTCCGCAACTTCAAGATTCAGAATACTCCGGGTGTGAACATCACCATCAGCAACAGCGGTAAGGCTAGCCATGCAACCATCCATGATGTAACCATCAGTGAACCTTCATCTGAAGCTGGCAAGGGAAAGGCATCTCATAATACAGATGGTATCTCTATCTGGGGTCCATACGTTAATATCTACAACTGTAACATCAGCAACGGAGATGACAACGTAGTTTGCGACAACGATGCACAGTATATCCATGTATGGAACTGCTATTTCGGAACGGGTCACGGAGCTTCTATCGGCAGCTTCACCGAAAACATCAAGCATGTATGGTTTGATCAAATCACTATGAACGGTACTACTGCGGGCATCCGCATGAAGACTGGTCAAGATGTAGATAAAACAACTAACAAGGTAACTCTCCGTGGCGGTGGCGAGGAAGACTGGAAGTTCACCAACTTCACCATGACCAACGTGAAGAATCCATTATCTATCGACTGCTTCTACGACAAGAACTACAACAGTGATCCTGCCGTAGATAAGGCAAACGCAAGAGCTTTAGATAGCACTACCCCAACCTACACCGACATTCTGCTTCAGAACGTGAAGACTACAGATGTTTGCGATGGCAATGCCATCTTCCTGGTAGGTCGCCCTGAGAGCCACATCAAGAACGTGACACTCGACAACGTGCAGATTGCAGCCAAGAAAGGCATCGATATCCGCTTCGTAGATAATCTCGTGTTCAAGAACAACTCTAAGATTACCGTAAGCAGCGGTTCTATCTGGCTCAAGAAGTTTGATTCTACCTGGGATGACCAGTGTGGTGCTACATCTACAGGTTCTACCGTAACAGACACAAAGGGTCCTTTCACTTTGAACTCAAAGACTTTGACTGATAAGAAAGCCGGTTCATTCAGCAATGGCTTCGCTATCAGCAACGAGAAGGGAAAGTCATACGATGTCGGTTCAGGTACTACTTATATCAAGTATAGCGCCAATCAATACACCATCATCATTCCTGATGGTGTAAAGATTACCAAAATGGATATTGAGGGCCGTAACAACTATGATACTGCTGATGCCTATATCGGTGAGATTAATGGTACAAGCTATGATGCTGACACCTATATTTTCCCGAAAGATAAAAGCGTGAAGAACTATACGGTGGAGTTTAACACACCAGTAGAGCACACGCTTACTTTCACTCCAAAGGTAAAGCAGTGCATCTTGCAGTTCACTCTCTATACAGAAACATCTACAGGCATCAAGAATATAACAGCCATCACCCAGCCAGCCAACAACAACGTTTACGACTTAAGCGGCAGAGTGGTAAAGAGCAATGCTAAGGCTGATGATTTGAAGAGCCTCAACAAAGGTATCTACGTTTTCAACAACAAGAAATACGTAACTAAATAAGTTACTTAAAAATAGGTAACGGAATAGTTTACTTAAAAATTATCGGTAACAATGAAAATAAAATCTCATTCACTCCTGTGCCTTCTCGCAACCATCGCTCTGAGCTCTCCACTCACAGCGATGGGAGTCAACGCACAGAAGGCTGCTTCACATACATGGAATCCGAACGTGAAGAACGGAATGTATCGCAACCCGGTGATTGACGCCGACTACTCTGACCCGGATGTTTGTCGTGTGGGCAATGACTACTACATGACTTCCTCTTCCTTCCAGTGTTTCCCAGGCTTGCAGATTCTGCACAGCACCGACTTGGTAAACTGGGAGATTATCGGTGCGGCACTACTCGATGACTATCCTGTATTGCCAGAGTATCAGGGCACAGACTTGGACTGGCGCAAGAAAGTTCAGCATGGCAACTATGTGTGGGCACCCTCTATCCGCTATCACGACGGATGGTTCTACATCTATTGCGGCGATCCAGACCAGGGGCTCTTCATGACCAAGACACAAGATCCTCGTGGTCCTTGGGAGCCTATCACCTGGGTGATGAAGGGAAAAGGTCTTATTGACTGCTGCCCTCTCTGGGATGAAGACGGCAAGGCTTATCTTTCGCATGGATGCGCCGGTTCAAGAGCCGGTATCAAGTCAGTGCTCTTCGTTGCTCCGATGTCACCAGACGGCACCAAGGTTATCGGTCCTTCACGCATCGTATATGATGGTCACGAAGATCAGCCTACCATCGAGGGAACCAAATTCTACAAGCGCAACGGATATTATTATATCATGAGTCCTGCAGGCGGAGTAAAGTATGGCTGGCAGGTAGAACTGCGTTCCAAGAATCCATACGGTCCTTACGAGGAGTATGTGGGTATGGCACAGGGAAAGAACAAGAAGGTAAACGGCCCTCACCAGGGTGCATGGGTAGATACCCAGAACGGCGAAGACTGGTTCCTCCACTTCCAGGATAAGCACGCTTATGGTCGTGTGGTTCATCTGCAACCAGCCAAATGGGTAAACGACTGGCTCGTTATCGGAGACGACAAGGATGGTGATGGCTGCGGAGATCCTGTTCAGCAATGGAAGAAGCCAAACCTGCCATCAAGCGGAAACTTCCAGCCTAAGGAATCGGATGATTTCAACAGCGTAGATTTAGGTCTGCAATGGCAGTGGAACGGTCCTTACAGTCAGTACTGGTACTTCTGTGATGCCAAGAAATCCAAGTTGCGTCTCTATGGCGTACAGCAGGCAGAAGATGTAAAGAACCTGTTTGATCTTCCTAACCTGCTGCTCCAGAAGCTCCCTACAGAGAACTTCACTGCCACAGCCAAGGTGAAGTTCATTCCTAACCGCACAGAGGCTTACAAGGAGAAAGATAAGGTGTTGGGCGAAAGTGCCGGTATGATTATGCAGGGCATGGACTATGCAGCACTCAAATTTGTTGATACCAAGGACGAAGGCGTTGTTTTGCAATATGTAACCTGCGAGAAGGCTGAGAAGGGAAAAGCTGAGAAAGTGGTAGAACAGATTGCCATCAAGACCAGCAAGCAGCCTCAGCCTTACACCGTGAAATATGCTGTAGATGACATCCCGTCATCCCGCATCGCCACACAGGACGTATGGCTCCGTGTAAAGGTACACAGCAAGGGCATTGCCAACCAGATACAGGCCATCGCAGAATGGAGCTACAGCCTGGATGGCAAGAAGTTCATCAAGATAGGCAATCCGTTTACTGTGCGCGAAGGCAAGTGGATTGGAGCGAAACTCGGTTTCTTCAATACCCGCACAGCCAAGAAGAACGATGCAGCCTTCTTCGATATCGACTGGATTCACTTTGAAAAATAACGCTTCCCTCCGGATTCGTTATGATCAATGTATTTATTTTTGGGAAATAAAAAATCCCCCTCACCGCAAACCAATGCAGCGAGGGGGATTAATAGTTATGAGTAATCTAAAATCTAATCCTTCTTTTCTTCTGTAGGCTCAGCCTTTGCTGTCTTCTTGGCTGGAGCCTTCTTGGCAGCAGGCTTTGCTGCAGGCTTCTTAGCTGAAGCCTTAGTCGCCTTCTCCCCACGGAGCTTAGCAACCTCTGCCTCAATCTTCTCAATCTTAGCCTGGAGACGGGTAATCTCCTTATCCTGCATCTCGATTTCCTGATCCTGGTTGGTAATGGTAGTCAGAAGTCCCTCCAACTGCTCATTATCCACCTCAGTAGGATAAAGGTTGTTTACTCGGGAAATGAAGTCACCAAGGATATTCATATAGTTGGTGAATGCATCGAATGGGCTAGAATAGATGCCACGATCCAAACCTACGTTGCTTGGCTTGGTGGTCATGAAGCGGAAGTTATTGCTTGCCTGCAGATAATCCCAGTCCTGATTGATTCGTGGGTCATTGGCAATGCGAACACGGTCGGCTACGCTATAGAGCTTGTTGAAAGCCTCACGCTGCATCGGGTTACCGAGCCAAGAGCTTACATCGCGCTCCTCATCTACCCAACTCAATGTATCAGGTACGTTGATCTCGCCTACAGACTTCATCTTCTGGCAAATCTCTGTAGGAGTAGAGAAGGTGATGCCACGATCCTTAGCACACTGAGGCAAAGCCTTCATAAACTCGAGGATGTTGCTTGACAAAGGCTGGGCAATACCCAAAGCAGACAACTCCATGAAGATATTGATTACCTGCTCCTCCTGTGGAGTGGCAGCAATTTCGTTCATGTAGTTATCAGCGAAGAGTGGATAGCCCTCCCAATCGCTGTTAGAGAAGCGGAGAGAGATATCGTCGCTCAAACGGATATCACGGAGCAAGAGCTTAAGTTTTGGATTCATCGCACAATGATAAACATAGTGAGGTGACTTCCAACCCAACACGTGCTTGGCACCCTCGGTAAGCATACCGATGAAGCCCATATCAGCTACCTCGGCACCAATCTCATCGCTATAGATGAGAGAAGAATTACGGAGCACAGTAGGCTTCTTGCCGAAATATTCCTCAATTTTGGTGCACTGGCGCTCTACCTCTGACTTGAAGCTCATCTCGTTGACCAAGGAAGCAAGACCATGAGAATAAGGTTCTGCGAGGAACTCCACGCAACCAGTCTTATTCAATTCCTGCAACTTCTCCAATACCTGAGGAGCATGGAGTTCCAACTGCTCCATACCCACACCAGAGAGAGAGAAGGCAACCTTGAAGTACTGGCCATTCTTCTCTATCATTTCCTGAATGGCATTCAAGGCAGGCATATAGGAACGCTCCGCAATCTCATTGATACTACGATCATTCTCATAATCATCATAGTAATAATGATCAGTACCGATATCGAAGAAGCGGTAGCGTTTCAGATGGGTAATCTGATGTATCTCGAAATATAAAC
>ERZ1034626.2155-NODE-2155-length-12090-cov-5.419443_pt1 | contig 12090 bp, 8 predicted proteins | sample MGYA00520652_ERZ1034626 | MGnify/ENA primary metagenome ERZ1034626 (study PRJEB33766, sample SAMN09781765) | gut metagenome | biome: gut microbiome | host: Homo sapiens | place: Madagascar | study: EMG produced TPA metagenomics assembly of the PRJNA485056 data... | reverse complement strand
GGAGGTGATGAACTGATCCTCTGTGCTGTCCAGGTGAAACGCATCGTGGAATTTTTTCACATAGTCCAGTCCGCTTTTTGTGGAATTGTTGGTAATGTAATAAGCCCTGCCGCCGATGGCCTGAATGTAGCGGAGAAGATCCGCACTTCCCTCATACAAGGTATCGCCTACGGCAATGGTGCCGTCGATATCGAACAGGAAAAGCTTTTTATCTTTCAGACGAGCCAGCTTTGCGGCATCGCTGTAAATGTGCTTCGGGTCAAAAGTATCCATAATTATCCTCATTTCTAAGCATCAAACGCTCAGGTTCATGTTAGCAACGAATATCCCCACTGTCAAGGAAAAGACGGCTTCTGGAGGGAAACGTGAGTGGAATTGCGGAGGCATTTATGGTATGATGGGCATAGGCATGAGCTGTGTTGCCTGTGGCTCTTATGGAATTCGACGGATTGCATACAAGATTGCGTAAGGGACATGGGAAACAGGATGAAGCGATTTAACGACTACAATTAAAAAGGACAACATTACGGTTATGGACGAAAAGAAAGATAAAGGTTTACAGGGAAATGAGAAAATAGAGGAGGCAATTCTGGCATTACAGCAGGAGCCGACAGAAGAACTTCTGGCGCATGCTCTGACGGTGGTGCGCAGACGTATGCGGGAGCAGGGACAGCTTATCGTGGCGGTGGAACCGCCCTCAGCAGATGTGCAGGAAGCGGTGACACAGGCCGCCGGAACTGCCATGCGCCTGCAGGCGGTGCAGACCTCCGATGGGAAAAAATGGTGGTCGGCCTTCACCGGATTTGAGGAAGAATTAAAGGGAAGCGGCAGCGTAATGTCCACTTTTCTCACGGATATGGAGCAGCTGTTCCGCATGACGTTGACTGCCGATGGTATCGAGGGTGTGATCCTGAATCCCTGGAACCGGACGTTGATGCTGGACAAGCGGTTCCTGCATATTATTCTCGGAGAATAGTAAAAGAGGGAGAAGCGGAGCATGACAGAGAGCTATGAACTGCCCGTGCTTTTTACGGACGATGAATGCAAGGCTTATGCCGCATGGGGCATGAAAAAAGAAAAAGTACTGATGCCGTTTGCCCTGATCACTATACTGATCTATATGGTAGCAACCGTGCTGGTAGTGATGAAGGTCTGGGGTGTGCGGGAGAGTGACCATCTGCTGTTCCAGATGCTGTTGTGGGGTGACTGGATTCCGGAACTGACGGGAGCGCTGGCGGTTTTCATGACGATCCTGTTACTGGGACCGTTGAACTTTATACTGGATAAATTATGGAAAAAACCGGCAGAGCCCATGTGGCTGTGTGTAGTACCGGAGGGTGGAACTGTGAAGGTCACTGCCGTGAGAGGTCTGGAAGGTAATCCCCGGACACCGGCAGAGATCTATCCACTGACGGAACTGGAAACCTTTTTAAACCCGGCGGACAACACGATCTGCTATCAGAAGAAATGGTATCGGATCGGGGAAAATACCATAGAAAATATTTATCCGCCGGAAAAACAGCATCCATGGATGGATCACCCGGAAAATAAAGCCAGCGGCATCATTGATGTACAGAGACTTATGGAGATCCTGAAAGGGTACGAAGCGTCTCTGAAGGCTGTCCGGAAGGAATGTGAATGGATGGAAAAGCACGGCGGATAGAACGAATAGATGACAGAAAAGCGGATAAAAATTATGACCGGGATAAGATGGCATAAGACAAATCAGGAAAGAGGTAGGGAAAATATGAAACTGATCTCATGGAATGTGAACGGGCTGAGAGCCTGCATGCAGAAGGGATTCCTGGATTTCTTTCAGGAAACGGATGCAGATATTTTCTGCTTGCAGGAGACAAAATTGCAGGAGGGACAGATCGCACTGGATCTGCCCGGATATCATCAGTATTGGAATTACGCAGAGAAAAAGGGCTATTCCGGCACTGCAATTTTTACAAAGGAAGAGCCCATACAGGTGACTTACGGCATCGGCGTGGAGGAACACGACCATGAGGGCCGGGTGATCACTGCAGAGTATTCGGAGTTCTATTTTGTGACAGTCTATGTACCGAACGCCCAGAGAGAGCTGACGAGACTGGAATACCGCATGCAGTGGGAAGCGGATTTCCTGGCGTATCTGAAGAAGCTGGAAGAGAAAAAGCCGGTGATCTATGCGGGAGACCTGAACGTGGCGCATCAGGAAATCGACCTGAAAAATGCGAAGACCAACCGTGGCAATGCGGGCTTCACTGATGAAGAGAGAGCCTGCTTTTCGAAGGTACTGGAGAACGGATTTATCGATACGTTCCGCTATTTTTATCCGGACCTGACCGGGGTGTATTCCTGGTGGTCTTATATGTTCCAGGCGAGAGCAAAAAATGCCGGATGGAGAATTGATTATTTCGTGGTATCGGAGTGTCTGAAAGACCGGCTGGCGGATGCGAAGATCCACACGGAAATTTTGGGATCGGATCATTGTCCCATTGAACTGGATCTGAAATAAACGGACAGCATAACGGAGGAGACTTATGAGCTTACGTTTCTGTTTTGGCCCTTCCGGGTCGGGCAAAAGCCACAGAATCTATGAAGAGATCATGCAGCGGGCGGCAGAGGAACCGGGCAGGAATTTCCTGATCATTGTGCCGGATCAGTTCACCATGCAGACCCAGAAGGATCTGGTCATGCGCAGTGACCGGGATGGCATCCTGAATATCGATGTCCTGAGCTTCGGCCGACTCAGCCACCGCATTCTGGAGGAAGTGGGGACCAAAGAGATGCCGGTACTGGATGACACCGGCAAAAGCCTGGTGCTGCAAAAAGTGGCGGCGGATCTGAAGGAACAGCTTCCGGCCATGGGAAGTCTCCTGCACAAGCAGGGCTATATCCATGAGGTGAAAAGTGCGATCTCCGAGTTTATGCAATACGGTATCAGCACACAGGATATGGACAAGCTGATCACCAGTGCACAGAAGCGTGGCGCGCTGGCCATGAAACTGAAAGACTTAAAGACTCTGTACCGGGGCTTTCAGGATTATATCAGGGATCATTTTATCACCACCGAGGAGACACTGGATGTACTGCGCAGATCCCTGTCCAAATCAAAGATCTTAAAGGGCAGTGTAGTGGTGTTTGACGGCTTTACGGGATTTACTCCCATACAGAACCGGCTGATCCAGGAACTGATGCGCGTGTGCGCAGAGACCATCGTTACCGTGACCATTGGAGTGGGAGAGGATCCGTATAAAATGGATGGTGAACAGAAGCTGTTCCATCTGAGCAAGAAGACGGTGGCGGATCTGGAAAAGCTGGCAGCGGAGGCAGAGGTAGAGCGGGGAGAGGATCTCTTTGTCAAGGGGGGGCCCAATCGCTTTGCCAAGGCACCGGCATTACACTATCTGGAACAGAATCTGTTCCGGTATCAGTATGAACCGTATGCGGGAGAACAGCAAGAGATCCATATGTTTGAAGCCCTTTCCCCCAGAGAGGAAGTCCACCAGACAGCGCTGTACATCCGGCACCTGATCAGAGAGCAGGGGATGACCTACCGGGACATTGCCGTGGTCATCGGAGATCTGGAAGGATACGCTTCCTATGTGGAAACAGAATTCGGACAGCTGGAGATCCCATGTTTCCTGGACCGTACCAGAGGGATCGTGCTGAATCCCATGATCGAATATATCAAGAGCGCATTGCAACTGTATATTAAGGACTTTTCCTATGATACGGTGTTTCATTTTCTGCGCAGCGGCATGGCGGATATTTCCAGAGAAGAGATTGATGAGCTGGAAAACTATGTGATCCGCACCGGAGCGAGAGGCTATCGGACCTATAGCCGTCTGTTTACCCGCAGAACGGAAGAAATGCAGGGAAATGCGGAGGGGAGCGAACAGGCGGAAGAGAAGACCATGGAGCGTCTGAACCGTATCCGGCAACAGTTCATGGATGCGGTGGAGATGCTGCACATGGGAAGCCAGGAAAAGGCTGGAGACTATGTCAGCCATCTGTACGATTTCCTGGAACAGAATCAGGTGCAGCAAAAGCTTTTGAACTATCAGCAGCAGTTTGAAAAAGAGGGAGACTTATCCAGAGCCAGAGAGTATGCACAGATTTACCGGCTGGTCATGGATCTGCTGGATCAGGTCTATGAACTGTTGGGAGAGGAAGAAATCTCCAGACAGGAATTTGCGGATATTTTAGAGGCCGGTTTCGGCGAGATCACTGTCGGTACGATCCCTCAGAACGTGGATCGTATCGTGGTGGGCGATATGGAGCGAACCCGTCTGAAACAGGTGAAGGTATTGTTTTTCCTGGGAGTCAATGACGGAAATATTCCGAAAAATGCTTCCAAGGGCGGGATCATTTCGGATATGGATCGGGAATTCCTGATTGAATCCGGGACAGAGATGGCACCCAGCCCGAGACAGCAGATGTATATCCAGAGATTATATCTGTATCTGAATATGACCAAGCCCTCAGAACAGCTGTATCTGTCCTATGCCAAGGTAAACAGTGAAGGAAAGGGCATAAGACCGTCCTACCTGATCGATACGGTGCGGAAGCTGTTCCCGGCAATGAGCGTGGAGTATCCCCAGAACCGCAGCCGCCTGGAACAGATCGAGGGCAGACAGGAAGGTGCCAGATATCTGGCGGAGGAACTGCGGGAATATGTGGAAGGAACCCTGCCGGAAGAAGAGAGGCAGGACTTCTATCTCATGTACCGTGCCTACGAGGCGGATGTGGCGGGCAGAGACCTGCTGACCCGGGCGGCATTTCGCAGATACAGGGAGAGCGGTCTGTCCCGGATCGTGGCCAGAGCATTGTACGGACAGCAGCTGGAAAACAGTGTCAGCCGTCTGGAAACTTATGCTGCCTGTGCCTGCAGACACTTTTTGCAATATGGTCTTTCCCTGCAGGAACGGGAAGAATTCGGCTTCGAGGCTTCGGATATGGGTACGGTATATCATGCAGTACTGGAAAACTTTGCAGGAAAACTTGCAGAATCCAACCTGACATGGTGGGATTTTACGGAGGATTTTGCAGCCAAAGCCGTCAAAGAATCCGTGGAAGCCTATGCGGCAACCTACGGGGAGACGGTATTATACAGCTCTGCGCGGAATGAATATGCCATTACCCGCATGAGCAGGATCCTGACCCGCACAGTGCTGACCTTGCAGAAACATTTGAAACAGGGCAGTTTCCAGCCAGATGATTATGAGCTTTCTTTCCGGTTTGCGGAGGATCTGGACAGCATTCATGTGGATCTGTCTGAGGACGAGAAGATGCATTTGCAGGGACGGATCGATCGTATCGATGTGTCGGAAGATGCAGAGCATGTCTACGTCAAGGTCATTGATTATAAGTCCGGCAACCGGAAATTTGATCTGGCGGCATTGTATTACGGTCTGCAGTTGCAGCTGGTGGTATATATGAATGCAGCCATGGAGATGGAGAGCCGAAAGCATCCGGACAAGGAGATCGTTCCGGCGGCACTTCTGTATTATCACATCGATGATCCCACCATAGAGACACCGGTGGAACTCACGGATGAGCAGATCAATGAACAGATCCTTGCAAAGCTTCGTATGAACGGTGTAGTAAACAGTGATCCTGAGGTCGTGGAGCGGCTGGACCGCTATATGCAGGATAAGTCTGTGGTCATTCCGGTGGAGAAGAAAAAGGATGGAAGCTTCAGTGCCAGATCCGGTGTCTTAAGCCGGGAGGAGATGCAGCTGATATCTTCTTATGTAGATGCCAAGATCCGCAGCATCGGGCGGGAGATCCTGGACGGAAAAATAGCAGCCAATCCCTATGAGAAAGGCAATGAAGAGGCTTGTACTTATTGCGCCTATAAAAAGGTCTGCGGTTTCGATGGCAGTATTCCGGGCTATGAGAAGAGACAGCTGGAAGATCTGGATAAGCAGGCGCTGATGCAGCGGATGCAGAAGACCGTGGAAGCTTAGGGCAAAGGGTGCCCGGCGGGAGTGTGTGCCTGACAGGAAGCTCGAAGAGAAAGCGCCCGCTGCCCGGAGAAACAGGACGGCAACAGGAGAAAAGAAACAGGAACAGAGGTAGCGTATGGGAATGAATTTTACCCCGGAACAGCAAAAGGTAATCGAACTGCATAACAGCAACATTCTGGTATCGGCGGCCGCAGGAAGCGGTAAGACAGCGGTACTGGTAGAGCGTATCATCCGTATGATCTGTGAGGGGGAGCATCCGGCGGACATTGACCGCCTGTTGATCGTGACTTTCACCAATGCAGCGGCTGCGGAGATGCGGGAGCGTATCGCAGCCGGGATCGCCGCCAGACTGGAAGCGGATCCGGGGAACGACCATATCCAGAAGCAGTCCGCCCTGTTACACAATGCCCAGATCACCACGATCGACAGCTTCAGCCTGTTCCTGATCCGGAATCATTTTAATGAGATCGGTCTGGATCCGGATTTCCGTGTGGCAGACGAGGGTGAGATCAAGCTGTTGCAGCAGGAGGTGCTGGGACAGCTGCTGGAGGATGCCTATGCGGGGAAATTTGTTCCGGATGATGTTCCGACGTCCCGGGAAAACCGTGACAGGGAGGACCCATCCCGGGAGGCACGGGAACGTTTCCACGCCTGTGTGGAATATTTCTGCCCCGGCGGCAGAGAGAGCGTGCTGGAACAGCATATCCTGAACCTGTCCCGCTATGCCGGAAGTTTTCCCTGGCCTGCAGAATGGCTGGAAGAGCGTAAAAACGATTATGCGGCGGGAGATCTGGATGCCCTGCTGCACAGTGATTACGGACAATATCTGGCAGAGCGTGTGAGCCGTGTCCTGCAAGGGTGTCTGGAAAAACTGGAGGAAGTGAAAAAGCTGTGTGAGCTGCCGGACGGTCCATATATGTATGGAGAACTGACAGAAGCGGAGAGCGAACAGCTGGAACGCCTGGCTGCCTGCAAGGATTTGAAGGAACAGGCAGCAAAGGTTCCAGCAGTGACTTTCGGCCGTCTTTCTTCCAAGAAGGATGAGAGCGTGGATCCCGCCAAACGGGAGCTGGCGAAATCCATCCGTAATAGCGTAAAAGACACGCTGGCGGATCTGACGGAACAATATTTCAAGACACCGTTAGAGTTGGTGGTGGAACAGGGAAAAGCCTGCAGGGAGCCGCTCCGGATGCTGCTTAACCTGGTGCTGGAATTCGACAGAAGGCTTCTTGCGGCCAAACAGGAGCGACATCTGATCGACTTTTCCGACATGGAGCACTATGCATTACAGATTCTGCTAAAACGGGAAAAAGTGGAAGAGACCGGCGATGCAGGGACGGACAGCGCCGGTGATACAGGAATGGACAGCACCGGTGTGAAATATGACATTGTGCCAAGTGACGTGGCATTGGAGTATCGCCAGTATTTTCAGGAGATCCTCATTGACGAATACCAGGACAGTAATCTGGTACAGGAATATCTGTTAAGTGCCATCTCCGGGGAAGCGGAGGGACATTATAACCGCTTCATGGTAGGTGATGTGAAGCAGAGTATTTATAAATTCCGTCTGGCCAGACCGGAACTTTTCCTGGAAAAATACGACACCTATCAGGAGAGTGGGGATCTGTGCCGGATCGACCTGGCGAAGAACTTCCGAAGCCGTGTGCAGGTGGTGGATGCGGTAAACGATGTGTTTTCCCGCATCATGAGCCGGGAGATCGGCGGCATTGCCTATGATGATAAGGCAGCATTGTATCCCGGGGCCACATATCCCGCCACAGAGGATCCTGCATACGGCAGTGAACTATTACTGATCCGTAAGCCGGAGAAGGGGGATGGTGCAGAAGGCGGCAGCGGAGAACAGCGTCCCGACGGGGCAAGAGGTCCCGTGGACTATGACAACGTAAGACAGCTGGAAGCACTGGCTATTGCGGCACGTATCAAGCAGCTGAAGGGCAGTCTGAAAGTCATGGAGAAGGCTACGGGAGAATTGCGCCCGGTGCGGTACTCGGATATGGTGATTTTGCTTCGTACCACCAGTGGCTGGGATGAGGAATTCAAGAAAGTACTGGAACAGCAGGGAATCCCTGTCTACATTACATCCAAGACCGGATATTTCGGGGCCCTGGAAGTACAGGAACTGCTGCAGTTTTTACGAGTGCTGGACAACCCGAGACAGGATATTCCGCTGTTCAGCGTGATGCAGTCGATCTTCGGAGGCTTTACCCAGGAAGAGATCGCCCGGATCCGCAGCGGAAGCAAAGGGCATTCCCGGAAGAGAATGACACTGTATGAGGCATTGAAAGAAGTGGCGCAGAGGGGACGGATGGCGGAAGCGGGAGAAGAGGCATCAGCGGGCGAAAGCGCCGGGGAAGAAACCGCCGGGGCCGGACAGTACTGGCAGCGCGCATTGGAAGCTGCAACAGTACCGGAGGACATGGAACCGGAGACAGAACTTTCCCAAAAGGCAGATACTTTCTTACAACGTATTGATCATTACCGTGATCTGACTCCCTTCACCTCCATCCGCGACCTGCTGCAACGGATCCTGGACGATCACGATTATCTGAACTATGTGACGGCACTTCCTGCTGGCAGCAAGCGCCGGGCCAACGTGGAGATGCTGCTGACGAAGGCTTCTGCTTTTGAGAAGACCAGTTATTTTGGACTGTTCCATTTCATCCGTTATATGGAACAGTTGGAAAAATACGATGTGGATTACGGTGAGGCGGATACCCTGGACGAAAATGCCGATGTGGTGCGGATCATGAGCATCCACAAGAGTAAAGGTCTGGAATTCCCCGTGGTATTTGTCTCCGGGCTGTCGAAGCGTTTCAACATGCAGGATGCGAACCAGTCCCTGATCGTGGATATGGATCTGGGAGTAGCGGTGGACTATGTGGATTCCGGTCGCCGCATTAAAAATAAGACCCTCCGCCGGGCCGTTCTGTCAGCGAAAATGAAGGAGGACAATCTGGCGGAGGAACTGCGTGTGCTTTACGTGGCACTGACCCGTGCCAGAGAAAAACTGATCCTGACAGCGGTGTTGGATAAGGCGGAGGAAAAATGGGAGCTGTCCCGGATGACAGGACAGGAGAAGCTGACTTATCTGGATTTCTGTGAGGCGGGGAGCTATATGGATTTTCTGCTGCCGATCCTGCCTAAGACAGGAATTGCAGTAACAACGCTGGGAACAGAAGACCTGGTGGCAGAGGAGATCAGGGAACAACTGCGCATGGGAGACCGCAGGGAATTGTTGCAGCGTGTGACGGACGGCGAGACTCCTTTGCCTGGGGACCCGGAGGAGAACGAACGAAAGCTTGCGAAACTGCGGGAGCGATTTGCCTATGCCTATCCGTATCCCGGCCTGCAGAAGCTCTATACCAAGACCACGGTATCGGAACTGAAGATTGCGGCCATGGCGGAGAAGGATGAAGCGGCATTTCATACCTTCGAAGAAAAAGAAGTGGTGCCTTATATCCCGGCTTTCCGCAGAGAACAGGAAAAGGTCAGCGGAGCCGTCCGCGGTAACGCGTTCCACCGGACCATGGAACTGTTGGACTTTTCTTATCTGTTTATGGAATCCGGACTATTTGCCGGATGCCCCGTGACTTATGAGGAATACCGTCAGGGCCTGGATACGGACCGGTTACAGGTACGTCTGAAGGAATTCCTGCAGCGGGAGACAGCTTCCCTACGACTGACAGAAGAGTATGCGCAGGCCGTAAGCCTTCCCAAAATCCGGCATTTTCTGGAACAGGAGCTGGCCTACCGCATGTGGAGAGCTTTCGAACAGGGCCTTTTGTACAGAGAGCAGCCCTTCGTGCTGGGCATTGATGCGAAGCGCCTGGATCAGGACCTTCCTGAAGGGGAAAAGGTTCTCATTCAGGGTATCATCGATGTCTTCTTTATAGAAAACGGAGAGATCGTCCTGCTGGACTACAAGACCGATGTGATCGATTCCCTGCAAGCCCTCTGGAACCGCTACAGCGTCCAGATCCAATACTATGAGGAGGCACTGACGAAGCTGATGCAGCTGCCCGTGAAGGAGAGGATCCTGTATTCCTTCTATCTGGAAAAATACGAGTAAAAAAGCCGGAGTAAATGGAGGTTTCATATGAGTCAATATTTTGATTTATCAATAAGAAGGATTGAGATAAAGAAACCAAAAAGAGACTTGAAACCTGTTATTAAATTACAGGATGAAGTTAATAAGACTTTGCTGCATGATGAATATTATTATCCTACAGATGAAAGAACTATACAGGAATGTTTGGATGGTGATTATATCTTATTAGGCGTATATAGTAAAGATAAGCTTATTGCAGCAAGCTTTGCATTTGAAGGTGGTTTGTTCTTCTCTAAGTCTATTACTGATTGGATGGAAATTCCTGGCAATAAAATTATGTGTCATGAACTCGTTGTGGTTGATATGGAATATAGAGGTAATGGTATACAGAAGAGATTCATGGATGCTACTATAAGAGAAGCTAGACAGATGGGTTATGATACTATTTGGTGTTGTGCTCATCCTAATAATACTCCGTCTGTATGTAGCATAGAGAGTACAGGCTATAAATTTGCCGATCAGTTTGTTGTAGATGGCTGGCCTAGGAATGTTTATTACAGAAGTACATCTATACAGAGATAGCAATTATTTAGAGGGAGAGTATAAGTTAAGTATGGCATGGTATGCAGAACGAAAAGGAAAATGTTGGTATTGTATCTGTGGTGTAGAAATGAAGTAGGATGACAAGGTGGGAATCCGGTTTCGTGTGAGGGATAACGGTATCGGAATGAGTCCGGAGTTCCTGCCGCACCTGTACGATCCGTTCTCCCAGGAGCGTTCCGAGGAAAACATCACGGAGAATCTGATGGATGCCAGAATTTTACTGGTGGAAGATAACGAGATCAACATTTATGTGGCCCAGCTGATCCTGGAAAAAGCCGGATGTGTGGTGGAGATTGCAAAACGGTGCTTATCATTGCCATGACAGCGGATGCCTTTGAAGAGGAGAAGAAAAAGATACTGGAGGCCGGAATGAACTATCACTTGTCCAAGCCCATCAACCCGAAGACATTGTATAATATCCTGTCGAACCATCTGACCGGAAAGGAAGCATAGAGATCAGAGATATATAACCCAGAGATATTAGAATCATGACATGTAAAAAGGAGGTATCCGTGGCGGATATCTCCTTTTGTGTTGCCTTAACTGCTTCCGATATAAAATTAAGCGGTGATCACGGTGCCGGCCTTGCCCCTGATGGCATCCTTGACGTGATCCATGGAAGTGATCAGGACCTTTCCTGCTGGAACCTTCTCCAGATAAGCAATGGCTGCCTCGATCTTGGGAAGCATGGTGCCTTCCTCGAACTGACCTTCTGCCATCAGTGTCTTGGCTTCCGCAACGGTGAGAGTCTCCAATGCAGTCTGATCCTCTTTGCTGTAATTTTTATAAACGCAGGGAACACTGGTCAGGATGATCAGCTCATCACAGTTTAAGTCGGAAGCCAGCTTACCGGCGATGGCATCTTTCTCAATGACAGCGGAAGCACCCTTCAGGGCATGCTTCTGCTCGATGACGGGAATTCCGCCTCCACCGCAGGCGATAACGACCTGATCTGCGGCTGCCAGAGCACGGATGGCTTCAATCTCTACAATATCAATGGGCTTGGGAGCTGCAACTACACGGCGGAAGCCCTTGCCGGGATCCTCCTTGACATAGTTGCCCTTTTTCACCTCAATCTCAGCATCCTCTTTGGACATATAACGGCCGATGACCTTGGTGGGCTCATAGAAAGCCTCGTCATAAGGGTCTACGGTTACCTGGGTGAGGATAGTGCTGACCGGCTTGGAGATACCGCGGTCCAGCAGCTCTGCCCGGAGAGAGTTCTGGATATCGTAGCCCACATAACCCTGACTCATAGCGGAGCAGACACACATAGGTGCGGGGGTATAATCGATGTAGACACGACGCAGCTCTGTCATGGCCTTGTGGATCATGCTGACCTGCGGACCGTTACTGTGGGTGATGGTCAGCTGATAATCAGCCTCCACCAGATCTGCCAGTGCTTTTGCGGTTACTTTTACCGCATCCCACTGCTCGGTAGTGGTATAGCCCAGGGCGTCA
>ERZ1034626.2152-NODE-2152-length-12101-cov-4.003736_pt1 | contig 12101 bp, 10 predicted proteins | sample MGYA00520652_ERZ1034626 | MGnify/ENA primary metagenome ERZ1034626 (study PRJEB33766, sample SAMN09781765) | gut metagenome | biome: gut microbiome | host: Homo sapiens | place: Madagascar | study: EMG produced TPA metagenomics assembly of the PRJNA485056 data... | reverse complement strand
GTATCAAGATACTGCTATGACATCTTCTGTCAACAATATTTCCGATTATACCGGATATGCACCATTCTTTGTATCTGCGATTGTTGCATCTACTTTTTTCTGCTGTGCCTCACGGTATTTGAAGAACTCAGTTGCAACCTGTGGGAATAATGCGTAGGATAATACATCCTCATCCTGCTGTTTCCACTGTTTCATCTCAGCTTCAATCTTGTCAAGTTCTGGCTCTAACAGATCTGCCGGACGACATGTGATCGCATTCTTCTTCTCATCACCTAATACTTTATCGACAACTTCCGGATTGAACGGTTTTACAGTCTGACCATATTTTCCGAGAAGAACGTCTTTTGTCTCTTTGGTAGCTACTTTGTAACGCTCACCCATTAATACGTTAAATACAGCCTGTGTACCAACGATCTGTGAAGAAGGTGTAACAAGCGGTGGCTCACCGAGATCTTTACGAACACGTGGTACTTCTGCAAGTACTTCCTCGTATTTGTCTTCTTTGCCCTGCTCTTTTAACTGGGAGATCAGGTTGGATAACATACCACCCGGTACCTGATATAATAAAGTCTTGATGTTTACACCTAATACTTTCGGGTTCATCAGACCGCTCTCTAATGCTTCCTCTCTCATCGGACGGAAGTAATCTGCGATCTCAGCCAGTTTGTTCTGGTCTAAACCGGTATCAAACTCTGTACCCTTAAATGCCTCTACCATAACTTCAGTAGCCGGCTGGGATGTTCCAAGTGCAAATGGAGACATTGCAGTATCGATGATATCACATCCTGCCTCTACTGCTTTCAAATATGTCATGGAAGCAACACCTGATGTATAGTGTGTATGTAACTCTAACGGGATATCGATCACATCTTTGATCGCACGAACCAGTTCGTCTGCTTTCTGAGGAACTAAAAGTCCTGCCATATCTTTGATACATACAGAATCAGCTCCCATATCCTCTACTCTTTTTGCCATATCAGTCCAGTAATCTAAGGTATAAGCATCACCAAGTGTGTAAGATAAAGCAACCTGTGCATGTCCTTTTTCTTTGTTACATGCGCTTACTGCTGTCTGAAGGTTACGAAGATCATTCAGACAGTCAAAAATACGGATGATATCAATACCGTTTGCGATAGATTTCTGAACGAAATATTCTACCACGTCATCTGCATACGGACGGTATCCTAAGATATTCTGTCCACGGAATAACATCTGTAATTTTGTATTTTTGAATCCGTCTCTTAATTTACGCAGACGATCCCATGGATCTTCTTTTAAGAAACGAAGGGATGCATCGAAAGTAGCGCCTCCCCAGCACTCAACAGCGTAGAATCCAACCTTGTCCATTTTATCTACGATTGGAAGCATCTGCTCTGTTGTCATTCTTGTTGCGATCAGAGACTGATGAGCATCACGCAGTACTGTCTCTGTTATTTTTAAAGGTTTTTTAACAACTTCAGCCATTTTTTCCTCCTTATACAGCGAATCTGTTTTTGTTCCGCTGTCTGATTAAATTCCAAAGATTGCCATGAATACACCGGCTGCTACTGCTGTACCGATAACACCGGCAACGTTTGGTCCCATTGCATGCATAAGTAAAAAGTTCGTAGGATCTTCCTCTGCACCAACTTTCTGTGATACACGTGCAGCCATAGGAACTGCAGATACACCAGCAGAACCGATGAGCGGGTTGATCTTGCCTTTTGTAATGAAGCAAAGTAATTTACCGAACAATACTCCGGCTGCTGTACCAAACATAAATGCGATGAGTCCAAGTGCAACGATCTTTAAGGTTGTTGCATTTAAGAATGCCTCAGCACTTGTTGATGCACCAACAGATGTACCAAGTAAAATAACAACGATGTACATTAATGCGTTAGATGCTGTCTCCGATAACTGACGAACTACACCACACTCACGGAACAGGTTACCGAGCATTAACATACCAACAAGTGGAGCTGTGGTCGGAAGGATCAGACATACGACAACGGTTACCACGATCGGGAATAAGATTTTCTCAAGTTTGGATACCGGACGTAAGTTCTGCATCTTAATGGCACGTTCCTTTTTCGTTGTAAATAACTTCATGATTGGTGGCTGAATGATCGGCACCAATGCCATGTAAGAGTATGCTGCTACAGCGATCGGACCCATAAGACCGGACTGTCCAAGTTTTCCTGCAAGGAAAATGGAAGTAGGACCATCTGCACCACCGATGATAGAAACGGCTGCTGCTGCTTTATCATTGAATCCCATCAGGATTGCAAGGAAATATGCGCCGAAAATACCAAACTGTGCTGCTGCTCCTAAAAGGAAGCTGATCGGGTTTGCGATCAGAGGTCCAAAATCGGTCATCGCACCAACGCCAAGGAAAATAAGGGATGGCAGGATTGACCATTCATCTAAGGTATAAAAATAATGGAATAAACCACCGACACCGTTACTCATCTGTTCCGGAGTTGCAAAGATATCCGGATAAATATTTACCAGAAGCATACCAAATGCGATTGGAACGAGTAACAACGGTTCAAACCCTTTTGCAATAGCCAGATACAGGAAAATACATGCAACAAAGATCATTACGAAATTTCCCCATGTCAGGTTGAAAAAGGCAGTCTGATGAAGGAGGTTGCCCATTGTCTCAGTAAAATAACTCATTGTTATCCTCCTAAAATTAGTTGTTTAAAGTTGCCAGTAATGCACCTGCTTCTACCATATCACCAACGCTTACGTTGATGCTTGCTACAGTACCATCTTCGGTAGCAACAACCGGTGTCTCCATTTTCATGATTTCAAGAACTAAGATTGTGTCACCTTTCTTTACAGATGCGCCTACAGAAGACTCGATCTTAAATACTTTTCCTGCTGCACCTGCTTCGATCTTAACATTGCCTGCGCCACCTGCCGGAGCTGCTGCCTTCGGAGCTGCTGCCGGTGCCGGAGCTGCTGCACGTCTCGGTGCTGCTGCCGGTGCGCTTACTGCACCATTTTCTTCTACAGTAACATCATAAACATTTCCATTTACGGTAATTGTATAGCTTTTCATTGAATCATCCTCCTGTGATCATTACTTTTTTAACGACATACTATTTTATAACTTGTCTTTTTTCGTCTATCTTCTATGAATAGAACGTACTACGAATCCATCTGCTGACGTTCCTTCTGCCGCTGCGATCGCTGCAGAAATAACTGCAACCAGTTCTAAATCGTCGGTAAGAGAAGCTGCTTCCTCACGCTGTTCGATCTGGTCTACTACAGGATCTGCCACTTCTTTCTTTGCACCAGCATTTGCTTTTTTGTTCTGTAAATACGGAATTACTTTAAAGCAGCTGATGATCAGACTGATCAGGATAAGAACTACGAATACGGTTCCCATTCCCATCAATGTATTCATGCCGGCTTTTTCCATTTTCTCACCAAGTGAATACACAAGATCTGCACTGGCATCTGTAAGTTCCGGTGATTCTGTTTCGTAATTATATTCATATACATATGAAACAACTACATCTCTGTCTGAGAAATGTAAAACCTGATCTGCAGTCACAGTTTTCTGTGCTTTCGTCACAGTAAGCTCTCCAAGTCCCTGATATGAACCTAAATCCGGAACTGTTTCACCCCAGGATGTCAGTAAATGGGCAAACGCATCCATTCCGTTGGAATCATAATATTCTGCACCGCTTTGTATATCTTCATCTGAAAATGAAACAAGCGCAGATACTGTCTGCTCCATGTTATCCTGAATATCAGAATAGCTCATACCAAAATAATCAACGCTCTTAGGATCCGTTCCACATGCTGTCATTGCCAGAACCATAAAGCAAAGACAAAGCATAAGAGATAATTTTTTCTTCATAACTTCACCTTTCTATTTTGTTCCATGTTTCTTGTCCGGTACACCTGCACATTTTGTATATAATAATTCAAATGCATCTACAAGGTACTTTCTGGTGTCTGCCGGATCTAAAATAAGATCTACATAACCGCGTCTTGCTGCAGTCATGACACTAGACTGTAATGCATCATATTCTTTTGCTTTTGCTGCAAGTTCGTCTGCAGATGCATCTGCGTACATGATCTTAGCTGCAAGATCTCCATCCATCATACCGATCTTTGCATCTGTCCATGCATATGTAAAATCTGCTCCGATTGCTTTGGAGTTCATTGTCACATAAGCACTTCCGATTGCATTTCCGGTAATTACGTTAACTTTCGGGCAGGTTGCATCAGCAAACGCCATAGTCATACGTGCAAGTGCTTTTGCAAGTCCTTTTTCTGCACATACAGTAGCTGCATATCCTTTTACATTTGTTAAAGACAATACAGGGATCTCAAATGCATCACAGAAATTAACGAACTCTGCTGCCTTGTTGCATCCTCTTGCTGTTAAAGCTCCGGAGAACTCTTCTGCTTTTTTGCCTTCTTCATCATAAACTTCTGAACAGTTTGCAACTGCGCCGACTGTCATTCCGTTTAACTGGATAAATCCGGTTACCATGTCTTTTGCGTAGTTTTTCTTTGTCTCAAAGAAAACATGTCCGTCAGAGATCTCGCTGAGTAAATATCTCGGATCACCTTTCATAGCTGCCATGTTCTCACATGCACGGTTTAAATCATCCTCACATTCAGATGTATATACATCTCCCTCGTTATTTAAAGGAAGAATGCTTACTAACTCACGAATCTGTGCAATGATCTCATCCTCTGTTCCAACTGCATCGATGCAGCCATTCTTCTCACTCTGGAACTCTGCTGAGGATGTATCGCATTTTTCAACACGGTTGCCATCGATCGCATTCGGGGAGTTGATGAACATTTTTCCTTTGCTCTCCATAAATGCAAAATCAGATAATGCAGGTACTACTGCAAGTCCACCGCCACAGCTTCCGAAAATAGCGGAAATCTGTGGAACAACGCCGGATGCTGCGACCTCCTTTGCGTAGATCTCACCAAATCCGTTTAATGCATCAACAGATTCCTGTAAACGCATTCCGGCGCAATCGATAAATCCGATCACCGGTGCTCCCATTTTCATTGCCATATCATATACGGCTGCAATCTTCTTTGCATGCATCTCTCCGATAGTACCGTTTAATACGGCTGCATTCTGGCTGTATACAAATACCAGATTACCATCTACCAGACCGTGTCCGGTAATTACACCATCGGACGGTGTATCTGTGTCTGCAAGATTAAAGTCTGTATTTCTTGCGGTTACGAGAGAACCGATTTCCATGAAACTGTTCTCATCGACTAACTTGGTAATACGCTGCATTGCCAAGCTATCATTACTACTATTCATCCTTTTTGCCCTCCATCTATAAAGTTTGTTACCACATCTTTCGACATGGTACATAGTGAATAATGTAAAAATATAACAAATTCCGCTAGGATAAATTATAGATGGTCGGCGACAAATTTTCAAGTGAATTGTTAATTTTTTGACAGTTTTTTTTCACATACATAGTGTTTTGAGCATTTACAGCGGAAATAATTCGGCTGCTTTTTTTATGCACCAGAAAAAATCTATTTTTTTTACCGTCTCCTTTACCGTAACTGTACGTTTTGCCAGAATCTCATCCCCAAGCAGATATGTAATTTCTCCTGCAAAATCCCCATTCATTACCGGCGCATAAAGTTTTGGCGTCACTTCATACTTTACCTGTATTTCCTGCTCATTTCCAATCAACAGTGCTGTCAGTCCTTCTATCGGCGATATTTCCAATTCTGTTCTTACCTCTCCGCCGATCTTCCCACTCTGTCCGCCGATTACCCGCACCGGTGCATTTTCTTTTTCATCCAGTATGATCTCATCCAGTTTTATTTTTTTAAACATTGTAATTCCATACTGCATAAGTTTCTTCGCATCTGCCCACTTATATGTTTTATTGTTCGGCCACCCGCAGGCAAGCAGTGCTACAATAAAAGTCCTGTCATCACGCTGTAATGCGCCTATATAACAGTATCCCGCATTACCGGTAAACCCGGTTTTACCGGACAATGCCCCATCCATCATCTGCAAAAACGCATTATGATTGTAACAGGTATAACTGTTTTTCCCATCCATATCATGAAACTGATATTGCCCTTCCTGTGTGATCGTAAGAAACTGTCCCGCCATCTTAGAACCTTTGATACAATACCGCATAATCAGCGAAAGATCCGCCGCTGTCGTATGGTGAAAACCGTCTTCATCTTTTGCATCCAGTCCGTTTGGCGTAATAAAATAGCTGTCCTCACAGCCGATCTCTTTTGCTTTATCGTTCATCATTGCTGCAAAATCAGCCGTTGTGCCTGCGATATGTTCAGCGATTGCCACTGCACAGTCATTATAAGATTCTAACATCAGTCCGTACAGCAGATCCTTCAGATAAAAACGCTGTCCTTCCCTCATACCAAGATGTACTTTCGGCTGTGAAGCTGCAAGTGCACTCACGGTCACTTCACTGTCTAACTCACAATTCTCAAGTGCAATGATACAGGTAAGAATTTTTGTTGTACTCGCATTTGCCATCGCCTGATGTCCGTTTTTTTCATACAGGATACGTCCGGAATCCGCGTCCATGAGCACTGCCGACCTTGCATACAAAGAATTCTGATCCGGCTCTCCCATTATTTTCTCCATCTGCACATTCCCACTTTGTTCAAAAGCTTCCACCACCTGTATACCGTTTCCAATTAAAATTACAGTAATAAGTATCCACGCCAGCAGCTTTTTCCACATATGCAAAACTCCAAAAAAGTATTTCATCAATCCTTATGTACACAACATCAAAAACATGTGCATTTACATCAAAAAAATACATATAAAACCGGATCAGATATCCAGTTTCATATGCATTTCCGCTTCTGCTTCCTGTTTAAATTCCTCAACCTGGACCGGACTTGGCACAGGGAGTTCATCTATCGAATGTACACCAAAGCTCCTTAAGAACTCTTCTGTCGTTCCAAAAAGCAACGGACGGCCCGGTGCGTCAAGTCTTCCCAATTCACATACCAGATTATACTCTACCAGTTTATTTACTGCATGGTCGCAGGAAACCCCTCTTATCTTTTCAATTTCTGCTTTTGTGATCGGCTGTTTGTAGGCGATGATCGACAGCGTCTCAAGTAAAACATCGGTCAACACATGTTTTTTCGGCTGTTTGGCAATTTTTACCAGATATTCATACATTTCTCCTTTTGTACACATCTGGTAAGAACCGTCAAGTTCCATGATCTTGATCCCGATACTGTCATTTTCGTAGCGTTTCATCAGATTTTCCACGATCTTTTTTGTCTGTTCTGTATCAAGTTCGAGTGTTTTTGCTATGCGTTCCAATTCCACTGACTCTCCCATCGTAAACAGGATTGCCTCAACGATTGCTTCATATTTCTTTTCTTCCATGCCAGTCCCCATTTTGCTCTGCAGCTACGCAGCAATTTTTGATTCAATTTTTATATCATCGAATGTGTATTCCTGCGAAACAACTATCTTTCCCATTTTCATCAGTTCTAATATTGCAAGAAATGTCACAACCACTTCCATTTTCCCGGACTGCACTTCTAAAAGGCTCCGGAATGAGAAATGTCCGTGATGCATGCTGTACTCTTCCACATACGACATCTTATCGGAAAGTGACACTTCCTCTTTCTCAATTTTTCCAAATTTAGAGCGGACCGGATCGATCTTGTCCGCCTGTTTTTTTATGATAGACTGAAATATATCGTTCAATCTTGCGAGTGTGATACCAGACATCAGTTCATTCACATCTACTGGTTCTTCATATGCAAGCACTTCCGGCGGAATCGTCGGTACTTTATACAGGACTTTTTCCGCATCGATCTGACGATCCTTAAGTTCATATGCCATACATTTATACATTTTATATTCCAATAACTGCTGCACAAGTTCGGCTCTTGGGTCTTCCTCCTGCTCATCTTCACTTTCTTTTGCAGGAAGCAGCATTTTGGATTTAATATCAAGTAATGTCGCCGCCATCACAAGGAATTCGCTCATCACATTTAAGTCCTGTCTGCGCATCTCAGCAATATATTCCATGTATTGGCTGGTAATCTCCACGATCGGAATATCATATATATTTACTTTATTTTTTTCCAATAAATGTAAAAGCAGATCCAGTGGACCCTCAAACACCTGAAGCTTTACTGTTAATTCCATCTATGTAACACCCTCTCATTCCACAAATAATGATTTTACCGTGGATTCCTGCAAAATTCAAGATTTTTATGCATAATGTACATCCCGTACTCCTAAAATAAATTATAACAGAACCCTACGGAGGGCATATTTTTGAAATTTGTGGTTTCCTTTCTGCTTAGTCTTAATCTTTTTATGCAAAGCACATTATTTCCTGTCTCTTCCTGTTTCATTCCGGGCACTGCAGACTCTATCTCATTTAGCTCTAATACAGAAACTGTACCGGCTGCTGATTTAAATATTTCCGCACCAAGTGCAATTTTAATGGAGTCATCTACCGGAGCCATTGTCTATGAAAAAAACTCCCACGAATCGAGACATCCGGCAAGCGTCACCAAGATCATGACTCTGCTTTTGATTTTTGATGCTCTTTCCTCAAAACAGATTTCTTTCGATGATACTGTGACTGTCTCCGAGCACGCAGCCAGCATGGGAGGTTCACAGGTATTTTTAGAACCAGGCGAAACACAGACCGTCGATACGATGATCAAATGCATCAGTGTCGCAAGTGCGAACGATGCCTGTGTTGCCATGGCAGAACATATTGCCGGCTCAGAGTCAGAATTTGTCCGCATGATGAATGAACGTGCCAAAGGGCTCGGCATGAATGATACCACATTTATCAACTGTTGTGGTTTAGACGCCGATGGGCATATGACCAGTGCAAACGATATTGCCTTAATGTCACGCGAACTGATCACAAAATATCCGAAAATCCACGATTACTGTACGATCTGGATGGAAAATATCACCCACACTACTGCAAAAGGTTCCTCTGAGTTTGGGCTGACCAACACCAATAAACTGATCAAGCATTACCAGTACGCCACCGGTCTGAAAACCGGATTTACCAATACTGCCATGTACTGTATTTCTGCAACTGCAAAAAAAGACGGCATGGAACTGATTGCTGTCATCATGGGTGCACCCGATATCAAGTCCCGCTCTGCTGATGCTACATCACTGTTAAATTACGGATTTGGGAAATGCAGGATCTACTGTGACAATCATGAAGATAAACTAGACGCCCTTCCGGTAGAAAAAGGCCTTGCTGATTCTGTCGGCATCATCTACCAAAGACCTTTTCAGTATATGACAACAGATGGAAGTGATCTTTCCGGCATTACCAAAAGCATAGAACTGCCGGAAAGTGTGACAGCGCCTGTAAAAAAAGGCGGCACTGCCGGAAAAGCGGTGTATTTCCTGAACGGAACACCCATCGGCAGTGTCAGTATCGTATATACAGATACAGTTAATGCTGCAGAATATAAAGATTATTTTTGCCGCACCCTCCTGTACTTTGTTCCATGAGATATTTCAAACGATCTACATCACACATTTTTGCCAGTCCCATCATCATATGCTACAACAATGGTGCAAACAGACGCATCAGACTTTGTACCATACGTACCGGAAGCTTTCTCTCCCTGCAGAATGCCACGTCCATCTCCTCTGACTCAGCAAATGTCTTAAGGCAGTCTTCTTTTACCTGCATGACTGCCTTAGACTGATACATAAATACACCACATTCAAAATGTAAAAACAGACTCCGGTAGTCAAGGTTCACACTGCCGACTGTTGCAATTTCATCATCACAGACAAAACATTTTGCATGGATAAATCCTGGTGTATATTGAAAGATCCTTACACCATTTTTTAAAAGCGGTTCATAATATGACTGTGTCAGAAGATAGACTGCTTTTTTATCCGGCACTCCCGGTGTCACAATTCTTACATCCACCCCGCTCTTTGCCGCATTAGAAAGGCAGATCAGCATCTCATGGTCTATGATCAGATACGGTGTGAAAATGTATACATATTTTTTTGCACGGCTTATGATATTTAAATAAATATTTTCTCCGACATTTTCATTATCCAGAGGACTGTCTCCATATGGCTGCACAAAACCATCCGAATCAGTTTTTTTCTGCTGATGTACCGATGGCAGAAACCTGCCGTAATCTTCTGTGGAACGATTAATATAGTTCCACATTTCAAGGAACATTGCCGTAAGACTCCAGACAGCCTCTCCCTCAATCCTGACTCCGGTATCTTTCCAGTAGCCAAATCTCTGTACTTTGTTGATGTATTCGTCTGCAAGGTTGATTCCACCTGTAAATCCGATATAACCGTCCACCACAAAAATCTTTCTGTGATCACGGTTGTTCATCACCACAGAGATCAACGGTTTAAATGGGTTAAATGTCACGCAGGGGATTCCTCTCTCCTGCAGCTTCTTATAATATCCAAAGGAAATAGAATTGATACTGCCGACATCATCATAGATAAATCGCACATCCACTCCTGCTTTTGCCTTTTCTTCCAGAATATCCAGGATTGTATTAAACATATACCCTTCCTCGATGATAAAATATTCGAGAAAAATAAAATATTCTGCACCACGCAATGCCTCTAACATATCCGGGAACATTTCTTCCCCGCATCTGTAATATTTCGTCTGTGTATTCTGATATAAAGGGAAGCCTGCCCATTTATCAATATAAGATGACTGCAGATATGCCGACCGGCTTTCTTTTTCCAATTCCTCTTCTGCTGCGGTATCTCTCTGAAACAAGGCTTCTACCTGTCGGTTAACTGCATCCATTCTCTCTCTGGTATGTTTTGTCAGACCTGATCTTCCAAACAACAGATATACCATAAGTCCGAAAACCGGTGAAAGCAGTATCAAAAATGTCCACGAAAGTTTATTCGCCGGATTTGTCCATTTATTGACGATGACAAGTACGACAATGATCGCGATCACACGTACGAGCAGATTGACATATGTGAACTTGTAGCTAAGCTGCCACAATACAACACATAACCATAACACCTGTAAAATGATCGCCATGGCTACTACAAAAAATCTTCCAAATATGAGATGTAATATTTTCTTCATACAAAACTCCATTTCTGCACTGTTTTTTAATAAAATAAAGTTTTATTTCATCGCAGGCATGTGCTTATTGTAATAATTTTCCGTTCAAAAGTCAACGGACGAGATAATCCACATGTATCATTCCCCAGCCGGTTTTTCCAAGCTGCGTGCTTCGCGGATATGCTCTCTCATAAAGGCGAAGTTTCATTTCTGCCGGAGTAAACGATGGATATTTTTCAAATGCCAGCGCAAGTGCCCCTGATACAACCGGTGCTGCCATAGAAGTCCCGCTTTTTACCTGATATCCCATTGCATCCCTGCTGCAGCTCGTAATCCCAGTTCCCGGCGCAAGAATCTCCGGTTTGACAATGCAGCATGCAGTCGGTCCTCTGCCACTATATCCTGCTTTTAAAACTTTTCTCCCATGGTCACTGGTATCATCATCACTGCTTCCGACTGTCAGTACTTTTCTTGAAATACCCGGTATCGTCACAGTATTTTCTTTCGGTCCGTTGTTTCCTGCAGCAGCAACCACCATGATTCCCTCATCCCACAATTCATCGATCGCATGCAACAGTTTTCTCTGCTCTTCCAACCCCGCTCCAGGCAGCATTCCAACGGATATATTTAATATTCTGATATGATGCAGTTTTCTGTTTGCTTTCACCCAGTTTACAGCATCAAGTACCTTTTTAGTATTTCCATTTCCATTTTCGTCTAATACTTTTAACATGATGATCTTACATCTTGGTGCAACGCCACTGTATCTGCGGACGTTATGTGCAGTACCTTTCACATACTGTTCCGACATTTTTCCATTTCCTGCAATGATCCCAGAAACATGCGTCCCATGCCCATTATCGTCATACATTTCATTTCTTCCATTACAAAAATCCTTAAAATATATAATCCTGTCTTCAAAATCCGGATGTTGGACAATGCCGGTATCCATCACTGCAACCGTAATATTCTGCCCGCTAAGTCCTGATCTGTATGCATAATCTGTGTGAATGATCTTCTTAACCC
>ERZ1034626.2151-NODE-2151-length-12108-cov-10.675185_pt1 | contig 12108 bp, 11 predicted proteins | sample MGYA00520652_ERZ1034626 | MGnify/ENA primary metagenome ERZ1034626 (study PRJEB33766, sample SAMN09781765) | gut metagenome | biome: gut microbiome | host: Homo sapiens | place: Madagascar | study: EMG produced TPA metagenomics assembly of the PRJNA485056 data... | reverse complement strand
TCTGGGGCTTGGTCATGCCCAGCACCTGCCCGGCCTCGGTCTGGCCCTTGGGCACAGCCTCGATGCCGCCGCGGTAGATCTCCGAGAAGTAGCACGCATAGTTGATGACAAAGGCCACCACCGCTGCCACCATCCGCCCGCCGGAGCCGGTAGGCCACGGGTTCGTCATGCCCAGCAGACCGGGGCCGAGGTAGATGACGATGATCTGCAGCATCAGCGGGGTGCCGCGGATGATCCAGACGAAGGTCTTGACCACAGCCGACAGGGGCTTGCAGCGGCTCATGGAGCCAAAGGCCACCACGAGGCCCAGCGGCAGCGCAAACAGCAGCGTCAGCGCAAAAAGCTCACAGTTGAGCAGGAACGCGCCGGAAAGGCGCTCAAGAATCACAGACACACAAAACACACCTATCCATCAGTTTTTTCGACGGCAAAACTCCCCCAGTCTGCTTCGCAGCCAGCCCCCTCCCAGAGAAAGACCCCCCCGGCCGGGGGAGGCGGCACGATCGTGCCAGAAGGGGACCGTGGCATGGCGCAACGATGACGGAAGGAGTTTTTTCCTTAGTCGGCCAGCGTCAGCTCGTACTTTTCAGCCAGAGCGCCGAGGGTGCCGTCGGCTTTCAGTTCATCGAAGGCCTCGTTGACGGCCTCGGCGGCGTCGCTGTCCTTGCGGAAGGCCACGCCGTATTCCTCGGCGTTCAGCTCGTCCACGATCTTCAGGCCGGCATAGTCGGTGCCCTCGCCGATCATGGCGTTGGCCAGCGTCATATCCAGAACCGCAGCATCGGCGGTACCGGCGGCAACCTCCATCAGGCAGTCGGTCTGGACGTTCTTGGCGATATAATCGGCCTGTGCCAGATTCTCGTCGCTCTCGATGGCGGCCTCACCGGCGGAACCGGCCTCGGCGACCACGGTCTTGCCCACAAGATCGGCGGTGGAAGAATACTCCGTGCCGTCCTTCACGACCACGACCTGCGCGTTCTTGGCGTAGGGCTTGGTGGTGGCGGTGTTCGCCTTGATGTCATCGGTCAGGGTCAGGCCGTTCCAGATGCAGTCGATGCTCTTGGCCTCCAGCTCCACGACCTTGGTATCCCAGTTGATCTCCACGAACTCCGGCTCAACGCCCAGCTTCTCGCAGACGGCGGTAGCCAGCTCGGTATCGAAACCGGTGAAGGTGCCGTTGTCGTCGGTATAGTTCATCGGCTCATACACGGTGTAGCCGATGACCATCTTGCCGTTGCCCTTGATGTAATCGAGGTCGCTGTCTGCCGAAGCGGAAGCAGCGGACCCCGCCGCAGATGCGGAAGCCGAAGCTGCCGTGGAAGTGGAAGCGGCACCGCCGCAAGCTGCAAGGCCCAGTGCCAGCGCACCGGCCACCATCATCGAAAGAATACGTTTCATCTTCATCCCGGAAGCCCTCCTCAACGAGCTTATTTTATTGCTTTATCATGCTAAAGAGCTAAATCGTGACTATAGAATAGCGCGTTTTGCCGCGTTTGGCAAGAGGAAAACGGGATTTTTCGCAGAATGCCGGAAGACGTCTGCCTTTCGGCGCTCTTTCTGGGCGTTTTGCGCAAAAAAGCTGTTGCGGAACTCCCTCCGTCATCGCTGACGCGATGCCACCTCCCTCAATGAGGGAGGCTTTCACAGCTAACCGTTACGCCAAGGCTCCCTCCGAGAGGGAGCTGGCACGGCGAAGCCGTGACCGAGGGAGTTTTGCAACAGCCCGATTTTCTTTTGCTCGTCTTCGCTCAGTTGACCGCCGCCATAGCGTCCAGAGCGGCTTTCTGCAGGTCCTCAATCGAGATTGTGCAGAGGGCCATCAGGTCGGCGTCCGAGCCGTCGGAGGGGATGTCGGCCACCTCGGCGCGGGTCTTGCCCTTGAGGTAGCTGCAGAAGCCCTCGCTGTGCTCATACCACTCCTTGTCGATGGAAGAGGCTCCCCGCATCCCGTAGCGGTCGCCCTGTTCAAGCTTGGTCTCCACCATGTCCGGGGCCTTGATGCCGCCGTCGGACATCACGGTGAGGGCCGGTTCGGCCATGTCGGCTATGGCGCTGGTCACGCGGCCGTCGGCGTCCAGCGTCACGGCCACCATGCTCACGTCGATCCCCGCATTCACGTCCTTGTCATCGGTGGCGGTCACATCCGAAGTCGCATTCACGGCCTCAATGCCCAGCGAGACCCGGTCTCCCTTGGCCGCGCCCAGCACCTTGGCGCTGCTGCACGCTTTCGAGATGGCATCCCGGTAGCGGTCCACTGCGATGGTGCACCCGGACAGCAGGTCCGCGTCCGTCGCCCTGCCGTCGTTGTCCAGTTTCAGCATGGACACCTCTTCAGGCGTTTTGCCGATGAGGTAATCCGCAAAGGCATCGGCCTGTTCTGCCCAGCCCTTTTTCAGGGAGGACGCCGCCGCCAGCGGGTAGTCGTCCCCTTTCTGGCGCTTGGTGCGGTAATCCTTGGGTAGGTTCACAGCGCCGTCGCCACCCGCAGAAAAGGTAGTTTCCAGCTCATCCAGCTTCACGCCGGAAATTTTCCCGTCGCCATCCAGCAGCACCGCCGCCGCCACCAACTCGATGCTCCCGGTGCGGTCCTCTTCCGATGCCTCGGTGATGACGCCGAGGCCGGTCTTCCACGCCGCCGTTGTCTGGGAGGCCGAGCCGCTCCCGCTGGCCGCCCCGCTCATGCTGCCGGAACCCGACGACCCTGCATTGTTTTTCCCGCAGGAAGTCAACAGCAGCGCCGCCGCCAGCGCACAGCCCCAAAGAACCCTTGGTTTTCTCATAGATACGCTTCCTTTCCGGATAGGTTTAGGAATAGTATATCCGGTAAGGATTTTCTTATTCGTCAGCGGGGCTTGCCCTCGCCTTATCGAACACAGCCGTAAACAAAGGCCCTGCTGCCGCAAGGGAGCCGAAGGCGTTACGCTCAGACTTCACGCCTTTGCCAATGGCTCCCACTTTGGGGGAGCTGGCGCGAAGCGCCTGAGAGGGCGAGGATGCTGGCGGGGAGACTTTGCCCCGGTTTAGAGGACGCTTACGATGGGGCAGACTTCCGGAGGGCTTGATCTAAACTGACGCGGTGCGTTCTTGTCAGCGTCCTTGCCCTCTCCGTCATCGCTTCGCGATGCCACCTCTCCCAAAGTGAGAGGCCTTGGCAGTCCGCAAGGTTTGCAATTCAGCACTTTACGCCCTGCTGCCACAAAAAGCGCCGTCAGATGTTGGTATCACATCAGCGGGCTGAGCAGCCGCAGCACACTATCCAACAGGGTGCCGACGAGGGAGGTGCGGCAGTCGGAGAGGCTCACTTCGCGGCACCGGGGGAGCGTGGCCAGCACATCGTCCCGCAGGGCGATGACCTGACTGTTGTTGTAGAGCAGCGCCCCGCACTCGAAGTGCAGAAACAGGCTGCGGTAGTCCATGTTGATGCTGCCCACCACCGCCAGATGGTCATCGCTGACGTAGCACTTCGAATGGAGGAAGCCGGGGGTAAACTCATAAATGCGCACCCCCGCCCGGAGCAGCGGCACATAGTAGGACCGGCTCAGCCGGAACACCAGCTTTTTGTCCGGGATGCCGGGCAGCACCAGCCGGACATCTACCCCGCGCTTGGCCGCATTTTTCAGCGCATCGAGCATTTCTTCGCCCACCGCAAGGTAAGGCGTATAGATGTAGATATACTGCTGCGCTTGGTTCAGGATGTTCAGGTAGACCGTCTCCGCCAGCGGCTCTTCGTCCAGCGGGCTGTCCGAGTAAGGCTGCACGATGCCGTCCGAGGTTTCGGGCAGCTTCGTGGGCGCAAAGGGACCGTAATCCGTTTCCTGCGGGCGGAAGGCATTCCAGCTGTTGAGGAACATGACCGTAAAGTTCCAGACCGCTGCCCCTTCCAGCCGGATGGCGGCGTCCTTCCAGTAGCCAAACCGGTGCTCGGCGTTGATATATTCATCGGCAAGGTTGACGCCGCCCGTATAGGCAATGTTGCCGTCGATGACCGCGATTTTCCGGTGGTCGCGGTGGTTCATGACCAGCGACACCAGCGGCACCACCGGGTTGAAGGGGATGCAGCGGATGCGGCTGCGCTCCATCCGAACAACGAAATCCGTCGGCAGCCCCAGCAGACTTCCGAAATCATCGTAGATGAGTCGGACGTCCACCCCCGCAGCAGCTTTCCGCTTGAGGATGGTCTCCACGCCGTCCCACATGATGCCGGTCTTAACGATGAAAAATTCCAGAAAAATGAACTTTTCCGCCCTTTCGAGGTCGGCCAGCAGTTTGGGGTACATAGCCTCGCCGCTGGGGAAATATTCTGCGTCCGTGTGCTTCCACGCCGGGTAGGGGCCGTATTTTTCCACGTAGCGGCTCAGGTTTTTGGCCGACCGTTCCAGCGTGTCGGTCTGGTCCTCCTGCGGGGCAAGGTCGGCGGTGTGAGCCCGTTCCACCTTCTGCATCCGGGTGCGCAGCTCCTTGGCCGGGGCCTTATTGCCAAAGGCGAGGTAAAGCGCGCCGCCCAGCAGCGGCAGCAGCCCGATCAGAACGATCCAGCCGATCTTGTAAGCGCTGTTTTCGTCCTTCCGGACAAGGTACAGCACGATGCAGATGCTCAGCGCCTTCAGCAGACCGTTCAGCCAGACCCGGCCCGTGGTGAAAGCCCAGAACGCCCACAGCATCCACACCGTCTGCAAAAGCACCAGTGCAATGGTGACGGTGGCCCGATTGATGATCCGGCTGAAAAATTTGACGAATGGCAGTCTGAACACGCTGTACCCCTCCCCAGCCGTCCCGCGGCTCTTATGATGGAGATAGTATAGCGCAGCTTGGCTCGGTTTGCAAGGCGGCTTTCTTACGCCTCTGCGTCCTCATACCCAACCAGCAGCCCGCCCAGCTCAGCGTAGTAGCTGCACAGGCCGCCGCAGGGGTTCACAACGACCTGTGCGCCCTCGAAGACCGCCTCGATCATATGCTTGAGGCGCTCGGCGGCGGCGGGGTTGCCGCAGTGGGAGACGATCACCCGGCCGCCGGCATAGCCGTGCTCCTTGAGTTCCAGCACGATGCGTTCCAGTGCGCCGTGCTCCCCCCGCGTTTTGCAAATAACGTCAAGCTCTCCCGCCGCGCTGGCCTGACCAATGACCCGGATGCCCAGCATCCGCGCCACAGCGGCGACGGCGGGCTTCACCCGGCCATTGCGGGCCAGATTCGCCAGCGATTCCAGCGAGAAGAGCAGATGAGTGTGCTCGTGGTAGCGGAGCATCTCCGCACAGATGGCGTCGAAGTCCTTCCCAGCCGCCAGCTCATCCCGCATGTGCTCGGCCAGAAGCTGCTGCTCCGGGCCTGTGGACAGGCTGTCCAGCACGAAGACCCGCTTGCCGGGGTGCTCCTGCTGGTATTCTTCCGCCGCCAACTGGGCCGCATTGTAGCTGCCGGACAGGGTACCCGTGATGGTGATGGCATACACCTCGTCGGCTCCCTCGAAAGCCTCCAGCCAGTCGCTGACGTTCGGGCAGGAGGTGGAGGTCTTTCCTTTGTAAGTGCGCAGGGTCGTTGCCATGCCCACAGCGTCCAGCGTGCCGTCGTCGCGGTACTCCTCATGGTCGGTGATGATCTTCAGCGGGACACAGGCGAAGTCCACGCCCTCCAGCGCATACAGGCTTGCGGCGGAGTCCACAACGATCTTGGTTTTCATAAGCGATCTCTCCCTTTCAGCGGCCGGATGCGCCGCCACGTCTTCATGGTTGTCGGAGACATGATATCAGTTTTTCAAAAACCTGTCAACTGTTTTTATAAATTCTTTCAAAAGATTTCACACACCTGTTGACCCCGATGGAAAAATAAGCTATACTATCCGCATGAAAGAAGAATCGAACCGCCGCATTGCGGCCTGTGCCGTGGATTTTGCCCTGCCCCGGTACGAAGAGCTGCCTTCCGTTGGGCTGTATCTCGACCAGACCGTTCAGTTCGTCAACGGGTATTTTCGTTCGTTTCAAGGAGTGGAGCTCACCGCCTCCATGGTGAGCAACTATGTCAAGAAAGGGATCATCAGCCACCCCGTCAAGAAAAAATACACCCGCGAGCAGCTGGCCAGCCTGATCTACATCGTCGTCTCCAAAACCGTCCTCTCGATGGAAAACATCGACACCCTGTTCAAAATGCAGCGGCAGCACTTCTCCGCCGCACAGGCTTACGATTATTTCTGCGACGAGCTGGAGAACTGTCTGCCCTACGTCTTCGGTCTGCGCCACACCATCCGGGACCTTGCCGAAGACGCCGGGGAGGAAAAGCTGCTGCTCCGCAGCACCATCATCTCCGCCGCCAACAAGATGTATCTGGACTGTGCCTTTGCCGTCATGCGGCAGGAGGAAGCCCTTTGGCCGGGCATTCTCGCCGACCTCGCCTGAGGACGCCGTGTTCGATGAATAAAAATAGGCTGCTGCACATTCGACTAAAACGACGTGCAGCAGCCTCTTTTACATTATAAAAGCAGACGACCGCTCAGAACAGATCGAGCATGTTGTCCAGATAGACAGCCTCCCGGACGTGGAGCTGGTATTCCGGTTTGGTCAGATAGTGGAGCAGGAACTCCAAGATCAGGGCGCTGCCAAGGCCGCGGCCCTCGATCTTGAACTGCGAAAAGCCCATGGGCAGGTAGCAGTCCCGGATGTCCTCCACGCCGATAAAGCTGGGGCTTGCCATCGCCTTGGAGAAGCGGTAGCCCTCTGCCGCCTTCGGCGCGGCACAGCGGTGATCCGGGCAGGGCTCACCGAGGTTTTTGCGGCTGACATTCTCATAGCACCGTTTCCGGTCGGTGCAGCCGCCCCAGCAGCACTCGTTGCAGAGAAACTCCACCTTGTCCTTCAGCGCCTGCGGCAGAGCGTCCAATTCCGAAAAGGCTTTGTTTAAGCGGAAATCCGGCACGACGTAGCGGAACTCCTCCCGCTGCAACTCCTGCAAAAGCTGGGGAAACTCCGTCAGCACCTTGGTGGTGGAGGAGACGAAGTACAGCGCCGGATAGGTCCGTTTCAGGTAATCCAGCAGCAATTCCGAGTGGACGATGACGCCGCTTTGCACCCCGCCGCTGGCCGCGAACCGGGCGCAAAGGGCATTGCACTTCGGGTCGGCAAGGTGCTCCTCCCGCAGCAGAGAGTTGCTGAACGTCAGGCGGGCGGAGATGCCGTACTCCTGCGTCAAAGCAAGGACCTCGCCGGGGTCGGCGCTGCCGAAGCCGGTGCGTCCCCCGCCCCAGATACAGTCCGACGGGGCACCGTAGAGCGAACCGATCTCGCACCAATCGTAAAAATACTCCCGATGGGTGCGAAACAACGGCAGAAAGACGCGGTACAGTTCATAAAACTCGAACAGGCCGGGCAGATGATAATACGCCGTGTGCTTCATAGCCGGATCACAGGTACGCGACCGTTTCCGACAGCGGCTTTCTGGAAGCGTGGTTGGGCAGGGGCTTGGTGCCCTCGGCGGCGTAGCCAAGGTCGAGGATCATCAGGATCTCCTCGTTCTCCGGCAGCCCCAGCGCCTCGGCCAGTTTGTCCGGGTCGAAGAAGTTCAGCCAGCAGCTGTCCACCCCCTCGTTGGCGGCGGCCAGCATCAGGTGGGTCGCCACGATGGAGGCATCCTCCACACCGGAGTTCCGCTTCCCGCCGGGGTAGGTAAAGGTATTGTTCCGGTCAAAGGCCACGACTACGCAGGTGGTGGCGCCGTAGCGGCAGGGCGTGGCAGCGTCGATCTTCGCCAGACCCTCTTCAGACTGGATCACATAGATCCGCTGCTCCTGCAGGTTCTTGGCCGTCGGCGCAAGTCGGCCCGCTTCGAGGATGGCGTTCAGCTTCTCGGCGGGAACTTTGCCGGGGCCGAACCCTTTGCAGGAATAACGATCTTTCACAACTTCATGAAATTCCATAGTCTTGACCTCCCTATTCTGGATGGCTTTAGTGTATCACGCCCCGCAGAAAAAGGCCAGAGCTGTTTTGCACAAATCCGGCGGCCCGATTTGCCCTCTGTCTTTCAGAGCCGGTCGTATCTGCCGGTCGAATGTTTTAGTGCCCCGCTTTCGTTCCCTTTTGCAGCGTCTCGTGCATCGCCCCCATCAGGATCACCAGCAGATAATAGGGAAAAATGGCGATGGTGGTATGGTTTGCGGCCGCGCCGAACAGTGGCGGCATCAGGCAGTTGCCGATGTAGGCGCTTGCCATCTGCACCCCGATGATCGCCTGTGAATTTTCCGCCCCGAAACGGCCCGGCGTCCCGTGGATCAGGCTGGGGTAAATGGGTGCGCAGCCGAAGCCGACCAGCAGCAGCCCCGCCAAGGCCGCCGTTTCCCCCAGCGGCAGCAGCAGGAGCACGACCCCCATCGTGATCAAGCCAAGGCCCATCCGAACCATCTGTGCATCGTTCAGCTTCAGGGTCAAAAAGCCGCAGAGGGCCCGGCCCGCAGTGATGCCGAGGAAAAACAGGCTGGCAAAGCTGGCGGCGGTTTCCGGGGAGATGCCCCTGTTCAGCACCAGATAGCTGCTGGCCCACAGACTCGTGGTCTGCTCCAGCGAGCAGTAACAGAAAAATGTGACCAAAACCTCTTTCACGCCGGGGATGCGAAAAATTTGTTTCAGGGTCAGAGCCTTTGCGGGGGCCGCTTCCTGCTCCCCTGCATCCGCAGTCGTTTTGGCCTTCCAGAGCGGGAGGCTCAGAACGATCACGATCGTCAGTACCACCTGCATCCCGCTGATGATACGGTAGCCCATCTGCCACCCGGCGCCTCGCGTCAAGGCAGCCCCCATGATGTACGGCCCGACTGAGGCACCGATGCCCCACATGCAGTGGAGCCAGCTCATGTGGCGGCTGGCGAAGTGGAGCGCCACGTAGTTGTTGAGGGCCGTATCCACGCTCCCGGCACCGAGGCCGTAGGGAATGGCCCACAGGCACAAAGCCCAGAACGAATTGCTGGCGGAGAAGCCGAACAGCGCCGCCGCCGTCATGGCCACGCTGATGGCTGTGACGCCGCCCGCCCCGAATTTCCGGGTCAGTCGATCACTTTGCAGGCTGGAGATCACCGTCCCCACCGAGATGATGCAGAAGATCACGCCGGAATAGGAGACCGGGACCCTGAGCCCCTGATAAATGGACGGCCACGCCGCCCCCAGAAGGGAATCCGGCAAACCCAGACTGATAAACGAGACATAGATCACGGCCAGCAGCAGGTGGATCATCTTGCATTCCTCCTTTTCATTGATGCAATCATATCACACAAAGGGAGGAATCCATAGGACAGACCCGCTTGCTTTATACAACAAAACCGTCATTTTCACTTCTATCTGCCCATCCGCTCCGATGCTTCAAGGCGTGATGTGAAAACGGAATCGTGTTTCAGTCGATTTGTTTTCAGCCGCCGATGCACGCAGATACGGTCCTCTTTCCTTCCCTGCTTTGACCAGCCGCGATCCCAGACCGGATAAGATTCAGAAAAGATTTCCGTATCCCTCTTGACAGCCTTCCCCCATTCTGTTTTAATACCTTTGATAAAAGGGAGTAAAGGGCAGTTTTCGTTTTTTCATTCGGGAAACTGCTGCATGGCAGCGTCATCACGGCAGGAATGCCCGATGTCATGTGTTCGCTTGAGACTTTTGTCACAGACAAGGTACTGTGGCGGAAGTCTCTTTTTCTTGCCGCCGTACCGGAACACAAGGAGGCAAAAAAATGAACTTTCTGAACACATTCGCAAGTCTGTTTTCCAACTTTGGGAACCTGACGTGGCAGATGGTGGTAATGTGGGGCATCGGTGCGCTGCTCATCTACCTCGCCATCGCCAAAAAGATGGAGCCGAGTCTGCTGCTGCCCATGGGCTTCGGTGCCATTCTGGTCAACCTGCCGCTGTCGGGTGCCATCACGCAGGGGGACACCGTCGGCCCCATTTCCGCCTTGTTTGAAGCGGGAATGTCCAACGAGCTGTTTCCCCTGCTGCTTTTCATCGGCATTGGCGCCATGATCGACTTTGGCCCCCTGCTGGAAAAACCGTGGCTCATGCTCTTTGGTGCCGCCGCTCAGTTCGGTATCTTCTTCACCCTGTTTCTGGCGGGCTTCTTCTTCGACCTGAGGGACGCCGCTTCCATTGCCGTGATCGGTGCAGCGGACGGGCCCACTGCCATTTTTGTGGCAAACACCCTCAATTCCCAGTACCTCGGTGCCATCATGGTGGCAGCTTACAGCTACATGGCATTGGTGCCCATCGTGCAGCCGCCAGTCGTCAAGCTGCTGACCACCCGGAAAGAGCGCCTTATCCGAATGCCCTACGAAAAAGGCAATGTCAGCCAGCTGACGAAAATTCTGTTCCCCATTGTAGTGACCATCATCGCCGGTATGGTGGCTCCTGCCAGTGTGGCTCTGGTGGGCTTCCTGATGTTCGGCAATCTGCTGCGGGAATGCGGCGTGTTGAATGCCCTCAGTGAAACGGCACAGAATGTTCTGGCAAACCTCATCACCCTTATGCTGGGCCTGACCGTGGCCGGGCAGATGACGGCAGACAAGTTCGTCCGTCCCGACACTCTGCTCATCCTTGCACTGGGTCTGGTGGCTTTCGTCTTTGATACGGCGGGCGGTGTGCTGTTCGCAAAGCTGCTGAATCTGTTCCTGCCGGAAGGCAAAAAGCTGAACCCGATGATCGGCGCGGCCGGCATCTCGGCCTTCCCCATGAGCGGCCGCGTGGTCAATAAGATGGGATTGGAAGAGGATCCTCAGAATTTCCTGCTGATGTACTCCATCAGCGTCAATGTTTCGGGGCAGATCGCATCCGTCATCGCCGGCGGCCTGATCCTGACCCTGATGGCTTAACGGAGGTACGCATATGCTTCATCTTTCTTCGTGGATGACCACGCTGCCCATGATGCTCATCGGCATGGTCGGCATCATTCTCGTCATCGGCGTCATTGTTTTGGCCGTGATGCTGCTGAACCGGTTGACCAGCCGGAAATAATTTATTTCGTCGAAGCAGACGCAAAAAGCCCCCGGAGAGCCTTTTCACAGCTCTCCGGGGGCTTGCATTATACACTGGGCACCGATGTTCCTCACACCGATGCACGGCTGTTATTCAATTTCGATCAGGTTGGGGTTCACAGGCAGAGCCTTCTGCTGCTGGGGTGCGGGCAGCGTGATGTGCAGGATGCCATCCTCGAACTTTGCGTGGATGTCCTCCTTCTTCACGGCGTCCCCCACATAGAAGCTGCGGGCGCAGGTGCCGGAGAAGGTCTCGCGGCGCAGATAGCGGCCATTTTGATCTTTCTCGTCATTGTTGTGGCTGCGGACGGCTTGAATGGTCAGGTAGCCGTCGTTCAGCTCCATCTGAACATCTTCCTTCTTGCAGCCGGGCAGGTCAACGGCAACATCATAGCTGCCATCGGCGGTCTGCTTCACATCGGTCTTCATCATGTTTGCACCGCGCTTGCCGAAGGTCTCACGCTCTTCACGGTTCATTGCACGCTCCAGCGCGCCATCGTTCCAGAACGGATCAAAGAGATCATCGAACAGGTTTTCATGGAAAATAGTCGGCATAAACATAAATCATTCCTCCAATCCCGGCGTTCGGGTCGGGTCAAAAATCTTTATGTTACCCATTCGGCGGGGCTTTCCGGGGAGCCTTGCGGCTCTCTTCTTTGCCCTTCCTCCTGAGCACGGCCTAGTTATACCACACGTTTTTAGCACTGTCAAGCACAGAGTGCTAAAATTCACAAAAGAATAATACTTTTATCATATTCTATGCAATCTTTTCAACTGCACCTGCCGCACAAAGGACGAAGCCCAGCGTCAGAGATATTTCTGGATGGTCGGCACAAGGATATTCATATTGATCGGCTTTGAAACATGGTCGTTCATCCCGGCATCCAATGCCGCCTGTTTATCTTCGGAAAAAGCATTTGCAGTCATGGCGATGATGGGGATATCCGCTTTGGGGAGATCCTCCATCCTCCGTATCTTTTTTGCCGCATCGTAGCCGTTCATCACAGGCATCTGGATGTCCATAAGGATCAGCTGATAGGTTCCGTTCGCAGCTTTTTCCAGCAGATCCACACATTCCACGCCGTCTTTGGCGCGGTCTACCGTGCAGCCCTCTTCCTGCAGCAG
>ERZ1034626.2149-NODE-2149-length-12114-cov-2.865412_pt1 | contig 12114 bp, 4 predicted proteins | sample MGYA00520652_ERZ1034626 | MGnify/ENA primary metagenome ERZ1034626 (study PRJEB33766, sample SAMN09781765) | gut metagenome | biome: gut microbiome | host: Homo sapiens | place: Madagascar | study: EMG produced TPA metagenomics assembly of the PRJNA485056 data... | reverse complement strand
CGATAAATCTCAATTACGATAAACTTATCGAAGCGAACCGTTTGCGCCAGCAAGAATGGGTAGATGAACTTCAAAATATATCAGACCTCTCATTTGAACAGGCTCATCCTGACTGGAAGAAGCAAGGGTTGAAGCGTCCAACTGTTACTATGGATGATTTGAGTGCTGACCAAAAAAACTATCTGAAACAATATACTGAAGCCGCGAACGCATACAAGCAAAATTCCGAAGCAAAGCTCTATCAGAATTTGCTCGCCAAGTACCAAGACTACGAGGAGCAGCGCAAGAGCATCAGCGAGAAGTTTGCTAAGGATCGTGCTCAGATAGAGAAGGCTGTGGACGCAGACGGGCGTCCTATAGGCGAGGATGTGAAGGAGCGTGCGTTGGCAGAGCTGTCGAAGCAGGAGCGTGCTGCGCTGAAGTCTGTGGACGATGCTCAGCTGACGGAGCTTGGCAAGGAGAACAAGGTGCTTGTGGACTTGTTTGCTGACACTTCGGAGAAGAGTGTGGCTGAGGTGCAGAAGATAATAGACCGTATAAAGGTGCTGATGGACTATCTGCGTGGGACGAAGGACGCTGAGGGCACGGCTGTGATAAAGGACGGGAACGGAAGGACGGAGCGGAGGATCACGCAGAAGGATATGGCGGGGCTTGGTTTTTCGCCGGCTGAGCTGAAGGCTCTGGAGAAGAGCCCTGAGAAGCTGAAGGCTCTGACGGAGCAGTATGAGAAGCTGAAGAAGGAGGTGCTCGGTAAGAATCCGTTCAGGGCTCTGGCTGATGCGGTTGGGGAACTGTTCAAGCACGGCGAGGATGGTGAGGAGAAGAGCCTTGAGGCCAAGCTGAAGCGCCTTGGTGAGTCTGCTGCGGCTTCTGCTGAGATGGTGGGCGACCTGGCCGGGAGGTTGAGCGAGATGTTTGAGGCGGCGGGTAACGATGGCATGGCTGAGGCGATGGATGCTGTGCAGGGTGTGATGACGAGTGTGAGCAACATAGGCCGTGGCTTTGCTGAGGGCGGCGTCGTTGGCGGCATAGCTGCTGCCGCGGGCGAGGCTATCGGCTGGGTGACGAAGGCTTTTCAGGCGAGTGCTCGTCATAAGGCTGCTTTGGAGAAGATCATGGAGGAGGTGACGGCTCAGCAGCGTGAGTATAACCTGCTGCTGATGGAGCAGAACCTGGAGCTGGAGAAGGCTCAGACGATATTCGGCACGGACACTTACGGGAAGGCTGCGAACGCTGTGAGGGTGATGAAGGATGCCTACGCGGGTCTGAAGGCGGAGATTGCGGGCACGGCTGAGCAGCAGAAGAAGTTCGGATACCTTGATACTGGGAATGCCTTCTGGAACAAGATGGTGAACAAGGGCTACTCGGAGCTGAAGGATGCTTACTCGGGACTGGCTGACATTGAGATAAAGACGGGCCATAAGAAGACGGGTCTGTTCGGCTGGGGCAAGGGCAAGGATACGTACAGCAGCATACTGGACGTTTATCCGGAGCTGATAGACTGTGCGGGGAACTTTAACCGCGAGCTGGCTGAGAGCATCATGAACAGCCGTGAGTTTGCGAAGAATGACAAGGAGGCCCTGCAGTATATCATAGACCTATATGACCAGGCTGAGGAGGCTTGGGAGTCTGTGAAGGACTACTTTGAGGGTGTGTTCGGCGACCTTGGGCAGACGCTGACGGACGCTCTGGTGGACGCCTTCAAGAACGGTACTGATGCTGGGAAGGCTTTTGCGGACTCGCTGACGGGTATGCTGGAGAAGCTGGCGGAGCAGATGATATACACGGTGACGATAGCTCCACTGCTGGAGAAGGCTCAGGAGGAGATGCTGGACGTGATGAAGCGCGAGGACCTGACGGACGAGGAGAAGTTTGGCAACTATGTGCGGATTCTGGACGACATGACGGACAATGCTCTGAGCCAGCAGGGAACCTTCAACGCGCTGCTGGAGAAGTATCGTCAGATGGCGAAGGAGAAGGGGCTGGACTTGTGGCAGGGGGACAGCACGACGCAGACGGGAAAGAGCGGTGCATACACGACGGCCTCGCAGGAGAGCATAACGAAACTGGAGGGTCTGTACACGGCGATGCTGGTGCACGAGACGAACATAGACACGAACGTGGAGAATGTGGCGGGATGCATGCAGACGGCTCTGGGGCACCTGAAACGTATAGATACGAACACGGGCGAGTGCAGCGAGACGCTGAAACTGATGCGCAAGGACATGCGTGACATGAAGGACGACCTGACCACGCTGCGTAGGGACGGCATTAAAACAAGGTAAGAAAAAAGGAGGAAAGAGCATGGAGATAACGAAAGGTCTGCTGTACATAAACGACAAGGACGCAGCCCAGGAATGGGGCGTGTTCCTGACGGAGAAGAAGGAGGGAGAATGGACTAACTATGAGGCTCTGCTGAAGCCGAGCACGACGAAGGAGCTGACGGTGGTGGACAACCCTGACGCTGACGGAGAGGAACTGCCGGAAGAAATAGAGCTGCACCTTCAGGCGCGTGACGTGGAGCTGTACTTCTGCCTATGGGCTGAGTCGGCGCAGGCGTACTTCGTGAACTACGGCAGGTTCTTCACGATGCTGCGGACGGGCAAGGCGGGATGGCTGGAGGTGAGGCTACCGGAGATAGACCGCACGTTCAGACTGCGGTATCTGGGGGCAACGGAGACGGAGCAACTGACCCCGATAGGCGAAGGCGGCGTGTGCAGCAGGATGCGGCTGAAATTCAGGGAGCCGAAGCCTCTGTACTGAAACGGCGTTTGCAAGGTATTCAAACAACGATAAAACAACGATAAAAAGGACATCAAAGGACATGGAGCTGAAGATATATGACAAACGGAACCGGCTGAGGACAACGCTGGTGCCCGACAGTAGCAGCACTCACCACGAGGAGGTGGGCGGTGACGACTACCTGAGCGTGTCGCTGGACGGCCAGGAGTGCGTGACACTGGAGCTGAACGACTGGACGGTGTGGGAAGGGCGGAAGTTCTGGTGTGTGGAGACTTACACGCCGAAGCAGACGGGTCGCAGGAAATGGACGTACTCGGTGAAACTGTACGGTGCGGCGAGCCTGATCAAACAGGCACTGATGCTGAACACGGAGGACTCGCCAGTATTCAGCTACACGGCGACGGCCCGTGAGCATGTGGCACTGGTGGTGAAGAATCTGAACCGCTGGATGGGCGGCATAACGGACTGGAAGGTGGGCAAGGTGGAGGCTACGGGCAACATCGTGGTGGACTACTCGGAGGGTCTGTACGGGAACGACGCTCTGAAGAAGATAGCCGACGAGGCCGGGACGGAATGGTGGATAGAGGGCATGACGGTGAACGTGTGTCGCTGCGAGAGGGGCGACGAGGTGACGCTGGGCTACGGCAACGGTCTGTTGAGCATAGAGCGTGATTCGGCTGACAACGTGAAGTTCTTCACCCGACTGTTCCCGATAGGCAGCAGCCGCAACATAGACGCTGAGAAATACGGCAGCAGCCGACTGCTACTGCCGAGCCGTGCGACGTATGTGGAACGGAACACGGAGCTGGGCATTGTGGAGCACTTCGAGCAGACGGCGTTCCAGGAGATATACCCGCGGCGCACGGGCAAGGTGAGCTCGGTGAGGAAGGAGACGAAAAAGGGCGATGACGGCAAGCCATTCGACATATACTACTTCACGGACGGCGAGATGAACTTCGATCCGAACGAATATGAGATAGGAGGCTTGGTGAAGCGTGTGACGTTCCAGACGGGGCAGTTGGCCGGTCTGGGCAACGACGAGGACGGGGAGCACTACTTTGAGGTTAACTATAACAGCGAGACGCGGGAGTTTGAGCTGATAACGATATGGCCATACGATGACGACACGCAGGTGCCGGGCGGAGTGCTGGAGCCGAAAGCGGAGGACACCTATATACTGTGGAACGTGAGGATGCCGGACGAGTATTACCCGATAGCGGAGGAGGAGTATGCGACGGCGGTGGAAAAATATATGGACGAGCACTGCCTGGACAAAAGCGTGTACAAATGCTCGACGGACTATGTGGTGCTGAAGAAACGCGGCGTTGTGCCGTGCATGGGGCAAAGGGTGCGGTTGGAGAGTGACCGCTTTTTTGCGAGCGGCTACCGTGAGAGCCGCATAACGGTGGTGGACCAGAAGCTGGAGTGCCCGACGGAGGCTGACATCGAGATAAGTGACGTGCTGTCGCAAACGACGCAGAGCCGCATGGCGGACGAGATAGAGAACGTGCGGAGCGAGGTGAAGGCGAACACTGTGGAACTGCCTGACGTGATACGCTCTTGGGACACGACTCTGCCTACGGACAACAATCTGTTTTCGGCAAGACGGAGCCAGCAGGAGTTCATCAGCAAGAAACGCAACGACCGTGCGAAGAAGAAAATCACTTTCGAGGAAGGCATCGGTATCGGACTGGAAGAGAATGGGCGCATCGATGGCAAGGGCAATGCCGATTTGCTCACCCTTGTGGTGCGTGAGCTGTTGCGCAGCGCCAACTATGGCGGCAGTGGCATGACAGGCAACGGCTGGCAAATCGGCATTGACGAGGACCTGCTGTCGCACCTGATAGTTGACAAGATAACCGTCCGGCGCGTGATGAATGTCTTTGAACTGCTGATAAATAAGGTGCGCAGCGTGGGCGGACAGATTTGCGTGAGCGCGGCCAACGGCAAGATAAAGACGGTGCAGGAGCAGGGCGACTACTGGCACATCACCTTCGAGCAGGAGAATACTTTCGTGGCGCACGACCTGATGCGCTGCCAGGTGTTCACCGGCACGTCGCAGAAAGCCTACTGGGTGGAAGTGGCCGGCATCGCGAATGGTGGCATACTTGTGGAGAAATCCGAGTTTGAGACCGCACAGCCCGAAGAGGGCGACGAGTGTGTGCTTATGGGCAACACCGAGACGGCGAACCGCCAGAACCTCGTCCTCATCTCCGCCTCGGAGGACGGCCACCCGAGAGTGGACGTGCTGGACGGAGTGAACGCCAAAAACTTTGACCACGCCCTGCGTGCAAGGCTCGGCAACCTTAACGACATCAAGGATGACCGCTTTCCACTGGATAACCAGCCGAAGGGCAACGGCCTGTATGCCGACAACGTGTATCTGCGCGGCACGTTCCTGCTTTCCACCGGCGAGGACATCAAGACCAAGCTGGAGATAACGGAGGGGAAGGTGCAGAGCGCGATAGACAGCGTGCGGAACGACTTCCTGAGCGAGAAAGGCTACCTGAACAACCCCACGTTCACATCGGGGCTGGAGAAATGGAACTCCGAGAACGAGACCGTGTTCTTCCTTGTCGGCAACAAGTGGATATGGGCCAACGGCAACGTGCTCTCCAAGAAAGGCGACGGCGCAAGCGTGGTCACGGACATGGGGCGCACGGTGGTGCGCATACGCAACAAGTACATACTGCAGAAACACGGGAACCTGCGCTATGTGCCCACGTTCCCGACCAATGACGAGGGGCAGAAAGAGGCCCTGCCTGTGTATCTGACATTCTTCTACCGCTGTGCCAAGGTCGGCACGCTGAAGGTCCGCTTCGAGAATGTGGACAAGACAGGCTTCGCCAACTTCAACAGCATGGAGATAAGCGAGGAGATTGCGGAGACCGAAGGCTATGTGCAATATACTGGAAACGGCCTGTGGAACGGAACGGGCGACTTCCGTCTGGAGTTTGACGGTGACATCTACATGTATATGCTGGTGCTCAGCACCGACAAGTACGAGGCGCTGACGCACCGCTACCGCACGTTGTTCGAGCAGAGCGAGCGTCTTGTGAAAATCTCCGCTGCCGTGTTCGACAAGGACGAGAACATGCTGGAGGAGACAGGGCTTATCACCACTTCCAAGGTGTCGGGTCTGTACGCCATCGACGGGGACGGTAATCTGAAATCATTTGTCGGAGCGGGTCAGGACGGTGTGAAGATAAAGGCCGCCAACATACAATTGGAGGGAATCGTCACGGCCAACGGCAACTTCAAGATATTGGAGGACGGCAGCATCGAGGCAAAGAACGGCAAGTTCACGGGAGAAATAAACGCATCGAATGGAAATATTGGAAATTTGGTAATATCATCAGACAATCTACACTATGGTAACATTGATGATTGGACAACCGAAGAACAAAAGACATTGATCAGTGCAAGTCAAATAAGATTGCAAAACTACTTGTATGATGAGAACACTGCTAAATGGACTTTCCATCAGTTGTTTTTAGGAATTAACGCTGACCCAAACGATGATGATGCAGCAACATTTATGTACTTGAACAAAAATATGCAACAAGGAAAAGACATCGCATCTTTGTTCCGTCCTGCTTTTAGGATAGAATCTAAAGTCGCATCCTCACCACGTGTTTCTATATTATCGTCTGGTAGCATCGTAGTTAATGAGGGTGGCGTTCTTCAAGCAGGCAAAATCAAAGATGTATCAGCGGAACTTCCTTTAGTCCAGATATACAGCATAGATTGGATGGACGGACCTTTGCAACTTCTCAAAAACACAAGTGGCTCCAATAGGACAGTATTTTTGGATATAAAAAACGATCTTCTGTATTGGATGTTCGGAAGTAGTACATACGATTACGCCTTTGTACTCACGCTTGTAGGCCATAAATCTAACAATGCAGATATAGATATTGCATTCGGAGGAATCGCACTTATTGGGGCTTCAAAAATTACAATAAAAGCCAATTCCGTTGTAAAGTTACTAATTGTACGCAATGGTAATAGTGCGCCTTATGAGGATAATTTTTACTGTTTATATAATAATAATCTATAACAACGATATGAGCAAGATAGACTTTCAGCATTTCAAAATTTACGCATCCATCAGCCACAAGGCATCGCATACGGTGGACGCAAGAGAGAACTTTGCCGACATGATTTACAACAACGTGAATGGCATCAAGGCTCACGCACTCGCCCTGAAGATATACAATGGCGAGGGTAGTGTCGAATATACCGACGAGGAGGTAAGCCTTATGGGTACGGTGGCAGAACGTCTGTGTGTGCCCGGCTTTATCGACGGGCTTAGAGAACAGTTGAACAATAATCAAAACAACGGATGATATGACAGAAGAAGAGAAAAAGGAACTGGTCCAGGATGTGGTGAATCAGATAAAGACTGACAGCCAGAGTGTGGACGAGCTGGAAACGGTGAGCACGCTGGACGGTGTGGTGAGCCTCCCTGCCATGAGAGGCGAGACGGTGGTGAGCGCCCCGTTGAAACTGCTGTCGAAACCTGCGGAAGATGCAGCAGCTGTCGCCAAGGCTTCTGCTGCTGTGGCTGACGCATCGGCAAAGAAAGCAGATACGGCAGCATCAACAGCGGAGTCTGCGGCCCAAACTGCCAATGATGCGGCAAGCAAGGCCACGGATGCCGCCCAGAAGACCAACGCTGCTGTGGCAAAGGCAGAAAGTGTGGAATCGGAGTATAAGGACACGGCACTGGCTGCAAGGAACGGCGCGACAGCGCGGTTTGACGGGCTGGTGGAAGGCGTGGAGATACGACTTGTATCATGCCCCCAGATAGACGGTGTGTACTATGACACGGTGAACAAATCCTTCTGCGGGAAGAATAGTAACATATACTGCAATAACTGGCCTGGCGCAGACATGTACATGAACGATGTGCGCACGGAAGTACTGAAGGACAAGGCGTATGTGTGCGGTGGCGTGGTGTATGTGTGGAGCGATGAGGAAGAGAACCTGGTGGAGATAAGCGGAAGCGGCGGTGGCAACACCTATAACGTGACGGAGCAGGTTCCGCTGGAGAGCGGATACTATACGCTTGAGACCGCCATAGCAGCCGTGGAAGGAAAGGCACGTGCGAAGGGACGCTGCATCACATACGAGACGGCACAGGGCAAATGGGAGACCAAGCAGTTCAAGGGCACGAACATCGAGAGCTGGGAGCAGGCGGCAAGCTGGGAGGACTTTGGCGGCGACGGCACGGTGAAGAGCGTGACGCTGAACGGCAAGAAGCTGGAGCCTGGCGAGGACGGCAACGTCGCCATCACCATCAGCGAGACTGAGGTGGACGAGAGCCTGAATGTAAGTTCGACGAACCCGGTGCAGAACGCGGCGGTGGCGGCGAAGCTGATGGAGATAGAGGCGAGTACCGTCTTGGGCATGAATGCAGAAGTGAGTGACGACGGCAGCAGCGTGCGCCTGGCACTGACCAACAAGAGCGGTGCGGAGATAGCGTCTGCGGACATCCCGGCAGGAAGCGGGGGTGGAGGCGGTGACGCTTCGACCACGAAGATCGTGCTGGATGCAGCCGTCAGCAAGACCATCATCAAGGAAGGTGACAGCGCGATGCTGACATGGACGTATGACCACCAGTACAGCAGCGGTGACGAGAAGGGTACATCCACGGGGCAGAAGGCAACAGTCAGCATTGAGATGAAGAGGGGCGCGACCGTGATGTATGCAGACACGCAGCATGATGTGAGCAAGGGAACCTATACCCTGGATCTGACGAAATACCTGCTGCTCGGCACGACAGACATCTATGTGAGGGCTACCACAACCGACCCGACCACCGGCAAGACACAGACGAGGCAGAGCTATGTGAGCGTGAAGGCTGTGACCCTTGCGCTGAGCAGCAGCTTCAACATAGCCGAGTGTGTCGCCAAGGGCGGCTACGGCGTGAGCGAGGCGGTGAGCATCCCCTTCGCGGTGAGCGGAAGCGGCGACAAAACCGTGACGCTGTATCTGGACGGACACCAGTGGGACTCTCAGACGGTGAAAAGAAGCGGCACGACGAACGGCAGTTTCTCCTTGTCGATGTCGGGAGTGAGCATCGGCCGGCACACGGTGCAGATCGTCGCCGAGATGGAGGCGAGCGCGGAGCTGACGCTGAAGAGTGAGAGCATCTACTTTGACATTCTGAAGGCCGGACAGAACGCCCCGTATATCGGCACGAAGCTGACCTTCGGTGACGGACGCATTTTTGCGGACGACCATCTGACCCCGACTATTGAAACCGGCCAGTATGAGCAGGTGAGATTTGACTTTGTGGCGTATGACCCGACAACGACCCCGGCGACGCTGGGTGTGTGGCGAGACGGCATACGGACGCAGACGGTGAGCGTTCCGAGGACTACGCAGGTATATACAAACCGTTTCCTGGAGCAGGGCGATGTGGCGATGGTGCTGAAGTGCGGCACAACGGAATACAAGCTGAACGTGAAGGTGAAGGAGAGCGGCATTGACCTGAGCGAGGCGACTGCCGGACTTGTGCTGAAACTGACGGCAGCCGGCAGGAGCAATGCCGAGAGCGAGCCTGCAGAATGGCGTTATAACGACGTTCAAACGGCGTTTGAAGGCTTTGACTGGCAGAGCAACGGCTGGACGGGTGACGCGCTGAAACTGACGAACGGCGCGAATGTTGAAATCGGGTACAAGCCTTTCGGCAACGACGCGACCACCACGGGCGCGACCTACGAGATGGAGCTGACATGCACGAACGTGACCGACCGCAAGGGCACGGTGGTGGACTGTATGGCCGGCAATGTCGGTTTCAGACTGACCACGCAGGAGGCGCTGATGCGCACGGGCGCAGGCTCGGAAGTGGGCACTAAGTTTGCAAGCGGCATGACACTGAAGATAGCCTTCATGGTCCAGGAGAAGAAGGGCAACCGGCTGATGGAACTGTATGTGAACGGCATATTGAGCGGTGCAAAGCAGTACGCCCCGACAGACAGCCTTCTGCAGGACGAGCCGGCCAACATCAGGATAACGAGTGAGAGCGCGGACGTGGAGGTAAGGAACCTGCGCATATACAACCGTGCATTGGGCGATGACGAGGAACTTGCCAACTACATGGTGGACCGTCCGACGAGCGACGAGATGGTGGTGCTGTTCGAGAAGAACCAGGTGATGGACGACGAGGGCACTGATGTCGATATAGACAAACTGCGTGCGATGGGCAAGAGCGTGATGAGGATCGTGGGCGACGTGAACCTGGTGAACCAGACGAACAACAAGAAGTTTGAGGTTCCGGTGGACATCTATTTCTACTCCGCCTACGGTAAGGAGTATGACTTCATCATCTACCAGTGCGGACTGAGGATACAAGGCACCTCATCGACGACCTACCCGAGAAAGAACTACCGCATCTACTTCAGCCGCTCGACGAAGTACGGCACTAAGCTGTATGTGAACGGTGTGGAGGTAGCGGACTTCAAATATTCGTTCAAACCAGGTGCAAGACCGATAGACATATTCTGTCTGAAGGCGGACTTCTCAGATTCTTCATCTACGCACAATACGGGTGCGGTGAGAGTGGTGAACGACATCTGGAAGAGATGCGGCTGGCTGACTCCGCCACAAATAGCCTACAAGGGCAACTATGACGTGAGAATCGGCGTGGACGGTTTCCCGATAGATTTGTTCTACGACAACAACGGCACGGGTGAGAACGTGTATCTTGGCAAGTACAACTTCAACAACGAGAAGAGCGGCAGCGGCATCATCTACGGCTTTGAGGGTATCGAGGGCTTCAATGACGAGGCTGCACTGAAGGGCGGGCGCAACAAGTGTATCTGCCTGGAGTTCCTGAACAACTCGGAGACATTATGTCTGTTCGGTACGAGCAACATGGACACGTTTGACGACGCTCTGGAGTTCCGCTTCAAGGCCGACGACACATGGGCGACGGCGCATGAGGACGACAAGGCGGCAGTGAAGCGCCTTTGGGAGTGGATATACTCGTGCAAGGGCAACCCGACGAAATTCCTGAACGAATATGCGGAATACTTCGGCAACGACTCGCCATTTGCATGGTATCTGATAACGGACTACTTCATGGCTGTGGACAACCGCGCGAAGAACATGATGCTCGTGACGTGGGACGGCAAGATATGGTATTTCATCCCATACGATATGGATACAGTGTTCGGTGAGCGCAACGACTCGGTTCTGAAATACGACTACACGATAACGTGGGAGACGATGGACGAGAGCATCGGCTCGTATGCGTTTGCAGGACACGACTCCGTGCTGTGGGAACTTGTGAGAGGCTGCCCGGACAAACTGAGGGAGGTGGCAGACAAGCTGCGAAGCACGATGTCGCTGGAGTATGTGCTGAAGGTGTTCAATGAGGAGATGATGGGCAACTGGTGTGAGCGCATATACAACAAGGACGGCATCTACAAGTACATCAAACCGCTGACGGAGGGTGTGACGACGGCAGACGGCACTACGAGTTACTATGACTATCTCTATGCACTCCAGGGCAGCCGATACGCGCACCGCACCTATACCATCCAGAACCGCTTTGCATTGCTGGACAGCCAGTATGTGTGCGGTACATACAGAAAGGACAGTTTCGCAGCCTACTTCGGCTATAAGTTCGGAAGTGACAACCGGAAGATAAGAATCACGGCGAGCGAGCGGTATTTCTTCGGGTACGGCTACACGAAAGCGCAGTGCTTGCGGAGGACACGGGAAGCCAGGTGGAACTGACGCTTGACACGGACCTCATCGTGAATGACCCGCAATACATCTACGGTGCGAGCCGCATCATGGGGCTTGACCTGACGGACGTTAGCCATGCCATACTCCAGACTCTGAACTTGAACAACTGTTCCGCCCTGAGGACGCTTGACGTGAGCTGCGGCCAGACACAGACAACGCTGAACGCATTGCTGGTGAACGGCTGCCGAAACTTGCGTACTCTGAATATGACCGGCTTGAAGTCAGGCAGCTTCACCGGCATAGACTTGAGCAACAACACGAAGCTGGAGACACTGAAGGCAGGTAAGACGGCCCTGACCGGCGTGAACTTCGCACAGGGTGCTCCGCTGACGAGCGTAACGCTCCCGGCAACGTTGCAGACACTGGAACTGCGCTATCTGGGCAAACTGACGACCGGCGGTCTGACGCTTGAGGGCACAAGCAACATCAACAGGCTTGTGGTTGACAATTGCCCTGGTGTGGACTGGCAGACGCTGCACGCAAGGTGCGGAAACGTGAAGTATCTGCGTGTGACCGGCATCGACATGGAAGGCGACGGCAGCCTGCTGGCCTCACTGATGCAGACGGGCGGTGTGGACGAGAATGGCGGAAACGTGGAGAGCTGCCGAC
>ERZ1034626.2143-NODE-2143-length-12131-cov-13.651789_pt1 | contig 12131 bp, 8 predicted proteins | sample MGYA00520652_ERZ1034626 | MGnify/ENA primary metagenome ERZ1034626 (study PRJEB33766, sample SAMN09781765) | gut metagenome | biome: gut microbiome | host: Homo sapiens | place: Madagascar | study: EMG produced TPA metagenomics assembly of the PRJNA485056 data... | reverse complement strand
TAGGCCAGAATGTTGCCGATGTCGCCGAACTCGATCTGGATGTCGTACTCGTCGCGGAGGATATCGTAGACCTCGATGCCCGCAAGGCCGATGTCCAGCGTGTGCACGCTGAGCTTGGTGGTGTCGAAGTCAAAGACGGAGTTGCCGTTGCACAGCTCCTTGCCGAAAGCGTAGTAGCCGCCCACGGCGTTGATCTCCTCCCGCGCATACTCGGCCATGTCCGCGACCTGATGGAACACCTGCCGCCCCCGCAGTGCGAGGTTGCGGCGGGAGATGTCGAGGCTGGACATCAGCAGGTAGCTGCCGGAGGTGGTCTGGGTCAGGTTGATGATCTGGCGCACATAGCCGGGGTGGACATTGGGCCCGATGAGCAGAAGGCTGGACTGGGTCAGGCTGCCGCCGCTCTTGTGCATCGAGACGGAGGCCATATCCGCCCCCGCCGCCATGGCGGAGACGGGAAGCCCGCCGCCGAAGTAGAAGTGGGTGCCGTGGGCTTCGTCCGCAAGGCAGAGCATCCCGGCGTCGTGAGCCATCTTCACGATGGCGCGCAGGTCGGAACAGATGCCGTAGTAGGTGGGGTTGTTCACCAGAACGGCCACGGCGTTGGGGTGCTCCTTGATGGCCTTGGCCACCTGCTCCCGCTTCATGCCCAGCGAGATGCCCAGGCGCTTATCCACCTCCGGGTTCACATACACCGGCACCGCGCCGCACAGCACCAGCGCGTTCAGCACGCTGCGGTGCACGTTGCGGGGCAGGATGATCTCATCGCCCCGCTTGCAGGCGGTGAGCACCATGCTCTGCACACTGCTGGTGGTGCCGCCCACCATCAAAAAGGCGTGGGCTGCGCCAAAGGCGTCGGCGGCCAGTTCTTCTGCTTCCCGGATGACCGACACCGGGTGGCAGAGGTTGTCCAGCGGCTTCATGCTGTTCACGTCCACGCCTACGCACTGCTGGCCCAGAAAGGCCGTCAGCTCCGGGTTGCCCCGGCCCCGCTTGTGGCCGGGCACATCAAAGGGGACCACCCGCATCTGGCGGAACTGTTCCAGCGCCTCGTAAATGGGCGCGCGGCGCTGGTCAAGCTTGGTCCGCGTTCTGCTCTCGTTCATACTCTTCCTCCGTCCTTGGCTCCTTTTGGCAAAACAAAAAGCGCAGGTCCTGCACACTGGGATGCAGACCTGCGCTTTCAAAAAGCTGTGAATGCACACGAACAAAGCCCACCGGCAGAAAAAGGCCGGAGCAAAGCTGTTTTCGCATGATCCAAAAAGACGGGATGACGAGAGTCTATATAGCAACTACACTTTTACTACTCTTATTGACCGTTTCACAAGTCTGCGCACCACGATGCACAATTTCATGGTTGTAAAGGAACCAACTTATAAAATCTGAGCTTCAAACTCAATCAATAATGGCGGCAATGCCGCCGGTCGGCAGTGGACCCGGCTGTCCGTATGGCCTTAGCCCCGCTGGGCGGTCCTAGGTAAATTGCTTTGAAAAGACTCTGACGTGCTTTGTCTCTCAAAATCGATTGTTATCGTATCATGTTGTACTTTGTCTGTCAATGATTTTTTTGGAATTTTACGAAATTTTGCCTAAATAAGTAATACTTTTTTGCAAAGGCAGACGGGAAAGCTCTGCCGCCGGTTTTCGACGCTGTTCGACATGGGACCCCAAAAAATAGGCCCAAACCTGCGTGAAAGGGGGTGTTTCGTGCGTGAATGGCAGATGCGGCAGGAGAAAAAGTATGGTAAAATAGAGTCGTAAGGGGGCGTAGCGATGGAGCTGCGAATAGCGATCGTCGAAGATCAGGAATCGGAAGCACGGCGGCTGGAACTGCTGCTGCGCCGGGCGTTCCAAGGGGACAGACCGATCTGTACGAGGTTTTCCAGCGGCGACGATCTTTTAGCGCGATTTACCACCGGCGCATATGAGGTGGTGTTTTTGGATATCTGTATGGCGGGCACCAACGGCATCGAGACGGCCCGGCAGCTGCGGGAGAAAGACCCGCGGCTTCTCATCGTCTTTGTGACCTCCTCGCCGGAATATGTGTGGGATGCCTTCCCGGTGCATCCCTTCGATTACTTACTGAAGCCCTATAAAGAGGAAAAGATCGCGCTCCTGACTGCCGAGCTGCGGCGGGTGCTGTGCCGGCAGGAACCGGAGCTGGATGTGCGGATCGCGCGGCAGACCGTGCAGATCCCGCTGAGCAAGGTCCACTACGCGGCCTCCCAGAACCACATCGTCCGGGTCGTGACCGACGACGGTGAGTGCCGCGCCGCAGCGACCTTTTCCCAAGTGGAGCAGGAGCTTTCCGCCCACGAAAACTTCCTTGTCTGCAACCGGGGCGTCCTGCTGAATATGGACAAGGTGCTGCGGTTCGAAGGCGACTGTTTCGAGATGCTGGACGGTGCGCGGCTGCCCATCCGTCAGAAGGACAAAAACACCCTGTTGGCACGCTTTACACAGTATCAGTTCCGCCATATGCAGCGGGAATTTTAAGTTCAGAGAGGAGGCAAAAAGCCGTGAATGCTGCGCAGTTTGGACGCTACTTTCTCGAATTTGCATTATTGTATCCGGGAGCGTATCTCTGTCTTGCCCCGCTGCGGGAGCAGCTGACCGCGCCCCGCAGGACCTTTGGCATTGCGGCAGGGCTGGTCACGGTGATCTGCGTTGTCTGCGCGGGGGTCTGCTCTGTGCTGGAGGTGCCGAGCAACTATTTCCTGCTGCCCATCCTCATCGTGGCGTTCTGGCTGCTGCGGTGGCGGGCGGCTCCGGGGGTGTCGGTTACCCAGACGGCCTTCCTGTTCGCCGTTGCGGCGGTGATGCTGGCGGTCTGCTCGCTGCTGGCTGCGGTGCTGAATGCCCGCGCCGAGACCGGCAACCACGAGGCGGTCTCTCTTGCATCCACAGCGGTGATCGCGCTGGCGCTCTCGGTGGTGCTGAGTACCATCTTCACCTTCACCGCCGTCCGGTGGAGCGCATGGCTGCTGGGAGAGTACCACGGCGAAGCGTTTTGGCAGTCGGCGTGGCCGCTGCCCGCCATCTACGCAGCCTTCCTTGTCTTCTGTATGCCGCGGGACTCGGCCATCGTCCTCATCAACCGGATCATGATCATCGCGGTGCTGGCTGTGTCCATCTCCTTGCTTGGCATCTTCCTGCTGCTGTACGAGATGTACCGGGTGGCAATGGAGTACACTCGCAACACCCGGCTGGACCGCGAAAATCAGCTTCTGGCCGTGGAATCCCGCCGCTATATGGAGCTGCGGGCCTATATGGAACAGACCCGCAGTCTGCGCCATGACTTCCGCCAGCATCTGCACGTCATTTCCGGCCTGACTGAGGCGGGGGAGCTGGAGGAGCTGAAGAGCTACCTGCGCCAGTACGAGGACGAACTGAACGATGCGCGGCCCACCCTCTGCGCCAACCCCGCCGTGGATGCGCTGGCCGGCCACTACGACAGCGACGCCCGGCAGAAGGGGATCCCGGTGGAATGGAAGCTGGAGCTGCCCAAGCGGCTGCCCCTGCCGGAGGCGGACTTGTGTACGCTGCTGGGCAACTTGCTGGAAAACGCCGTATTCGCCAGCCAGAAGCTGCCGCCGGACGAGCGGCAGGTGCGGGTGATGGCCCGGATGCTGAGCCCGGCGATGCTGGGCATCGTGGTGGAGAACCGCTACGACGGCGTGCTGAAAAAGCAGAAAGGCGTCCTGCACTCCACCAAGCATGAAGGGCAGGGCATCGGCCTTGTCTCCATCCATACCACCGTGCAAAAATACCATGGCAACCTGACCGTCGAGACGGAAAACAACGTATTCCGGGCCAATGTGCTCCTGAATTTATAACAACTTTACTGGAATCTGGAGGATCGACATCATGAAACTGACACGACGCAGCTTCCTCAGCGCATCCGCGCTCACCCTTCTGGCCTGTGGGCTGGCCCCCGCCGCCAGCGCCGCCGAGACCAACGGCCTGTTTTCCGGCTTGTTGGAAAGCTCTGCCGAGACTGCCCTGCCCCCCAACCCCCTGACGGCCAAGGTCGTGGACCCGAACCCCTTCATGGGCCGGAGTGAATCCAACATCCACCACGACTGCTACAACACCGACTCCACCGATGCAGTCCTGCCCATCGGCATCGAGCCGGAAGTCAACGTGGCCATGGAAAAGATCAACCCCAATGCCTCCCCGGCCATCTTCTTCGACAATTTCGACAACCCCGTGGTCCCGCTGCTGGGCGGCCTTGCCATCCGCGACCTCGACGCCGCCGAGGTGGTCACGCTGGGCTGCTTCTCGCCTGCAAAGCACGATGGCGGCGGGTATGTCATCCAGAGCTCCTATTCCTTTGTGGATGGGCGGAACCTCATCGTCTGCCCCACCAGCCACAACCATGTCCTGATGCTCAAGGCGACCGATGAGACCGGCACCCCGCTGCCCATTTTTGAAAAGGTGCTGGATATCAACATCAAAGCCGCCGCCGAGCGGGTGCTGGGCCGGACGCTGGAACAGAACCTCCTTTCCATCGTTTTCGACTACGAGGGCAACCTCTGGTTCGTAACGGGCGGCTTCCGCATCTACCCCGACCGCGGCCAGCAGGGAGCCATGGGCTACATCTCCCATGCTGCCATCGAGACCATTCTGGCGGGCGGCACCGCCGACCTTGACCACGAAGTGCATGTCTACGCGCCGCAGCCCGGCGAGGGTGCCGAAAACGGCATCGCATCCTGCAGGGAGGGGGCGGTCATCCTGACCAATCTCGCGTGCTATCTGCTGCGGGCCGACAACGGCGTGGACATCGTCTGGCGCACTCCCTATGCCAGCGCCGGGGCCAAGGACAGCCGGGAAGGCGCGGCCACCACCGGCGGCGGCCTTGCATGGGGCAGCGGCTGCTCGCCCTCCCTCAGCCCGGAGCTGGTCTTCTTCACCGACAATCTGGAAACGGTCAGCCTGATGGCGCTGGACATCCGTACCGGTGCCGTGGCGGCAAGCTGCCCGGTCATCGACGAGCTGCCCGCCAATATGCCGGTCTCGGTGGAAAACTCCGCCATCGTCTACGACCACGGCAACGGCACCGTCAGCACCATCGTCTGCAACTGGTTCGGCGCGGGCAGCCCGAACCTCGCTAAGCCCGACAGTGATTCTTCCATCCAGAGCTATGAGAATATCTACGACCGGAACTGGCTGCGCAAGGGCAACTGCATGATCATGCCCGGCGTCGAGCGGGTGGACACCGTGAAAAAAGCGGACGGCAGCTGGGCTATGAAGAGCGTTTGGTGCCGGGATGACCTGAGCGATACGTCCATGATGAAGCTCTCCACCGCCACCGGCTACATCTACGGCTTCGTGCAGGATGTGGACAGCGGCATGTGGCAGTACATCGCCCTCGACTTTAACAGCGGAAAAACTGTGCTGACCGTGGATGTTTCGTCCCTTTACGGCTACAACAACATGGCCATCGGCATGTATGCCGGGCGGGACGGCAACAAGCTGTACTGCCCCACCGGCTACAAGGAACTGCTCCGCTTGCAGGATCGTTTTGTCTATCTGCCTGAAATGCCCTACCGCAAGGTGGATCTGGACAAGACCCGCCGCACCGTTGTCACCCCCGCCGCCTTTGCCGCAGCCGGCGGGCAGGGCACCCCGGCCACATGGCTCCACACCGTTACCTTTGACAATCTCCATCCCCAGACCATCGCGGCCATCCGGGTCAACGGCCTGACCGGCCGCGCGGCGGACTACAAGCTCTATGCGCTGGGCACCGATGGCCGGTACCACGCCTTTACCGGGAACTGGTCGCTGGAAAAGGCCTCTGGCAAGCTCCGCGCCCAGAATGTGTATGAGATCCGCTTCGCGCTGCAGGACGGCGGTGCGTTTGACTTGAGCACCGACGCCAAGGAAGTGACGGTCTCCGTCCTGCTGGCAAAGTAAGCCTTTTCGTTCCACAGTCCATTTCTCCTTTGAGCCGTCGTCTGTTCACTGCCTCGTGGACAGACGACTTTTTTGCTGCACTTTGGCGGGGGACACAGTACACGAAAGAAAAAGCGGTGAATATCTCGAACTGGTGGAGCGGGTCCGATCGCCCTGAAAAAGTTGGATTGTCCAGAATAAACAAAAGTTTCACGAAAAATCCCTTGTGTTCTGGAACGTGAAATGGTATCCTTAAGATGCTCCGCAGCATTCTGCGGAGAATCCATCAAAGGGAGCATCTGACGTATCATGCAGAAAAAAACGCAAAAACTCATGGCGGCTGTCGTGCTGGGTGTCATTATAATACTGGCGGCGGTGGGCTTTGCTGCGGTGCGTCCCGCAGGTTCAGGAGCGGCTTCGGAGTCTGCATCCGGTTCGAGTGAAGCGGCGCAGGAGCCTGCATCCAGCACGGCAAGTGCGTCATCCCCGGCCAGCTCTGCGGTGTCGGAGCCGGAACCGGCAGACGCCGCGGCAGCTTCAGAAGAGGCTGCGGAGCCTGACTCCGTTTCGGAGAGCGCCCCGGCATCTTCCAGTGAAGCAGCTAGCAGTGCGGCTTCCTCGTCGGATGCCGCCCATTCGCAGCCCGCGTCCAGTGCGGCATCGTCCCACCCGGCCTCTTCTCATCCGGCTTCCGACAGTGAGCCTTCCAGCACCCCTTCCAGCATCGCCAGTGCCGAAAGCGCAGTGGATGCCAAGATCAACGCCTACGTGCAGGAGATCAAGGTTTTGCAAAAGCGGACAAGGAAACGGCTGTTTGATACAGTGAGCGACTCCTACAACGAGTACATTTCCCACCCGGTCGAAGAGCGTTCTCTTGCGCTGAAGGTCTCGGTGGTCCTCGGAAAATCCAGTCGGCTGACCCAGATCCAGGACGACTGTGATAAGGAGTTCAATGTCATCATCAAGGAACTGCGCCAGTACCTGACAGACAATGGCCGCGACCAGAGCATCGCGGATCAGGCCGAACGGGAATACAAGGCGGAAAAAGATGCTGTGACCAAGGAACTGACGAACCTGACCTACAGTCAGGTCACCGGCAAGGGCGAGGGTGCCCAGTGGCTTCAAGACCACTACGCCGAGTGGGGTTCCTGATCTTTGCAGAAGAAACGAAAACCGCGCAGGGCGGCCCTCCCGAAGGGGAGCGCCGCCCTGCGCGGTTTTTGTCCAGCCATTTTTGATCTCAGGAGAGAAGGCTCTGCAATACATCTGTAAAGCTCTCCAGCGCTTTGCGGAGCTCCACGAAGCGCTGAACGTCCGCATCGGTCATCCGGGAGCTGGGGGCCACCACAGCCGTTTCGGCGGCGGTGACGGTGCCGTTGAGGGCGATGGTCACCTCATGTTCCGGGATGGTCAGCAGGATGTGGAGGGGCGTTTCCTTGGCGAAGAGCGTCTTCAGGGGCAGACCGACGATGCAGCTCAGGCTGCTCTCACCTGCGGGCAGTTGGTAATAGGTATAGCCGTCCAGCGCCCCGGCAGGGGAGACCTTCTGCAGCGCGCCCAGCGTCAGGGAAAGGCTGGTCATGTCCTGCAGCTCCACGGCGGAAAGCTCCACGCCCAGCAGGGAAGCCAGCTGGGTCTGGGAGATGTAGCTGCCCATGCTCCAGCCCGGCAGCACCAGCCCCGCCAGCGGTGCGGCGCTCACGACTTCGTTGCGCAGGTAGGTGTAGAGCTGTCCGGCGTCGTAGAGGGTCTCATTGGCGTCGATGTATACCCGCGTAAAGGCATTGCCGGTCTTTCCGGACGTCAGCGCGAACTGGAACTTGCCCGGCGCATACTGGCCGGAAAGGGTGCCCTGCGCCGCGCCCGCCTGCTGCAAGACGCCGTAGAGGGCGGGGGTCTCGGCGGCAGGGGAGGTCACGGTGTAGCTGAAGTCAAATTCGGCTCCGGCCTGAATGGCCCGGACCTTCTGCCGCAGCAGTGCGTAGGCCGTGCCGCCCGCCGCAAGGCAGAGTACCAACAGGCAGAGCAACAGGATGAGCGCGGCCCGGCCGCGCTTTTTTTGTTTGGAAGCGGTCATGAAGAATCCTCCTTTTTAATGTCGGCACGCGGCCACGAAGGCGTCGAACAGGCCCTGCATGGCGGGGTCGGCGGCGCTGAGCCACTCCGGGTGCCACTGGACGCCGAGGCAGAATTTCGCGTCCGGTTTCTCGATGGCCTCTACGATGCCGTCTTCGCTGAGGGCCGCAAGGGTCAGGCCGGGGGCAATCCGATCCACCGCCTGATGGTGCTGGCTGTTGACGAGGACGGTGTCCTGCCCCAAGATCTGTTCCAGCTTTGTGCCCCGGCGGACGGTGACGGTGTGGATCTTGGCCCAGTGGTCGTTGTGGGGGACATGGGCAAAGGGCTTGATGTCCTGATACAGCGTGCCGCCCAAGACGACATTCATCACCTGAATGCCCCGGCAGATGCCCAGCACCGGCTTGTCAGCGGCCAGAAAGGTTCGCAGCAGCGGCGGCTCGGCGGCGTCGCGGAGGAGGTTCGGCTCTCCACAGGCGGGGATGCGCTCCTGCCCGTAGAATTGGGGGTCCATGTCGCCGCCGCCGGGCAGCAGCAAGCCGTCGCAGGTCAGCGCCTCCTGCACGGCGCGCTCCGGGTCAGAAAGCTCGACCCAGCACACGTCCGCCCCGGCCCGCGCAAGGCTTTCGGGATATTTGGCCTGAGCCGCCGTCAGCTCCGGGTCCGTGCTCATTCTTGGCATTGCGATCGTAACACTCATTTTAACTGCCTCGCTTTTGTAAAACAAAAACCCGGAACCATCGGTTCCGGGCATTTTGGCGGAAAGATGGGGATTCGAACCCCAGAACGCTTTTGACACGTTACACGATTTCCAGTCGTGCGCCTTAGACCAACTCAGCCATCTTTCCACATCTTCAGTTTTCAGCGTTTTCGGGCCGTGGCCCTCAGCGCTCCACTATAATACCTGAAAGAAGCACTTTTGTCAAGGATTTTTTTGAAAAAATTTGAAAAAATCGAAAAACGACGCAGGGGCGCGAATGCGGCTTTACAAACTCTGCATCCGCCCGGCAAACCCTCTTGACGCGGCCCCCAAATCGGACTATGATGAGGGCAGAGCGTGGGCGGAAGGACCCCTTCCGGATGGATTTGAATCAGAACAGGAGGAAGATCATAATGAATTATTCGGATGTTTTAAGCAATGCGCGGCAGTGCATCGGTCAGTACTGCAAGGCTTGCCCGGTATGCAACGGCGTGGCCTGCAAGAACCAGATCCCCGGCCCCGGTGCCAAGGGCGTGGGGGACACGGCCATCCGCAATTATAATAAGTGGGCCGAGGTTCGGGTCAACATGGATACCCTGTGCGAGAACGGCACCCCCGACACCCATGTGGAGCTGTTCGGCAAGCGTTTCAAGCTGCCCTTCTTCGCGGGCCCCGTGGGTGCGGTGAACCTCCACTACTCCGACGCCTACAACGACATGACCTATAACGATGTGCTGGTGCGTGCCTGTGCCGAAAACGGCATCGCGGCCTTCACCGGCGACGGCGTGAACCCCGACGTAATGACCATGGCCACCAAGGCCATCGGCGCGGCGGGCGGCTGCGGCGTGCCCACCATCAAGCCGTGGAACATCGACACCGTCAAGGCCAAGATGGAACAGGCCAAGGCCAGCGGCTGCTTTGCCGTTGCCATGGATGTGGACGCCGCCGGTCTGCCCTTCCTCAAGAACATGACCCCCCCGGCGGGCAGCAAGAGCGTTGCCGAGCTCCGGGAGATCGTGGCGCTGGCGGGCCGCCCCTTCATCGTGAAGGGTGTCATGACTGTCAAGGGCGCCCTCAAGGCCAAGGAGGCCGGGGCAGCGGCCATCGTCGTTTCCAACCACGGCGGCCGTGTGCTGGACCAGTGCCCCGCCACTGCCGAGGTCCTGCCGGAGATCGCCGACGCCCTCAAGGGCAGCGGTGTGAAGATCCTCGTGGATGGCGGCATTCGCTCCGGCGTGGACGTCTTCAAGGCGCTGGCACTGGGGGCTGATGCGGTGCTCATCTGCCGTCCCTTCGTCACCGCCGTCTATGGTGGCGGCGAAGAGGGTGTGAAGTGCTACATCGACAAGATCGCCGGGGAACTGGCCGATACCATGCAGATGTGCGGGGCGCACAGCCTGAGCGAGATCAGCCGGGAAATGGTGCGCATCTAAAGGTGATATGTACTCTTTTGCGCGCCAAAAGAGTACCAGAAAAGCGCCCGCTGCTTCCGAAGCGCGGGAGGCACGGCCAAGGGGCTGCTCGCCCCTTGGAACTCCCAAGAAGTAGACAAACCCCTGAAAATCGGGAGATTCCCGCCTACGGCGTGAAGATCTCTTTCCGATTTTTCAGGGGTTTGTTGATTTGCGGCGCTGCCGCTGTTGTTATTCGCTATCCGAAAAATAGTCGCTGTCAACACGCTTGATAAGATAAGCCTTTTGTGTGGATACACCAACACCATGTTCGATCATCAGTTCAGTCAACTTCTTGCCGTCGACCAAGATAATATGCTGAGCGTTAGCATAGTCTTTGGCCTTTGGAGAGAATTTGGCGGTGGTGATGAACAAGCCCTTTTCCACTTTCGGCGGGCCCATCATAGCACCGGCAAATTTTTGGAGTTCCGGCTTGCCAATGGTGACATCCGGCTTCCAACGCTTTGCCTGAATATAAATCAGATTGAAGCCAAGTTTGTCTTCATGAATGATGCCGTCGATGCCGTCATCTCCGCTGTATTTTGTAACGAATCCCTCGCCATAGTTCATGGCTTTCATCAAATCGACCACAAGTTGTTCAAAGAATGCGGGGGATTGATTCAAAACTTCAGTCAACAGATCGTCAGCCAGCTGGTCGTTGATGAGCGTGTAGACCCGCTCGAAGGTTTCCTGTGGCGTTTCTGGAGTCTCCTCGTGTGCTTCTGCGGGAGTTGGCGCAGTGGAAGCATCATTAGAAACTTTGTGCTGGTAGAACTCACAGAATGCTGGAGACGATTTGGCGAGCACTGCATTTGTAATGGGTTCATTGCTGGCCAGCAATGAACGACCGGCAGACGTGATGGAGATATACCCGCGCTGGGACGATTCGATCATCTCTGCTTTTTTGAGATAAGTTTTTGCCCAGCCGACCCGCCCAGCGTAGACTGTGGAACCGTTGGAGAGCGTTTCGCTGATGTCCTTTTCAGTCAAATGGAGCATCTGCGCAATGGAATTACGGACATCCTTCATAGAATGCTGCTGGCCGTCTTGCAAAACGGTCAGCAGTACACGGTAAAGGTCGTTATATTTTGGAAGAGCCATAAAATATCCCCACAATCAACATCAACACAGCACAAATTACTTCAGCGTCCCATCCAGCACCTGCTGATAATACCACGGTTTCGGGGCGTGGAAGGTCTTACCGGAGAGGTCGGCGAAGTCGGGCTGGGTGAAGCGGGGGAGGGCAAGCTCCCACGCGCAGAGGGCCTGATACTTGAGCTTGAGCTCGCGGTTGGCCGTGTTGTTGCCGTACTTGCTGTCGCCGAGGATGGGGCAGCCGATGCTGGCCATATGGGCGCGGATCTGGTGGGTGCGGCCGGTGATGAGCCGGACCTTGAGCAGGGCGAGGCGGCCGGAGACGGCAATGGTCTCGTACTGGGTCTCCACGTCCTTGGCGCCGGGCTGCTTGTCGGCCACGATCTTCACGATGCCGCGGTCGGCGTCCTTGAGCAGGTAGCCGCCCAGCGTGCCGTCCGGCGGAACGGGGCGGCCGAAGGTGACGCAGAGGTAGGTCTTCTTGACCTCGCGGTTCTTGATGACCTCAAGGAAGAGCTGCTCGGCCTCCGGGGTCTTGGCGAGGATGACAAGGCCGCTGGTGCCGGTGTCGAGCCGGTGGCACAGCGCCGGGGTGTAGAGGTCGTTCTCCTTGTATTCGCCCTTCTGGTTCAGGTAGAGCAGCGCACGGTTGAGCAGGGTGTCGTCCTCCGGGCCGTCTACGGAAAGGCCGGCGGGCTTGTTCACCACCAAGATCTGCGAGCAGTCGTAGATGACCTGCGCCGGGCCGCGGGCGTTCTTCCACGCCGGGCCTTCCACCCGCTTGTCAGCGTCCAGTACCTCGTCCAGAATGAAGAGCTTGATCTCGTCGCCCGCCATCACGCGGGTGGAGAGCGGCTGTTTTTTGCCGTTCAGCTTGATCTTGTTCTCCCGCAGGGCCTTGTTCAGGCGGCCCG